>Ga0209235_1002088_pt1 | contig 11104 bp, 9 predicted proteins | sample GraSoi013_1_20cm_4_FD_185817 | JGI IMG/M metagenome (GOLD analysis project Ga0209235, IMG submission 185817) | Grasslands soil microbial communities from the Angelo Coastal Reserve, California, USA - Sample 09_25_2013_1_20cm (SPAdes) (version 2) | ecosystem: Environmental > Terrestrial > Soil >...
TACATGACGAGCTGCGCGCCCATGGGGTCATACACCCCGGGGGCGAAGACGTAGGGCTTGGAAGCCAGCATCCCGCGCAACCGCTTGCTCGGCGATTCGTTGCGCGACGCGGGAACCTTGAAGCCGGCCGGAAGCAGGGGAGTCGAGACGAGATCCATCTAGGGCCTCCTACTCGTTTTCGTGATCGCAGTTGCAGGGTTCCGGGCATTCGCACTCGTGCTCGGTCTCCTGTTCCTGCGATAGGTTTTCCTGATCCATAGCTAAGAAACTATCAACGAATCCGATATACGTCCAATCAATTGATCTGATCGGTCCTATCGGAACAACCGATGTAGAAAGAACGCATGTCGCGCGTTCTATTTGGTCCCGAGCAGCTCCAGGAACGCGGCCACGATGCCTTCCGGCTTGCCGGCGTCCCGGCGGCGGTAGGCGACGATCGTGTTCTGCATCGGGGGCGCGTCCAGCATTTTCACGGTGCGCAGCGTCTTGCCCGCAAGCTCGCGAGCTACAGCCGTGCCCGGAAGAAGTGCGACGCCAAGGTCGCGCTCGACCATCTTTTTGGCCGCCTCGATGGAGTCGAGCTCCATCAAGCCGCGGAGGCTCACTCCGGCCGAAAGAAACGCTCCCTGCGTGATCTCGTAGTAGCTGGACGTGCGGTCGAACATGATCAGCTTCTCCGCGGCCACCTGGGCCATCGTGACGTTGGAGAGCTGGGTGAACGGATGATCTGGCGCGCACACCAGGACCAGGTCCTCGGTGTGGAAGGCGCGCAGCTCCAGGTCTGGGTGCCGGATGGCACGCCCAAGGCCGATCTGGACTTCGTCGCGCAGGACCAGCTCGACCACGTCTTCCGAATGACCCGTGCGCACGGACACCTCGACTCGAGGGTGTGCGGCCACGAACCGTTCCAGCAGGTCCGGGAGCACGTAGGTGCTGACCGCCGGCGCGGCCGCGATCATCAGGTGGCCCGCGGAGGCGGTCATCACCTGCTCCAGCGCGTCCCGGCCGTCGACAAGGGCGCGCAACGCGCGCTCGGCGAAAGGGATCCAGGCGCGGCCGGCGTCGGTCAGGCGCATGCCGTGTGGCGTGCGCAGGAACAGGGGCGTGCCGAGCTCGCGCTCGAGGCCCTGAAGGCGTGCGGTCAGCGTCGGCTGGGTGATGAAGAGGGCCTCGGCGGCCCGGCTGACGCTGCCCCGCCGGGCGACCTCGAGGAAGCCCTCGACCTGGACGAGCTGGATGCCACTTGGCTTCCCGTTACGGGATTCTTCTATGGCCACGGCAGGACGCTACAAATTCTATCTATGGCGACCCCAACCCCGACCTCCTGGTCGGGACTTACTCACGAATGGGGAAGAGTTAGCTCCGGTTCCCTCGCAGCAGGACGCGGGCCGCCGCCACGGCGACGATCCACACCGGTGCCATCGTGATCACGAACGGCCGGATGGTGTCGCTGTTGGAGTGCGAGACTCGGTCGAAAGCCTCGAAGACCGCGACGGTTCCGTACAGCAGCAACAGGCCGCCGAGGGCAAGGAGCGCCAAAAGCTTCCAGTTCATGTCGAACGGAATGGTAGACCGGCGGCTTGGATTCTCCTAGACATGGCTGTTTTCTTCGGCTTTCACATGCCCAACTTCACGTTTCCCGGAGTCCCCGCCGACAAGCTCTTCGACCGCGTGGTCGAAAACGCAAAGGCCGCCGAGAAGGCAGGCTTCGATCTCGTCACGGTGATGGACCACTTCTATCAGATACGGGGCGTCGGTCCCGAGACCGAGCCGATGCTCGAGGCCTACACGACACTGGCGGGCATCGCCGCGCACACGACGAAGATCAAGGTCGGCACCCTTGTCACCGGCGTGACCTACCGCAACCCCGCGTTGCTGGTCAAGGAAGTCACCACGCTAAGGGTCGCGCGATCCTCGGCATCGGCGCCGCGTGGAACGAGGACGAGCATGTCGGCTATGGCATCGAGTACCCGCCCATCGGCCGGCGACTGGACCGTCTCGATGAAGCCCTGACCATCGCCAAGCTGATGTTCACCGAGGAGCGGCCTTCGTTCGAGGGCAAGTTCTACCGGATCGAGCGTGCGCTCAACGTGCCGCGGCCGATCCAGCCTGGTGGACCCAAGATCCTGGTCGGCGGCGGCGGCGAGAAGCGAACGCTGCGGCTGCTTGCGCGGCACGGCGACATCGGGCATTGGTTTGGCGGACCCATCGACGACTTGAAGCGCAAGAAGCAGATTTTCGAGGAGCACTGCGAGGTGGTCGGGCGCGACCCGTCGACGGTGTTGCTGACTGTCGGTGTCGGCCTCATCCTGGTCGAGAACGAGAAGGACGCCAAGGCGATCCTCGACCAGGTGCCGCCCGAGCGCAGGCCGATGGTCATGGCGGCCCGCGTTCCGCAGGCGGCCGAGTTTCTCGGCCCCTACCTCGACGCCGGGTTTGGCGGCTTCACGCTGAGCAACCCGGCGCTGCCCACCGTCGATGCGATCGGGCTGGCCGGCGAGCTGATCAAGACCGTGCGCGGGAGCTCGGTCGCGGCTTAAGAACTTCCTGGATCTGCTCGGCCGCGAGAAAGCGCGCCGCCCGCTCCCGCGCTAGGCCTGCGGCCACGTTGTTGATCACTGTCCCTGCGTCAGCGAAGGCGCGCTCAGCTCCCGTGTCGTCGCCGCTCTGATACAGGGCTCGCGCGAGACCTGCGCGAGATTGCCACCGCTGCGGAGGACTGCCGAGCCGATCGGCCTGCTCGACCGCAAGACGCAGCTCTGGAATCGCTTCTTTAGGCTTACCTGAGGCGACCAGGGCGTGACCAAGCAACGTCCGTCCGACGATCTCGTATTTCACGCGACGAACCGGTTCACTGAGCTCGATCGTCTTTCGCGCCCACTCGACAGCCTCGATCGGGTGACCTGTCGCAAGCTCCAGCTCTGCTCGTGCCGCAGCCAGCCGGCAAGCGACCAGCCAACGGGCCCACCCCTTTGTGTTGACGGAGTCGTCCCATTGAATGCGCCACGCTGCCTGGGCGGTTGCGATGTCCCCTTGCAAGAGCGCGGTCTGCACGAGATCAGCCATTGCCATTGCCTTTGGCATGGTGAATCCGACCATTCCCGTCGTCGCCTCCACCGAGTCCTCGGTGCGACGCCGTGCTTCGTCCAGGTCGAAGATGTCGCGCAGGGGCAATGTCGAGTAGTTCTGGATGATCCGGATCGGTCGACCCAGTCTCTGCGCCAGCTGCAGCGTCTGATCAAACAGCGCGAGCCCTTCTTCGTAACGGCCCGTCGACGTGAGCACCATCGCCCTCAGCGAGGCGCTTCTGAGGCGGGCTTCCAGGCTTTGCGGGTCGGCCTCTGCCTCGGTCACCGAAGCCATCAAGGCGCCGGCGTCGGCCAGACGCCCCATCCAGTACAGCTGCTCGCCGAACATGTGCTGATGGTTGACGCGATCCCATGACCTCGTGCCTGGGACCCAGATCTGGAGAGCCTTCTCGCCCAGCTCGGCCCCTCGGTCGAGGTCACCAGGTTCACCCCTCATCGCGAGCCCCTGGCTCAGGCGACCGGTCGCGACCGCGATGAGCTCCTGATCGCCCAGCTTCTGCGCGAGCTCGAGTGCCTCCTGGGCGCCGGCGATTGTTTCGGCGGCCTGTTCCGTCCACTCGGTTCCCCAGATCCATCCCAGCAGCCCCTCGACCCGATCCCGACCGCTCAGCTCCGGCAACAGTTCGCCGAGGTCGTCCACCGCGCCCTGGTAGTCGTCGAGCGTCACGCGGCCGATCCCGCGAGCAAGCCGGATCTGTCGCCGCCGGGCGTCATTGGGCGCCAGCTCGAGCGCGGCGTCGAACAGGGAGATCGCTTCGGCCAGCGCCCAGCCATTGAGCGCCTGATCGGCGGCGAGCAGGAGGTAATCGATGGCCTTGTCGGGGTCGCCGGCTTCCCTCCAGTGATGCGCGAGAAACGCGGCCAGGTCCTTGGTTTGGCCGGCGGCGGATTCGACGTAGCGGGCGACCGCTGCGTGGCGCTCCCGGCGGAGGGAGCGAGGGATGGTCGCGTAGGCAACCTCTCGGATGAGGATGTGCTTGAACTGGTACTCCACGTCACCGCGGACACGGCTCGAAGGAACACGCCGAATGAAGTCCCGCACCTCGAGCGCGGAAAGGGCATCGTCGAGGTCGCCATGGCCACCAAAATCGACCAGCACGCCGCGCCAAAACGCGCGGCCGACCACGGAAGCGTCCAGGATGACCGCGCGAGCCGCGCTCGGTAGGGCGTCGAGGCGTGCGGCTATGGCGGCCCTGACTGTTGTCGGGAGGTCGGAGCCTAATGATTGCCCCTCGATGAATGCCGCGGTCAGTTCCTCGACGAACAGAGGATTTCCCTCGGCGGCCTCGGCTATTCGCTCGATGGTCTCTCTGGAGAGGTCAAGGTTTGCAAGCAGCGGCTCCGCGAGCGCGGCGGCGTCAGCGTTGGACAGGGGCTCCAGGCGGATCGTCGTATGCGGGAAGAGTCCGCTTCCCCAACCGGATCGGTGATCGAGGAACTCGGGCCTGGCGAGACCGACCATCATGATCGGTACGTCTCGGGCATGAGTCGCCAGATATTCGATGAGGTCCAGAAGGCCCGCATCCGCCCAATGCAGGTCTTCGAAGATGAGTAGCGCCGGCCGATCCGCGGCAAAACTCTCGAGCAGCCTTCGAGCCGCAAAGAAGAGGTAGTCACGGTCGAGGGCTGGCTCGTCGATGCCGAGGCCGGTGAGCAGCGAGATGTAGCGGGTGGTCTCGTCCACCTCATTTGCCGGCAGATGCTTCGTGATGAGCGCAGAGAGTTTCGCTCGCGCGGAATCCGCCGGATCGTTCTCGTAGATCTCCGCAATGATCCGCAGCATCTGCGTAAACGCCCCATATGCCGCGCGCTCGCCGTACGGGAGGCAACGCCCGCGCATGACCGCTGCGCCAGCCGCGTGGACGCGACCAGAGAACTCACGCTGCAGCCGCGATTTACCGATGCCTGGAGGGCCCAAGACTGTGACGAGATGCGGATGTCGGTCGCTGGTGGCGCCTTCCCAGATCGAGGCCAGGAGCGTGAGCTCGCGATCGCGTCCGACCATCTCGATGTCGGGTCGAGGCCGAGCGACGGAACCCGCCGCGATGGTCAGCCACGCGCGAAGCGGTTCCTCCTTGCCTTTGGCTTCGACCGCGCTGACAGGTCGGTACGTGATCGCGCTTCTCGTGAGCCGGTACGTCTCCTCGCCCACCACGAGAGTGCCCGCCCCGGCTGTGGTCTGCAGCCTCGAGGCGGTGTTGACGACGTCGCCCATGGCCAGCGCTTCTCCGGTCGGAGAACCCGAGGTGACCGTGACCACCGCCTCGCCGCTGTTCACCGCGGCGCGCGCTTCGAGTTTCAGAGCTGCAACCGCGTCGAGGATCGCGAGGCCCGCGCGCACGGCGCGCTCTGCATCGTCACCATGCGACACCGGAGCACCGAACACCGCCATCACGGCGTCGCCGATGAACTTCTCCATGGTCCCGCCAAAATGGTCGATCCGCTCTTGGGCGGCGCTCTGATAGGCGCGCAGCGTGTCCCGCACATCCTCGGGATCGGCGCGGTCCGACCTGCGCGTGAAGTCGACCAGGTCGACGAAGAGCACGGAGACGAGCTTGCGTTCCTGTTTTACAGGCTCCGCGTCGAGCGGCGCGCCGCAGGCGAGACAGAAGCGGGCCCGTTCCGGGTTCTCCTCCCCGCAGCGTCCGCAGCGCACTACCGGAGTCTAAGCAGTCGACGCAAGCTCATCATGTCCCCGTCCCCACCGGGGAGCGGGCTCGGGAGGGGGCTCAAGCCGGCGCTAGTCCTTGTAGGTCTTTTCGCCCGCACGCACGTCGACCTGGAGGTGGTTCTCCGGTGGCGCGAGTGGGCAAGCCCAGCGTGGGCTGTACGCGCACGACGCGTTGTAGGCGAAGTTGAAGTCGAGAACGACCTCGGACGACCCAGGCTTGATCTCGAGCACCAGCCCGTCGGTGTCCTTGGCGGTGTCGAAAAGGTACCGGCCTCCGCCATACGTCTCGCGGCCCGATGTGCGGTCGCGGAAGGGGACGAATAGGCCTCCCGCGTACTGGACCAGGCTGAGCACGGTCAGCCTGCACTCCTGGCCCGCCAGCGTGAAGACGAGCCGGCCCACGCGCCGATACCTAACCGCTCCGTCCTCGCCGCCGGTATCGATCACCAACTCGGTGTCGTCGCCAGGTTCCACGTGCGCCGTCACGCGACAGGCGGGGGCAGTGTCGAAGTAGCGCAGGCCGGTGAACGAGTCGCGCTCCTCGGGCTCGATCGGCGATTGCGGATGTGTGCGAAAGAGCTCGTCGCGAGCGCCGCGAAATCGCATCACGGCGTCAGGACCGGTGATGCGGTACAGATCGCCGACCCGCCTGCGCCAGTCGACCAGGTCGAGGTACGGCTGGGGGTCAGTGCCCGTCAACTGCCTGTTCGGTCGGGGTCAGCTTGTAGCTAGCTTGGGGTGGCAGGGACGCGAGCGCGGAATGCACGTCATCTTCTGTCGCGTCCGTGACGATCAGCGTGTAGCGCCGGCCGTGGGGTTCCAGTGCCTCAGTCGCCTGGGCGGGCTCGGTCGCGGCTGGAGCCGCAATGACCGCGACCTTCGCAATGGCGGGGGCGGTGGCGGGCTTGGGTGGACGAGCCGCTGCGTCGCCCCGCAGGACGATCCAGTGATAGACGCCTACGCCTACGGCGACGACGATCAGCGCGAGGTATTGCGCGAAATCGAGGTTCGCTGGGTCGTCCAGGCGCGGATGGGCGCTGAACGTCTGCTGCAGGACCGCGTTGACTATGCCCACGCCTCCGGCGAGCACCGCGAGGACGCTGCCGAGCAACGCGGCCCACACATAGAGCTTGCGGCTCAGCGACTGGCGGTCGGCCGCCCACGGTGAGTGGCGCCAGTGGGCGACCCATACCGCTGCGCCAACGATCAGCAGCGTGACGGAAAGGCTGAGTGGGTCCTTCCAATCTGGCGCGGCGACCCCGATGATCGGCGCCTCCGCCAGCTTCGCGAGCGTCGCCAACAGGCCGAATGCTCCGTACGCCCAGGCGGCGAGCGAGATGAGCGAGGCGAGGTTGGTGTACAGGCGCCGGATGGCCGCCTGCCGATCAGCCTCCTGCGTCCCGGCGTCGCGCGCCAGCCGCCGCCTGATCAGGACCCACGCGATTCCGTAGACGAGAAGAAGCGATCCAGGATTGGCGAGCTCGGCCATCAGGTTGGTCCCCGCGTTCCCTGGGTTGCTCACGCCCAGACCGCGCGCCAGGGCGTAGTAGAGGATCTGGGTTGCGCCGTACAACGCTGAGCCGATACAGAACGCGACGACGATGAATCCCTCAAGCGCGCGCAGCGTGGAGTGGCGGTCCTCGCTGATGTGCTTGATCGCGATGACTCGCGCGTGGACACCCCAAAGGACCAGGCCACCGACGGCCATTCCCGCAGGTCCAGCCAGGGAGTAGAAGCGTTCGCTCGAGTCGAGCGCGAGCCTCGTCCAGGCGATCTGTAGCAACGAGGCGGTGCCGCCCAGCAACGTGAGCAGGCCGACGAGGAGCGCGATGTACATGTACCAGCGACGGAGGGTCGACGACCTGCCCTCCTCGCCCGCGGTTGTCCGGTCGCGCCACGCGATGAAGAAGTGGAAGCCCCAGACGGCCGCGAAGACCAGGGCCGCCCACCCGATCTGGGACGCGGAGAGGGTGTTGAGTGGCAGATCGTCGAGGACCGGCTGCAGAAGCTGCACGACCAGCGCGGTCACGGCGATCATCGCGGCGATCGAGCCAACCAGGCAGGCCCAGTAGAGGTAGAGACGGCGGAGAGCGGAGGCGCGCTCGTACGGATCGCGCGACGCAAAGCGCTGGGCAAACCAGAAATGGATGCCCCAGACGGGGAGCGCGACGACAGTCATCGCGGTGAAGATCGCGAGCTGGCCGCGGCTCGTCTCGGCGGTCGGATCGTTGAGGGCGAACAGCAGGATGGTGCCGCCAAGAAGGACGAGACCGGTCGCCAAAACCACGAGCGCCGCGGCGCTCACGAGGTAGAGGTAGAGGCGCCTCAGAATCATCGGCGCAACGGTACTACCATGCGCGGGTGATCTCTCAAGAACTGCTTGAAATCCTGGCCTGCCCGAAGTGCCATACCAAGGTGGAGCTCAGGGAGCCGGATCAGCTCCGATGCCCCCACTGCAAGGTGCTCTATCCGATCGTGGACGGGATCCCCGTGATGCTCATCGAAGAGGCAAAGCCCGAGTCGGACGCCGGCTAGTTACGCCGCGCAGTTGTAGCGGCTGGTGTCTTTCAGGGAGGGGTTGGCTTCGGCGTCGCGGATGTCCGGCGCGATCTCGTCGTCGGTGAGCGCGTAAGCCTGGTTCGGATCGCTCGCCGACGTCGCGAAGACCATCCCCAGGACGCGGCCGTCGAGGTCGATCAGCGGCCCACCCGAGTTGCCCGGGTGCACGCTGGCCTGCAAGACGTAGATCTGCCTCGTGACGAAGTTCGCGTTGTAGATGTCGCGGCCCTGGGCCGAGATCGATCCGTCGACCACGGCCGGCACCGTCGATCTGCGCGCGCCGCCGGGATAGCCGATCACCGCGCCCTGCGTGCCCCGCTGAGCGGGGCCAAACGTGACGCCCGTGACCGTGTAACCCGGCACGTGGAGAACCGCGACATCGCGCCCGGGGTCGAAGAAGATGACATCAGCGTGCATCGTCGTCCCGTCCGGCTTGGTGATCGAGTGAGACGCCGTGCCGGAGACCACGTGCGCGTTGGTCACGACGTAGCCGTCGCCGACCGGAAAGCCGCTGCCGGTGACGATGCCGCCGCAGCCCACACTCGAGACTTTGACGACGACGTCCGCGGTGTGCTTCACACCGGGCGTGTCGACCGATGCGGGGATGGGCAACGCGCTGGGCAGGCCGCTTGGCTCTAGGCCGGCGAACACTGGAGGGAACTGCACGCCGGCGAGGACCTGGGCGACGCTCGCGAGAAACGCCGGCGGACGTGGCGCGATCGTGTCCAGACCGCGGAGTAATACCGAGCGTTGGATCTGCTGCGCGATCTCCGGGCTCGGGCCTCGCGAGAAGCTGAGGCCGAGGAACCAGCACATGATCAACACCGCAAATGCGGACAGCGCCGCACCGGCGACCGAGTCGGTCGACGTGTGGACGCCGGTGCGCAGGATGTTGCGCCGGATCGGCTCGCCGACCGCGAAGCCGATGCTCGAGCCGAGACTTCCTCCGATCACGAGCACAAGCACCGCCCCCAACGGACGCGCGCTCGAGTTGTTGATCTGCAGGTAATCGAGGACAAACCTGGCCGACGAGGCGCCGAGAAGGACGCCGACCAGCAGGCCGAAGTACTGGGCCAGCGAGAGCCAGAAGCCGCGCCGGTATCCGTTCGCGAGCCCGACCAGGGCGGCGATGAGAATGAGGACGTCGATGAGGTTGAACACGGGCTCTGTTTGGTAACACCCTACCGGGACTAACCGCTCGAAGATTCACGCTCGGAGATAATTACGTCCGTGGTCTACCTTGCCGGGGAGTGGGTGCCCGCCTGGCTGTGGATGAGCATGACCTTCCTTGTCGCGACCCTGGGCGTGTGTGGCCTCGGTTGGTGGGTGCTGCGTGGAGACGCTCGCAATCGGGCCGCGGAAGAGCTCGTCGACGAGACCCAAGCCGAGGCTGAGGTAGTCAAGCACTAAGCCCCTCCGTCGGCCCCATCCCCGGCTCTTCTACCCCACGGCATCTTCGACTCCGCGGGGCCCCTGAGGCCGGGTACTTCCCCCCGAGCGGGAAAGAGTTAGGCCGGCACCGGCTCGTGCTCTGCCAGCTCGCCGGCTTCACGCAGGTCGCGTACGGGCATGAAGCTCCGCACCGGCGGCACCCGTTCGAAGTTGTAGGGCGGTGGGGGAGACGTTGTCGCCCACTCGAGCGTGTTCCCTTGCCATGGGTCGTTGCCCGCGATCTCGCCTTGGGTCCAGCTGTGGATCACATTGATCAGGAACAGCAGGATGGAGATCGCGATCAGGAACGACGAGATCGTGATGATCATGTTGGTGGCTGCCCATGCCTCGTTCGAGTAGGTCCAGATCCGCCGCGGCATTCCCTCGAGCCCCAGCGTGTGCATGATCAGGAACGTGCCGTTGAAGCCGATGAAGACGGTCCAGAAGTTCCACTCGCCCAACCTCCGGTTGAGCAGCCGGCCGGTGATCTTGGGGAACCAGTAGTAGATCCCCGCCAGGATCGCGAACACGCTTCCACCGAACAGCACGTAGTGGAGGTGGGCGACGACGAAGTACGACTGGTGCAGCTGGGTGTCCACCGGCACTGACGCGAGGTAGATGCCGGTGATGCCGCCGATCAGGAACGTGGCCAGGAAGCCGAAGACGAACTTGATCGGCACCGTGAAGTCGATCGAGCCCCACCACATGGTGGCGATCCAGTTGAAGAACTTGATGCCGGTCGGGACCGCGATCAGCATCGTCATCAGCATGAAGAAGCCCTCGACGTAGGTGTTCATGCCGACAGTGAACATGTGGTGCGCCCACACGGTCATGGACAGGAAGACGATGCCGAAGAGCGCCGCGACCATCGACATGTAACCGAAGATCGGCTTGCGCGCGAACACCGGAACGATCTCAGAGATCAGCCCGAACGCCGGGAGGATCATCACGTAGACCTCCGGGTGGCCGAAGAACCAGAACAGGTGCTGATACAGCACCGGCCTGCCCGCGGTCGTGAAGAACTGGGTGCCGAGCTGGCGGTCGAACTCGACCAGGATCATCGCGGCGGCAAGCGGCGCGCCCACGATGAGGAGGAGGATCGAAGTCGAGATCTGGGCCCAGACGAAGAGCGGCAGGCGCGAGAACCGCATCCCCGGCGCTCGGAGGGCGACGATCGTGGTCAGGAAGTTGGTCGAGGCCATGATCCCGCTGATCGCCCAGACGATGATGCTCATCGCCCAGAAGTCGACGCCGAGACTGTGCCCCTGGAACGCCTTCTCGGTCAGCGGCGCGTAGCCGGTCCATCCGGCGTTCAGCCCACCGCCCGTGAGGAAGCCGCAGTAGTACAGGATGA
>Ga0209235_1002089_pt1 | contig 11102 bp, 7 predicted proteins | sample GraSoi013_1_20cm_4_FD_185817 | JGI IMG/M metagenome (GOLD analysis project Ga0209235, IMG submission 185817) | Grasslands soil microbial communities from the Angelo Coastal Reserve, California, USA - Sample 09_25_2013_1_20cm (SPAdes) (version 2) | ecosystem: Environmental > Terrestrial > Soil >...
CCCGGTCCACTGCATCCGGGCGTTCGCCTTGGCCGAAATGCTCCGGCTCCGGCTCGACGCCGATTTCGATTGGAAACTCGATCGATTCGGCCGACCTTGCCGCTTTACGTTGTCCCGAACTCGCTGGGGGTAGGTCCATGGGGACGAAGAAAATCCCGACGTTCATCGAGGGCCTCGACGACGTCCTCGGCGGCGGTTTTCCGGTCGGACACGTCGTGCTCGTCTCCGGCTTGCCTGGGACGATGAAGTCGACCCTGACGTACGCGATCCTCCACGCGAACGCACGGCAGCGGGACGCGAAAGGCTTGTACGTCTCCCTGGAGCAGACGCGGCCGAGCCTCGAGGCCCAGATGGCCGCGATGGGATTCGATGTCGAAGCCGTCCGCTCCGACGTGCACATCCTCGATGTCGGCACGATTCAGAAAGAGGTCGGGAAAAGCGCGTCGAAGCCCTGGATGGAGTTCCTCCGGCGGACGATGACGACGAAGAAGGACATCGATGGCGTCGACCTGGTCGTCATCGACTCGCTCGAGGCGCTCGAGGTCCTCGCGAAATTCGAGGACCGCCGCACGGAGTTGTTCCGACTGTTCGAGTGGCTCCGGGACCTCGGCGCGACGACTCTCGTGCTCGCAGAAGCCGCGTCGGAGGCGTCGTACCTCGGACTCGAGGCTCCGCAACCGCGGCGGGACGAGACGTACCTCGCGGACGGGATTATCGAGCTCAAGATGCACCCGATTTCGGACGTCGAGATCCAGCGCCGAATCCGGGTCCAGAAGATGCGCGGCTCGCACCACAAGACGGGATTCTCCGCCCTCGTCTTCGACGAGGGGCGCTTCCAAGTCACACCGGTCATCAGTCCGTAGGTGGTCCATGCCGACTTCGATCCCCTGCCTGGCCTGCGCGTCCCTCAATCGGCCGGACGCGGTCAATTGTCGGGTCTGCGGGCGGAAACTAGAGACGCCGGGCCGATCGGCGCCGACCAATTCCCCGGTCGCTCTCCAGCGCGTGACGAGCGGACAGGTCTTCACGGCCGTTATCGCAGAACCAGCCAAGAAGCCTGCGGCCGATCGAGCTGCAAGTGATCCCGCACCGCGCGCGGCGGACGTCCCCGCGGTCGAGCCCGAGGTGGAGGATCACTCCGACGTGATGGCAGCGGCCGTGGACGGCATACGGGCCAAGGCGCAGGGACAGGGCCATCGCTTCAAACCGTACGTCCGGGCGAGCGATCGCAAAGCGACAACTCCGGCAGCGAAACAGGAAGCCGCGAAACATCTGCAGGACGCGGTCGCCCTCCTTCGCGAGACGCGGTTCGAGGATTCAATCGACCCGCTTCTCAAGGCAATTGCCCGCGACGACGAAGACCGGCGGTCGTGGATTCTCCTTGCGGAATCCTATCTGCGGCTCGGCCGGCCGTACAAGTCCGCGGTTGGGTACCTGCGCGCCCTCGAGTTGAGTCCGAAGGATGAGCAGGCGTGGCTTGGACTCGGCCGTGTGCTGAGGATGCTGGGCGATGCGCCGACCGCAAGCGCGGTGCTCGATCGGGCCGCACTGATTCATCCAACTCACGCGGAGACCTGGGTGGAGCGTGGCCTGATCTTCGAGTCCCTCCAGAATCTCCCGGAGGCCGCTCGGAGCTTCGCGAAGGTCCTCGAGCTTCGGCCCGACCACCGCCTCGCGCAAGAGAAGTCGCAAGCGATCGGATCCAAAATCGCCGAGTCCGAGGCATCCGCCCTGACACCCAAGCCATCGCGAGAAGTCTCGCCTCCCCTCGCGGAGTCGATGGGACCAACGGCGGAAGAGGAGCGGGAACGAGACATCCTGGACGAGATGGAGGAGGCGTTCTCCATCGAAACATCGTTGACAGCGAAGCGAGCCGGCGCGGCGGTTGCCCCCGAAGGCCCGGGCGAGCGTCCCGCGCGCGTGCGCACCTTCGTCGAAGGCTTGGACGAGACGCTGGAAGGTGGGATCCCCTGGGGCCACGTCGTCCTCATCGAAGGCGCGCCGGGGACGATGAAATCCTCCCTCGGGTTCTCGATCCTCCTGCAGAACGCGGCGCGGGCAGGCCTGCACTGCCTGTACTTGAGCCTCGAGGAACGCGGGTCGAGCCTCCTCAAGCAGATGGGCTCCCTCGGACTCCACCTCGAGGTCCCGAAGGGATCGCTCGTCGTGCTCGACCCGAGGACGGCGACGAATCTCCTCGGCGAGAAGAAAGACTGGCTCGAGGGCCTCCGGGCAGGGATTCGCTCGGTACAGGAACAGCGGGGGCTTGACCTGATCGTGATCGACTCGCTCGAAGCACTGGAGGTCCTCGCGAAGTTCAAAGACCGCAGGCGGGAGATCTATCGGCTCTTCGAGTGGCTCCGCGACCTCGGGATCACGAGCTTCCTCGTCACGGAACGGCCGGATTGGGTCGTCGCGGGACATGTGCTCCAGGGCCGATACGACGAGGAGTTCCTCGCCGACGGCGTGATCCATCTGCGGATGCACCTGGTGACGGACTTGACCGCCCAGCGCCGCCTTCGCGTCGTCAAGATGCGAGGGACGAAACACAACACCGGATATCTCGCGATGGACTTCGACGAGGGCCGGTTCCGCGTCACCCGCGCGATGAGCTCGTGAGGGGACCGATGGCCCGCCCCCTGATCAAGACCCACATCCGCGGCTTCGACGAGGACGTGCTGCGGGGAGGCATCCCGCAAGGCCACGTCGTCTTGGTGCGCGGGGCGAGCGGGACGATGAAGTCCTCTCTCGCGTACTACGTCCTGTACCACAACGCGCTCGCCGGAGCGCCCGGTCTGTACGTCACCCTCGAGCAGACGGCGGCGGGCCTCCTCGAACACATCGCAGGGCTCGGGTTGAAGGCCACCTCGGTCTCGGACGCGCTCCCCATTCTCGATCTGAGTCGCGGCCGGGAGTATCTGGAGGAGATGGTTGCGAAGGTCGGGTCGATGGCGGAGACCGCGGCTCCGCGGGGCGAGGCGCTCCTCGCGGTCCTGAAGGCGAAGATTTTCGAGTTGCGCATGAAGCGGAACTTCCGGCTCCTGGCGATCGACTCGTGGGACGCCCTCGAACTCGTTCTCGAGTTCGCGGATCGACGAGCGGAGACGTTTGGATTTTTCGAGTGGCTGCGGGACCTGGGCGTCACGAGCCTGTTGATTTCCGAAGAGCCCTCGCTCGAGGCGCCGCCGACCGCGCTGGAGGAAGAGTTCCTCGCGGACGGGATCATCCACCTTCGGCTCGAGCCCGTCACCGAGACCGCGTTCCAGCGTCGCGTGCAGTGCGTGAAGATGCGGAGCGTGAACCAGGACAGCGACGACCACACCCTCCTCTTCGAGAACGGGCGGTTCGAGGTCGCGCGGGCGATCGGGTGAGCCGATGGACGCCCGCCTCCGGACGTTCTTGGTCCGCTCCGGATTCTTGTTCCTGATTTCCCTCGTCCTCGTCGCGGGATTCTGGTACCACCGCGAGTTCTACCAGATCGGCTTCACGAACCTGCTCATCATCGGCGGCGTCGTCACGTTCCTCGTAATCTGGGCGGCCCGACTCGCCCTCTCCGGGGAATTGCCCCGCGGTCGTCCTCGGGGCGAACTGGCGTTCTCCGTCGAGGAAGGAGACCGCCTTCTGAAAGCGGTTGCGCGGCTCGTCGTCCGGCCGTCCGAGGGAACGACCGTGCCCGGGGTGGGACACGTCGTGCGCGCGGTGTATGAGACCGGTCCCGAGTTCGGGCGCCTGCTCATCGAGGACGCAAGGCGAGCCTTCCTCTCCGACCTGACGGATGCGGACGCGCGGCAGGCCGGGTTTCGCTCCGCGGCGGAGCTCCGCGAAACGGGTGCAACCCGATGGCGGTGGCGTTCCTCCGACACCGTGACCGTCCTGCAGGTCCGACCCCTGGGGGCGCGCCATTGAACATTTCGAGTGCGGCGATCCTCGCGGGGGTTGCAGTGGATGCGTGGTTGCTTGCCTTCATCGCGATTCGGGGCCGTCGACCTTGGCTCCAGGCCACGTATACGGCATGCAGCCTGGCCTACCTCGCTCTCGGCGCGGCCTTCGTCGGGACGAACGAGGGTGTGCTGGCCGCCCTTCGCGACGATATCGCGTTGGGCATTCTACTCCTCTCGCATGCGCTGACGGCGATCCTCGTCTTGGGACTCATCCATGGAGGAGCGCTACCGCGACGAAGATCCGTTGCCTTTCTCCTCCTCATTCCGGTCCCGCTGCTCACGTACCTCGCGCCAATTGAGCGATGGACGGCCGCCACGGCATACGAGGGGAGCATCCTCGGCGGTTTCCTCGTGCTGTGCCTCGGGATCGCGCTCGCGGAGACCGTCTACGCCCGGTACTCGTCCCGGTTGCTCGCGGCGCACTCGTTCTGGCTCGGCGTCGGCGTCATCGCCCTGATCGTCGCGGGCCCCGTCTACGCGTACGAACTCGAGTTCCTCGGAGAGACATCGCTCGCGGGTGCGAATCTGGCGTCCCCCATCGCGCTCGCATGCTTCGCTCTCGTGGCGGTCCAAGCAGACCCATTCCTGATCGCGCCGCGTCCGCCGAAAGGGCAGACGAAGCCTGGGACTCTCCCGGCTTCCGACGCGATCGTCTTCGAGGAAATCCGTCCCAAGTACGCGCTTCGAACGGCGCACGAGGAGTCCTCCAGTGGACGCGCCACGCTGATCTTGGGCCGTAGCACTCCAGCGATGGCCGCAAGCGGGGCGGGATTCGCCGCCGTGCTTCCCGTGCGCCACGCATCATTGAGAGCTCTGACGACCGCATCCGAATTCCTCGCCACCTCGCGCGGCGGCTTGACGGTGGTCGAGGACCTGGCCGATCTCTCGGCCCTCTCCGAGTGGCCGCCCACCATCGAGGCCGTAGTCCGGCTGCGACATGTAGCCCGCGGCACGGCGTCCACTGTAATCTTTTCGACGTCTCGCCTCACCGACGCGGAGCGTCGCGCCCTGAGGGACTTGCGGTTCACCTGGTGGTCGCTCCCCGATCCGGCGCGAGAAATCGAAGCGATCCTCGCGCAATCGTTCGGCAACGGAGCCGTTCGCCTCCTCGCGTCGTTCGGCCGAGCCCACGGTCTTCGGCAGGAGGAACTCACCACCGATCACGTGCCTGCCCTCCTCGACTTCCTCACGCGCGCCGTCACCGAACTCTCCGGCGTCGTCGCAGGGACCGCGGGTCACGGTCTCCGGACTCAACTCGAAGCCGCCGCGAGCGGCCTTCGTTCGTTCGCGGCCCAGGGCGCCGAGGAGGTGGCCCGCGGCAAGTGGCCCTCCCGGATCTCGTCCGAAGCGCACCCGGACCTCCTCGTCACCGCCGCCGACTACTGGAAGGGCAAGGAGATGGAGGAGCTCTTCGCCGCTGCAGAGTCCGTCGGTGAACGCGAGCCGCTCTTCGAGAGAGCGCGCGCCGTGTTCGTGGAGCAGCTCGGGGATGCCGGCGAGAGCCTGCTCCGCACGCAACTCGCCCACCTCGGCAAGAAGCCCGAAGAACTCGACCCTTCGGACCTCGTTCGAATCGCGGACCGCGCGAGCATCGACCTCGGGAGCCTCGCGGCAGTCGTGGACATTCCGCAGGAGAAGGCCCGGATCCAAAAGCAAATTGATTCGATTCGCCAGCGGCTGGAACTCATCGTGGAGGAAGAAAAATGAAGCGAGTCTCCACGCACATCGAGGGACTCGACGAGGTCCTCGGAGGCGGAATCCCGGAAGGGAACGTCGTCCTCGTCTCCGGCGCACCCGGCACGATGAAGACATCGCTCACGTACCACATCCTGCACTCCAGCGCCCTGAACGGGTCCCGCGGGCTGTACGTCTCGCTCGAGCAAGGCCGGGCGAGCTTGATCGACCATACGGAAGGCCTCGGCTACCGGCTCGATGACACCCACGGAAACCTGAGCGTCCTGGACCTCGGCACGCTGCGGAAGAAGCTGACGGGATCGGCGGAGCAACCGTGGTTGGACCTGTTCAAGCTCTACACGCAAGGGATTCGCAAGTCGTTCGACTACCGGTTCCTCGTCCTCGACTCGCTCGATGCGCTCGAGATCCTCGCGAAGTTCCGCGAACCGCGACGGGAGATGTTCTCTCTCATCCGTTGGCTTCGGGACCTCAAATGCACGGCGTTTCTCCTCGGAGAGCTGCCGACGGACCGCACGGGTGGTGCGGATCCCCGCCGCGCCGCGTACGCGAAGCACAAGGAGGATTATCTTGTGGACGGGATCTTGCACCTCCGGCTCGCGCGACAGGGCGAGTTCGGGATGCAACGACAGTTGCGGGTCGTCAAGATGCGGGGGACGCGACACGACACCGGCTATCACGCGCTCGTCTTCGACAACGGCTTCCGCGTCACGCGCGGATTCGCATAGCCTTCGAAAGGTAAACCGACGTCGATTCTTTCTAGAGCGGGGTGGAGTCGCGGTGACAGTCGCTAGACCGATTGTCACGTCTATGACCGATTTTCTCGAAAGCTCGGCTCTCGACGCGTTCGACTCGAACATGCTTGGATCTAGTTCGGGCGAACGTGCGTTCGAATCAGCGAGGCGAAATCTTCCACTCCGAGCGGAGGTTGAGGCGGCTTGCTCTTGGCTGGCAACACGTCGGCACGGACGATTAGGTGAGGCGAGGCGCAGGGGGAGACCCAAGTCGGAGGCCGTCCGTTTCGCAGCTCCGAGGATTCTGTCGGAAGTTAGGAACCGCGTCAATTCGACTGGGCCATGGAACTCCTCCAATCGGACTACACCTAGGTGGCGAGCCAGAGTCTCGCGGGTCAGCGTCGGTTCCTCCCGGTCGAAGTTCAGATGACGAAGGTCGTCCGTCGGGAATTCAGCCTCATCGGAATCGATTATCCATGTCCAGAACGAAACATACGGATCGCCATAGCTAAGAAGCACGTCGAGGACTTCGAAGCTCTTTGTTCTCAGCATCAACTCGCAAAACGGACCGGACCTCCACGTTCGCAGCCCGTCTCTCGCATTTCCTTGCGCTCCAGCTTGTGGCTGTGAATCGGCGGCGCCGCTTGCCCTATCGAGTTGAGCACCTCGATACTGATCCGAGAGCGGGAGGTCGCGAATAGAATGTACAAAGACAAGTCTGGTGCAGCCATATGACGGAGGAAGCTCGCATAGAGTTTGCCCACCAGGCGGTGACCGCGCTTGCTTTCAAATCGTAGTGAGTAACCACGGGCCGCCGGACTTCGGACCAGTCGCCAGACACCTCCTCAAGGAAGAACATTTCTTCCGACTTGGCAGGCGTCAAATTCTCACGCAGCGCATCTCGCTGCCGGCGGATTCGGGCCATCAGTTCAGGGAGAGGGAGGACGCGGCCCGAGCATATTCCTTACCGCCGCCTCTCCGTAGATCCCCCCGACAAATCCGCCAACGATGCCGCCAACGAGCGAGGGCCGCAACCATCGGTGGCTTTAAGGCCGTAGGAGACCTAAGACATCCGGGGGATTCGATGCGTCTCGTGGAGGGTCGCGCAGGCGAGGCGCTGCAGCTAGGGATTGGAGTTCTCGTCACGGTCCTCTTGGTGGCCGCTCTCACGCCAGGGCTCATCAGCGGGCCGACCATGCCGGTGGGGTCACCCTCTGCTCCGGCCGGTGTATCCTCGGAAGCCGCGGTGCTTGCCGGGGCCGGCAATTTCGCCCCGCCGCATTCCGACAATGGATACGATGCGAACGGGAACGGCTTGTTCGACTTTCTCCTCGTGAACGCGAGTGTTCAGATCTCGATGCCGGGGTTCTTTACGGTCCTCGGGACGCTCCATGATGCAAATTACACCTTGCAGGTCTACAACTCGACGTCCGCGGGCCTTCCGGTGGGGCCCGCGAACCTCACGATCTGGTTCGACGGTCGGCTCATCAACCAGAGCGGTATCGATGGGCCGTACACGGTAGACCTCATCTTGGTCAACGAGAACTTCTCCCTGCTCGATATCGGCACACACACCACGCAACCCTACAGCCATCTCGACTTCGATCCGATACCCGCCTTCATGACTCCGCCTCATCCGGATTCCGGCCAGGACACGAACGGGAATGGTCTCTTCGACTTCCTGAACATCGACGTCCAAGTCCAAGTGAATGTCCCTGCTAATTACAGTGCGAGTGCGTTCTTGCACACGGCGAATTTCACGCTCACCCTGTTCGCCTCCGCCTCGGCGTTTCTCCCGATCGGGCCGGGATCGATTCGGGTCTCCTTCCCCGGCGGGCCAATCAACCAATCGGGAATCGATGGTCCGTACACCGTCGAGCTGCAGCTCTACGACACCGCGTCAGGCCTCCCCCTCGGGATGAATACCACCACGACCCAGGCATACAGCCATCTCGCCTTCGATCCGATACCTGCCTTCATGACTCCGCCACATCCCGATTCTGGCCAGGACACGAACGGGAATGGTCTCTTCGACTTCCTAAACGTCGACGTCCAGGTCTACACGAATCTAGCGGACAATTACACCGTGAACGGATTCTTGCACGCCGCGAACTTCACGCTCACCGAGTTCGCTTCCGGGTCGGCCTTCCTCCCGATTGGACCGGGATCGATTCGGGTCTCGTTCGCCGGAGGTCCGATCAACCAATCGGGAGTCGATGGGCCGTATACGGTCGAACTGCAGCTCTCAGAGGCCGGGTCGTCCGCGATCCTCGGGACGAACACGACGACGACCCAGGCATACAGCCATCTAGCTTTCGATGGACCCGCTCCTGTCACGCCGATTCAATCGTCCCTCGCCGCAACAACGCCGGCGATTGACGGGCTGATTACGTCGGGCGAATGGAACGACTCGACCGTCGTCAACCTGACGGCGATTTCCGGGAACACACTACCTGCGTATCTCTTCGTGAAAAACAGTCCGACGATGCTCTACATGGCCTACGACGCCGTCGGGGACACGTCGTTGTCGTCGGGCGACGCCGCGGCGCTCGCGTTCGACACGGGGAACGATGCCGTGGCGTCGAACGGGCATGAGGATCAGTTCGTTCAAGGCGGGTTCGGAGGGAATCCTTCGAATCAGTCGCATTGGGTATACAACAGTTCCTTGGGATACTGGAGTGTGGAGGATGCCCCATACAACCCGGGTCTCCCGAACCATGCGGGCCTCGCGAGCGCCTGGGGCTTCGGGTCTAGCCCGAGTCTCGGCGTGAACCACCGAATGTACGAGTTCGCGATCCCGCTGGCCCTGCTCGGTAGCGGTCCGAACCAGACGTTGGGATTCTTCGGCGGGGCCCAGCAATCGCCCGGGGTCGTGGACTTCCCGACATTCCGCTACAGCCTCTGGCCCATTTTCGCTGGCGGGCCGATCCCATTGGCCTCCTACGGCGACCTAATTCTTGCCGGAGGCGGCGGTGGCGACACCACGCCCCCAACCATAGCGATCAACTCCCCGGCTCCCGGCGCGATTATCCCCGTCAATTCGATCACCGTGAACTGGAGTGCCTCCGATTCGGGCGTCGGGCTGGACCACTTTGAACTTCGCCTGGATGGTGGGGCGCCCATCAGGCTGGACGCGAACGTGACCGGATACACCGTGTCCGTTGCGTCCGATGGCAATCACACGGTCCAGGTCACGGCGTACGACGGGGCAGCCAACGCAGCCTCGGCCGCAGTGTCCGTGATTGTCGATACCACGCCACCGGTCCTCTCCATCACGTATCCCGCCGCCGGCGCCCTTTTCGGGTCCACCACCGTCGCCGTGGCATGGAGTGCGTCCGATGCGGGTTCGGGCCTGGATCACTTCGAGCTGAGCGTCGACGGTGGGCCCGTTACGGTGCTCGGCCCCGCAGAGGTGAACCATACGTTCGCGGGCCTCTCGCAGGGCTCTCATCTTGCGACCGTGGTGGCCTTCGACCTCGCCGGACACTCGACGACGGCCACGCGCAGCTTCACGGTGGACACCACCGCTCCTACCATCGTCCTCAGTGCTCCCGCGGCGGGCTACGTGTCAACGCGGAACGTGCTGGTCACATGGACCGCCTCCGACAATGTCGGATTGGATCACATCGAAGTCAGCTTGGACGGAGGTGCCCCGGTTACCCTGGCCGCGAGCGCTACCAGCTTTACGCTCACGGGCGTTTCGGATGGCCCGCATACGATTAGCGTCCGGGCGGTCGACCTGGCCGGGTCCTCCACGTCCGATTCTGTGGATGTGACCGTCGACGCGACCTTACCGATTGCCTCTATCACGACTCCCACCCCTGGTCAAATCTTGGGAACGAACTCCGTCCTGCTGGTATGGACTGCATCCGATGCGACTTCGGGGATTGATCATCTCGAGGTCAGCGTCGATGGCGGTTCCGCGACTTCCTTGGCCGCCGCAACAACCTCGTACTCGTTCACGGGCCTCTCCGACGGGAGCCATACCTTCCGAGTGCGGGCCATTGATCGGGCCGGCAACTCCGCGATCTCGGACGTGACCGCGATGGTCGATGTGACCAAACCGATTGCGTCGATCACATCACCCGCCGCGTCCGCATACCTGACTTCTCACAGCGTCGTCGTGAGGTGGACCGCCACGGACCCCACGTCGGGTATCGACCACTATTCGCTTTCCATCGACGGCGGTGCGTCCCAGACCGTTGATGCGACCGCGACCTCGTACACGTTCAGTGGCGTCGCGGATGGCCCGCACACGATTCGATTGACCGCCGTCGACCGGGCCGGAAACACGGTCCTCGTGAGCGTCTCGGTCACGGTGGACACGCTCGATCCGACAATTTCCATCGTCGGCCCTGCGAGCGGTGCCGTGATTACTAGCTCCGCACCGACCGTCACCTGGACGGCGGATGACGCCGCATCGGGAATCGATCACATCGAGGTCCGCGTGGATGGCGGGAGCGCGCAGACTCTTTCCTCGGGCACGACGTCCTACACGCCGACCGGACTTTCGGACGGAACGCACACCGTGAACGTGACCGTCGTGGATAAGGCGGGGCATTCCAGCTCGAAGAATGTCTCTTTCCGGGTCGACACGAGTTTCGTGAGCCCATCAGGACCGTACGGCATTGCGGGGTTGACATCGATCATCCTCCTGGTCGTCGTCGCCCTCGTTGCCGCGCTCTTGATCGTCCGCCGACGTCGGCGTCCGCGGGCGCCAGCCTAGGCGGTGCCG
>Ga0209235_1002099_pt1 | contig 11083 bp, 9 predicted proteins | sample GraSoi013_1_20cm_4_FD_185817 | JGI IMG/M metagenome (GOLD analysis project Ga0209235, IMG submission 185817) | Grasslands soil microbial communities from the Angelo Coastal Reserve, California, USA - Sample 09_25_2013_1_20cm (SPAdes) (version 2) | ecosystem: Environmental > Terrestrial > Soil >...
CCGCGCGATCTCCCCCGGCACGCTCGCCCCCGCTTCGACGACCAGCGCTTCGGTATCCTCGGGCGCCGCCAGAATCGTCAGCGGCACGCCGATCAGATTGTTGAAGTTCGCGGCGGTGGCGTGGACACGATAGCGCGCGCCCAGCGCGGCGCGAATCATCTCCTTGGTGCTCGTCTTCCCGCTCGAGCCGGTGATGGCGACGACCGGCGTCCCCTCGGGCAGCATGCGCCGGCGCGCGCGGGCGAGCAGGCCGAGACCGGTGAGCGTGTCGTCGACCTCAAAGAACGGCAGGCCGTCGACTTTTGGAGTGCCCCGCCGGACCACCGCGGCGCTCGCGCCCTGCTCTTTGGCCTTCGCCAGGAAGTTGTGCGCGTCGAAGTTCTCGCCTTTCAACGCCACGAACAGGCTATCGGCTATCGGGTATCGGGTATCGGTAGCTATGGTGTTGAACGTGAGCTTCGCAGGCGAGGGAACGCCGAGCGCCGCCGCAACCTCGTCGCTGGTCCAGGACCGTCCGGCCATCAGTTGGCTCCCAAACTCCGCACGATCTCGCGCTCGTCGAACGGTTCCTTCGTCGTGCCGACGACTTGATACGTCTCGTGCCCCTTCCCCGCGAGCAGGATCGTGTCGCCCTGCCGGGCCAGCTCCATCGCCTGCGCGATCGCCGCGTGCCGATCCGCGATGCGATAGTGCTGTCGCCCGGTCATCCCGGCCTCGACATCATCCAGAATTCGCTCCGGATCCTCGGTCCGCGGATTGTCCGACGTCGCGATCGCCACATCGGCCAGGCGGACGGCGATTTCGCCCATGGGCGCGCGCTTGCCACGGTCGCGATCCCCGCCCGCGCCGAAGACGACGATGACGCGGCCTCCCGGAGGCGTCACCTCTCGCACCGTTTCCAATGCCCGTTCCAGCGCGTCGGGCGTGTGCGCATAATCGCGCAGGACGACGCAGGGATCGACGGCGATGCGCTCCATGCGCCCGGGAACTTGCGGCGCCGCCGAGAGGCGGTCGGCGACCACGCGCGCCGACACATTCAGACCCACCGCACAGGCCGCGACGCCAAGGGCGTTCGCGATGTTGAACCGGCCGAGCAGCGGCAGCGTCACCGGATGGCTGCCGTGCGTCGTCACCAGGGTGAACCGCGCGCCTGTCGCGTCCACGCGCACGTCGCGCGCCGTTACGTCCGCCGCCTGTGTGGTAGCCGAGAACGTGATGCGCCGGGGAGTGCGCGGCAGGCGTGCCCACGCGGCATCATCGGCGTTGATCACCGCGAGCCCGGCATCCGCCAGGTACCCGGCGAGCTTTGCTTTCGCCGCAAAATAGCCATCGAAGGTCTCGTGATAGTCGAGATGGTCGCGCGTCAGATTGGTGAAGATCGCCGCGCGAAACACCAGCCCTTCCACGCGCCCTTGATCGAGACTGTGTGACGAGACTTCCATCGCCACGCCGCCGGCGCCGCGCTCGACCAGCGCCGCGAGCGTCGCTTGCAGATCGATCGGGCCGGGCGTCGTGAGATTGCCCGCCTCGCTTTCGATGGGAGCGCCCGCCGGATCGAACGCGCCCAGCGTTCCGATCGCACCCATCGGCCAGAGCGTACTCAACACGTGCCGCGCCAGAATGACGGACGTCGTCTTCCCGTTCGTTCCCGTCACGCCGATCAGCTGGAGTCGCGCCGCCGGCCGTCGATACCACGCCTCGGCGGCGATCGCGGCGGCGCGCCGGCCGTTCCGCACCACGATCTGCGGAATGGAGGGGGCGACAGGCTGGCGCGATTCGACGAGCGCCGCGGCGGCGCCACGTGACGCCGCATCGGCGACGAATTGATGACCGTCGAGCACGGCGCCGCGCACGGCGCAGAACAGCATCCCGGGCTGGAGCCGGCGCGCATCGGCGGTGAGACCGGTGATCTCCGGTAGACGCGCGACACGCGCATCCGGGACATCGATCAGGATGCCGGCGCGCGCCAACGCGTCCACGACCTCCTGCAGCGATCGACTCACGGTCGAGAAACGGAGCTCGGTGGCAGCTCGGCGAACACTGTGACCGTCGTCCCCACGGCGGCGCTGTCCCCGGCCGCGGGCCAGGTGTGGTGCACCACGCCCCAACCCTTCACGACGACGTGGAAACCGCGCCGGTGGAGCGTGCGCGCAGCTTCGCGCAGGGGACGGCCGGTGACGTTGGGAACGATCCGGTCCGGTTGTACCGCGGCAGAGTCGGGGACGTACGGCCACTGCACGACGTAGGGCACCACGCCGTCGGGCGCGTCGAGCGGCGCACGATCGGCCGTGGGCGCGACGTTGGAGAGGCGGGCGCGATCGAGCGCGACCGTGCGCGCGGCGAGCGCCTGCTCGAGCATCGAGCGCGTGACCGGCGCCGCCGTCTGCGCCGCGAAGTAACTCCCTTTCTGCGGATTGTCGATCTTCATCACGACGACGAGCTGCGGCGCGTCGGCGGGAAACAACGCCGCGAACGACGCCGTGTACTGGCCGGCGGCGTAGCGTCCACCGACGACGCGCCGCGCCGTTCCGGTCTTCGCGGCGAGCTGAAAGTTCGCGAGCGCGGCGCGCTCTCCCGTCCCACCCGGGTCGACCACGCCGCGCAGCAGCTCCCGCAGCTGATAGGCGACTGGCGGCGACACCACGCGACGCACCGGCTCGGGATGATGACGATAGAGTACCGCGCCGCTGGGATCGCGGATCTCGCGAACCAACGTAGGCTCGAGCAGCACGCCGTCGTTGGCGATCGCGCCGTACGCGGCCGCGAGCTGGATGGGTGTGACGGCCAGCTCGTAGCCGATCGCGAGGCTCGCCGAGCTCGGGCGTGACCACTCGCGCGGGGGCCGCAGCCGCCCCGGTGATTCCGCGGGGAATTCCACGCCGGTCGGCGCGCCGAACCCGAATGCCCGGAGCATGCCATACTGCTCCTCCGGGTCGAGCCGCGCGGCAAATTTCACGAGCGCGATGTTGCTCGAGACGCGAATCGCGTCGGCCAGCGTGAGGGACGGCAATGGGTGCTCATCGGTGACGACACGGTCCGCGAGCCGGTAGCGACCCCCTTCCCCGGACACGCGCTCAGCGGGCCGCACGCGATCGAACGTGATGAGGGCGGCCGCGGCAAAGATCTTCGCCAGCGATCCCGGCTCGAACGTCTCCGTGAAGGCACTCGGCCGCATGCTGCCGTCGGCGCGCCGCGATGCGACGGCCAGAATCTCCCCGGCGCGGGGATCGAGCATCACGACGTCGCCGCCGTCCGCTTCCATATTCTCGATCGCATCGTCGAGCGCCCGCTGCGCGATCTCCTGCAGCTCGGCGTCCAGCGTGAGGACCACGTCGCTGCCGGCGATCGGTTCGGCGATCACCCGGGCGGGCGATTCGTACTCGCGACCTTCGCGATCCTTGAGCACGACGGCGGATCCCGGCGTCCCGGCCAACAGACTGTCCAGTAACCGCTCGAGGCCACCGCCACCACTTCCACCACCTCGACCGTCGTCCCCCACCCTGCCGATCACGGCGCGGGCGAAGTCGGCCGACGGATAGAAGCGCCGCAACACTGGCTCGAGATGGACGCCGCGCAGGCTGCGCAACGGCTGCACGTCGGGCGGCGTGAACGGTCCCGCGAACCAGGCGTAGCGGCGGTGCAAGGCGCGCTCGACGTCGCGTGGCGCGAGCCGCAGCTGGCGCGCGATCGTCCCGGCGTCGCGGGATTGATCGCGAAGCTCGTTGGGCGCGATCCCCACGTGATACGTCTCCTGGGTCAGCGCGAGCCCCAGGCCGTGACGGTCGTACAGCGTACCGCGCCGCGCGTCGAGCACGACCCGCTCGGTCCGCTGCGCCTTGGCGACCGCGGCGTACTTGCGACCTTCAACGAGCTGCACCTGCGCGGCGCGGAGCACCAGCGCGAGCAGCGCGATGCCGATGCCGATCTGCACGACCTGCAGTCGCACCAGTGGCTTGGCCATTTACATCCGTGGTCGAGGTTCTGGAGGAGGTGGAGGTTGTGAAGATCCTCCGGGAACCGGGAGCAGGATGATTTCGGTGTCGGCCGGCAGGCGCAGTCCCTGGCGCCGGGCGCGCGGCAACAGCACGGACCGGCTCTGCGCGACGCGCGCGCGGCGCTCCAGCTCGGCGCGGCGGCCCTCCAGCGACGCGCGCTCGTTGCGCAAGTCGGCGAGTGCGCGCGCCGCATTGAGCGCTGCCGTCTGCCGGGCGATCACGAGCCACAGCGCCGCGAGCAACGCGACGAGCCAGAACGCGATCCAGTGGCGGCCTCTAAACGTCACCCGGGGCAACCTTCTCGAAGGCGCGAAACTGCGCCGATCGGGCGCGTGGATTCACGGCGATTTCCCCAGACTCCGGCAGGATCGGCTTTTTGGTGAGCACGCGACCCAACGCCCGGCCCCGGCACGTGCAGACCGGCTGCTTGGGCGGACAGATGCAATCGCGAGCCCACTCGCGAAACGCGTGCTTCACCACGCGGTCTTCGCCGGAGTGATAGGTGATGACGCCGAGCCGGCCGCTTGCGACGAGGGCATCACGCAATGCCGGCAGCGCGGCGACCAGCGTCTCGATCTCCTGGTTGACCGCGATCCGCAGCGCCTGAAACAGGCGCGCGAAATCGGACGGTCCCGAGCGCGGTCCCAATACCGCGCGGATCGCATTGACGAAATCGTCGCTGATGGCGAATGGTGCGGTGAGCCGCCGGCGCACAATCTCCTTGGCGAGTGCGCGTCCACGTCGCTCATCGGCATAATCAGAGAAGACAGCAGCGAGTCGCTCGACCGGCCAACTGTTCACCACGTCGCGCGCGCTGATTCCCCTTCCCTCATCTCCCGTCCCTCTTCCCCCCATGCGCATATCCAGTGGCGCGCCGGGACGGAATGTGAAGCCGCGCTCCGCCGTGTCGAGCTGATGCGAGCTGACGCCCAGGTCCAGCAGGATGCGGTCGGGATGAAATGCCTCAATGGCGGAAAGGGCGGCAGGGGCGGCAAACGAGCTTTGGACGTATTCCATGCCTGTTGGGCCAAGCCGCGAGCGCGCGGCGGCAAGAGCATCGGGATCACGCGCCTGCATCGCGCAGGATCATCGCGTGGCCGCCGCCGCCGAGCGTCGCATCGACGGCCCGCTGGCTCCCCTGCGCCCATGCCTGCACTGCGGCGGAGAGGACCGGGACATGGTACGGGATGGAACGAGCGTCTGAGGCAGCCGTGGGCACGCTCCATAATAAGAAAACCCCCGCCAACGAGGGGCGGGGGATCCATGAGTCAACGTCCTTAGGCGGGGCTGACGGGGCTCGAACCCGCGACCTCCGGTGTGACAGACCGGCACTCTAACCAGCTGAGCTACAGCCCCAGGGGCCTTTCGGAGCGCCGGAATATAGACCCGGGGTCAGGTCAATTCAACGCCGGCGAGCACTTGTACGCCTTCTGCACCTGCGGTTTGGCCCGCTCGTACTGCGCGACAAAGCCGAGCATTTGATCCGCCGTCGGCGGATGGACGCGACGACCCAACAGCAGTGCGGCTTTCGTGCGCGCCACGCGATCGAACACCGCATGCGCCGCGGGGCAGCGGCTCGCGCCCTTCGCCTTCGTCATCTCCTGGTACGGCCCATTCAACGTCAGCACCGACGACAAGCCGTACCAGAAACTCGCGTTGATACGAACCTGCTGCTTGGGCCCCAGGGTGTCGGCGGCGTTTTTCGGCGCGATCGTCGTGAGCAGCGAGTCGAGCCACGGGTAGGCTGCGGCATACGCGCCCGCCTGCGCCAGCTTGGAGCCGGCGGTCAACATGATGACTGCCGCCGCCAGCCGCTGGGTGGAGTCCGGCGAGGTCAGTCCCGGTTTCAAGTAGGGCTTGGCCGCGTCGATCTTCGCCACAAATGCCGCGCGTCTCGGCTTCACGGCGATCGTGTCGCGCGCACCGGCCGTGTCCCACACCGCCGCGTCGACGATCGCCTTGGCAATCTGGAGGCTCGTCCCGACGTCGTTCGGTTCGAGCGCCAGCGCCTTCTTGTAGTACACCATCGCCGAGTCCGTCTTGCCGGCGAGCTCCAATGCCCCCGCGCGCGCCCGGATATAGCTGACGTTGTTCGGGAAATGCCGGTACGCCGCCGCGGTGAACTTGTCGAGCGCCGCGGTATCCGAGACCTGCTGCGCCGCGCCGATGGCCGGTTTGAGGAATGTCGTGTCGGCCAGCAATGCCGTATCGTGCTGCGCCTTGGCCACCCAGACATCGCTGGCGCAGCGATAGTTACTTGCTTCGGTGCAAATCGTGAGCTTCATGTCGAGCAGCTGCGCGTCGCCCGGCATGATCTGCAATCCCTCGTCCAGGACCGCGACCGCGCGCGCGTACTCCTTCATTTGCCGGTACTGCTGCGCGACACCGAGGCGCCTCTGGGTGTTGCGCGGCTCACCGCGAAGCTGCCGGACGTACGCGTCCATCGCCTTCAACGTGTCGCCCTTCTGCATATAGCGTTGCGCGATGTTCTCGAGCGCGGTGCCGTTGAGTGAATCGCCTTTCAGCGCGCGCTCGTTCGCCGCGATCAGGCTGTCCACCGGCATCCGCTGCGTTTCGTAGATGGTCGCGATGCAGAGCCACGCGCCGGTCGAATTGGGGTCGATGGCCAGCGCCTTCTGGGCTTCGGCCCGCGCGCGCGCAAATTGCCCCTTCTTCCGCTCGTCGTTGCAGTTCCGGATCGGCTCGCTCACCCGCACCGTCGAGGCGATGCGCTGCGCGATGACTTCCGCCAATGCCGCCGCCGTTCCGGGATTGCCGTTGGTGGCGGTGAAGCGGCCGGAGATGCCGGAGCTCCCGATGTCGATCATCTCGACATCAGCGCTCAGCGCGGCGCCGTTCTTCGCGATCGAGCCGGTCGTGTACGCATGAACCTGGAGGAACCGCGCCAGCTGTCTCGCCTGCTGATCATCGAGCAGGCCATTGCAGGGGAACCCCGATTGCGCGAGTGCCTCGCACAGTTTCGCCTTCGGGACGACCGTGACTTTGTTCTTCACGAGCGAGTTGACGCGATCACGCACGGCGTCCGACACCGCGATGCTCGTGGCTGAGTCGCCGGACGCCGCCTGGAACGGCAGGACCAGCAGGCGCACCGTCGGTTGTTGCGGCTGCGCGATCTGCTGCGCGGCTGCCGTTGTCGCGACGCCGATCGACACCGCCAATGCGAATTGAAGCGCTCTCACCGTGGACGTTCCTCCGTTACGGGCTGCTACACCAATGGGCGAAGAGGGATTCGAACCCCCGACATCCTGCGTGTAAGGCAGGCGCTCTGAACCGCTGAGCTATTCGCCCGTGCCATTGGGGGAGCGGAGGTGCTAAAGGGCCAGGCCTACGGGAAACAGCACGCAATAGCCCAGGACGAGCAGCACCGGCGCGAGCGTTGTGGAACCTCTCGACAGCAACCAGTAACCCAGTGCGAGCGACACCAGCGCTCCACCGAGAACAATGTAGTTCTTGGGTCCGAAGCGCAGGCGCGACCGTGCAAGTGTTTGGTCTGGCATTCTGGCGCCTGAGTCTATTCGGTAATCTCAACATCGTCAAGCAGTTGGCGCTTGGCCCGGTCGCGACGGCGACGCAGCACGACCAGAGCGGCCAGGAGTGCGCCGATGGTCAGCCAGAAGAACCCCATGGCTGCGATCCAGGAGAGCCAGCCGTAGCGCGACCCGAGGTCCCGCTGCCAGCGCAGCTCGAAATCCCCCTCCGTTATGTGATACGTCTCACGCAGCGCCGCGTCGAACGACTCGGCATGGGGGAGGTTGGCCAGCAGGGGCGCGAGGCCCTGCTTCCCTCCCCAGCGTTCCAGCAGCAACACGGCCGTCGCGGCGAGCGCGTAGCCGGTCTCTGCGTCGCCGCGCGCACCCCGGAGCGCACGATCGACGTCATCGAGATCCATGCGCGCGCCCCGCGCGAGCTGCCAGTTGACCCGCAGCGCGTCAAACCGATCCCACTCCTCCGCGGCCACAGCGGCGTATCCCTCCTCGAACCAGAGCGGCAGGTGATGGACGACGTGCCAGCGCAGGGCGAGATGGGCGAGCTCGTGACGAAGGGCGGCCGGAAGGCCGGATGACCGGTCGGCCAACAAGACGATCGTTCCGGCATCCGGAAACGCGGCGCCTTCGCTCCACAGTGGAAGACGGCCGCGAGTGAGGGAGTCGTACGTGGCGCGCGTCGGCGCAAGGATGAGCCGGATGGGACGGTCTGGCAGCGGTCCCACACCGGGGAAGTCGCGCGCCTGATCGGCGATCTCGGCGAGCGACGTGGCGAGCGCCTGCTGACCCGGCCAGGCAACCGCGGTGACGCGTCCAACGGTGATCGCAACGGGAGTGGGAACGGACCCCTGCAGCAGCAGGACAAACAGCGCTAGTCTCGCGGCGGCTCCTCGCCCCTGGCGACAAGCTCCAGCATTTCCTGGCACTTCTTGCCCCACGGATTGAACTTGTTCGCCTTGAAGCCGTCTTCCCAGGTGGATTTGGCCTTCGCCTGATCGCCGGCGAACCAGTGAGCGCGGCCCAGCTCGTAATACGCTTCGATCAGGTTGGGGCCCAGCTTGAGCGTCTTGTCGAAGAACGTTTCCGCGTCCTCGTACATCTCGCGCTGCAGGTACACGAGCCCGAGATAAAAATGCGCGTACAGCGTCGCTTTCTTGTCGTTGTCCAGCCGGATTGCCTTCGACAGGTGCTCGATCGCCTCGCCGAAGATCCGCTTCTTCAGGCAGATGTATCCGACATTGATCCGCGCGAGCGAATTCGCGGGCTCCTTCATCAGCACTTTCTGGAAGGTGCCGAGCGCGTCGTCGTAATCCTCATGCAGCATTTGCGCCCAGCCGAGTAACGACTCGGCCTGCGTCTCGCCGGGAGACAGCTGCAGCGCCCGCTGCAGCGACGAGATCGCTCCCGCGTGGTCGCCGAGCGAGATGAGACTCCAGCCCTTCTCGATGAATGTGGTCGCACCGATGTGATCGGCGTGCAGCACCGGACGCTGCCCCGTGAACTCCGGCGCCGCCGCCTGCTTCGTGTCGGCGGCGATCTGCTTGTAGCGATCGACGAGCTGGCGAATGTCGTCCTTCAACTGTGTCAGCTCGCCGAGCATGCCGTCGATCTTCTTGAAGTAGGCGATGATCTCGCGCTTCGCCGCTTCGCGCTCGGCATTCCCCGGCGCACTGTCCAGCTGGCGCGCGATGGCGTCGTATTCGCGGCGCAGCGCGGCGACCGGTGATTCTCCCATCATGTCGCTCCCTGCAAAGCCAGTTTCTCTGTGGAGTTCAGCAGCTTGTTCGTATTCAAGACGACAATCGTCCGGCCATTCTGCACGACGAGACCGGCGATGTACTCCGCGGCGAGACCCTTCACGATACCCGGTGGCGGCGTCACGGCCTGGGCGGCGACTTGCATCACCTCGGTCACGGCGTCCACGATGACGCCGATCTTGCCGCCGTCGAATTCGAGAATGACCGTGCGCGTGTCCTCGCGCAGCGGCGCGGCCGCGCCGAGCCGCTTGCGCAGATCGACGAGCGGGACCGCGGCGCCCTGATACTGCAACACGCCCGCGAGAAAGTCGGGGGCCTTGGGGAGCGGCGCGGGAGCTTCATACCGCAGGATCCGCTCCACCTGAAAGATGTTGAACGCGAAATCCTGGCCGCCGACCTTGAAGGTGACCAGCTGGACATCATCCCCCCCCCCGGTACTGGTCATGGTCATACGATCCGATCTCCCAGCGCGTCGAGATCGAGGACCGGCACGAGCCCGCCTCCACCCTCCGGCTCGGCCACGCCGGCCGCCCACGGCAACGTCTGGCCGCGCGGCACGGGAAGCGGCTCCTCGCGCACCACGGCGTCGGCGTCGTCTACCTCGAACGCGACCTGCCTGCCGGTGGCACCGAGCTCCACGAGCACGACGGTACGCACGCCGGTCGCGGCGACCGCCGGTGCTTCGCTTCCCGTCAGGAATGCGCCCAGGTGTATCAGCGGCACGAGACGCCCGCGTAGCGTCGTCAAGCCGCGCACGGCGGGAAGCTTGCTGGGAATAGCGAGGACCTCGGTCGCATCACCGACCTCGAGCACATGGCCGACCGGGAGTCCGTACATCTTCCCCGCGGCGCGCACCAGGAGATAGCCCTTCACCGGTCCGGCACCGTGCGGCGCGCCAGCTCGGCCGCGACGCGATCGGCGATCTGGCCGAGTGGCAGGACCGCATCGACGCCGCCCCCGGCATTCCCGGAATCACCGCGGTCTCGCGATCCTGGGCGAGCCCGGTCCCGCCGGCGTCGTGGATCGCGCGCAAGCCGCCCGCGCCATCGCGGCCCATGCCCGTGAGCACGACCCCCACGCCGCGCGCGCCATAGACCTCGGCGATCGAGCGGAACAGGGGATCGGCCGCGGGGCGGACGCCCCAGAGGGGGGGGGATTGATCGAGCGCGATGACCGGGCCATCGGGAGCGGAACGCACCCGCATATGATAATCGCCGGGGGCCACGTACGCCGTGTCGGCGACGATCGGTGCACCATCATCGGCCTCGACGACACGGACACGGCTCATCGAGTCGAGCCGCTCTGCGAGACTGCGCGTGAACTTGGGCGGCATGTGCTGCACGATGAGGATCGCGGCGCCCCGGCCGGTCGGCAGACGCGGAATGACATCGGCCAGCGCGCGCGGGCCACCCGTCGACGCGGCGACGCCCACGGCGAGCACTGCGCGCCCCCGCACCGCGAGCTCGGGCGGATGCACCACCGGCGCCGGGGGACGCGCCAGGACCTTGACGTGCGAGACATCGGCCGCGAGCGCGCGGCGCACGGCCGCGAGGAGCTGCGGCCCGAGCGCCTCGAGCGCGGCGCGCGGGTGGCCGAACACCTCAGGGGGTGGCTTCGCGACGATCTCGACCGCGCCAAGCTCGAGCGCCCGAATCGCAGCCTGCGTACCGGGCCCCGCGTGCGCGCTGACGACGACGATGGGCCGCGGCGACTCGGACATGATGTAGCCGATGGCCCCGAGGCCGTCGAGCTGCGGCATCTCGAGGTCGAGCGTGACGACATCGGGCTTGTGCTGGTGCACCTTGCCGATCGCGTCCAGCCCGTC
>Ga0209235_1002101_pt1 | contig 11076 bp, 10 predicted proteins | sample GraSoi013_1_20cm_4_FD_185817 | JGI IMG/M metagenome (GOLD analysis project Ga0209235, IMG submission 185817) | Grasslands soil microbial communities from the Angelo Coastal Reserve, California, USA - Sample 09_25_2013_1_20cm (SPAdes) (version 2) | ecosystem: Environmental > Terrestrial > Soil >...
ATCCTCCTCGCCCCCCACGAAGATCACGAGCTGCCCTTGCTCCGCTTGCAGCGTGCTGCCGGAGACGGGCGCGTCGAGCACCGAGACGCCCTTGTTCCGACCCGCTTCGTGCAGTCGGCGCGACGTGCGGGGGCTCACGGTGCTCATGTCGACAACAGTCGCCCCGGCGCGAGCACCCGTCAGAACCCCATCGGGCCCGAACATCACCTGCTCCAGCGCGGCGTCGTTCGTGAGGCTCGAGAACACCATGTCGACGCCGGCCGCCAGCTCGCTCGACGTCGCCGCCACCTTCGCGCCGCGTTGCTGCAAGGGCAGCGTACTCTCCCGGGTCCGGTCGTACACGACCACCTCGTGGTGGGCTGCCAGTAACCGCCCCGCCATGCGGCTGCCCATCGCTCCCACGCCAATAAAGCCCACGCGCATCGTCTCACCCCAACCATTGTGGATTTTGGTATGTCCCATCGAAATGATGGGTCGTCTTGTACAGCTCGTATTTCCCATCGCCCCCGGCGTGCGCCGTCCGGCCGAGCAGCGCCGCCACGGCAGCCTCGCTCAGCGGGCGAAAGGTGCGCGCCGCGTGCAGTGCCTGCTCGAGCACCGGCAGTGAATCGCACCCCGTAATCACGACGCTCGTCGGCAGGTTCATGGCATAGTGGAGGCATTCGACGGCCGTCACCGTGCCGCTCACCAGGACGAACGGATCGCCCAGGGGCTTCATCCCCAGCACGCCAATGTCCTGCGCGACCAGCACGGGCATCACCTGCTTCTCGAAGCTGTCGTAATGGGCATCCATCACGTTTAGCGGCATCTGCACCGCATCGAACGTGAACCCGTTCGCCCGGGCGGTGTCGAGCATCCGGAGATGGATGGCGGGACTCTTGTGGCCGGTGAACCCGACGTAGCGGATCTTGCCGGCGCGCTGCGCCGCTACCACCGCTTCCAGCGCACCGTCGGTCCCGAACACCCGCTCCGGGTCCGTCATCCGGATCACCTCGTGGAATTGCATGAGGTCGATGCGGTCGGTCTCGAGCCGGCGCAGCGACTCATCGATCTGTTGCGCCGCCGTGTCCTTGTTGCGACCGTCGATCTTGGTCATGAGAAACACTTTGTCGCGATAGCCGTCGCGCAGCGCCTTTCCCATGCGGATCTCGCTCGCCCCACCGTTGTAGTCCCAGCAGTTGTCGAGGAAGTTGACTCCGTTGTCGACGGCCGTGCGGACGATGCGGATGGTTTCCTGCTCGTCAGCTTGCCTGCCGAGATGGTAGCCGCCCACGCCGATCAGCGACACCATCTCTCCGGTGCGTCCAAGGCGACGGTACGGAATCCCGTCGCGCGAAGTCACGGTCGGCATGCGCACCGCTTTCGCATGCCGTGTGCCAGTCGGCGGGCAACACCGACCACGCACGGCAAGTCGCTGCACCGCCGAGCGTTCGGCGGCACCACGGTCACACGTGGTCGTGCGGCACCGGCATCGTGGGGTGCGGACGGCTGAGCAGAAGTGCGCGGGAGCCGACAGGCGAGTAGAATGTTCCTTGAGATGGCTGCCGGCGCGACCGAAGAGACCTTCGGACTGCTGCTGAACGTTCTAGCACAGAGCCTCGATGTCCAAGAGGTCTTTGCCCGGATCTCCGCGCTGGCCCGCCAAACCGTCCTGCACGATTGCCTCCTGTTCGGGCTAGTTACGGAGGACGGCGAGCGCTACCGCGTCGTGGCCGTTTCCGAAGACGACCAACGGGCCGCACTCCTAGGGACGTCCTTCGCGCCGCCGTCACCCCGATTGGCCCAGGAAGACTTCGCGATCTTTCGCCACCTCCGGATGCTGCCGGGGAAGACCGCGGGGCTCGAGGGGCTGGTGCGCACAGCTTCGAGTGGCGCCGACGAGCCGTTCCAGTGGCACCCCGGTCCGCCCTGGGTCCGAATGGGCTACCCGTCGTGGCTGCGGTTGACCGTGCGCCTGCATGGGGACGTGCTGGGCTTTCTGAACTTCCTCTCACGCGCGCCGGATCCCTACACGGAAGCGGACGTGCCACCGGGGCGGCGCATCGCCGACCTGGTAGCCTTGGCGTTCGCCCACGAGCGCCTGGCCGAGGAAGAACGCCGGCGCGCCGCAGCCCAGGAACGGGCCGTCCGCCTCGAAGCCCGGGTCGCTGGCCTCGCGGCGCAGCTCGAGGCCGAGGGACGTCACGCGCCGATCGGCTCCTCGAAACCCTGGCGCGACGTGCTGGGTCAAGCCGCGAAAGTGGCCCCGGCTGAGACGACGGTGCTCCTCACCGGGGAGTCGGGGACCGGCAAGGAGGTCGTGGCGCACCTGATCCACCGGGGCTCGCGCCGCGCCGAGGGCCCGTTCGTCGCATTGAACTGCGCGGCGCTCCCGGAGGCGTTACTTGAGTCAGAGCTGTTCGGCTACGAGAAGGGGGCCTTCACCGGGGCCGTGTCGGCACGGGCAGGCCGGCTGGAGCAGGCCGCCAGCGGGACGCTGTTCCTCGACGAGGTGGGCGAGATGAGCCCGGCCGTGCAGGCGAAGTTCCTGCGGGTGCTCCAGGAGCGGGAGTTTCAGCGGCTCGGCGGCACACGCATGCTCAAGGCTGACGTACGCGTCATCGCCGCCACTAACCGCGATCTGAAGGGGGCGATGACCAGGGGAGCGTTTCGCGAGGATCTCTACTATCGGCTGCACGTGTTCGCGATTCACCTGCCGCCGCTGCGGGAGCGCCCGGAGGACATCCTGCCGCTGCTCGAGCACTTCGTGGCGGAGCTCGGGCCGGTGGTGCTCGGGCGGCCAGCCGCGGGGATCTCGCGGGAGGCGCGCGAGCACTTCCTGGCCTATGGGTGGCCGGGGAACGTCCGCGAGCTGCGCAACGCGGTGGAGCGGGCGCTGATTCTCTGTGAGGGGGGTCTCATCAATCCCGAGCATCTGCCCTGGCACGCCGAGTCGACAAAAAGCGCGCCCCCGCCCCCAGCAGCCGCCCAAGTCCCCCCGGCCGCCCAGCCCACGGTCGAGGCGTTTCCGGCTCACGGGGTGGACCTCGAGGCGATGGAGCGCACGCTCATCGAGGGCGCCCTCAAACAGGCCGGCCAGAACAGATCCAAAGCGGCCAAGCTGCTCGGCCTGAGCCGGAGTAAGCTCTACACCCGCATGGAGCGATTCGGCCTCGCGTAAGGAGCTTGCGTCAGACTCCGAGCACCTGGGCAGCGAGCTTCGTGCCGGCGACCCGCGCGTTGATCTTGGCAAACGCCGTGTCGCGACTGGTGGACGTGTCGTCGCCGAACGGCGCGAATCCGCAGTCGTCCGTTGTACCGAGTTGAGCGAGCAGGATGAATTCGGCGGCTTCCAGGACGCGATCGCGTACTTCTTCGGGCGTTTCGATTCTCGGATTGATCGGGTCGATCACGCCGACGAAGATCTTCTGGTCGGGCTTCGCGTGGTTCTTGATGATAGCGAGGACCCGGCCGCGGTCCTTCTCGCTCGCGAGCTGGATGTAGAAGTTTCCGACGTTGAGTTCGAAAAGGCTTGGCAAGAGCTGCCCATAGCCCACATCCGCGCTATGAGTTGAGTCTTTGTCGCCGCCGGGGCAAGTGTGGACACCGATCCGTGTCCTCTCCGCGCGCGTGAACCGTTCCAACACGCGGTTGTTGAGGCCGACGAAGGCCTTGAGCAGCTGCTTCGTCGGATCGAGTTTTACCGCGAGCCTGCCTTCCGTGAAGTCGATCTGCACGATGTGGGCACCCTGCGTCAGGCAACGACGGATGTCGCGCTCGGCCTCGCGAACGAGGTCGTCCAGGAACACCTCTCTCGTGTAGCCTGGTACGCCGTCCTGAGGATAGAGCAAGCTCAGCGCCGAGGCCGAGATGACCGCCTGTTTAATCGGAACTCGGGCGTGCTTCTGTGCCTCTTCCAGGAAGGTATCGGCGTAGGTCCGGTATCGAAAAGGACCTGCCGTCAGTCGCGGGAGCTGGCGGACATGACCGTCCGCGAAGGCGATCGTGACGCCGTCGGGCGCGAGGGTCTCAAGCCCGTGGATCGGGTAGCTGACAAAGCTCGGTTTGGACTGTTCTCCATCAGTAATCACGGGAGACCCGGTTGCCTCGAAGCGTTGAATCGTGTCGCGAATGGCTTGCTCGTACAGCGGTCTCACTCTATCCGACGAGATCCGGCCAGACGCGAGCTGCTGCATTGCCTCGACGAGCTCGGGGGGTCTTGGAATGCTGCCAATCGGCTCGGTGGGAATCGGCATGCGGGCAATCCTACCGCCGAGCCGTCAGCTGTCAAATGGGAGGCGCGGGTGGCTCGGGTCAGCCGATCACGGGAGGGTCGAGTGTGTGCTTCACCGACTGGCGAGCACCGGCGGGCAAAGGGCCTCGAGCGCCGCATCCGCCGCAGCGCCGGCCCCAAGTGATCGCTCCTCGGGCAGACCGAACACCCACCGCGCGCACACGCCGGCAGCGATGGCGTAGGGCAGGCGCTGGACGGCCCACCGTGCGCAGTGAGGCCGAAACGCGCCCGACTCAACCCCGCGTTGGATGATGGCCGACAGGACGTGCGCACCCCGTCTGACCAGCTGGCGCTGGCGAAAGGTGCCGAACGCACCCTCTCCAGCCGCCCGTTCCGCGATTTTCCCGATGGCCTCTATCGCGCCGTGCAGCGCCCTGGTCGGGTCCGGAGGCGTGCGCCGCTCGAGCGCCCGAAGCGCCGATCCGAACGCTTTCATTCTCCCCGCGCCGCGAGCAGGGAGCCAGTGTGCACGCGATTTCCGGGGCGTTGGTCCGCAGCCATGGGTATCGGCCCCGCCGCCAGCCGCACTTGCCGCTGCGTCTTGTCGCGGCTGATCCACACGATGCTGTCGCCGCACATGATCGCGTCCACCGGATACGGCTGCCGTCCGAACGATTCGGCGTCCGAGCTGGCGACCTGAGTGCCGGGGAAGAAGTAGAAGCAGCGCTCACCTCCCGGGTGGCTGTGGATGATACCCACCGTCCCCTTCCATCCCGCTTCCTCACACGTCTGGCGCGGCAGGACGTGCGTCTGGGTTGAGTGGGCCGGATCCACGTCCGCGGGAGCGATGCGCTGCACGAACACCACGGGACCATGGACCTGGCCGATCATGCAGCCCATGAACTCGGTGGGGAGGGAGCCGTATGCCAGCGTGAGATAGCGGCGCGCTTGATCGGAAACGACCAGGGCGCGTACCGTCATGGACGCCGGGCCCGCCGCGTCGGCGGCCCCCAGATGCAGCACGAGGAGGGCCGTCAGACCCGCCGCCGCCGCCGCGGTGTGGAGCTGTCCGGTCCTCACGGACGTGCCTCGTACTGCATCAACAAGCGTGGCTGGAGCGCGCTCGAGCCGAGGCACCACCATGCCCCAAGGACACGCAGGCACCGCAGGTATGCAGGTTCGTGTAGGTTCACCGTGATGGTGGTTCTCATGACCCGTCTCATTCGCACGCCCCATGCCAGGTGCCAGCCGTTCTCCGCTTGCCCGGCAAGTCGCGGCGGTACCGCGCGTTCGATCACCGGAGGGCCATCGGCGCTCGGAATACGCCCGCATGACTGATGCGGACGTTCGCGCACAACTGCGCGGAAGTCGACAGTGACCTAGCATGCGACTCGAGGAGGTTGCAGCGGACTTTCTCAACCCACTCCCCAAACCAGCGCGAACCTCCAGGCCGACCTACGGCACGACAGGCAGCGCGATGTGCGACGGCAAGGTTGGGGAGCAGTACACGCGCTGGGTCGCCTTGATGAAATCGGCCGCCGTCGCGCCGTAGATGCTCGGGACAAACTTTTGCGGGTTGCGGTCGATCAGGGGGAACCAGGTCGATTGCACCTGCACCATCAGGCGGTGACCCTTCAGAAAGACGTGGTCCCGGTCGCGCAGCGGGATCTTCCACTCGAGCGGGGCGTTCGGAGTGAGCGGGTGCGGGTGCTCGTAGCTCGCGAGATATCGGCCGCGCCGGACCTCCATGGCGATGGGTAGCTCGTAGCCGTTGACGGAGCGCGCATACTGCCCAGGCGCGGGACCGGACTCCGGGTCCCAGCTGTTCGGCTGCGCGTCCTCGGGATAGACATCGATCAGCTTGACCACGACGTCGGCATCGGTGCCAGAGGTCGACACGAACAGGTCGGCCGCCACCTCGCCGGTCACCGTGAGGTCGTGGTCGAGCGGCACGCTCACGAACGTCACGACGTCCGGCCGCTGGTCGACGAACCGCTGGTCCTGCACTTCCCAGGTCCGCCAATCACCGGCGGGGTAGGTCGGTGTGATCGGGCGCTGGCGATAGGGGACGGGATTCGCCGGGTCGGAAACGTACGCGCGATAGGTGGCGCCGCGCGCCTCCGGTGCAGGCGCGTCGAAGGACAGCGTCCCGTCGGCGTGAAGATACAGGTTGGTCGCTTTGGCGCGGCGCCTGCTGCGCCGGGGCGGTGATGGCGACGAGCAGCGGGGCCACGACCCAGAGGCGTTGGTGCATGCGATCCTCCCTAGAGTATGACGAGCTTGCCGCCGCCGGTCGTCACGATGACGAGATTCATCACGACCAGCATCAGATCGTAGTGCCAGCCGTAGGCTCGGCCGCCCCAGAACCCCGTCTTCCACACGAAGATCTTCTTCTGGATCGCGCCGAGCATGATCAAGATCAGCCCGATGGCGGCGAGCTGTGTGAGGAGTCCGAGGGCGACGCCGATGCTACCGGCCACTTCCGCGCTGCCCAGGAATACCGTGAAGCGGGGGCTCGCACCGATGCTCTTCGACCGCTCGACCGGGTTCTTGAGGTGGTTCCATCCGCTATCCAAGAACACGACGGCGACCATGAGGCGCAGGAGGAGTAAGCCGACATCCGTGAATCGCAGGAGCGCGGGAAATAGGATGTGCATGTTCACCTCGTGGGGCGTGAGTTCAGCGCACCGTGTACGCGTTCAGGTGGCCGTCAGAGTTCAATCCTGATCAACGACACCCCGGCACGGCGCTCGGCGTCACCCAGAAGCTGTACACCGCGCAATCGTCCGGCGCCGGCGCGCGCGGCGCGGGGACGGCGTGGCGCACGGGAGGGATGGCGCGCAGGTAGGCGATCACCGCGCGGATGTCCTCCTCGTCCCAGTTCGAGGCGTGGTCCCAGGTCATCCCCTGCCAGTGGAGCGCCCGGCCGTCGCGGCTGACGCCGGCGCGGATCGCGCGGGCGATCTCCGCATCGCTCCAGGCGCCGATCCCGCTGCCCGAGTCCGGTGAGATGTTCCGCACCCACAAGGTGCCGAACGGCTTCCAGCTGATCTTCAACCCGCCGCTGCCGTCCGATCCGTGGCACATGGCGCACGAGGCCACGCTGAACACGTAACGGCCGCGGGCGGCGAGGGCGGCCCGCTCGGGGCTCGCGAACCGGGCCGGGTCGAGTTGCGGGATCGTCCGGTCAATGCCCCCGGCGATCTGCTCCGGCGGAATGATCCGCAACGTGGGGGTCGCGTACAGCACCCCGCCGATCACGCCCAGGAGGATGATCCCCACCACCGCGGCACTGAGCTTGAGCCAGCCACGCGCTCCGTGCGGCAGGCGGCGCTCTGGAGGCCCCGCGAAGAAGAACAACACCGCGCCGAGCAGCAGGGTGAGCCACTGCGCGTCCACGAGAATCCGCTGTCCCAGGTCGCGCGGCGGGCCTGTGGTGGTCTGGCCGAAGTTGCCGTCGGCGTACGAGAGCAGCGTGGGGCCAGCCGCGGGCAACCCCGCCACCACCTTCGCGACGACGGTCTCGACGACGCCGTAGTGCAGCGGCGCCGGCACCTCGTTCCGCACGGGGGGCAACGCCTTCAGGTAGCTCGCGATCGCGCGGGCGTCGTCCTGGCTGAGGGCGTGCAGGAAGATCCACGGCATCGCGTGCGGACTGAGCACCCGCTTCGGCGAGCGACCGTTGCGGATGGCGTTGGCGATCTGCTCCTCGGTCCACATGCCGAGCCCGGTCGCCCGGTCGGACGTGAGATTGCGGCTGACGTACATCCCGTGCGGGTAGATCCCCACCCGCATCCCACCGGCGAGATAGAAGTCGTCCGCCCGGTAAATGCCGGTGCGGTTGATCGCCGTGTGACACAGGCCGCACATCTCCGCGTGTACGAGGTACTCCCCCCGCTGCACGCGATCGGCCTGCTGGCCCGGACCGTCGAGCTTGCCACCGGGTGCCCACGGCGCGATGCGGGTGAGCGAGGCGACGTAGTTCACCAGGTCCCACCGCTCGGCCGCCGTCGTGGTCGCGGCGAACGAGGGCATCGGACCGGGGGCGAGGCCCGTCGTGAGACGGAGCCAGATTTGCTCCGGCTCGCTGCCGCCGCGGAACGTCCACGGGGCCGTCAGATCGCGGGATACGACTGGGTAGCCCTTCGCGTCCTTCAGGACCACGCGCGCCCGCCCATCGGGCCCGTGACAGGCGATGCACCCCTTGGCGGTGAACAGCGCTCGACCGCGCGCGATGCTCGCCGCCGTCGGCGCGGCACGCGGCGGCACGGCGAGGGGCGCGGGTGCCGGCCGCTCGAACCCTCGGGACATGCTCTTCACGTACGCCACCACCGCGCGGGTCTCAACCGAGTCGAGGATGTCGCGCCAGTAGGGCATGGCGCTCGCCGCCAAGCCGTTCGCCACGACGTGCATCAAGTCGGCTTCCGTGGGCGGCTGGCCCGCAGCGGTGGACTTGTACTTGAACTGGCCGAGGGTGAAGTCGCGCGGGCGCGGGATCAGTGAGGGAGCGGCGGGCCCGTTGCCTCGCCCATCCGGCCCGTGGCACACGGCGCAGCGCTGCGCGTAGACGCGGCGGCCGAGCGGCACGTCGGCTGCGAGGTCGGCGCCGGGCGGCCAGGTGAGATCGGCGTAGACGGCCGGATCGGGTTGCCACGTGGCCGTGGGGTGCGCGTAGCCCAGCCGGCCGAGGATCGAGCGCCCCACGTCCAGCGCCAGCAGCAGTCCCAGCGCGGACACGAACACGCGCCGACGCGAGGCGAGAAGCCGGCTCATGGGAGCTCCTTACGGCGTGACGGCAGCCTGGGCTACACGGTCCTGCCAGTAAATAAAGAGCGGCGCGCCGATGATTTCCAACGCGGTGAAGAACACGACGCCAGGGAAGGCGGGCGTTGTCAGGCCCGCGTCAATTGGATGAGCGTGATCTCGGCCGGTGCGCCGAGCCGCAGCGGCGGCCCCCAGTAGCCCGTCCCGCGGCTCACGTACAGCCACATCTCCTCGAGCCGGTGCAGCCCCGCGACGAACGGCTGGAACAGCCGCACGAGCAGGTTGAACGGGAAGTACTGGCCGCCGTGCGTGTGCCCCGACAGCTGGAGATCGAAGCCCGCCGCGCGCGCGGCGAACGCGCTCTTCGGCTGGTGGGCGAGCAGCACGCGCACGTCGCTCTCGGGCGCGCCGGCCATCGCCGCGAACGGATCCGACGCGTGGCCCGGCACGAGCCGGCTCGCCGAGTGGTCGGTCACGCCCGCGAGCAGGAGCCGCCCCGCGCCCTGACTGATCACGCGATGGGAGTTCACGAGCGCGTCGAAGCCCAGGTGCTCGAGCTCGCGCACCCAGCCCGCGGCGTCCCAGTAGTACTCGTGGTTGCCGGTGACGAAGAACTTCCCGTGCGGAGCCGTGAGCCGCCCCAGCGGCGCGACTTCCTCGCGCAGCGCGGGCGGCAAGCCGTCCGCCACGTCGCCCGTCAGCGCGATCAGGTCCGGGTGGAGCCGGTTCGCCGTCTCGACGATGCGCTCCACGAAGTCGCGCTTCAGGGTCGGACCCACGTGGAGGTCGGAGAGCTGCACGATCCGGAACCCCTGAAGGTCCTGGGGGAGTCCGGCGATGGGCACCTCCACGCGCACCACCCCCGGTCGCCGCGCGCGCCACGAGCCGAGCAACAGCACCACGAGCGCGCCGCCCACGACGCCGGCGGCGAACATCCCGGCTCCCACCCACGCTCGCAGGTGCAGCAGGTCGCCCGCGAGGACGAACACGATGAGCAGGGACGACAGCCCCATCGCCGTGAAGCCGACCCGCTCGAGCGCGCCCGTGAGCGGGACGCGTCGCGAGCGCGCGGCGAAGAACGCCGCGAATGGCGCGAGCGCGAGCAGGGCGATCACCCCCCACCCGAGCGCCCGCCACCCCAGGGCGAGCGGAGCGTGCGCCAGCAGGCGCTGCCCCACGTACACGTGGAACAGCGCCCACAGGCCGCCCACGATCATCAGGCGTCTCAGCACCGTCGGTCCGCCGGCTTCGTTGCGAGCACCATGAGCCGGATAACACCGATCAGACGCCCGAAGTTCACCGGGTCTCTTGCCGCGGATCGCCGGGGGGATTAGTGTAGTTTTGCCGGTAATTAACTAAGTATATGAGACTTTTAGTTGATTAGGGAATGTCGACCGCCGCCGTCAAGCCCCCGACCACGCGCGCGGAGCTCCTCGCCGCCCTGAACGAGGCGGCGCGGCGCCAGAGCACCGCGACGGTCCTGTTCCACGCCGCCGTGGCCGAGCGCCTGGGGCTCTCCGCCACCGATCACAAGTACGCGGACTTGATCGCCCGCCAGGGACCGATGACCGCCGGCGAGCTCGCCGATCGGGCGGGACTCACGACGGGGGCCATCACGGGCGTGCTCGACCGCCTGGAGCGGGCGGGGTGGGTCCGGCGCGAGCGCGACCCGCACGACCGGCGGCGGGTCATGGTGCACCTGATCCACCATTCGGCGATCATGCGCCGGGCGACGGCGCTGTTCCAATCGCTCGCCCGCGCCTCGACCGAGGGATTTGCCGAGTACAGCGACGCGCAGCTGGCCTTCCTGCTCGACTTTTTCAGCCGGGCGGAGGCCCTGATGCAGCGGGAGACGGCGAAGCTGAAGCAGACGAAGCAGAGACGCGGTCGCTAGCGCGCTGCCTGCTTGAGCGCGGCGAAGTAGTCCCGGATGCGCGCCGCGTTCGCCCCTACGTCGCTCTTCCCCACGCGCGACTTGGAGCGCATGTCCACCACCGCGCTGTCCGCCCCGCGCGGTGTCACCCGGATCACCACGTCGTCCTTGAAGCCGAACCACGCGGTCGTAGCCGTCGCCTCGATGCGGCCCCCCCCGCTCCCCC
>Ga0209235_1002105_pt1 | contig 11072 bp, 12 predicted proteins | sample GraSoi013_1_20cm_4_FD_185817 | JGI IMG/M metagenome (GOLD analysis project Ga0209235, IMG submission 185817) | Grasslands soil microbial communities from the Angelo Coastal Reserve, California, USA - Sample 09_25_2013_1_20cm (SPAdes) (version 2) | ecosystem: Environmental > Terrestrial > Soil >...
GCGCGGCCGCCCGACCTGCGGCAACGTCACGGGGTCGAGACGCCGGAGCACGTGGAGCTGCAGTTCGAGTTGGCGGGCGTCGGCTCACGCGCGGCCGCCGCACTGCTCGATACCCTCCTTCTTGGGATCCTCCAGATCCTGTGCTGGCTGGTCCTCGGACTGCTGTTCGATCTGCAGAGCGCGGCGGGAAACTGGGCGTTCGCGATCCTCTTCCTCGTATTCGTCTTTACGTTCTTGTTCATCTATTACGCGCTGTTCGAGGGCCTGAACAGTGGGCGCACCCCCGGCAAAATGGCCCTCGGCATCCGGGTGGTCATGGACTCCGGCCGTGCCGTGACGCTGAGCGCGGCGGCAGTGCGGAACCTGCTGCGCCTTATCGACTTTTGGTTCCCGCTCGCCCCCCTCGTGCCGGGCATGCTGTTCGTCTTCCTCACGAAGAGCAACAAGCGCCTTGGCGACCTCGCGGCCGGCACGGTGGTGGTGCGCGATCGGCCTACAGAGTGGACGCTCGCGGCGGCGCCTTTCCACTCTTCCCCCCCGCCCCCCGCAGCCTCTGGCGCTGAGGAGATCGAGACCGGCCCGCCGGAGCTCTCCGACGACGAATTCCGGCTGCTCGACCGCTTTCTGGCCCGCATGAACGATCTCGCGCCCACGGTGCAGGTTCGCATGCTGGTCGAGCTCGCCCGCCGGTTCGAAACCCGCGTGCCGCGGCGCAGCGCCGACCCGCAACACTATCTGCTCGCCCTGTTCGCCGAGGAGCAGCGCCGGCGCCGCAGTCGCTTCGCCACGCGGGCAGGGGCGGGACCGGGGGGGGGAGGGGGAGGGGCCGGCCGCACTACGGTCACGGCCGAGCGCTTCGTCGCCCGCAAGCGGGAGGCGTGGGAGCAGTTCCGCACCGTCGCCACGCGCATCGAGCATGCGGGGGTCGGCGCCCTCCCGCCCTCGGAGATTCCGGCGTTCGCGGCGCGCTATCGCGAGGTCGCCGCCGACCTCGCCCGCGCCCGCACCTATGGAGTGGATCCGCACATCATTGAGTACCTGGAGCGGCTCGTGAGCGCGGGTCACAACGCCCTGTATCGCGCACGCGGCCGCAGCCGCCAGCCACTCGGGCGCTACTTGCTCGGGGAATTCCCCGGCGCGGTCGTGCTGTCGTGGCGCTATGTGATGGTGGCGTTCCTGCTGTTCACCGTCCCCGCCGCCGTTGGCTACGTGATGCTGCGCGAGCGCCCCGAGCTTGCCGAAGAGATCATGCCCCCAACCATGGTGAGCCGGGCCGAGCAGGCCGCCGAGCGTCAGGCTCGGGGCGAGGGATACGCTCAGAGCCCCGACGAAGAATTGCCGGTCATCGCTTCGTTCATCATCACCAACAATATCCTGGTCTGCTTCTGGGCCTTCAGCGGCGGGCTGCTCGCTGGCCTGTTCACGCTGTGGTCGCTCGTCTTCAACGGCCTGTCCATCGGGATGGGGTTCGGGGTGTTCGCCAATCATCGCGCCGCGGGCTACCTCGGCACGTTCGTCGTGGGCCATGGCGTCCTCGAGCTGACGGCCATTTTCATCTCCGGCGGCGCCGGGTTCCGGCTCGCGCGTGCCCTCATCGCGCCGGGAGACCGCACGCGCAAGGACGCCCTGGTGGCCGAGGGAATGATCGCGGTGAAAATGATCGGCGCGGTGATCTGCCTGCTCGCCCTCGCCGGCACGATCGAGGGCCTTCTGTCGGCCAGCGACGGGCCGGCTGCCGTGAAGTTCCTCGTGGGCGGCCTCTCGGCCGTGCTGCTGGGGTTGTACTTCGGGAACGGGTGGCGGTACCTGAGGCGCGGGGAGCGCTCCCTACCAGCGGAAGCGGGGGCAGCGAGCCGGCGCGGGCCAGCGTAGCCACGCCGGCGCCACCGACAGCAGCCGCGTCCGGCGCCACCACCGCGCCGGCGGGCAGAACCGCGGACGGTGCCGCCGGCTCACTCGAGCGACTGGAGCATCTGGCGCATCCGGCGCGCCAGGGCCTCGATCTGTCTCAGAGTGGAGACGGTCTCCTCGTCGTACTTGTCCTGGTTGAGGAGCAGAAGTTGGGTTTCCGCGAGGATCGCCGAGAGCGGATTCGCCAGGTCGTGCCGCAGCTTGGACAGCACGTCGCCCGAGGGAGGATCGGCCATCAGAGCAGCGAGCGGTACAGATCGCGCAGGTGATGGTCTCGCAGGTCGCGCACCGACTGCCAGAGGTCCTGCTCCGATGTGGCGCAGAAGATCTCCGCGGTCGCGCGCTCGTGCTCGGTGTCCTCCGCACCGAACAGGATGCGGCCGCGCCAAATGCCGTCCTCGGCGCGGTGCACCGAGAGCCGAATAGCGATGAGTTGTCCGTCGAATCGAATCGGGGTGAGGTCGTGGACGACCGCTTCGCGGGCGTCGCCGACCGGATGTCGCGCCGGTTGAGCGGGCATGCCGGGCCGTTAGGGCTGGTTTAGGCAAAGATATAACGAAGTTCAGGTGGCGCAATAGCTTCCGACCACCGGATCAACGGCGTGGGGAGTGGGGAGTGGTCCGTGACGGTACTGGGCGGAGCCACCAGATGCACCGTCGCGTACCACTCCCCACACCCTACTCCTGTCTCCTACAGGTGGAACGGCACCGGCGCGAAGGTGAGCGCGAACAGCGCCAGCGCCCCCCAGGCGAGTGGGCGGCGCGAGGGTGGCAGCGGCCGGTAGGGATCCAGTACCGGCGGATGGCCGAGCCGACCGCGGGACAGGACGAGGACCAAGAGCCCCCAAATCAGCCAACCGGTCCACAGCCACCCCAGGGCCGCGAGCCCGACCCAGAAGATCCGCGCCACGCGCTGGTGCCAACGGGGCAGCGCGGCGTAGAGGATGTGCCCGCCGTCGAGCTGCGAGATTGGGAGCAGGTTCAGCATCGTCACGAACATCCCCACCCAACCCGCGAACGCGAGCGGGTGCACCGCGATCGCCCCCGCCCCGGCGTCCGCGCGGCCGACCACCAGTTGGCGCACGAGCCAGGTGATCGGCGAATCCCCGAGCACCGTCGCCGGCTCGCGGCCGAAGAAGAGCACCATCCCGTGCACGTCACTCCCCCGGTCGAACGGGAGCGCGTGGCTTCGCGCGAGTCCGACCGCCAGCACGGGCAGCGCCACGAGGAACCCGGCGATCGGCCCGGCGAGGCCGACATCGAACAGCTGGCGGCGGTCCGACAGAAGGGTCCGCAACCGAATGAACGCGCCCATCGTCCCGATGAAGGACGGCACCAGCGGGAGCGGGATGAAGTACGGCGGCGAGACGTCGAGCAAGTAGCGCCGCGCCGTGACGTAATGCCCCAGCTCGTGGCATAGCAGGATGGCCAGCAACGGGAGCGAGAACACCAAGCCGGACGACCACGCGCGCCAGAAGGCCGACGTCTCCGGGACCCCCCGCAAGAAGAAGGTCCAGTAGCCGTCGTAGGGGACCGTCCCGACCATCACCGCGCCGGCGAAGGTGATCGTGTAGAGGGTCGCGGCGAGGAGGACGGCGTGCAGCAGCCAGCGCTCGCGCCGCCGGGACGGGGCGGCGCGGGTCAGGACGAGGTGACGCCCATCCGGTTCGTCCGCCCAGTAGTAGATGCCGGGCCACTCGGCCAGCGCCCGGGCCAGCTCCGGGGAGGGGCCGGCGTGCGCCGGATGTACAAGCGCATCAACGACTTCCCGGTCCCGCAGGGGAGTCGTCCGCCACGCGAGGAGGTAGGGGGTCAGGTCCACGCGCGTGCTTGACGGCGAGGAAGGGGCGGCCTACTATAGACCTTCGCACGTCTCCGCATTTCCAAGATTCCACCTTCACGCGTTCACTCCCCCGAGCCGGGGGGGGGCCTTCCCGCCATACTGGAGCCGAAGCACACGTGGACATCGCTGAACTGAAGAGGAAGTCCGTCGCGGAACTGCACGCGATGGCCGAGAGCCTGAACATCACCAACTACAGTGGGCTCCGCAAGCAGGACCTCATCTTCCGCATCGAACAGTCCCTCCTCGATACCGATACGGTGCTGCGCGGGGAGGGCGTGCTCGAGATCCTGCCCGAGGGCTACGGGTTCCTCCGCAGCCCCGACTGGAACTACCTCTACGGGCCCGACGACATCTATGTCTCGCCCAGTCAGATCAAGCGCTTTGACCTGCGCACCGGCGACACCATCATGGGTCAGGTGCGGCCGCCGAAGGAAGGAGAGCGCTACCTCGCCCTGCTGAAGGTCGAAGTGGTCAACGGGGACGAGCCCGAGAAGGCCAAGCACCGGGTCGCGTTCGACAACCTGCGCCCGCGCTACCCCGAGCAGCGGATCCGGCTCGAGCGCAAGGATGGTGACTTGTCGATGCGGGTGATGGACATCCTCTGCCCTATCGGGAAGGGCCAGCGCGGCCTGATTGTGTCCCCGCCTAAAGCCGGCAAGACCATCCTCATGCAGAAGCTCGCCAACTCCATCATCGAGAATCATCCCGAGATCTACCTCATCGTGCTGCTCATCGACGAGCGGCCCGAAGAGGTCACCGATATGGAGGAGAACGTCAAGGGGGCCGAGGTGATCTCTTCCACGTTCGACGAGCCGGCCGACCGCCACGTGCAGGTCGCCGACATGGTGATCGAGAAGGCCAAGCGGATGGTGGAGCACGGCAAGGACGTCGTGATCCTGCTCGATTCGATTACCCGACTGGGCCGGGCGCACAACGTCGTGGTGCCGCATTCGGGCAAGATCCTCTCGGGCGGCGTGGACGCCAACGCCCTGCAGAAGCCCAAGCGCTTCTTCGGCGCCGCGCGCAACATCGAAGGAGGCGGCTCGCTCACGATCATCGCGACCGCGCTGATCGACACCGGCTCGCGGATGGACGAGGTGATCTTCGAGGAGTTCAAGGGCACCGGCAACATGGAAGTGATCCTCGACCGGCGCATCGCCGACCGGCGCGTCTACCCCGCCATCGATGTCCAGCGCTCGTCCACCCGCAAGGAGGAGCTGCTGCTCGCCAAGGAGGAGCTCAACAAGATCTACTTGCTCCGCAACTTCCTGGCCGACATGCCGCCGGTCGAGGCGATCGAGTTCCTGCTCGAGCGGATGAAGCGGACCAAGGCGAACCAGGAATTCTTCGCGACAATGTCCCAAGGGTGAGCGGGCGGCTGCTGGGGGTGGACTGGGGCGAGAAACGGATCGGGGTCGCGATCTCGGACGAGTCCCAGGTCCTCGCCCAACCGCTCACAACCCTCACCCGGCGCGCCGGCAAGCGGTTCCCCATGTCCCAGCTCCTCGCCCACATGGACGCCCACCACGTGGTGGGGGTGGTGGTCGGGCTGCCGCTCGACGAGCACGGCGCCGAAGGGGATGCCGCTCGCGCGGCCCGCACCCTCGCAGACGACATCGCGCGCCGCTCGGGACGGCCCACCGAGCTGTGGGACGAGCGGATGACCACGGCGCGCGTGCGGCAGGCAATCCACGAAATGGGCGGGACGACCCGCGGCCGCGCGGCCGACGTCGACGCCCTCGCCGCGGCGCTGCTGCTGCAGCACTACCTGGATGCCAGGCGGGGCTCCGCGGTATGAGAACGATTGCGAATTGCAGATTGGCGATTGCGGATTCGCAGGTCGGGCGTCTAATCCGCAATCCGCAATCCGCAATCCGCATTGTCATGGCAGGCGTCCTGATCTCGTGCGGCGGGGGAGGCTCGGGTGGCGATGCCGACAAGGTCATCGTCACGATTCCCCGCGGCGCGACCCTCGACGCCGCCATCGACTCCCTCGCCGCACGGGACGTCATTCGCTCGCCTTGGCTGTTCGGGGTGTACGCCCGGCTGCGTGGCTTGGGTTCGGGGCTGAAGAGCGGCGTGTACGGCTTCCGCACGGGCGAGCGCTGGGCCGAGGTCGTGGACGCCCTGGGCAAGGGACGTGGCACGCTGGCGCGCTTCACCATCCCCGAGGGTCTGATGCTGACGGAAGTCGCCGACTACGCACGGATCCAGCTTGGCGTGCCGCGCGACTCCCTCCTGGCCGCGGCCCGCGACCCGGCGCTCCTGGCCAAGCTGGGCCTCGGGCCCGACGCCGCGACCGCCGAGGGATTCCTCTATCCCACCACCTACCTCGTGCGGATCCATCCCGTCGCGCGGGAGGTGGTACGGGTGATGACTGACCGCTTCCTCGCTTACTGGAGCCCCGAGTGGCAGGCCCGACTCGACTCGCTGCACTGGTCCCGCGCGCAGCTGGTCACGCTGGCGTCGATCATTCAGGCCGAGGTGCGCTACGCCCCGGACCGCGAGTACGTCTCGGCGGTCTACCACAACCGCCTGAAGCGCCGCATGAAGCTCGAAGCGGATCCGACCGTGATCTACGCCTACGGCCGCCGCCTGAAGCGGGTGTACGAGAAGAACCTGCTGATCCGCTCTCCGTACAACACCTATCTGCACCCGGGGCTGCCGCCCGGCCCGATTGGCCAGCCCGACACCGCGAGCCTGCGGGCGGCGCTCTACCCCGCCCCGGTGCCGTTTCTGTACTTCGTCGCGCAGCCGGACGGCAAGCACATCTTCTCGGTCACGTTCGCCGAGCACCTGGCGGCGATCCGCGCGGTGCACCGAATGCGGATCGCAGCGCGCGCGCGGCAGACTCCGGGTCGCTAGCGCCGAGCACCGCCCCAATCACCGCGATCCCCGCCGCGCCGACCTTCGCCAGCGCCCCGGCGGTGGCGGCGGTGATGCCCCCGATGGCGATGACGGGGACGCCCGCCGGAGCGAGGCGCGCCAACGCGGCGAAGCCAAGGGTCCCGAGGGGTGTGCCCGCGTCCGCCTTGTGGGTCGTCGCGTAGCACGGCCCGACGCTCCAGTAGTCGGCCGGCCAATCGCGGACCCGGTCCGCCTCGGCACGGGAGCCGACCGAGAGCCCCAGGACGAATCCCGCCGGCACCTGAGGGCGGAGCGCAGTGAGCGGTGGATCCTCCTGGCCCAGGTGGGCGCCGGCGGCGCCCGCCGCGAGCGCCACGTCCACGCGGTCGTTGACCAGCACCGGGACGGGCAGCGCCGCGACGAGCGCCCGTGCCAGGGCGGCCAGCTCGTGCGGCATCGCGCCCTTGTGGCGCAGCTGCAGCGCGGTCGCCCCACCCGCGACCGCGCGGCGGCACACGTCCACCACGTCCCGCCCCTTGAGGAGCGCGGCGTCCGTAAGCACCATCAAACGCAACTGCTCGGCGAGCGACATGCGATCCAAGATTCTGCGCGGGCTCCGCGGCGCGACCACGGCGACCGCCAACACCAGCGAGGCCATCCTCGAGGCGACCGTGGAGCTGCTCCGCGCCCTCCAGGAGGCGAACGGCTTTCGACCCAACCAGGTCGAGAGCGCAATCTTCACGTCCTCCCCCGACCTCACCGCTGAGTACCCGGCGCGGGCGGCGCGCCTGCTCGGCTGGAGTGGTGTCCCGCTGCTGGGCGCGAGCGAAGTCGCCGTGCCTCCTCCCGGCGGCCTGCCGCGCTGCATCCGGGTGCTGCTGCACTTCTACACGGCCAAACCGCCGGGCCAGCTCAAACATATGTACCTGCGCGAGGCGGCCAAGCTGCGGCCGGACCGCACGAAGTGACGTCGGATAGTCGGATTGCCGGATTGTCGGACAGAACGCCCGTCGTCGTTTCCGCCAAGGGCGCTGCACGCTGGCGCGCAGGGCATCCCTGGATCTACCGGACCGATGTCGTGCAGGACCCCAAAGGTGAGCCTGGCATCGCTGCGGTGACCGACCGCCGGGGCAAGTTGCTCGGCCAGGCGCTCTACTCCCCCAAGTCCGAGATCCGGCTCCGCTTGCTCTCGACCGGTGACGAACCGATCGATGCCGCCTGGTGGCGGTCCCGCATCGCCGCGGCCGCCGCCCGCCGCGAGGGGATTCCGGCCACCGCCTGGCGCGTGGTGCATGCGGAGGGCGACGGTCTCCCGTCGTTGATCGTAGATCGCTACGGCCCCTACGTGGTCGCACAGCTTCTGTCGGCCGGGCTGGAGCGCGTGCGCGACGATATCGTGGCCGCCCTCGCCGAGACGCTGCGGCCCGCGGGCATCCTGCTGCGCCATGACGCGCCGATCCGCCGCCACGAAGGGCTGGCCCTCGAGGTAGTCACCGCGCTCGGCACGGTGCCCGAAACGGTAGAGGTGAGCGAGCATGGCGTGCGCTACCTCGCCGCGCCACACACGGGCCAGAAGACCGGGGCGTTCCTCGACCAGCGAGAGAACCGAGCCCTGGTCGGCGCGCACACTCGGCCCGGCGGCCGTGCCCTCGACCTGTTCACCTACCACGGCTCCTTCGCCCTGCACCTGGCGCGCCGGGCTCGAGAGGTCACGGCGGTGGACACGAGCGCCGAGGCCCTCGCGCGGGGCCAGGAGAACGCGGCTCTCAACGGCCTGGCCAACATCGCCTGGCGAGAGGCTAACGTCTTCGACCTGCTGCGCGAGCTGGAGCGCCAGGGTGAAGCTTACGACACGGTCGTCCTCGACCCGCCGGCCTTCGCGAAGACCAAGGACAACGTGCCGCGCGCCCTCGCCGCCTACAAGGAGATCAACCTGCGGGCGATGCGGCTCCTCGCCCCAGGCGGGGTCCTGTTCGCCTCCTCCTGCTCCTACCACGTCCACCGACACCTTTTCGCCGCGATGCTGGCCGGCGCCGCTCGCGACAGCGGCCGCGGCCTGCAGGCGCTCGCCTGGGTCGGCGCCGCTCGAGACCACCCCGAGCTGTTGAACGTGCCGGAGACGGGATACCTGAAGGGGGCCTTACTGCAAGCCATTGACTGAGCGGGGCGCCTTTACAAGGTTGCTTCCATGCCGCCCCTAGAGCCCCCGGCGCCGGATCGGACCGCCCGCGTCCGCCGTGTGCTGGTCGCCATTCTGGTCGCCAACCTGGCGGTCCTCGGGGCCCGGCTGCTCATCGGGATCGTTGCCGGCTCGATGGCCATTCTGGGCGGCGCGCTCGACGCCGCCGTCGACGCCCTGAACAACATCCTGGCCCTGGCCGTCGTCCGCCTGGCGTCCAAGGAGCCGGACGAGGACCACCCCTACGGGCACGGCAAGTTCGAGACGTTGGGGGCGCTCGCGATCGTGGGGTTCCTCTCCATCACGTGCTTCGAGCTGGTGCGCGGCAGCGTGAACCAGCTGCTCGCGGGTCCCCGCCCGGTCGCCGTGACCGACCTGCAGCTGGCGGTGTTGGCCGGCACGCTCGGCGCTAACGGCCTCGTCGCCTGGACCGAGCGTCGCGCCGGCGCCGCGCTGGGCAGCGAGCTGCTGCTCGTGGACGCCGCGCACACCCGTGCCGACGTCTTCATCACCGTAGGCGTGCTCGGCGGCGTGCTGTTCGCGCGGCAGGGCGTCTGGTGGGTGGATCCCGCGGTCGCGATCGCGGTGGCCGTAGCGATCGTCCGCATCGCGTATCGCATCGTCGTCCGCACGGTGCCGGTGCTGGTCGACCAGCAGGCCGTCCCCACGAGCAGCATCCAGGAGACCGCCCGGGCAGTAGCGGGCGTCAAGGGTGCCTACGGAATCCGCTCGCGCGGCCCGACGGACCTGCGCTACGCTGAAGTGACCATCGCTGTGGACCGGAACGCCAACGTGGAGACGGCGCACGTGATCGCCGACCAAGTGGAGGAACGACTCAAACGAGACCTGCAGCTGCACGAAGTCACGGTGCACATCGAGCCGTGCTGACGACGCTGCCGCAGGAGGATCGCCCTCGCTCCGGCCCCAGCCTCCCGCGCCACCCGCCCCGTTCCCTCCGGCAGGAGTACCAGGCGTTCATCCTGCAGCGGATCGAGGAGTACAAGGACACGCTGCCCCGCGAGGAGCTGCTCGAGATCGGGGACGAGGCGGTGCGCGAGCTCGAAGCGAGCGCCCAGGATCAGTACCTGCTCACCGAGGTGCTCCTGCTCGAGCACGTGGATCGCATCATCGCGCGAAGGCTGCGCCTGCCCGCGTTCGGCCGCTGGCGCCAGAAGCACCACCGGCTGCGCGAGGCGCAGCGCCAGCCGACCCACTGGGGACTCGACTCCGACAGCCCGATGGCCCGCCTCGCCCCGCGGCTCGAGCCCGGGGATCTGGCAGTCGTGGTCGGGGCCGCGGCCGTGCCGGTCGCGCTCTTCCTCGCCGCCCACGACGTCGAGGTCATGCTCTTGGACCAGGACCTCGGCGCCGTGGAGACCGCCGAGAGCCGCGCAGTCAGCGAGCAACTCGCCGGCCGGTTTCAGGCGCTCGTGATCCAGTTCGGCACCTGGGTGCCCGACCTCCCCTCCACGCTCGTCGTACTCGACCCCGTTGCGCTCGCCCCGGCCCGCATCCGGGACCGGCGCGCCCTGATCGGCGACCTGCAGGCGCGCACGCGCCCCGGCGGACTGCACATCATCCTCCCCACTGGCGTAGGGGGGGGGGGATCGCGCGAGGTCATCCCACTTGCCGCCGAGTCGCTCCGGGCCGCGTACCGCGGGTGGCAAGTGGAGCCGCAGAAGCGCGCCAAGCGAGGGGCGGGCGGTGGCGGGTTTATGGCCACCAAGCCGACGCGTCAGGCCGACACGCGGGCGAACGTGTCGGACTGAGCACTCCAGCCCTTCCCACCACCCCGCGTTTTCCGTAATCCGTTATCCGTCAAGGTGTTGGCCGGTAAGGGGGTGTGGCAGGAGCCTTGCTTACGGATGACGGATAACGGAAACCGGAAAACGGCCATGACCAGCCTGCCGCTCGTACTCGATCACGAACCTCTGGGGATCATCCTGCGCGCCGGCCAGCAGGCGTTGCGGCCCGCCAAGATCTGGGCCTACGTCTGGTGCGCCGACGATGACGGGGACGATCATCCGCACCGTCACCTGCCGATCGACCGGAACCTAGGCTGAGTCGTCACGCCCAGAGTCCGTGAACACACGCGGGGCCGACACGATGTCGGCCCCGTTCGTTTGCTCATCGCGACGCGTGGGCCTGGCCGTCGGCGACCTCGACAGACACCTCCACCGCGGCATCAACGCCACGCCACCACTTCGAAACCGGCCGCGAGACTGTAGTCCGGATTGCCGCACAGCGTCAGGAGCAGTCCCAGCAGCGCGGCGGGCATGACAGGCAAGCTCGA
>Ga0209235_1002107_pt1 | contig 11063 bp, 12 predicted proteins | sample GraSoi013_1_20cm_4_FD_185817 | JGI IMG/M metagenome (GOLD analysis project Ga0209235, IMG submission 185817) | Grasslands soil microbial communities from the Angelo Coastal Reserve, California, USA - Sample 09_25_2013_1_20cm (SPAdes) (version 2) | ecosystem: Environmental > Terrestrial > Soil >...
TCTGGAAGAGTGAATTCACGAAGCACGCATTCTCGCCAGCATGATTGATGATCACAAGAAAGTGTCAGAGGCCCAAATGGAAGAATGGGCGGCGGATTTCGACTCATGGGACGTTGTGGATGGTTGCTGCGGAAACCTCTTCGACAAGACAGAATTCGCAGAAAGAAAAGCACGCGAATGGTCCATGAGAGAGGAGGAATATGTTAAGAGAGCGGGATTTGTCCTAATGGCTGAACTAGCCGTTCACAGCAAAGAAGCTTCAGATAAAACGTTCCTAGATTTTCTTCCCTTGATAATAACAGAAGCGTCCGACGAACGAAACTTCGTCAAGAAAGCCATAAACTGGGCGCTAAGACAGATCGGAAAAAGAAATGCAGTCTTGAATGCCGCAGCGATCAAAACTTGCTCGAAAATCCGAGATCTTGATTCTAGCCCGGCGAAGTGGATTGCATCAGATGCGCTTCGTGAACTAACAAGCGCACCAGTCAAAAGGAAACTCTCAACCACGAAGCCGTAAGGGCCCAAGCAACAAGATCATTTGACTCCCGAATCGTCAGAGTTGGCGAATCTTGTCGTAAAAGTCCATCAAGTTGCGTGCCGCCGGTTCCTCCCTGTTCAGGGCAAAGATCTTCATTCCTTGCTCGTATCTCTCGAAAATCAATACTCGACACTTGACTAGTGGTTCTGCGATTCGCGCGACAGTTGAAGGGGATACATCCAACACTCGCGCGAGACCGGCCTGGTTGAAGACCTTGTCCCTGTTCTGCAGCAAGTGTTCTACAAGTCTGACTTGTGCTTTAGATTGAAAAAGGTCTAACAGTTTCATCAAGCAGGCCTCTCACGAATAAGATACGAGGGTTCCAATATCTCGGCCCCGCAAAGCACTCGTTATGTTCGACGGATCCTCCATTGAGACGAACCTCGTCGGAATCCTCGCCCTCTGCATTATCTTCAACGCAACAGGATCCAACAATTCATACCTGCCCGCATAAACATCTCCGGCCATAGCCCAACTCAGCAACTTGTCAACGCTGACAGACCTCAACATCTTCGCCTTAGGATCCTTCTTCGGATCCGCAGTATACACTCCTTGAACATCTGTCGCATTAACGAGAAAATCCGCACGGGTTATCTCAGCCGCTAAAGCTGCCACAGCATTCGTCGACTGTCCAGGCTGAAGACCACCGATGACCACCACCTTCCCAGGACTCACATAGTGAATCAGCTCCGAGAGCATTGAAGGAATCTTCGTGACAGCTATACTACCAAGAGCGAGCCTGAAGAGTTCCGCGTTAGCTCTGGTCACGGTTATCCCGAGCAAATCGCTGGTAGACTCATCCGCCCCCAGCTTCCGCGCCACGTCAATGTAGACTCGCGCATTCTCACCACCACCAGCAACGGTCACCAGTTGATTCCCTTCGCTTGCGAAACTGGACAGGACCTTTCCCATGCTCCGTAACGCATCAACGTCCGGGTCCCGTTTGAACAATGCGCCCCCTAGCTTCACAACAGCCTTCATCCGTGTCTGAGACAAGGAAGCAATCCAATTCAGTATATTAGAATGGAGAATATGGTCGAAGAGGACTGAAATGGCTGTCCATGGCAACGAGTCGGGTCATCTGCGAATCCCTTGAAACAAGGATTTAATACGATTCCGGGCACTATTGAATCTGAGGACTGGTCAAAGTGGATGGTAGGATTCCCGTCGAATCCAGTTCGACGTCCAAAGTTTCTCTCTGAACGAATAGCAGCCGCTCTGGCCAAGCCCTTAAACATCAATTTTCAAAGTCAGGAGGACGCTAGATGCCAGGCCCAGACTCCGTCGCACGATTCAAGTTCAAACGAACCCTCGAACAGCTCGCAAAGAAAGAGGGCAGAGGCACAGAACTCATCAGCCTCTACGTCCCGCCCGACCGGAAGATACACGAAGTTCTAGGACAGCTACGGGAAGAACTCGGCACAGCGGTCAACATCAAATCGCGCACTACCCGGAATAATGTCCAAGACGGGATCGAGCGGACAATGCAGCGACTCAAGCTCTTCAAAGAACCGCCTCCGACCGGACTAGTAATCTTCGCCGGGGCAATCCCGCAGAACGGCGCGGGCAGTGAGAAGATGGAGACGTACACGTTGATTCCGCCGGAACCGATCACTGTCGGCTTCTACAGGTGTGACGCCCGATTTCACGTCGAGCCCCTACTCGCACTCGTCGCCGACAAAGACACTTACGGAATACTCGTGATTGACGGCACAGAAGCAGTCGTCGCAACTCTGAAGGGACGCAGAGTAGAGATTTTGAAGACTTTCACATCGGGAACACCCGGTAAGAGCAGGGCCGGGGGACAGTCTGCTCGAAGGTTCGAGCGGATCAGAGAACAAGTCATCAACGACTACTACAAACGCGTCGGCCAGCACTTCAACGAGATGATGCTGGAGATTCCAGACTTGAAAGGAATCATCATCGGCGGACCCGGACCCACAAAGTACGTCTTTGAAGAAGGTGAGTACCTGCAATACACGCTCAAGAAGAAAGTCCTCTCACTCATCGACACGAGCTACACCAGCGAAGCAGGAGTCGAAGAGGTCGTCGAGAAAAGCGGTGAGATCCTCAAAGGCGTCAGATACGGCGAAGAGAAACAGCTAGTCCAAAAATTCCTTTACGAGCTGGGACACGAAACAGGCAAAGCGGCGTTCGGAGAAAAGAAAGTTCAGGAATACCTTGAGAAAGGAATAGTCGACATGCTTCTCATCTCGGAGAAACTGGAGGGAGAACGCGTGGTGCTCAAGTGCAAGAACTGTGGGAACGTTGAAGAGTTCAGGGGAACCAGATACGAAGCACACGCAGTTATCAATGAACTATCGACGAGACCCTGCAAGAACTGCGGCAAACCAATGCTAGAATCCACAGACCACGGCGACATTATCGACAGCTTCCTAGAATATGCGGAAAAATCAGCAAGCAAGGTTGAAGTCATCTCCGAGGAGACCGAGGAAGGGCGAATGCTCCGCGACTCCTTCGGCAAAGTCGCAGCAGTACTAAGATACGGCGCAAACTAGACTCGGACCACAAAGACTACACAACGATTGCATTGGGCTTTGCGAAAGCTTCCAAGGATCATGCCAGTCCTCCTGTTACCATCCGCGGTTACCAAACCAGTTACCACCCCAGAACTCTCAAAGACTAATCATTATCCCGAGACCGGAGAGCTTTGCGTGGGAAGATTCTGTCACCGAAAAATCGCCTGGAGCAAGCCCTGAACCGGAATCAGAAATTGATCATTCAGTTCTCGATCAGGTCCCTCGCTAGAAACCCGCTTGATTCGCGGAGCCCGACTCGTCCCTGGCGAACAGAATACGCAGACTGTTCTATTTCAACCGGTACAAGGGCAGAACAAGCCCTAATCGGGAATCTGGGCAGGCGATTTCAGACCACGAGATTTTCACGGAGAGCTATACGCTCAATTTCCAATCTCGAAAATCAGTCGACCAGCCTATTCCAAGCCGCAAATCCGAAGACTCGCCCATATGAGCTTCAACTGGCTAGAGCCGGGTAAAAAAAGGGGGGCTGAAATTTTATTCTCGCGACGCGCAAGCGCTCTTCCGGGAAATCCTTGTGGGAGTCGCAGACTACGATTCTTGGAGTCGGCAACAAGCCTAATTCCTTGAAAGAGACGACCCGGACCGGTAGGCCAATGCCTCGACCGGCCAAGGTTATCTTCTTCGACCTAGGCGAGACCCTCGTCACGCAGAACATAGAAGACAACATGGTCACGAGAAACGCGCTTCGCGAAATCAGCCCGATACTGCCCAAACGAGTGTCACCCGAGAGAATGTTCGAACTCTACCAGGAAGGCTACAAGATCAACGAGACGTTACGATCAAGACATCACATAGAAATCCCGATTCAGGTCTGGATGAGACAGCTGCTGGAACGGATAATTGAAGACAGCCCATCAGACCAACTCGTGAAGGCAGCCATCGAAATCATCGTGAAAGCACGCTCCGCAAACGGGGTCGCATTCGACGACGCCCACTCAACCATGCAGAAGCTCACGAGACGAGATGTCAAGCTGGGAATAATCTCTAACGTATCATCGCACGAGGTCGCCATGGGAATCCTCGATAAAGCCAGACTCACAAAATACTTCGACGAAATCGTCACGTCGGCTAGAGTCGGGATCAGAAAACCTGATCCGGGAATATTCCGCTATGCCCTAATGCAGTTCAAGGCTCGACCAGAAGAGGCGGTCATGGTTGGCGACTCGGAAACACACGACATTGGAGGAGGATACATCTCAGGACTCAGGACAGTTCTGGTGGACAGAAGACACCGCGTCGCGAATAGTCTTGCAGATTACCATTTCAATTCGCTCGGCGACGCGTCTAGAGATATAGAGTTCCTGTAGCCGCGGCGGTAAGCAACATTCCAGCAACACCCAACAATAACGAAAAGGGGAGTCCCGGAAACATCTCATACTTGGATAACGCTCGAAAACCAAGGTAGGATCCAGCGAGAATTCCAAGGGCCGTCCCAAAGAATGAGAAGAGCCCGAAGAAAACCATAGCTGTCGTCGCAACTAAGGAGTAGAAGACTAGGTCTCCCATCCCGATAGTCAACTCACCATAGGTGTACATCGCCCCAGGCAGATCGCCAGCCTCCACAGCCTTAGCCAGGGCACCCACCGGTCCCCTAAAAACCGCCACAATGTCATAAACAACGAGTGCTCCCACCAAGACTAGCGCAGTGACCGGGCCGATAGAATAGCCGAGAAACACTCCCGTAAGAGCCCCGAGCGCAGTAACTCCTGATAATTGACGAATCTGTCCCCTTCCGAAAATAGTCAACCCGATCGCTGCAGCGATTCCTAAGGATAGCAATAGTGAGACTAGTGTCCACAAGTTCGTCGACAAATCGACCACGGAAGCAAGAATCGATGTTGAATACCAAAACGCAACGGCAAAGGACACGACAACGAGAGCTCCCTTAACCAGCCGACGAATAAATCGCATCCGACCCCGACGAATCAACAGAAACATTACAGTGGCGCTGGCCCCGAGAGCGAAAACAAAGACGACCGCATTGAGAGACGCGCTGGTAACCGTATCTCCGACAAACGGTGTGACTTGAGCTTGCGGCGCGCCGACTAGTGAGATTGGATAAGCTAGTGCTCCGGTCGCTAGAAGCCCCAGAATCACAGGAAGGAGATGCTTTGGGCGAGGCTTGAAGACCTTGCTCTCGCTCTCTGCCATGGGATTCTAGATCTCGACAACATCACCGGTCTTCGGAGCACTCGCATTCAATCCGAGCTCCTTGGAGGCCCAGTCAGCCAACTTCTTACAATTCCCTTCCGCCCCGTGTACAACAAACACCCGCGTCTTCTTATCCAAATCCGAAAGAGTCTGTTCAAGCTCCCTCTTTCCACCGTGCGAGGAGAAGTCAAAACGCTCGATTCTCGCATCAACCGGCCTAGCCCTCCCGTGAATGACGAATTTTTTTCTCTCCAAGAGAATTCGTCCAGGGCTGCCCGGAACCTGGAAGCTTACCATGAAGACAGCGTTCTGCTTCTTCGCAGCCACATTCTCCATGTAGAACACTGACGCCCCTCCCTTCAACATCCCCGCCGGAGAAATGATCACACCCGGAGTCTTGGCAGCCCTACGTCTATCATTCCAGCCATCGACCCAGTGCGCCATCTTACTCGCACGCTCGAAAACCCCAGCGTCACGCAGAGCGGCCGGATGCTTCAGGAGTAAGTCCATAGCATCGAGGGCCATTCCATCGACGAAGACAGGATGCTCGAAATGGTATGCGGATAGCACGCTGAGCAGTTCTTGGGATCTGCCGACGCCGAAGGCAGGCACCAACACGGTCCCACCACCCTCTACGACCTCCGTAACCTTCTGGACAAACTCCTTCTCAAGCCCATCTCTGATGGGATGATCCTCCATAGCGTACGTTCCCTCCATGACTATCGCATCCAAGTTCTTGTATTCGGGGTCTGCGCCGTCGACCAGCCTAGTAGGCTGGCGATTGAAGTCGCCGGTGTATAGGATCCTCTTCCCGTCACTCTGGACAATCGCCTGCGCGCTGCCCGGAATGTGTCCAGCGTTTATCAGAGTCACCGAGCCATTGCCAATATCAGTCGCTTGCTTGTACTGAAGATCGCGCTGATGCTTGAGCATAGTCTGGAGGTCGATGTACTCGTAGGGTGCGTAGTAGCCGCTCAGTTTTAGGAAATCCTTGATGATCAGGTTAGTTAGATTGAACGTCGGCTGAACGCCGTAGAGTGGCACGCCACCGGCAATGTAGAAGATGGGGGCCGATCCAACGTGATCAAGATGAGCATGCGTGAGTACGATCGCCTCTACCTCTTTCGGCGGAATATGCATAGGGAAACCTACGTGATGGTTGACCATCACACCATAGTCTAGAACTAGGTACTTCTCGCCCATGCTAACGGCGAACGCAGACCTGCCTACTTCTTGGCAGGCGCCCATAAACCTGATTTTCATCCGAACACCAATTCAGACTGACGCTGAAACATTTGATGACTCTAAACTCACAATCACACCGAAGGCTCAAAACACTACAATAAAAGCTTCAGTTGCTCTTTGCGTATCGTAGCTTCAGCCGTCTCTAACAGTCATGTTCGAGGAGCAGACATTAACACGTTGGCGCTCGTCGTATGAGCCTGTCACGATGGGTTGAGGGAGGCAACTCCGATCATGTGACAGTTCTGAAGTGGGATAAGGGGTTGGTTGGCCACTGTAAAATCCCTGCCTGGCAATGGGCCAAGCTACCACGCTGCTGGCGTGAGGGGGCGGTTGAGGTTCGACCGTTCCCTGCCTCCCATCGTAACATGGAGACGCAAGGGGTCTCAGGTGAAGCAATGAAGGGGAATCCGACGACGACGACGGTAATCCCTAGAGTCGATGAGAGCAAGCCGAGTCTTCGAACAAACCACAGACTCGACAGAACCTGATAAAAGCCCCACAACCAATCTACAAACAAGAGAGATTTAAGCAGCGCCAGAATAGAACTGCTCAACTCTACCTCGTGGACCAATTTGACAATTCGCATCCTCGTCGACTCGAAAAATCTGAGAGGGTCCACGTTAGTAACAGGATTTCACGGCGTTGGACAAACAGGATACATTGCGACATCATACATGATCCACGCTCTCAAAGCTAGCAGAATAGGATTCGTCGAGGTCTCTAACCCTCCACCTTGGGTGGGAACCGCCGAAGGCGGCCTTGTTACACCGTTCGAGGTCTACCGAAAGAGCAAAACTGTTCTGATAAAACTAGAATTCTCTCCTCACAGATCAGAAGAAGCCGAATTCGCAAAGACCCTTTCTGATTGGGCTGTGAACCAGAAGTTTAGAGACGCGATCTTGATCGGAGGATTGGACAGCGCGTTCAAACAGAACAAAGACGACTTCTGCGTTGTTCCGACTGGAGCATACCTCGAGCGCGCGAAGATCTTCAAGGCTCCAATACTTGAACCGGGTCTCCTGGTCTACGGACCTCTGGCAGTCATGCTCAGCCAGTTCGAGATTCACGATTTTCCCGCCGTCGCCGTCTTGCCCTACGCTGAACCTGCTAGAGCAGACCCCGCTGCAGCGGCGCTTGCGATTCGTAAGATCTCGAAAGCGTACGATTACAACGTCGACGTTAACGACCTTGTGAAGGACGCCAAGTTCATCGAACGAGAATTCGACCAGAAATCCCGGATGACCCGAAGATCGCTCCAGAGAATGTACGCTTAGGCCTTAAGGACTATTTTCCTCTCAACGGACTTGATGATAGCATCTGGCTTCATCTTCTCACCATTCAAGACGGCAAGGATTCGCTTAGCAAATCTCTTCGACAATTCCTCTGTTACGGCTCGCCCGTAGTCGCCGTCGGAGACTAAGACTACCCGTTTTGGGTGCAGACTTCGGACAAAATCTGAAACTTTCTTTGCTCTCTCTTCAAGAACGAGATAATCTCCCGAGTCAGGTCCCTCCGTCTGGGCGATCGGAAAGGTCTCATCCAGCTCGATCGGAACAGGACCCCAAGAGAGCGAGTAGAAACAGATAGAGACCTTTGGATGATCGTCGAACGCCTTCGTGACTGACTCATATCGAGGATCCTCGTGGAAAGGTCTCCGCCATCGACCCGGCAGGACCAGAACAAGTTTTCTTCTTTCTTCCACGCTACCCGGAAGCTTCGAGACGAATCTCAGTTTCTCGGGCCTATTGTTACTCGACAACCCAAGATAGAATATTCCACAAGGTTTGACTGCAGGCGTCGATCTCTCAAGAATCTCCGCATATTGAACTATTCGAGTGAAACACTCTTTCAATGCTGGATGAGCTTGGGACCGAAGCTCTAGCAATTCCCAGAGCCTTCCCCTCCTAATAGCCTCCCGAACCCTCCGCAGTTCAGAGTTGCAAGTCCAGAGATTATGCTGAGCGAGCCGCGTCTCTCCCTCATTATCCTGAGACTTCATCAGTTCATCCGGACTAGTGTCAACGCAAGCTGGACACGGACACGCGAACTCTACCATATCTCGGAGAAGCAGCGTCCCCTCCGGAGTCAGATATCGGCCCGCACGGGCATAGAGAGCGTAGGCGGCGGAGTCGAATAGATCACAGCCTAGCGCAACTAGGAACGGAAAGAGAACAGGATGACCAGCGCCGAATAGGTGGAAGGGCTTTCCCTTGGGGAGCGCGTTCTTCGCGGCAACGATCATATCGACCAACAAATCGTATCGCTGAGTCTCCATTAGTTCCGTAGGACTTCCAAGTGCGTAGATATCGAAGTCTCGGTCAGCCATTAGCCGCGCCGACCGCTCCACCTCCTTCAAGTGGACGCCTCCTTGGACTGGGCCGACCCACAGGATATCCTTGCGGGTAATTACTTCGAGAGCTTGGTCCGCACGTCTAACAGTCTCATCGACGGTCCACCTCGCCCGCGAAGCATCGCTCTTGAACCCGGTTGGGAAGTCTAGAATCACTCCTATGTCAGTGTTGATCTTCTCTTGGTAGGCGACTATTTCCTCAGGAGTTACACCGACGTAGCCATACTCCAGTATCTGATATGCACCGGAATCGGTGGCAACAGTGTGGGGATAGTCTAATGTTCCGTGAACATCGACAGGGTCCAAGCCTTGCCGGCCTCGCTTCAACAAGTAAGCGTTAGTCATTACCGCATTAATGCCCACTCGATCGAAGAACTTCCTTCCTAGAATTCGGTGGTGGGGGTCTAGTACGGGAAACATGTGCGGAGTAGCGAACGCTCCGCTCTTAGTGTTGATGGTCCCGATTCTTCCAAGAAGATCTTTGCAGTGAACTTGAAAACTCATTCTTCGTGTCTTAGGCTACTCTGATGCCCTTCTCGCGAATGAACTCGTCGAACACGCGTTGGACTCTCTCCGCCGCAGGCCCAGATCCTTCGATAATTCCTTTTTCGTTGACTCGGATCCTGTCCATCACAAGAATCACACCTGCATCGTCCATGACCCGGACCATCCGGGGGAAGACTCGCTCAAGTCTCTCACCTAGGCTCTGGAGATCGAAGGGCTTCTCGAAACTCGAAATCTGAAGAATAACGCTGCCGTTGATGAAGAGCTTGTGAATGTCACCCTGCTCTCCTTTTGCGTTTGTTAGGCAGACGCTCAGATGCTCAGTGTCGACACCGGTTAGAGTTCCAACGTATGTCTTGCCCTGGCTTGTAACAATGCTAACATGCTTCTGAAGAAGATTGGAGAGTTCTTCCATGAACTTGCGGCCGGCAGTCGAAGACATCTTGGCTACCTTTGGTCGGCTCCGGGAACCGGCTATATCATCTTTGGTCCGACCCCGCCCCTACGAGCCTTAGCTTCTGAAAGTATCATCCTTGCTTCGCGCGAATCCCGAGCCGTCTGTATGACCTTGAGTGAATCGATTGGAATCCTGGAGCCGCACTTTGGGCATGTCTTGCTCTTGTAGCGAGCGTCCGCAACAAGCAATGTGTGACATCGCGGACATTCCGCGACAACGTAGCGATCTTTCATAGAATCCTCTTTGAGAGTAAGATAGGGTCGTATTTTTCAAGCCAATTTGACTTTGAACTCCATCCCTCTTTTCTCGATAGAACGTTCAAGACTTCGCGCACAATGTTTCCGGGACGCTTCCCGGTCGCGTCTATCTCGTAGACTCTTGTCTTTCCCAAGACCTTGAATGCATCGTATAGAGAAAGATCGATTATTTCCGCTTCCACATTTTCCCAAATCTTCCGTTTCGGCCAATTCCTCGCCCCTAGACGCCTAGCTAGAACCACTGGGTCCAGGCGTAGAACGACGGCAACCACCCCAGGGGTCTTATGAATAATTGAGCTGACGAAGTGAGTCTCGAAGACCATTCCTTTCTCTCGATGATCCTCGAAATACTTTTGGAGCTTTTTTTCTACGGCACGCCCGTTGATTATGTAGGATCCGGATCGACGATCGAATCCTTTGTGAAGTCTGTTCCTCCTCACGATATCACCTAAACTCAGAAATGTAGACCCGGTTTTTCTTGCCAGGAGTTTGCCGATGATTGTCTTTCCGACTCCCGGGGTTCCCGTCACGATGATGATCTTGGCCAAGGTTTGTTCTGGTGCTCCGGCCGGGACTCTCCGCCGTATGGAAGCTTTTGAACCCGGGTCGCCGGATCGAGAGTCCGGCATACTCTCGGCCATGTGCAGACCGGTCTATACTACCGGAGCAGACGCTCCGGGAAAAATATGTTTCAGTTAAGGATTGCGGATTTCACGAACACTAAGACGCCCTTCAATCCGTATCTTATGACGAGAATGCCCACTCACGACGATGATAAAGGAACTTGGCTAGTTGCAAGTAAGCAGAGTAGTCCAGATCGACAGGTAGTCTTAACATCTCTCGCAGGTGGTGGCCGAGATAGTTCTGTCGGTCAAAAACAAACCTGTTGAGCCAGTGAACAGGTCTCTTATCCCACGGGCGCTGGAATCACTGTGACGATGATGTCGATGAAATGGGACAAGGAACCGCTGGTAGCTCTGATCGCAACAGTGTACGTCCT
>Ga0209235_1002113_pt1 | contig 11043 bp, 9 predicted proteins | sample GraSoi013_1_20cm_4_FD_185817 | JGI IMG/M metagenome (GOLD analysis project Ga0209235, IMG submission 185817) | Grasslands soil microbial communities from the Angelo Coastal Reserve, California, USA - Sample 09_25_2013_1_20cm (SPAdes) (version 2) | ecosystem: Environmental > Terrestrial > Soil >...
TGCAGAATGGTGGTGCCGCGCTGATGGGAACCGGCCAGGGGCGCGGCGAGAACCGCGCGATGGAGGCGGCGCAGCAGGCGATTTCGAGCCCGCTGCTCGACAACATCTCGATCGCCGGCGCCACGGGCGTGCTGATCAACATCACCGGCGGCGAAGACCTGACGCTCGGCGAAGTGACGCAGATCAGCGAGGCGATTCACGACGCGGCCGGCGACGAGGCGGAGATCATCTTCGGCGCGGTCAACGATCCCGCGATGCATGGCGAAGTTCGGATCACCGTGATCGCCACGGGCTTCGATAAGACCGGCGCCATGGCGGACGCGCTGGCCGGCATGCCGCAGCGGCCGGCGGCGGGTGTGCTGCCGTTCCGCGGGCCCGGCGCGCGGCCGACGCCGACACCGCCTCCGGGGTTCGTGAAGCCGGCCGAGACCGCACCGAAGCGGGGACCGGCGCCCGCCCCGCTGAATCCTGAGCTGAACGAAATGGAGATTCCGACCTTCATTCGGAGACAGATGGACTAATGGTGTCGGAGCGAGCGACTCACTACGTTGCCGCCGGCGCGCTCGCCGCCGGTATGCTGGTGTGGGCGGCACACGAAGCCTGGCCATCGCGCGAGATTCCCGTCGCGCTGCCCATCGTGGTCACCAGCGCCTACGATGAGTGGGCGGACACGCTGGGTCGTCGCGAGATGCTGTCCGACGTGCTAGCGCGAGCCGGCATCACCGGCCGCGAGTACGGCTCCTTCCTGAAGGCCACGCACACGCTCAATCCCCGGCGGATGCAGCCTGGGCTCATCTTCGAAATACGCCGCGTGAAGAACACCGCGGTCGCCAATCGCCTCGGGGTGCGACTCGACCCCGAGCGGCACCTGGTGATGACGCGGCTCGACGGGGATTCGGGTTGGAGCGAGACGGTCGAAAACATTCCCTGGACGACCGAGCGGCTCCGCACCACCGCCGTCATTCAATCGAATCTCTACGATGCGCTCGACGCGGCGATCCCCGATTCATTTCTTCCGCTGCGCCAGCGCGTCGCGCTCGCCTGGGCCATTGCCGATGTGTACGACTGGGAGGTCGACTTCACGCGCGATCTGCGTCCCGGCGATCGCGTGGAAGTCCTGATCGAGCGGCTGCAGTCGCCGGAAGGGGAGAAGCGGCTGGGCCGGATTTTGGCCGCGCGCGTGGATGTGGCGGGCAGCCCGACCTTCGCGTTCGCGTTCGATAATCCGAACGGCTCAACCGGCTTCTACGACGATCGTGGCCGCTCGTTGCGCCGCGCGTTTCTGCGGGCGCCGCTGCGCTTCAGCCATATCTCGAGCCGCTTCGGCGGGCGCTTCCATCCGATCCTCAAGCGCTGGAGAACCCACGAGGGCACCGACTACGCGGCGGCGTACGGCACGCCGATCCGCGCCACCGCGGACGGGATCGTCACGGAGGCCGGCCGCAACGGCGGGTATGGCAACCTGATCGAGCTCCGGCACGCCAATGGCATTCGGACCCGCTACGGCCACCTCTCGCGCTTCGCCTCGGGACTCCATGTGGGACAGCGCGTCGCCCAGGAGCAGATCATCGGCTATGTGGGCGCGACGGGTCTCGCTACGGGTCCACACCTGCACTATGAGTTCCTGGTGAACGGGCGGCCGACGAATCCGCAGCGCAAAGACGCGGGCGCCGGCGAGCCCGTGCCGTCGAAGCTGAAGTCGGCCTTCGGCCAGGTGCGCGCGCAGCTCCTCGGCGAGCTCGAGCCGGCGCTGGGCCAGCCAGTGGCGGGACCGGCGCTGGGCTCGGTGGCCGGGCCCGCCCGCGACGACTAAGTCTCCTCTCGCCCATAACACGTTCCGTGGAGCTCTATCCCGCCGTTGACATAGAAGGCGGGCGCGTGGCGCGCGCCCACGGCACCATGGCGGAGCCGCTGGCGGCGCTCGACGCGTTCACGCGCGCGGGCGCGCGGTGGATTCACCTCGTCGACATGGACCGCGCCTACGGACGACAGGACAATCACGAGCTCATCGCTGCGGTGCTGCGTGCGGCGCAGATCCGGGTCCAGGTCGGCGGCGGGCTGTTTCGCGAGATCGACATCGATCAGATGTTCACGCTGGGTGCCACGCGCGTCGTGATCGGCCCGCGCGGCGGCGTCGACAGTGGCCTCGTCGCACGACTCCTCGCCCGCCATGGCGCGACGCGTCTCGCCGTGGGCATCGACGCGAAGGGGGGCCACGTCGCGCCACGCGGGGGCGGCACTCCCGAGATCCTGGAGCTCACGGCGCGGGAGCTGGCGACGCGCGTCGGGCGGCTGGGAATCGGCACGATCATTTACAACGAAGTCACACGCGACGGGAAGCTCACGGGACCCGATATCGATGGAGCCCGGGAGCTCGCCGAGCTCGGTCTCGATATCATCGTGTCGGGTGGCGTGGGCTCGCTCGACGATCTGCGCGCCGCGCGCGCCGCGCGCCTGGCCGGTGCCTGTGTCGGGCGCGCGCTGTACGACGGCAAGTTCACCGTCCGAGAGGCACTCGCGTGTCTCTCGTGATCCTGCGTGGGGTCGCCGTGCTGGCGTTGATCCTGCTGCTCTGGAATCCCTCGAGCGCTCGACTCCTCCCGGCCGGCGATCAGCCGATCGTGCTGCTCGATGCATCGCTCAGCATGACCGGCGCGCCCTGGCGCGCGGCGCTCGACAGCGCGCGGTCGTTCGCCAGACGACGGGCTGTCGTCTGGCGGTTCGGCACGGGAGTCGCGGCGTTCGACACCACCCCGCCCGCCGCCGGAGCGAGTCATCTGGGCCCCGCGCTCGAGGCCGCCGCCGGCCGCGCCGGCGAAGTCGTGATCTTGACCGATGGCAACGTGGATGACGTCGCGGGAATCCCGCCCGATCTTCTGCGCCGTCCCCGGATTGTCGTGCAGACGCGACCCGCATTTTTCGACGCCTACGTCGCGAGTGTCGAGGGCGTGCGGCATGTGACGCGCACGGATACAATCCGGCTCAGGGTGAGTTACGGCGTAGCTGGGACTCGGGACTCGGGACTAGGGGCTCGGAATGCGTCGATAACGGTGAGTGTCGGAGAACGCCGGCTGACCTCGCAGCGAGTGACGCTGCCCGACAGCGGGACGATCTCCACCGAGGTCACGATTCCCGATTCCCGAATCCCGAATCCCGGATGGCAGGTGCTCGAGGTCCGCCTGGATGGTATCAGCGACGCCGAGCCGCGGGACGACAGCCGCCTCTTCGCTGTCGATGTCAGCCTCGAGCCTGCCGCTGTGATCTTCGCCTCGCCGCCGGATTGGGAGGCGCGGTTTCTCGCGCGTACCCTGAGTGATGTGGCGCGCCTGCCGGTGCGGGTATTCGTCGAGACGGAGGCGGGACGCTGGCGCGACGGTGCGACCCTGGCGCCTGTTGCCGCTGCCGAGCTGACCCGCGCGGCGAGCGCGGCGCGGCTGGTGATTGCCACGGGTGATCCGGGGCGCGCGCGCGAATTCACAGCCCGGAGCGCGGTGTTGTTGTGGCCGACCAATGGACAGGCCGGAGACTGGTACGTCGAGCGGCCGCCGTCGTCGCCCTTCACCGCGGCGCTGGCCGGAGTCCCGTGGGACTCGCTGCCACCGGCGACCGCCGTCACCATGCCCGCGCGCGATTCGAATCGAACCGCCACCGTCGCCCTCGCCGCGAGGCTCGCTCGACGCGGCCAGGCACGGCCGATTGTAACACTCGAGCAGCGCGACGGTCGCCGCGTCGCGAGCGTCACGGCGGCCGGTCTGTGGCGGTGGGCATTTCGCGGTGGCGCCGCGGAGCAAGCCTACCGCAGCGTTATCGCGGCATTGGTGGATTGGTTGCTCGGGGAGCAAGCAGCGGGAAGCAGGGAGCGGACGATCCCCGAGTCGTTCGAGGTGGCGAATGGCCTTCCGATCGTCTGGCGGTGGACGTCGTCCGACACCGCGCGACCCGTCGGCATCACGCTCAGGAGCGGCGCGACGACCGGGACGGACACGCTGCGGTTCGATGCCGGCGGCCGCGCGCGGCTGCTCCTGCCTCCTGGCATCTATCGCTACACGCTGAGTGGCGGACCGGAGCAGGGCGTCGTTGCCGTCGAGACTTACTCCGACGAGTGGTTACCGCGTGCGCCCGCGCTCAGCGCCCAACCGGGTGAAGCGATCGCGCGAGTCGCGTCCGTTGGTCTACGCGACCGCTGGTGGCTGTTCGTCATCGCGATCCTTGCGCTCGCGACCGAATGGGCGCTGCGCCGGCGCCAGGGACTGCCGTAATGGGGGGGGGCCTCTGGAAAAAAATCGGCCGCGTCTTTACGGGCGGCGGCGCCGACCTCGAAAACGTGCAGCGGCTGCTCGTCGAGGCGGACTTCGGCGTTGCGGCGACCAACGAAACGGTAGAGCACCTGAGTCGCGCCGACAAAATCGATCAAGCGACGTTGGAGCGTCTCATCGTGGAGCAGCTCGGCCCGCCGTCGGCCCCACTGGCACGGGCCGCGCAGCCGCCAACCGTCATGCTGATCTTCGGGGTCAACGGCACCGGCAAGACCACAACGGTGGCGAAGCTCGCGAAGCGGCTCCAGGATGAAGGGCGGAGCGTGCTGCTCGCGGCGGCCGACACGTTCCGCGCGGGCGCCACCGAGCAGTTGAAAGTCTGGGCCGATCGTTTGTCCGCGCCGTTCGTCGGTGCGACGCAGCGCGGCGATCCGGCCGCGGTGGCGTTCGATGCCGTCGAGGCGGCGGCGACCCGTGGTGTGGACACGGTGCTCGTCGATACGGCGGGCCGGCTCCATACCGATGAGCGGCTGCGCGAAGAGCTCAAGAAGGTCGTACGTGTAGTCGGGAAGCGGCAGGCCGGTGCCCCGCACGAATCGCTGCTCGTGCTCGACGCCACCGTGGGACAGAACGCGGTCCGGCAGGCGGAAGCGTTCGCCTCGGCGGTACCGCTCACGGGACTCGTGATCACGAAGCTGGATAGCACGGCCAAGGGCGGCAGTGTGGTTGCGCTGCGCCGCGCGCTCCCCGTCCCCATCCGCTTCCTCGGGACCGGTGAGACGCTCGACGACCTCGAGCTCTTCGATCCCGTCCGTTTTGCGCATGGCCTGGTGAGCGGGTGAAGCTCCAGCTCACCTCCCCGGTCAAGTTTCTCAAGGGCGTTGGGCCCAAACGCGCCGAGGCGTTGCAGCGTCTCGGCATCCGCACCGCGGGCGATCTGCTCTATCACGTCCCGCATCGCTATCTCGACGCCACGACCGTCACACCGCTGGCGCGGGCCGCGGTCAATCAAGAGGTCACCTGTGTCGGGCGGGTCGTCAGCACCGGCGTGTTGCCGACGCGCCGGGGACTGCGCGTCTTTCGTGCGGTGCTGAAGGATGAGAGCGGACTGCTCGAGTGCGCCTGGCCCGGGCGCCCGTTTCTCGAGCGCCAGATCAAGAAAGGCCAGTTGTTGCTGGTGACGGGACCGGTGCGCTATTACCACGGTAAACAGATCGTGCCGCGCGAGTTCATCGTGCTCGCCGAACCCGATGACGACACCGAGAGCAATCCCGTGCTGCCGGTCTATCCCGCCACGGAAGGTCTGACGCATCGGCAGATTCGCGCGCTCGTGCAGCAACATCTGGACGCGCTGTTGCCGTTGGTCCACGATCCGCATCCCACCCCATTTCGCGCGACCCACCGGCTCATCGAGCTGCGACAAGCGCTCGAGCTGGTGCACCGGCCCAGGAAGGTGGAGGACGCCGAGCTGGGACGGCGCCGCCTGGCCTTCGACGAGCTCTTTGACCAGCAGCTCGTGCAGGCGCGGGCGCGCCATTTGGCCAAGCGCGCGCGCGCCGGGATTCGCTTCGAGCTCAAGCGCGAGCTCACGACCCGGCTCAAGGAGCACCTGCCGTTCGAGTTGACGGCCGATCAGCGCCACGCGATCCGCGAGATCACCGACGATATGACCGCGCCGCTGCGCATGCACCGGTTGCTCATGGGTGACGTCGGTACGGGCAAGACCGTGGTGGCGCTGTTCGCGATGCTGCTGGCCGCGGAGAACGACTATCAGGCCGCGATCATGGCGCCGACCGAGCTGCTGGCGGAGCAGCACGGCGCCACGCTCACGCGCCTGCTCGAGCCGCTGGCGATTCGTCCCGAGCTACTGCTGGGCCGGATGACGGCGGCGGAGAAGACGGCGGTGCGGCAGCGCCTCGCGAGCCCCCCCCCATCGTCGTCGGCACGCACGCCCTGATCCAGGAGTCGGTCACGTTTCGCCGGCTAGGCCTCGCGGTGATCGATGAGCAGCATCGTTTCGGCGTCGAACAGCGCGCCGCGCTGGTGGAGAAGGGCGATGCCCCCGACGTCCTCCTGCTCACCGCGACGCCGATTCCGCGCTCGCTCGCGCTCACGTTCTACGGCGATCTCGACGTCACGCAGATCCGCGAGCGGCCGCCCGGCCGCGGGACCGTGAAGACCGCGCTGCGCACCGACGGGGCGCGATCGAAGATCTACGAGTTCATTCGGACCGAATGTGCCGCGGGGCGACAGGCGTACGTGATTTATCCGGTGATCGACGAATCAGAGCGCGCGGATCTGAAGGCCGCGACGACCATGGCCGAGAAGCTGGCGAAGACCTTCGCGGACTTTCGGGTGGGATTGGTGCACGGCCGCTTGAAGGCCGAGGAGCGCGACGCCACCATGCGCGCGTTTCGCGACAACGCCGTCAACATCCTCGTCGCCACCAGCGTCATCGAAGTCGGCATTGACGTGGCGAACGCGACCGTGATGCTCATCGAGCACGCCGAGCGGTTCGGGCTGGCGCAGCTCCATCAGCTGCGGGGCCGGGTCGGCCGCGGCGCGGCCGCGAGTCACTGCATCCTGCTCTCGGATTCGTCCGAGGCAGCGCCGCGCCTGCAGGCGTTCTGCGAAACGACGGACGGCTTCAAGATCGCCGAGCTCGACTTGCACGAGCGGGGGATGGGCGAGCTCGCGGGCGCGCGGCAGTCCGGCGGCGTGGAACTGCGGTACGCGAACCTCGAGACCGACTTGCCGCTACTCGACGCCGCGCGCACGGCCGCGGCCGCGATCATCGCGCAGGATCCCGCGCTCGAGAGCCGCGAGCATGTGGCGTATCGGGAGCGGATTGTGACGCGCTATGAGCGAGGCTTCGAGCTCTTCCGAGTCGGCTAAAACGGCAGCCTTACCCCTACCTGCACCGGCGCAAGCGGAATGTTTGGCGGTCCGTCCCCCGGATGCAGATCAATGATGAACAAGGCTGTCGTGGCGAGGAGACTCGCCTGCGCGCCGAGCAGCCAATGATTGGCGCGGCGGTCGTACGCGCGCGAGCGCTGATACAGCTGTTCCGCGTCGCTCCGCATGTACCGGCCGTCGGGCCCCAGCGCGCAGGCGTCCTGCGCGGCTCGACAAATATCGAGCAGTGCATTCCACGCGCGCCTCGATTGGTTGTGCTCGCGCTCGGCGAACCTGATCAGCGCCGCCACACTCGCGGCTGTGAGCCATTTGCCGTTGTGCACGACCGCACGTCGGAACGAATCGCGTTGGCCAGAAAGGTCTCGTGATTGGGCTGGCGACGTGTGCATCGCGCCGCACATCAGCAACGCGAGCATTCCTATCGGGCATCGCATCATCGGAACGTATGAATATTGCCGCGTCCCGCGACGACCACCACCTGGCGGTCGCGCACGAGCGGCGGCTCCTCGATCGGGCCCGCGACTTGCGCGCGCCAGCGAATCGCCCCGCTCGCGGGATCGACCAGCAGCACTTCTCCGCTCACGCTGCCAACCAGCACGCCTGACGCGAGCGGCGTCGGTCCCGCGGTGGCGACGATGTCGAGCGCGTGACTCGTCGCGGCGTCGGGCGCGTCCACCGGAATGAGCCACAGCCGGCCATCGCGCGACAACACGAACAGCGTGTCGCCAACGAGCGCGGGTGCGCCATAGACGGCGTCGCCGGCGACGCGGTCCCAGCGCACGGTCCACGACGTGAGGTCCACGGCGACGACGTGACCGTTCGTCGTGGTGAGATACGCACGGCGCCCCCCCCCATCGGTCGCGGGTGTCGCGAGTACCGCACCGGGAAGCCGCAGCCGCGCGCGCGCCTTGCCGGATTCCCGATCGATCAGATAGAGTGTGTCGTTCGTCGTGGCGACGAGAAGTCCGCGCGGTGTGATCAGCGGCCCCGCCCGCACGGCGCCGCTCACGGACGTTCGCCACTTCGTCTGCCCGCGTTCCGGCTCCAGACGGAGCACGATCCCTGCTTCGGTGCCCGCGTAGATCGCTTCGCCGTCAAACGCGAGCGGCGCCGTCACGCTTCCCGTCCGTGCGCGCCACAGCTGCCGTCCGTCGCGCAAGCGGACCGCATACACCCGCCCCTGCGGTTGTGACTCCGTGGCGACGTAGAGCCGGTCTTCATCGAGGAGGGGACCCGCGCGCACGGTGCCATCGAGGTGCGAGCGCCACAGGGTCTGGCCGCTCGCGCGATCGATGAGCACGAGGTTGCGGTCAGCAGTGCCCACCGCGATCACCGTTTCGCCGAGCGCGGGACTGCCGCGCACGCCGCGCCCCATCTCGACGTGCCAGAGCGGCCGGGGATCGGGGTTCAAGGATTCGCGGGCAGCGGCGTCGTGGCGTTGGCTGCCGAGATACGCGGGCCAGCCCGACTCCTGACGTGCCGGGCCCAACTTCACTGCCGGCGCGCACGCGCTGGTGATCGCGTTGACACTGAAAAGGCTCGCCACTAGTATGCCGCGCCTATGCCGGAACGTCATTGGATCGAATCGCTTCCGCCGCTGGCCGGACAGACCGTCGCCGTGCGCGGCTGGGTGACGACCACCCGCTCGAGCGGCAAGATCGCGTTCGTCGTGCTGCGCGACGGCACCGGCCTGATGCAAGCGGTTCTCTCTAAGAAAGACGTGTCCCCCGAGGTGTGGGACGCGTTCGGGAAACTTACTCAGGAGACGTCGCTCGAGGTCACGGGCGTCGTGCGGCTCGAGCCGCGCGCACCCGGGGGGGGTGGCGTCGAGATGCAAGCGACCGATCTGCGCATTCTCGGGCCGAGCCCTGATTTCCCCATCACCCCGAAAGAGCACGGCACGGCGTTTCTGTTCGAGCACCGTCACTTGTGGTTGCGCTCCAAGCAGCAGGTCGCGATCGCGCGCGTGCGTCACGAAGTCATCCAGGCGATCCGCGATTTTTTTCATCAGCGGCATTTCACGCTGGTCGACACGCCGATTCTCACCGGCTCGATCGGCGAGCATGCGGGCACCCTGTTCTCGGTCGACTATTTCGATCTGGGAAAAGCCTACCTCGCGCAGACCGGCCAGCTGTACGTCGAAGCGGCCGCCGCCGCGCTCGGCAAGGTCTACTGCTTCGGCCCGACGTTCCGTGCCGAGAAATCGAAGACGCGCCGGCATCTGACCGAGTTCTGGATGGTCGAGCCCGAGGTCGCCTGGAACGATTCGGACGCCAACATGCGGCTGCAGGAAGATTTCGTCTCCTATGTCGTGGGCCGCTGCCTCGAGCAGCGAAAGCAGGATCTCGTCGAGCTGGGGCGGGATCTCGCGCCGCTCCAGCGGGTCGCGCCGCCGTTCTACCGGATTTCCTACACCGACGCGGTGGAGAAACTGAAGGGTCTCGGCGCCGACATGGAATGGGGCCGCGATCTGGGCGGCGAGGACGAAACGACGCTGGCCAAGCAGTACGACCGGCCGGTGTTCGTCTACAACTATCCGAAGGCGGTGAAGGCCTTCTATATGAAGGAGAACCCCGCCGATCCGCGCACCGTGTTGAACAACGACTGTCTGGCGCCGGAGGGCTACGGCGAGATCATTGGCGGCAGCCAGCGCGAGGACGACTACGACAAGTTGCTCGCGCGCATTCGCGCCGAGAAGCTGCCGGAAGAGGCGTACTCGTGGTATCTCGATCTGCGGAAGTACGGGACGTTCGTGCACTCGGGATTCGGGCTCGGCGTGGAGCGCACGGTCGCGTGGATCTGTGGCATTCCGCACATCCGCGAAGCGATTGCCTTTCCGCGGACATTGTACCGGTTGTGGCCCTAGAACCTGTAGTCTTCGGGCAGCATGAGCCCAATACACTCGAACAACTGCGGGATGTCGCGAGCCGCGCCGAGCGCGCCGCGCTCATGGCGGACGGGCACTTGGGCTACGTCATGCCGATCGGCGGCGTCGCGGCCTATCGCGACAAGGTCTCGGTCGTGGGCGTGGGGTTCGACATCGCCTGCGGTAACGCCGCGATCCGCACCGATCTCACGCTGCCGCAGATCCAGGGCCGGCTGCGCGAGCTGGCCGATGAGATTCAGAGCTCGCTCTCGTTCGGGGTTGGTCTGCGGAACCGGGCCGACGACGCGCCCACGGACAATCCGCTGTTCGAGGACGCGGCCTGGGATGCCGTGCCGGACAGGCACGAGCGGGATCGATTGCGTGCGAAGGCGCGCGAGCAGCTCGGCACCGTGGGGTCGGGCAACCATTACGTGGACGTCTTCACGGATGAAGAGGATCGCATCTGGGTCGGGGTGCATTTCGGCTCACGGGGATTCGGCTTTGGCGTCGCGTACGGCTTTCTCGCACTGTCGCAGAACAAGCAGTGGGGGGAGCGCGCGCCGGAGCGCGAGGTGCTGCTCGACGTTCACTCGGCCGTAGGCGACGCGTACTGGCAGCTGATGAACCTCGCGGGTCGCTACGCGTACGCCGGCCGCGAGTGGGTGACGCGCAAGGTCGTGTCGTTGCTCGGCGGTCGCGAAGTCGAGCTGGTACACAATCATCACAACTTCGCCTGGATCGAAGAGCATGGTGGGGAGCGGCTGTACGTCGTGCGCAAGGGCGCGACGCCGGCGTTTCCGGGGCAGAAGGGGTTTGTCGGCGGCTCGATGGGCGACAACGCAGTGATTTTGCAGGGCGCCGCGCCGGCCGATCCGGCGACGCGAGCGCTCCAGGCTCGCGCGCTCTACTCGACGGTTCACGGCGCCGGTCGCGTGATGAGTCGTACGGCCGCGGCGGGGAAGCGCCGGAAGGGGAAGATGATCAAGGAGGGCGCGATCTCGCGCG
>Ga0209235_1002115_pt1 | contig 11039 bp, 10 predicted proteins | sample GraSoi013_1_20cm_4_FD_185817 | JGI IMG/M metagenome (GOLD analysis project Ga0209235, IMG submission 185817) | Grasslands soil microbial communities from the Angelo Coastal Reserve, California, USA - Sample 09_25_2013_1_20cm (SPAdes) (version 2) | ecosystem: Environmental > Terrestrial > Soil >...
GGATTTTCAGTTTTGATACTTTCAGTGGTGCAATCGTGGGGCCGTTGAGGGGCGCTGTAGCGGCGGCCTTATGACCGCTGCTACAGTCAAAAACCGGTCAAGAGCGGGAAATTTTTCTTACTTGGCTGTTTGGCTCCCCTGCAGTTCGTCGTCGATGATTTCCTTAATCTCTGAATACGGCTGATTTCCGGAAAGCATACGGCCGTTGATGAAAAGCGCTGGCGTGCCGCTAACACCCGATCGCGCGCCCTCCTGAAGGTCACTTTGGATCGCGGCAACTTGTCGTCCCGAATCCAAACATTCGTTGAACTTAGCCATATCCAGCTTGAGATCCACCGCGCGCTGTTTGAGATCGGCAACACTGAGTTCCCTCTGATTCCCGAACATGGAGTCGTGAAATTCCCAGAAATGCTGCTGCTCGTTGGCGCACAACGCAGCTTCCGCGGCTTTCTCCGCATGAGGGTGAATGTTCGTGAGCGGGAATTGCCGAAAGACAATCCGAATTTTCTCCGCGTAGTTCTTCTCGATTTGCTTCAACGTCGGATATAGCCCGCCACAGAATGGGCATTCAAAATCCGAAAATTCCACGATTGTTACGGCCGCTGTTGCCGGCCCTCTGGATGGAAATCCCGCCGTCTCGATTTTTGCGCGCAGCGGTTCCAGATACGATTTGAACCCGTACTGTTTTTTCAGGCGCGCGATCAGCGCATCGTGATATCGGCTGCGGCTTCGCTCGATCAAGTACTGCTTCACTTGCGGAAGCGCTTGCTCTTTGGGAATGGGAATCCGGTCTTTGTTCGCGTTGTAGAAGCCTTCGACATCGCTATCCGAAGGAGTTTCAACGTTGCTGTTGACTTCGGCATCCAGCAGTTGCTCCTTCGACATGTTCAGCTTTTTGGCTTCGGCCTCGATCAGCTTGTCGGCAACAAGCTGTTCCAGCGCTCTTGTCAAGACTTGTTGTTTGTCCTGCGCCAGTGTTGCGTCATTTTGAAGCCGCTTTGTTTCGAGACTCCTGAGATCGTTGGCTGCCGCCTTATCCAATTCTTCTTGCGTTATGGTTTGACCGTTAACGACGGCCGCTCGATTCGCACTCGATTGCGCAAAAGCCACGGTTGCAAGCGCCGCGAACGCTGTTAAGATCAAGGCTCGATGTAATTTCACACGGAACTCCTGCGTAGAATCCATCCAAGTATTCTGTATTAAGTGTCCGGAGAATTGCCAGAATCTTTGTTTCTAATTCTTCACTGCGGCCGGAATCGCTTCAGCGAGGATATTGACGATCCGGTCAATTTCCGCGTCCGTGACGACGAATGGCGGTGCCAGCACGAAAATGTCGTCTTTAACCCGGCTGACGAGACCGCGGCGAGAGCACTCCTGCAATACTCTCGCGCCCAACTTGCGCGCCGATGGAAAGGGCCTCTTGGTGGCTTTGTCTTCGACCAGCTCCACTCCGCACATCAAACCGAGACCGCGTACATCGCCGACGTGCTCCAGAGAGGCCAATTGCTTCAATCCATCCAATAGCCTCTTACCTTTATGGCCGGCAGCTTCAACCAGCCCTTCACGTTCAAGAATGTCCAGTGTTGCCAGTGCAACAGCACAGCATGTTGGGTGAGCGGAGTAGGTGAATGCATGCATCCAGCGGCGCTCCGGCGGGACTTCCGCCATGACCTTGTAGATCCGATCGGCGACGCCGATTCCCCCCAACGGCAGGTACCCCGACGTAATTCCCTTCGCAAAAGACATGATGTCCGGCTGGACATTCCAATGCTCCAGGCCAAACCACTTTCCAGTCCGTCCGAATCCGGTGATGACTTCATCCGAAATCAGGAGCACGTCGTACTTGTCGCAAATCTCACGAATCCGTGGAAAATAGTCGGCCTGCGGAACAATCAAGCCGCCTGCGCCCTGCACGGGTTCGGCAATGAAGGCGGCGACGGTATCTGCGCCCTCGCGAAGAATTGCTTTCTCTAATTCGTCTGCAGCGGCACGGCCCTGTGTCACGGACGCATCCTGGGAGACATATCGATACGGATACGGCGACGGAATGTGGATGTAGCCGGCAAGCTTACCGCCAAACATCGGCCAGTACGAAGCAAGACCTGTCGCGTTCATCGCGCCCATGGTCACACCATGGTAGGCATACTCGCGGCTGATGATTTTGGTCTTTTCCGGCTTGCCCTGATTGATCCAGAAAAAACGGACAGTTTTGATTGCGCTGTCGTTCGACTCACCGCCACCGGACGTGAAGAAAAAATGATTGATCGGCGGGTAACACTTTTCAGAAAGTCTTTCCGCCAGTTGCACCGACGGAATATTGGTTTGTCCCGTATAGGACGAAGCAAACGCCAATTGCTCCATTTGTTTTGCAGCCGCTTGCGCCAGCTCTTTCCTTCCGTGACCGAGGGTGACGTTCCATAAACCGGCCAGACCATCGATATATTCACGGCCATCCGCTGCCCACAATGTGGAGCCTTCGCCCTTTACCCAGACAAACGGACTTTTCGCGTCACTGAGGTGATGCAGGGGATGAATCAAATGCGCGAGGTCTGCTTTGATAATTTTTTCAAGATCTATTGACATGATGAGTGCTCCTGGTCAGAAAGGTTCATAATAACGCAATGCAGATTCGTATTTCACTTCCCCATTTAGTTCAAAGAGCCCGGCGTCCGCCTATGGTCGTCGATCTCTTTTACAGCACGAGTGTGCTCGAAGATGAAACGCTCGGTTCGATGATGCAGGCGATGGATGTTCTAGCGCACCATATTCGCCCCGAGTTATAGATTGGATATTGGGAAGTGCTATGCGTGTCTACCTCGTTCAACATGGAAAGGCAAAGCCGGCGGAAGAAGATCCCAGTCGCGGTTTGACCGGCGAGGGTTATGCCGAAGTCAAGCAGGTTGCGGATTTCCTGGCGGGCCTGAGAATCACTGTTTCGTTGATTCAGCACAGCGGCAAGAAACGAGCTGAGGAGACAGCACATCTCCTTGCAACCTCGATTCGGTGGACTGCCGGCCCCTGTCACACTACGGGACTGGATCCATCGGATGATCCCTCCGTCACGGCAAACTTCCTGAAGGTCTATACGGATGACGTTCTCATTGTGGGCCATCTTCCACACCTCGAGCGTTTGACTTCGCTCCTGCTGACCGGTAGTCCGGATCGCCGTCCGGTGAAATTTGCCAATGCCGGAGTCGTCTGTATGGAAAAACACCAAAACGGAACCTGGAGTCTCGTTTGGGCGGTGGTGCCCGAGCTTCTGCAAGCGCAGACGCGCTTGGCTGCCTAGGTGATGACGAGACGCGAGACTTCGGCAGGCTGCGTTGTATATCGGATGGAGAATGGACTGCCGGAGGTCGCGCTCATTCAACCACACGACCGAAAAGCGTGGGCTCTTCCCAAAGGCCTGATCGAGCGCGGCGAACCACCCGAGAAAGCGGCGGAGCGTGAAGCGCGGGAAGAGACAGGTTTGTCGGGTACGATCGTTGGAAAAATCGACACGATCAAATACTCGTATGTCGCTACATGGGAAAAACCAACGGTTCGCGTTTTCAAGATCGTTAGCTTTTATCTATTAAAGTACATGGAGGGCGACCCTTCCCGGCACGATTGGGAAGTGGATCGCGTAGAATGGTTCCCCATCGAGAAAGCAATATCCAGTGCGACGTATCCCCTGGAGAAAGGAATCCTTAAAAAGGCGAAGCTGCTCATTGCTTCAAACTCGGAGGAACGAAGATGAAAGAACGGAATACAAAATATTCCCCTCCTCTGCGAGAAGGGGAATGTACTCGTCTGGTGCACAAGTTTGTTTTGTGTGTCTTGTGCCTTTTTGGGGCGACTCCCTTTTCTTCTTTCGCTCAAGCCATCTATGCGGAGAATCAGATTCCAGCCCGCGGGGTAAGTATCGATTATGTGCTAACAATCAAGAATCCAATGTCTCATCTTTACGATGTTGAAATCCAGATCAAGGGGATTCGCGAGTCGTCCGTGTCGGTTTCGATGCCTGCCTGGTCGCCGGGCATCTATCGCATCGAGAATTATGCTCGCAACGTTCAGGATTTCCGTGCTGTAAACGCACGGAACCAACCCCTGAATTGGGAGCAGACCGACAAGCAAACGTGGCGCATCGCCAAACAAACTGCCGACGACCTCAATGTGCACTACCAGGTCTTTTCGACTCTGTTGACCGATCAGATGGCCGACGTCGCGCCCCCCTCGATTTTTATGTACCTCGCCGGCCAAAAACATGTGCCGTGTAGCGTGAAATACAACACTCCCGGCGGTTGGAAGGTTTATACGGGCCTGGAACGAAGAGGCGACCGTTACTACGCCTCCGACTACGACATTTTCATCGATGCGCCTGCCTTCATCGGCAGTGAATTCAAGCTCCTGGAGTTCGAGACAGGCGGTGCACGTCATCATCTCGTATTCAGTAAACCCAATATTTCGATGAGTGCGGCGCAGGTTGCAGCGGACATTCAGGACGTCGTGGAAACGGCCATGGCGATTTTCGGAAAGCTTCCATACAAAGAATACGTATTTTTATTCAAAGTTCAGCCACAGGCCGCGAATAGTGTCGAACATCTGAACTCCGCTCGGATCAGCGTTGGCGAGAACGATTTCGTGACGCAGTCCAGTTACAGGCAAGTTCTTTCGACGATTGCTCACGAGTTCTTCCATCTCTGGAATGTGAAGCGAATCCGTCCTGCAGTTCTCGGTCCGTTCGATTACACCCGGGAAGTTCATACGCGGCTGCTTTGGATCTCGGAAGGAATCACGAGCTACTACGCCGATCTATTGCTGACACGCGCTGGAATTGATTTGCCCGCGGAGTACTTCGGCAGGCTGGGGGTGCTCATCGATTCCATGGAACACGCTTCCGGGCGCCGCATGATGAGCGCCGAGGAGGCCAGTTGGAATGCCTGGTTTCGGAGCGATAACGCAGAAAATACGTCGATCTCGTATTACGTAAAGGGCGAGCTCATTGGATTGCTTCTAGACGTGGAGATTCGCGCGAGGACGAAAAACCAGAAAAGTCTCGATGACGTCATGCGCTATCTGATGGAAACTTACGCGACCAAGGGTATCGGATTTCCTGAGGATGGTTTTCTGAAAGCCGTCGAAACGGTTGCGGGTTCGGACTTCCACGAGTTTTACCATACCGTGGCACAAAGTCACGAACAACTCGACTACAACCGGTATCTGCGGCAGGCGGGACTCACAGTTGAAGTCTCGTTACAGCCGGCCTCGATATATCTGGGTATCGAATTTGAGCAAGGCGAATCCAATTCAGTCCGGATCCGGCGAGTCGTTGCCAATTCGCCCGCGGAACGTGCGAAGTTGGATGCCGGAGATTTGCTCATTGCTATGAACGATGAGCGCCTGACTTTTGAAAACTTCCGGAGCCGGCTGCACTCGCACACCATCGGCGAGACGATTAAACTGACAGTAGTGAGGGGCCAGCGGCTGCTGACAACGAACATCGTGCCCGTCGAGTTTCAGGAAGAACGCTGGCAACTGAACGAGAATCCGCGCCCGGCCCCGGAACAAGTTCAATTGAAGAAAGCATGGTTGAGAATTCAAGAGGAGACCAAACAGGGACGATAGAGTAATGGAAATCGAAATCATCTATTGCCAAGTCTGAAACTACGAACCGAAAGCGGTCAGTTTGACCGAAAAACTTATTACCGAGCTGAAGACCAGAATCAAACGGCTCGTCCTCATACCGTCGGACGGAGGCCGTTTTGAAGTGAGCATCGATGGGAAACCAGTTTTTTCGAAGCTGGAGACCGGTCGATTTCCCGACTATCAGGAAATCCGAAAGCACATCAAGGTGTAACGGCGCTCTATATCCTCTCCCTCTGGGAGAGGTCGGCGCGACAGCCAGCGGGCTGCCGCGCCGGGTGAGAGTCACAGGTCTCGTCAAATTTCACTAACGCAGCGCCAGCAGCCGTTGCCGCGCTTGGGCAACGTAGGGCGAATTGGAATTGCCGTAGCGTTCGATGAAGCCTTGAAGAGCTTCCCGGGCAGTCTGCGAATCTCCTTTCATCTGATATGCCGCCGCGATATTCAGGATAGCAGGGCCATGGTCGGGCTGCTGTTCGAGCACCACGCGAAACTGTTCGATTGCCTGATCGAACATCTGCTTCCGAAGGTAAACCAGCCCCATGTCATGGTGAACTTCGGGAAAAATGTTTCTCAGGCGGACGGCTTGCTGAAACTGTTGGAGAGCTTGATCCGGTTGACCCGCGTTGCTGTACAACAACCCGAGATTCCGATAGGCCTCTGCCGCAAGCGGTCCGTTCACGAGATCATTGAATACCTTTTCCGCCGATATGGGATCTCCGGCACGTGCGTAGGCACTTCCCAGCGTTAGCTTGAATGCATCCAGATCGGGCCGTATGTGGACAGACTCTTTATAGCTTTCGAGCGCCGCCTTGAAGTCGCCCCTCAGCGTCAGCACCTCGCCCTTGTTGTAATGAGCCGCAAAAGAGCCCGGATTGAGCTCCAATGCCCGATTGATGGCGGCGAGCGCTTTATCGGGCTCCTGCCTCCGAATGTACAGCACGGCGAGATTGATGAATCCTTCAGTGAACGTAGGGGAGAGCGAAGTCACCTTGAGCAGCATCTCCTCGCTCTTGTCGAGCTGTCTCAGATCAAGATAAATCGCGGCGAGATTCGAATACGCCGCATGAATGTCGGGCTTGAGGGCGAGCGCCTGTTGATACTCACGAATGGCGTCAGGAATACGTTGCGCGTCCTGATAAGCCTGCCCCAGATTAAAGTGCGGACGCGGCTTCGCAGGGGTCTTCGTTACGGCATCTTCCCAAAGAGCGATATTGTTCGCGAAGACCGGGTTGCGCGAGACGGTCATGAATGCAAAGGTCAGCACGACGCCGGCAGTCACAGCCAACCGCAGGCTCGGTCGATTCCGGCTTACCCACTGAAGGATCCACGCAAAGATCAAAGCGATTCCCAAACCCGGAATGTATGCGCGGTGCTCCAGAACAACATCGGCCAATGGAATCGCTACATAGGCGAGAAGTGGCGAAACCACAATGGCCGCGATACCCAATGCCAGCAGCGGTTCCTTCCTCGCGGTTCGCAGTGCGACCCATGCCAAACCTGCAAATATTGCAATCGCCATCAAAAACTCGGGACTGTACCAATGGTCAACGGGTTCAATTTGCGGATCGATCGTAAGGCCGATGGGAATAAGAAAACGTGGAAAATAGTATTTGATGACGGCGGTCACATAGGTTTGAAAATAAGTTGTTGGTGCCAGGACCTTGTCGAAACCGGCGGAGACGAGCACAGCATTGCTGCCCACCATTCCATATAAATGCTTGATCTGGTCCAGAAGCAGGAGGACTGCAACCAGCGGAATCGCGGAGAGCACAGCAATCCACCGCCAGTTTTTCTTCTCCGCCCGAAGAAACACCACCGCGGCGAGAAATAGGGGCAGCGCAATAGCTTCCTGTTTTGCCTCCCATGCCAGCAGCCCGCAGACCGCCGTCAAACCGAAGAGGGCCGGCCGCCTCAGCCGCCGCTCCGAGTCCAGGCCTTTGAGGAAAACGTAAACTGCTGTGAAATAAAAAGTGCCGCAGAGGACCGATGACCTTCCTGCGATGTAACTGACTGCGCCAGATAACAGCGCGTGCACCGCGAATACGGCTGCTCCTGCCAGAGCGAGAAAGCGCAATCGCGGATCTTGCTTGAGAACCGCCAGGACGATTCCGTAGACAAGCAATACGTTGACGATATGGAGAACGAGGTTGAGGACGTGATAACTGAATGTGTCGAGCCCGCTCCAATAATAATTCAGCGCATATGTGACGAATAGCAGATGCCTTTGCCCGACGCCAAACCATCCCGCGTTTAAGGCGTCGCGGAACGTCTTTACGTTCATGATCTCGGAGCTCTGCTGCACGACCTGTAAATCATCGAATACGAATTTTCCGTGAAGACTGTTGATGTAGGTCAAGAGCGTCAGGACAATCAATACAGCGAAGGAAAAGGCGTGCCGTGGAATCCACGGAGCAGGCGGGGCTGCCGGACGCTTACGCGGCATATCTTGCAAGAATACAAGATTCCATAGAGCGCTGCAGGCTCATTTGCACGGGTGTTTGTGCTCAGCCATGAAGCGTCGGAAATACAAAGGGGCGCGCCAGCCACTCTCTGGCGCGCCTTTCGGACCAATGTTAGTTCGATCTACTTGTCGGCTTTGCGAACCGCGTGTCTTCCACGGCTACGTTCTGTTGGACTGAATCCACTTTGACTGTCTGATAGCCAAGTGGCCGTGCGATGATCCAACTGAATGGGAACGGGGTGCCTTGCACATTGCGGAAATCGGAGTAATCAATGCGCACTACGTTTTGTCCGATGACGTTTGGCAGAAGGAAAACAACCCGGAGCAAGTTACCCGATTTCGGATGGAAGAAGAGCCGTACCGGGACGCGGCCAAATGCCGTTCCGCGAAGTTGATAAACTTCCTGATTATCGAGCCTGACGCGCCTGGTCTCCAAGTTGGAGATGGACTTCAGATTCCTGGCCAGGTAAAGAGGATCCTGCAGCCTCAACGTGTCGAACTCGTCCTCCCGCGCCTCACGAACGGCGCCGTTGGCCGCACGCTGCCAGGCGGTGTTGCCGGTGTGGCCGACAATGACGTCTCCGCCATCTGCATGGGTGATGGATAAGCTGTTATCTCCCTTGCTAACCATCTCCATGTTGGCAGTGTTGCCAATGCTGTTTGTCGCGGCGTACTTCACGACTCGGCTTTGGAGTTTTGCCAGTCCTGCGTCTCCGCCCAGCGTCTTCAGATAATTGTCCATAAGTTGGCTGGCCGGCGGCCCCGGTATCGGAGCCAGGTCCGGAGCTCCGTTGGGGCTGTCGGGCGTCCAAGGCTTGTAATTTGCCGTTGCCAGGGCTGGGTTCCCAGCCGGTTCCACGGCCCCGCGATGGCAGCTATTGCAGGTGACTGTCTTTGCGCCTTTGAAGTTATCCCTATTGATGGCCTTAACCATCGATATCATCTGACGCGCGGTTTCTTTGATCGGAGTGTTGGCGACACGGTCAGGCAAGTGACAGTAATTGCACGTCACGCCAAGTGAACCCTCAAAGAACTGCATCGTCGGAATCAACTGGTCGGCCGGCGTTCCCTGCAGCACCTTGATGTCTTTGAAAGCTGCTTCGGCCCGGCCGCCTGCAGGCGCGTTCTGGCCGAACGCGCCTGTGACAGCAACGGTTATTGCCAACATGCAGGCTGCCGAAATGAGCAGCGTCCTGATGCTTGTTCTGTACATATTCACCTTCCTTTTTGTCTTAGCGATCATTTAATGGTTTGATCAAGGCTCTCCGCCTCCGCCAAAATGCTCCGAGCGCGTCTGCTCCTCTTGATCCTCGGCTTTTTCGGACGATCGACCTCCGTCACCGCGCTTCGACGTTCTAGACTCGTCTTTGGAGCTTAACGGATTTTACTCCCATCCCCATAAATCGGCTACGAATCCTTTATGCCAATCTGCAGGGAGCGTCGTCCTCGAAGATCGGGGATTTGATGTTGCATGAAGCTTGTGGTATTTCAACGGGTCGCCGTCACCAAAACCAATGTCTGAGCCGCAATCGGATTCGAAAACTTTTCGCGCGACGCTCGAGCGATTCCGCGGCAACGGCCTGAATTGGGTCATCGTCCGACTGCCTTTCAGTGTCGAAAAACGCTGGAAGACGCGTGGCACGCTGAGGGTGAATGTTGAGGTCAATGGATTCCATTATCGGACGGCCCTGTTTCCCACCGGCGCGGGTCAGCATTTTCTGCTCGTCAACAAAAAAATGCAAAAGGCCGCCCGCATCGGACCGGGCAGCACGGCGGCTTTTACGCTGACGCCGGATTTTTCCCCGCGAGTGATCCAACTCCCGAAGGAACTGGACGCGGCATTGAACGAAGAACCCGCACTTCGCAATTGGTTTGACCACTTGAGCTATTCGATTCGCAAATGGCTTGTGGACCAGGTCGCAAATGCCAAGTCGGCGGAAACGCGCCGGAAACGGGCCGAACGCGTCGCTGAGAATCTCATGGCGGCGATGGACGCGGAACACGACTTGCCGCCGATGATCCGTTTGGCTTTCGCTCGCCATCCGGGCGCCGAACAGGCCTGGCGAAATCTGACCGCAATCCAACGCCGCCAGAATCTCCTCGCCATCTTCTATTACCGCACACCCGAATCCCGCTTGAACCGCATTGAGAAGCTTATCGCAAAGCTTCCCGCTACGAATTAATAGCCCGACGTGACGACATCGGAAGTATAAACGGCAGCCGAAGGTTGTTCGTTTTAAGCGCACCTCGAAACATTCCAAGCGTTCCTCAGTGGCTCCGCGATGGGCTGCACCCAAGTTGGATCGATTTCGACCGAGACGGACCGCATGAGCAAATTGACGGATATGATCAAGCGAGATCTATTTCTTATTTCTGAAACAATACCCGTTAAGCCGCGGAGCGCACCGCATTCGACGCGAACCCATCGCCCGATCGTCACGTATGGATGAGGTTCATAGGTCAGTCCGCATTGCACCACCGCGCGGATCGCCTCAATCTCGGCGTCCGAAATCGGCTCCGGAGTCTTTCCGGCGCCGAGGATGAAATTCACTCCTGGCGTGATCAGGATGGGAAGCCGCGCTCGAAGATCGAGCCGGCAAAATAGATAGCCGGAAAAGAGAGGCATGTCGAGCGTCTTCACTCGGTCCGACCAGCGCCGCGAGACCCTATAGGTTGGCACAAACGGTTCGTAGCCTTTCGAACGGAGGTTGGCGGCAACCGCGGATTCCCATCGGGACTTCACACTTAGTGCGTACCATGAGTCCTGTACCATTGCTCGAGTCCTCCACAAAATATTGAAACCAGCGTCACGTTCCGGCCTTTACGTTGAGTGCCGGGCTGGCGGCTTTAAGCTGCCACTGCACTTGCTTTGTCCATACTCGCTAGCCGGTTTGCGCTCTGCTATGCTCCGGCAGAAACCGCTTTACCGTCAGTTCCTCATACGCGGGGG
>Ga0209235_1002117_pt1 | contig 11036 bp, 7 predicted proteins | sample GraSoi013_1_20cm_4_FD_185817 | JGI IMG/M metagenome (GOLD analysis project Ga0209235, IMG submission 185817) | Grasslands soil microbial communities from the Angelo Coastal Reserve, California, USA - Sample 09_25_2013_1_20cm (SPAdes) (version 2) | ecosystem: Environmental > Terrestrial > Soil >...
TGGGAGGCGCTCAAGTCGAAGGATTTGCCGGCGCTGAATGCTCAGCTCCGCGACGCCAATCTGCCGGAATTGAAACTGGAGTAGCCGCTTTCGGGGAAGATAAGAATTGGCAGCATTCCGGCTTTCCGGAACTTGAAACGCAGGGAGAGCCGGGATACCTCATTGTTGACACCTTGCGCAAACCCGCTTGTGGCGATGCTTCCGGCGCTCGCCCCTATTTGATAGATTCAATATAGTTAGACCGGAATCGATCCGCTCCTAACCAGGTGACACCTGCCCGAACCACGGGCGCGAGATTCTGTAAGTGCATCGCCGGAACGGGCGATGGAGGGAGTTAGACGTGAAAAAGGCACCGATTATTTTTGCGATTCTCGGAGCATTTGCCATTTGTGGCGCGCCGGCGCTGAGCCAGGCGCAGAGTTTCTCGAGTAATGTTTCCCGCACGACGAAAGCGGTGAATTACCGCCGCGCCGGCTCCTCCACCAACATCAATTTTCAGGGCACCGAATTGATGTCCGGGGCCACCGGCGAAGCCAGAGTGCAAAGCAAGAGCAACCGCATTGAAATCGAAGCCAAATTCGTAGGCCTCGATGAAGCCACCAAGTTTGGTCTCGAGTATCTGACCTATGTTCTCTGGGCTGTCTCGCCAGGGGGCCGCGCCGTTAACCTCGGCGAAGTGGTTCTTAAAGCCGGCGGCGGTCAAGTCAAGGCCATCATCACCGACATGCAGACCTTCGGCATGATCGTCACCGCCGAACCTTATTTCGCGGTCACACAGCCGGGCAACACCGTGGTCCTCGAAAACGTTTTCGGCCCCGCCACGCTCGGCAAAGTGGAAAACATCGACGCGAAATTCGAGTTGATCGCGCGCGGGGCGTATTCCTCTTCGAACACCAGGATTGAAAACGCGATCTTCGGAATCGACCGCAGGACGCCGCTCGAAGTTTTTGAAGCGCGTAACGCCGTGCGCATCGCCCACATCGCTCTTGCCGACAAGTATGCCCCTTCCATGGTCGCCAAGGCCGAACAGCAACTCCGAGGCATGGAAGAAGCCTACGCCCAACACCGCGACAGGAAGTCCGTGGAAGCTGCCGCTCGCGAAGTCGTGGGAAGCGCCGAAGAAGCGCGCGTCATGGCGGTAAAGCAGAAGGCCGAAGAAGACGCGAACGCCAAGGCGGCGGCGGGCAAGAAGGCCGCGGAAGAGCAGGCTGCGGCGGAGGCCAAACGGCGTCAAGAAGCCGACCAGGCACGGATCCAGGCAGAAAAGGCCACCGCCGAGGCACAGCGGATGAAGCAGGAAGCCGAGCAGGCTGCCCAGGAGTCTGCGCGGCAGAAACAGGAAGCCGAGCAGGCTGCCCAGGAGTCTGCGCGGCAGAAGCAAGAAGCCGAGCAGGCCAGAGCTGCGGCGCTGGCCCAGCAGCAGGCTGCGCAGGCCGAGGCAGAAAAATCACGACAGGCCGCTGAAGAAGCAGCCCGAGAAAAGGCCGCGGCGCTTGCCCAGGAGCGAGCGGCAGAGGCAGAAACGGAAAAGGCGCGCCAGGCGACAGCGCGGGCCGAGGCGGAAAAGGGGGAGCTTCGCGCGCAACTGCTGAACCAATTGAACTCGATCTTGCAAACGCGCGATTCGGCGCGCGGGCTCATCGTGAACATGTCGGACGTGCTGTTTGACACGGGCAGCTACACTCTCCGGGCCGGCGCGCGAGAAAAGCTGGCGAAAATCTCCGGCATCGTGCTCGCGCATCCCGGACTGAACCTGCAAGTCGAGGGTCACACCGACAGTGTCGGCAGCGATGAATTCAACCAGCAACTCTCGGAACGCCGCGCCGGATCGGTCCGTGATTTCCTGGTCCAGCAAGGCGTCAGGGAAGCCGCGGTTAGCTCGCGCGGATTCGGCAAGACGCAGCCGGTGGCCACCAACGACACGCCCGAAGGAAGGCAGAGAAACCGGCGCGTCGAGCTGGTGGTCAACGGCGAGGCTATCGGCTCATCGGCCGCCAACACGCAGTCAGCTCCGCAGTAAGACTGATCCGGCCTGGATCGGCATTCACAGCATTTTCGAAAGATGTTGTGTGGCCAACCGCACCGCATCCTCCCCGCGCGAATAGGAGCAGCAGGCAAGATTCTGAATGAATCATGGGGGAGGCGGGGGGAGTGGAACCCCCGTCCGAACGTCGGGAAGCGGGGTTAGGCTACTGATATGAGCTTCCGGTTTCTATAGGGAACATGGGGCAGGATTAAGTTTTTGGTAGCCCGGTATGTCGGCGAGGCTTATGCCGGAATTTTTTCCGCGAACACCCGTATTCCTCGGACCGATGGTCAGGTAGTTGCATTGCAGATAATCGCTTTCAGTTTGAAAAGCAACATACCCATTGGCGTCAAAGTACGCGCCGGGGAACTGCTCCAGATTCCAATACCAGTTCCCTTCGCCGTGATAGTAAGCAGCCTTTGCCGGAATGTTGTAAAACTCTACCAGAGCCTTACCGGTCTTTTTGTTCATTCTCCCTCCCGCTGCCTAACCCTTTTAACTGACACCCAAATCAACCATTGGTGGAGGCGGGGGGAGTCGGAATATTCAGAGCTATTGAAAACACACAACTTATTGATTTTTCGAGACGCTCAAAATGCAGAAAACGGCAAAATTGCGCCCAACTGGAACGTATCTGGAACGCGGACTTTCCAGCCCGCTCACCAATTTTCGTGAGGAGGATCGCCCTTATCGCCGTTGCCGCCAAAGTTCCCATAACCCCGTTTATGGATAGGTTCCGAGTAGCCGACCAGCCAGAATCAATCCGGCCGCAAGCACTACGGTGACGCGCTTCCCGCCCCCCGCCCCGTATATTCAGCCATTGGGTGGGATCAGTGGTGAGCGGCGGATTTCTGCCATCTATCGCTAACAATTAGGCGGAGTTCGCTGGGCGCCGCGGGAAGTTTCTTCAGAAGACATCGAGGTCGTGACCGGCAACGACCTTGCCCCCGTAGAGTTCGCGAATTTCTTTCAGCATTTCTTCTTCGCTGCCGGCGTCGCGGCAATCTCGTGTGCGTGCTTGGTCGCAACCCGGGTTGGCGCGGTGACATAGGACCAGCAGATCGGGCTTGGCTTTGTTGGCGATCTCTGCAAGCTGCCTTGTCGAGGTATGGAACGCTTCACGGTACTGCTTCCATTCGGGAGAGACTTTATCGAACGAAGCTTGTGTATACACCTCGTGAATCAACACGTCGCATCCGTTGCAGTTCAGAAGCATGTCGCTCTTGGGCGTGGCGTCGCCGGAGATCACTATGACGCGACCGGGTGTTTCAAAACGATAGCCGAACGTATTTTGCGGTGAGCCGTGATAGGCGTTGAAAGCTTTGACTGTGACGCTTGCGTCTTTGTACACGACGCCCGGCGTAATCTCGTGCACATTCACCTTGTACCCCGTGCGGTTCGAGTGTTCCAGACCTTCGGTTCGCGTCTTGATGTCGGCATCATAAGCCTGCAGGGTGTGCGCCACCATCTCTCGTGTTCCTGCGGGACCATACAGCTCCAGTGGCTCCGTTCTCCCCATGATCCAGGGCGTGAGAATCAGGTCGGGAAGGCCGAGTGTGTGATCAGCATGCAGGTGAGTGAGAAACGCGATTCTGAGGTTTGTCGGTTCCAGAGCTTTCACGCCCTTGTCGCGTGCCGCGGCCGCGCGCCGTACGACACCGGCCCCCGCATCAACGATGTACGGCATGTCATTCACAACAATTGCGGTTGAAGGTCCCGAACGCTGGGGGTCTGGCAAAGGGGTCACGGTCCCGAGCATGACGACTTGCGTCTTTGTCGCCGGCGCAGATTGGGCGAAGGATGCAGAATGCCACCCGAACACAAAAAACAGGATGACTGCGGGCACTTGACGCTTGCGAGCGTTACTCATGCGGAAAGACCTTCCTGCCCGGCGAACCGCAGTAATTGTACCTTTGTTTTCTCCTCGGGGCGCTGACCCAAAGGGTACATGCTCGCGCGGGGGATTTCTGCGGAAAGAGACCTTCTGGCCGGATTACGGCGTATGCCGAAGTTATTCCAATACCTGATCGCACCATTACTTCCGGATTTCCGACTAACCAGGAGTTGGTCACCACGGTGGTATAACAAAACCTAGAAACGGCAAGCCGAATGTAATATAAAATCAGCGCGAGCCTCCAGCCTAAATCTCCTAAGAGGTGAATATGTCAGCGATTCCAACAACTCCGGCGCAACCAGGCACAGAAGCCTCCCCGTTCCGCTTGTTTCAGGCGATCAACGCATTTCAACTGACAGAAGCAATCCGCAGCGCGATCGAGTTGGACATATTTACGGCCATCGGCGCGGGCCATACGACCGCAGAGGCGGTGGCAAGCCATTGCGGTATTGCTGAGCGTGGCGCGCGGATTCTGTGCGATTTCTTGGTAGTGAACGGATTCCTCACCAAAAGCGGCAACCAATACTCGATGAACGAGCATAGCGCAAAGTTCCTTGACCGCAACTCTCCGGCCTATATGGGGTCGTGTGTCCAGTTCCTGCTTACCGATGATATACGGCAAAATTTTCGCGATCTGACAAACGCGGTCAGACATGGAGGCTGCCAGCACACTTATGCGCACGCCCCAGAATCACCCGTGTGGGTGGCGTTTGCGCGCTCCATGGCGCCGATGATGGTGATGGCGGCCCAAGGGCTGGCGGAAATCGTGGTGGGCAACGAGAAGCGCACACTGAAGGTGCTGGACATCGCGGCCGGGCATGGGCTGTTTGGAATAGCAGTGCTACGTGCCAACCCGAAAGCGGAAGTCACCGCTGTGGATTGGAAGAGCGTTCTGGAGGTAGCGCTGGAGAACGCCAATAAGTTCGGTGTCGCGGATCGCTACAAGACTCTTCCCGGAAGCATTTTCGAAGTGGATATTGGATCGGGGTACGACCTGATTTTGGTTCCGAATTTTCTGCACCACTTTGATGACCCCATGATCGAACAGTTGTTGAACAAACTGCACCGCGCGTTGAAACCGGGCGGAAAAGTTGCCACGCTGGAATTTGTGCCTGAAGAAGACAGGGTAAGTCCGGCCGTGCCGGCGGCATTTGCTCTTATTATGCTGGCCGAGACGCCTGGGGGAGACGCGTACACGCGCGCGGAGCTGGAACACATGTTCAACCGCGCCGGCTTTTCGCGCCACGAGTTTCACGCTATGCCGCCGTCCCCGCACTCGGTCTTGGTGTCCACCAGGGCCTGATTAACGCATTAACCGGAAAAGTGCCACGTAGCTCCTCAGAAGTCCGGTTCGAGGAAGTTGAGCAAGCGCAGTGTAGAAACCACCACTAGGCCGAGGCTGCCCAGAAATCCGCGCACACCGCATGGAACGTGTTTGCCGCTATTGACGTGATGGTGCTCCCCCGGTATCATCCGCGCATTCCCAAGTCAATTTGGCAAGAGAGGTTTGCTATGTCAAAGCGAGCGTGTCTTGTTCTGTTCGTGGAAATAGTTCTGTTGTTTGGCACTGCCCCGCTGGTTCGGGCACAACAGCCGCAGGTGAATCCTGACGTTTACAGCCAATTGCAGTTTCGCTACATCGGGCCGGTAGGCAATCGCACTACGGCGGTCACCGGAGTGCCGGGCAAGCCTTACGTTTATTACGTGGGTGCGGCATCGGGCGGAATCTTCAAAACGACCGATGGCGGAATCCACTGGGAGCCCATTTTCGATGCACAGGCGGTCTCCTCGATTGGATCGTTGGCAGTGGCGGGGAGCGATGTGAATGTGGTTTGGGCAGGGAGCGGAGAATCGTTCATCCGGAGCCACATCTCGGTTGGGAGTGGAATCTACAAGTCGCTCGATGCAGGCAAGACCTGGGCACCAATGGGACTGGAGAAAACGGGGCGTATTGGAAACGTCAACATCGATCCTCGCAATCCGGAAATCGTACTGGCATGCGCGCTGGGACACGCCTATGGTCCGCAGCCGGAACGCGGCGTTTTCCGCACAACCGATGGCGGAAAAAGTTGGGAGAAGGTGCTGTTTGTCGACGAGAACACGGGTTGCTCGGATTTGGCTATGGACCCAAACAATCCGCGCATTTTGTTTGCGGGGATGTGGCAAATCGAGATCCATACTTACGGCCGGACGAGCGGAGGACCAGGCAGCGGATTATTCAAGTCCAGCGACGGCGGCGCAACTTGGAAACGTTTAGAGGGCCACGGATTGCCGAAGCCGCCGGTGGGGAGGATTGCGGTGCGCGTGGCGCAACGCGATTCCAACCGTGTCTATGCTTTGATTGAAACGGGCGACGGTGTGCCGATCGACGGAAAGCCTACGCAGAGCGGGCAACTGTGGCGTTCCGATGACGGCGGCGAGAATTGGCAATTGGTGAATTCCGACCGCCAAATCCGGGGACGAACGCACTACTACACCCGGGAGGAGATCGCGCCGGACAATGAGAACGAGGTGTATTTCTTTTCGGCGGCGTTCTCAAGAACGCTCGACGGAGGCCGCACTCTGACCACCATGCCCGCGGGCCCCGGAGGGGACAACCATGAGATGTGGATCGATCCCACGAATGGGGATCGCATGGCGGTGGTGAACGACGGAGGTGTGAGCATCTCGGTGAACCGGGGCCACACCTGGGACCATGTTCAATTGCCGATCGCGCAGATCTATCACGTGACGGTGGACGACCAGATTCCTTATTTCGTTTACGGAAATAAGCAGGACGGTCCTTCCTATCGCGGACCGAGCAATAGCTTGCAGTTTGGCGGCTTTGGCGGCGGTGGCGGTGGAGGACAGATCCCGCGCAGCGTGTGGCATCCGGTAGCCGGGAGCGAAAGCGGTTTCGCCACGCCGGACCCGGTGGACAACAACATCATCTGGTCTAGCGGCACGGGATCAGGGAGCGTTGGGGGAGCGATGGCGCGTTTCGACGAACGAAATCGACAGGCGCGCGAGGTCGAGGTATGGCCCGAAGATGTCTCCGGGGCCAGCGCCGCGGAAGTGAAGTACCGGTTCAACTGGGAGTTTCCGATCACCATTTCTCCCCATGACCACAATAAGGTTTACGTGGGCAGTCAATATGTCCATGTAACGACAGACGGCGGGAACAGTTGGAAGGTTATGAGTCCTGACCTGACACGAAACGACAAGAGCCGGCAACAAATCTCCGGAGGGCTCACGCCAGACAACATCGGCGTGGAATATGCGGGGACGGTTTTCGCCGTCGCGGAGTCACCGAAGGAGGCCGGCGTGATCTGGGCAGGCACCAATGACGGACTGGTGCAAGTCACGCGCGATGGGGGAAAGAGCTGGAGCAACGTCACCAAGAATATTCCGAACCTGCCAGAGTGGGGCACGGTGAGCAACATTGAAGCCTCGCGGTATGCTGCTGGCACGGCTTATATCACAGTGGATTTCCATCAAGTGAACAATCGCGATCCGTTCGTGTATGAGACGACCGATTACGGGCGGACCTGGATGGCGATTACGAGCGGAATTCCGCGCAGCATGCTCAGCTACGCGCACTGCATCCGCGAAGATCCCGTGCGAAAGGCGGTGCTGTACCTGGGGACAGAAAACGCGTTATACGTTTCGTTCGATGACGGGAAGAACTGGCAGCCGCTGCAGAGCGGTTTACCACATGCGCCGGTGTACTGGATCGCGGTGCAAGAGCGCTTCCATGATCTAGCGTTGGCCACGTACGGGCGCGGTTTCTGGATCTTGGATGATCTCACGCCTTTGCAGCAGTTGACGGCACAAGTGCTGGCGTCGAACGCTCATTTGTTCGCGCCGCGCGACGTTTACCGCTTCCGGCCCGTTGCGCAGCCGGCCGCAGTTTTCTATGACCCCACGGCGGGGCGCAATCCGCCCTTCGGCGCTGCGATCAACTTCTTTCTCAAGTCCAAGCTCGGTGAGAAGGATCGTGCTCGCCTGACCATCAGCGATGCAAGCGGCAAAGTTGTGCGCGAGATTGAGTGCCGGGCGCCCAGACCCGAGGGCGCGCCACCGGCAGCAGGGCCAGGCGGCCCCGACGGCAGGCCGTGCGAAGGGAAACCTGGCATCAACCGCTACTGGTGGGATTTGCGATTCGAGCCGAGTACGGAGATCAAGCTGAGGACCAGCCCACTCTACGCACCGGATGTCACCCTCGGACCAGAAGGCTGGCGGCCCGCTCCTGGGGCGGGGCGCATTTCCCTGCTTGCGCCGCCGGGGACCTACACGGTGACGCTGACTGTGGGCGATGAGAAGTTCAGCCAGAAGCTCAACGTTCTGAAGGATCCACATTCCAGCGGCTCCGAGAGCGACATCCAAACGCAGACACAATTGCTGGCGGCGCTGAGAGAAGAGATGAACACGATTGCCGAGAGCGTCAATCAAATCGAGTCGGTGCGTGTGCAGATCTCCGGCCTAGAGAGGGAACTGGGAACCGACGACACCGCGAAAGCGATCCGAAAGGCGGCTGAGGATCTAGCTGAAAAACTGGTGGCAGTCGAAGGAAAGGTGTTGCAGCTCAAGGCGACGGGTAGAGGTCAGGACGACGTACGATGGGCGCCCATGCTCGTGCAGAAGATCAACTACCTGGCCAGCGAAGTGGGGTCGTCTGATTTTCCGCCCACCACACAGCAAGTAGCGGTGAAGGAAGAACTGAATCAGCAGGGCGGGAAATTCGTGCAAGAACTCCAACAACTCCTGGCCAAGGATATCGCGGCCTTCAATACCATGCTTCGAGGGCGGAACATCCCGAACATCATTGTCAAAACTCCTAAAGAGGGGCCTGCTTAGGAGCGAACACGCTCTCGCGAGTGCCAAGGCCGAGCGGTCTGGCAAGAGAGAAAGGCAAGACGACGCGAATTTCCGCGGACGGATATCTTTATCACCCTGTATCGGACGCGGTCAGGGCGACAGCCGCGACATTAAGCACCTAAAGAACGGTTGTACCACCTGCCATTTCATGGAAGCGGACCACTGATGAGAAGGTTTTCCGCAGCCTGCTAGGGCGTCAGCATGTTTCCTGCAGCTACTTGGACGATAAACGCGCTAAACGGACAAGTGCGCCTTGGCTCCCCAGAAGTCCGGTTCTGGGCCGTAGGTGCTTAATTAAAGATCTTCCAGTCCCAAGGTGTCATTCACCGCGTGTCGCAGTTTCTGTTTGCATCCGAGATAATGCTCGGTCGTCTGAACCGATGCATGGCCAAGGAGAAACTGAATCTGTTCAAGTTCACCGCCAGCCAAATGGCAAAGTCGTGCGCAGGTGCGACGCAAGTCATGTGGAGCGAGATTGTTCATCTCGGCGCGTTTTGCCGCCGATTTGACGATGTGCCAAATCGCTCTAGGTGTGAGGCCTTCACCCCAGATCTTTCCTAGCCTGCCTACTCGCCGGAAGATCGCACCCTCGTTTATCTTAGCTGCGTCCGTCCACTCATCGACGGCGCGCTTCGCCCACACTGGAACCGGGGCTGTGCGGATATGCTTTCCCTTGCCAATCAAGTCGGCGATCACCCAATGCTCCTCCCGGACCTGGAAATCCTCCATTCCAAGCCCCACTACTTCGGCGCGTCGGGGGCCGCATCCAATGAGCAACGCCAGAATCGCTCGATCACGTTTGCCTCGCAGGCTGTCCGCGCGCAATCCTGTGAGCAAGGTTTTGGACTGATCGACGGTCAGCCAGTTTCCGATCCGAACGCCCAAGCGTTTGGCGCCTTTAACTCGACCGATTCCGGCTGCCAGTTCCGGACTGAGAAGTCCTGTATCGGCTGCCTCGTGGGCGAGTCGTCGCACAGCCGCTAAGCGCACATTGATGGTCGAAGGTGCCAAGTTCTTCTGCTCGAGAAAGAATCGGTACCGAAGGACAACGATACGGTTGAAAGCCAAGCGCGGCTCGGAACAGTACCACCGATGAATTCATCGATGGCGTGTGCATACGATTCTTGCGAGCTCGCCGCTGCGAGCGAGTTCAGAACTGCGTTCTTCGACTGTTCCAAGTCGGGCAGTCGAAGAACGCATTTGGGCTTGGAGCGTTTGGTTGTCTTTTTCCGACGTGCCATACTGGCGGCCTCCTATGCCGCGTTCAGTATGGTGATTCAGGCATAAGCTGATGGCCTCGAACGCCGTTTTCTGGATAACTTTCGTGTAGCCGACCATCTGGGAGTTGCCGCGTGGCGCCTCGAATCGAGATGCGGAATACAACCCCTTCTAGGGTTTGCGCGTTTCTCAGGTGGAATCCGGCCAAGCGGCTGGAATCATCCGTTAGGCCGGAACTCGTCCGGATTCGGATCCGCTAAGTTATTCTGATTCAGTTGGCGCTTTGGGCCGAACTTGCCATGACTAAACCATATCAAAGCATCCAGTTTGGGAGAGCTGGTAGACGCAAACGTCCAACGCGTCGAAGTCGACTGTCTTGCTGAGCTTCCTTTTTGCTGTTTCCATTGAAGCCGCGCGTCGCTTCCGCTGGAAGCGCTGCGCCGACGTCCACTTGCGGAGCGTCCCAGGCGCTTAACGGGCAATAAAGGCAGAAAGGAAAGTGGAGAAGACCGCGGGGAAGTCTGCCTCGGAATAGGCGGCGGGGAAGCGCGAGGAGCGTGCCAGCATGTGATCGCGGAGCAGGCCTTCGAAGGCTCCCATCAGCACCGAGCGGACGGCTTGGGGGTGAACATTTGGCACCAGTTCGCCGCGCGCATTCATCTCCTTCAAGACTCCGTCCAGGATCTTGATGAAGTCCAAGAACCCGGGCACGAGGACCACCATGTGCCCATCGCCACGAATGCGGCGCCCCTCCAGCAGAAAGATGGTGCGCAGATCCCGATCCTTTTGCAGAAAGCTGAGCGCCATGTCGACGACAGTCTTGAGCTTGTGTGTGGGTGAAGGATCTCTTTCGATGGCCAGTTGGACCGCAGGATTCAGCTGTTCCCAAGCGTACTCGAAGATAGCCTCCAGAACGCCTTGCTTGTTGGTGAAGTGCTTGATGAGCTGGGACTGGCTAGTCCCCGCTAGCCGACAAATCGCCGCGGTTGTCGTGGCCTCATAACCGCGCTCGGCGAACAGGGCTTTTGCCCCTTCCCGTAT
>Ga0209235_1002118_pt1 | contig 11033 bp, 10 predicted proteins | sample GraSoi013_1_20cm_4_FD_185817 | JGI IMG/M metagenome (GOLD analysis project Ga0209235, IMG submission 185817) | Grasslands soil microbial communities from the Angelo Coastal Reserve, California, USA - Sample 09_25_2013_1_20cm (SPAdes) (version 2) | ecosystem: Environmental > Terrestrial > Soil >...
TGAGATTTTTGGAGGATGGTCCCGCCAGCTGAAACCGATTTGCGCTAATTTCAAAATTCGGGGGCAGAATAGGCCGGACGGGCCTTTTCGGAGGTGCAAGTTATGCGCAGGACTCAGCGCGAAAATCTCGCGATATCAAATCGGCGGCTTGGAATCGCGATCAGGGCTGATTACAGCCCCCGTCCAAGTAAGAAGAGTTTGGTCTCCTAGCTAGTCTAGCAATCAAGCCGCAAAATCGCGACGTTGTTTGAAGCCGGAACTATCCGGCAAGGTATGCGAACAAGCCCTGATCATGCGAGTCGTCCCTGTTCGTCCGGATTGACGGAAATTCATTTCAACGCTCCTCTAGTTATGGTGGACCGGGCGGGATTTGAACCCGCGACCTTCCGGTGTCTTGACACTCTAGGCATGCAAACCGGACGTTCTTCGGCCTGACATGTCAGTATACCAGGCTGAACTACCGGCCCACTTTTCAGCCGTGTCGATAGTGGTTGGTTAAATCTTGTTGGTGGGGCCGCCGCCGGGACGCTCACACCTTGTCGGGTGGTTTGAACCCGGCCTCCAGGCTCCAATGGCCAAGGCGTTACTTTCCACCTTTCAGGCCTGTACGCTACCAAGCTACGTTACGGCGGCCACAAAGAACCGCCCGTTTGTCGAGGAATATGTAAGTTTCCAAGACGGAGGTTCCATCAAAACAGGCATGTAGTGGAGGGGCTGGAAGAGACCTTTCAAGGTCTCATTTGTTACACCAATCCATCCATTTTTTCAGTACGGAATATGTCCTTTTTCAACGAACATGCACGACGAGATGGTTTGTAGATGCCAGGGTCTCTCGAATCCGAGCTTGGAAGGAGCTAAAATTCTTGCAAAAGTGCTATGAAATCCCGTGACGTCTAACACAGATCCGACCGAGATTTGGCAAGTCCAAAACGAGAATTAATGATGCTAAGGGTCTTCAGGCTAACCCTCCCCGCGGCACTACTCGTCTCACTCACCTGGGTCACGCTCTTCACCGACGCTGCCAGACAAGCCGTTATCAACGTCCTCGGCGCGAATGCAAACATCATCATCTTCATCCTGGGACTGTTCCTAGTCATTGGCTTGTACTGGGTGATGGGTATCTACGAGCGGAAGATTCTCTACGAAAACCGTCACGTCAGACCCGCCTTCTAACGCCCTTTCACATCCCCAAAAACCCACGGGGACCGGTCGTACCACTTGAAGCTGTAGTATGCAGTCTGGACGAGATTTCCGCCTTTCTCGATAGAAATTAGTCAAGTGATAATTCAACTGTTATTATTGGCCAAACAACTTCTCAATCTGCCTGAGTGCATTGCACCGTTAGTCGCCAAATATTCTAAGAACCGATCAAGACTATTTGGTCGGTATGCGACTCGAAAGGCTCCCCTACGTGACTCTCTGGGCTGTCAAGTTTGAAGAGACAAAGAAACTCTACAAAGAGATTCTAGGACTACCTGTTGTCGAAGAGAATCCGAGCTTCATAATGTTCGACACAAGAGGTTCTAGGCTGGCTTTGCATAGACTCGCTAAAGGTCCCAGAATCGACCGTCGGACCATAGAGTTGCACCTTGAAGTCGATGATGTAGATGAGATCTATCATTCACTGCAACGAAGAGGGGTGAAGTTTGAGGACAAACCCGCCAACAAGCCGTGGGGAAACCGTATGGCCAGTTTTAGAGATCCGGAGGGGTATGTCGTCGAGATAATTGGTCCCTTGAGAGAGGGCGAGCCGACTAATGACAACTAAGTCTCTTGCCTCTTTCATTGGTGCCAATGCAACTGGCCTTTGCGACTCGCCGTAAATAGTGATTCTCAAGGGGTCGTGGTCGAGATTGCAGCCTCGCGTTCGCGAGCTGCTTTCTTAGCTTCGTTCTTATAGAATTCGGCCAACTCTAGAGTATCTCTGATCTGTCTCTCTAGCTCGTCCATCTGAGGGTAGACTGATCGAAAAATCTCCAGCGGGCCTACATGAGACTTCACGTGTATCATATACGTCGGATACGCAGCATGGCCAAAGATTCGTTTACTCTCCCAAGATTCTCGCTTATCATCTTCCCTATAGTTAACGTGAAGTCTCCGGAACCTTACCTTGCCAGTCAATTCCCGTGCCATCCCCGCTGCGAGAGCTTCGTACAGCGGTTTCTGGGTCTCGCACCCAGAGCATCCTTGACGCGTCAAGGATGTGATATACACCACCCCATACTCACCAACCAATTCTGACATGGTCTCACTCGCATTACCCCTCTCAAGCTCTTGGAAATCAACCAACTCTAACTCACTGCTGCTCCCAGTTTCAGTCGTCGTCAAGATGTCCACCCTTTTGCTTGGATTGGCAAGATATAATCTAGTCTCGTCTCTCACCAGCACAAGTGCCAACTCGAACTCATCCACAGATCTCCGGAGGAAGGAGCGCCCTCCCCGCCTGGGGTCCGCGGGGAATCAGCTATGTGGCGAGTAATTCATAGAACACAAGAAACAGCGAAATGTTCTATATTGACGGAGATGCAACGCAGAGGATTAGTTTGCCCCGGCTAGAAATGGTTTTGCTGGCCGTTTCCATCATCATACTCTCGCTCCCAGTAGTCGTCCATTACGAGGCGGTCGCCGACACATTGGATGCTCAAATGGCCACATACTTACTATCATCTGCCCATGTCGACGCCGATCATCATCAGTGCAATCCTAATGGCCGCTCAGATTACAGTATAATCGATTTGCAAACGAATCCTTCCAACGGCAACCGTCCCAATTCCCAGTGCATCCCGATTTTTAACATATTATTGAGTCAGAATAACCTGACGCTAATTCAGGGCTCCCGCCGCTCGCTAAGTGTTTTTCTAAGCACCGCCTCTGAGTTCTCCCCGCCCATCAACCTATCTGCGGAATCAGTGCCTGCAGGCGTCGAGGTTCTTTTCGCTCCTTCTTCTGGAAGATCAGCGTTTTCGTCGGTGGTGACAATCTTTGCTAGTGCTCAAGCAGTTTTAGGATTGTCAGAAGTGGCGGTTGTAGCTAGAGTAATGTCTCTGTCTTGGTTGTCCCGGAGATTCATAACCTTGTCATCACTTCAGGCTTTGCTCCTCTAAACGCGACCGTCGGTGGTGTAGTCGTTGTCAACGTGACAGTGGCGAATTATGGGTCTGTTTCAGAAATCTTCGACCTCCGCGAGCACGCAAACTTGACGATGGTTGCAGAGCAGAATCACCTTCTACTCGCTCCTCTCGCGCGATACACCACCTCCCTATCTTGGAACACTACGGGATTTTCAGAGGGAGTCTACAGTATAGTTGTGAACGTTCGTCCGGCCCCGGGGGAGGTCAACTTGAGCGATGAGAACTTCAATGTTGGACAACTCTCGCTTGGACCGCGGCCCACTGCTCAACCTAGTCCCACGCCCGCCGCGCCGGGAGAGGGTCCCTCCGGGTTGTCTTATGGACGGGAGCTTGCGATCATCGTAGCACTGGGAGAGGTCATCGCGGTCCTTCTCGTCTTCGTTCGAAGAAGGTCTAGAATCTCGAAGAAATAGTGGGTTTTCAGCTAGAAGATTGCCGATGCGAGTTAGTCTCTAGGCGAGGCTTGCCGTTAGTGATTTCTTGTCGTAGCCCAGGGGTAAGAGTAGGTTTGCAGCAGAAGAGATCAGAAGGCCGACGTATCCTTGAAGGTTGATAACTGTGTTATCGTCCACAAGTTCTGGTGGAGCAGCTGTGGTCATAGTTCTATTTGAACTGTCGATGGTCATGACGTAGCTTACTTGCTGTCCCGCATGAACTGATCCTCCCTCATTTTTGAGGAGCTGTGCTGCGATGGCCTGGAGTACTTTGTGAGAATACTCGCCAGGGTTCTTGCTCAAACTTCTTGTTATTACAAGTTCTTCGAGAGGAACGCTGTTGCTTTGCAGTTTCGAAGCGTATTCTCTGAGAATGTCGAGGGCTTGGGGGACTAGGGTTTTGAATTCTCGGGAATCGTCGGCAGTAGATAGAATAGCCAGCATGTCTCTCTGGCACTTTCTGACTATCTCCGGAGTGTCGTGGCGTCGGAGGTCTATTCCTCTAACTCTTAAGGTCCGGTTCTGGAAGATGCCATAGTATCTGTTGAGGACTTGCGCTTGCGGGTCTGTCTTGGAGTCGAGAAAGACTATCCATTTGTATTGGCCCTCAAAGCTCAACGGAATACGAAGATCTCTTTGCAACAATTCACATAACGCCTCATAATCCGCTGCTGTAGCTTCAGGTCTTGAAAGCCACATAGAGTCGACAATTCCATGGACTAGCTTGAAGCCGTGGGCTTGGGCTAAAGCCACAGCACGGTCGAGGAATACTCGGGAGAAGGCGCATGTTGCAATGTGCGCATCTATTTTGCCGAAACGAGCATTCTTGAATCCTAGGTATCCGAATGAGCAGACAAGTATCCATTTGAGGGCTGACTGGCGTTGATCGAACTTATCTCTTAGCTGTTCGTCTTTTATTTCTCTTTTTTGCTTCTTGTAGCTCCTGCGTCTTCTTAGAAGAATATCTAGCGACTGTGGAACGATGCCTATCTGTCTGCCGCAGATATTGTAGTCTAGTTCTGGGACGCGAGAGCGTGGTGTGAGACAGCATTTGCAGTTGACCGTTTCTCCGCTCAGGTTCTTGTCTCGCATTAAGGTCGGGTAGAGGCTTGTGAAATCCAGTTCTCCAACCTGGTCGTGTATTCCTGTTGCTGGTCCGTAGATGAAACCTCCCCGGTCTGCATTGACAAGTTCCTCGCTGTCTTTCAATTCTTCAGGCTGGTTCTTGTTCCATGGTATGAGAACTTCTTTTTTGAAAGCATGGTAGAGTTGTAGGCTCGTCATGTTGGTGCCGATCGTGGCCCTACTAGCGCGCTGAATTGGAATGATGCATGTCCGAGATATTTCGAAGAGTCCTTCTAGTCCACAGTCGGCGCTGATGAACGCGTTATGCCCATCAATGTGCAGTCTGCCTAGCAGTCGAGCGGCAGTTTCGCGGTAGAGGATTTTCCCGTAGGAGAAGTATGAGTGGCCCTGAACCTCGTATACTCTGAGCGGTGAAGGGTCGCGGCCGAGAATCAGCCTGTCGAGCATTCCGTTTTCATGGGCGCGTCTAGCAAGGTAGGGGAAGATGAATGAGTCTCCACCTTCCGTAATGACAATATCAGGATCGGCTTCTCTGAAGCAATCAACAAGACCGAGAATCTTCTCTCCTTCGCTGCCAGAGTCTATTGTGAAAGCCTCACCATCATCATGTTTGATTTGGAGAGAGCCTAGCTCATCCTCAAAGGTTCGGATTTTCCTGGTTTTCCTTGTCTTGACTTCTAGTCGGATTTCTCGGAGAGTCGGCAGCTTGTAATCAATTGTTTCCCTCGAGTCTCGCAGATTCCACTGAACTTCATCATCCTTCTCATCAGCTTCGACTAGGGCTAAGGGAAAGAGGTCTTTCTGGTAGAGGTAGACTTGGGGAGAGGGAATGTCGACATCGTAGAGGCGGAAACGGGAGTATTTGCCTTCTCTCTGTATTCTGTTCGCAAGCTTCGCTGCCTCATCGTCAGTTTCAACTTCTATTTCGAGGACTCTGGTTTTTTCGATATCGCCTGCTCTCTCAAACTTGTCGACAAAGTGGCACTGTTCGATGTATGACTTGCAAGCTAGGTCCACGAGCTCTCGATAGTTTCCTCCTACGTGCAGCTTTGGCTTCCATCTGTCGATGAGCCTTACGCATCTTCCGTCAGGTTTTTTCAGCCAGACTACCATATAGCCGGGCTTGTGATAGAGATCGAGGATCCAGCCCAGATGTTTCATCAAGTAATCATGCTGGGTATCCTCTCTTTCGAGAAATTCAGAAGAGAAATGTGAAGAGTGAATGTGAAAGAATTGCGAAACAGCGAGTAACGTGCACAATCGTTCCTAGAAGTCTTTCATACGAGTAGACTCCTACTACCAGAACCGTCGTAACGTGTGGCGAGGATGGGAGAAGCTCAGGGTCCGAAGAGAACAGGTAAGTTGCCTGAGTTCGACAAGCTGTGGGACTATGCTCACCCGGACATTAGCGAGCAGAGGTTCCGTGAGCTTCTTCCAAGGGCGTTAGACTCGCTCGACCTTTCCTATCTTGCACAGCTCCTAACGCAGATAGCGAGGGCGGAGGGCTTGCAGCGCAAGTTTGAGGATGCTCACAAGACTCTGGATCGAGTCGACAAGGCGCTGCCAAAAACTGATGGCAGGACGCTGATCAGGTATCTGCTGGAACGTGGAAGGGTCTATAATTCTTCGGGGAGTGTTGACGATGCGAAGCGTTTGTTTCTTCAGGCGTTTGACTTGGCGGTCAAGTCGAAGGAGGACTTTTACGCGGTGGATGCTGCTCACATGGTGGCGATTGTCGAATCGCCGGAGAACCAGTTGGAGTGGAATCTGAAAGCTCTGGATCTGGCCGAGAATTCCCTGGATGAAAGGGCGAGAAACTGGAAGGGTAGTCTCTATAACAATATCGGCTGGACATACTTCGACGGGGGAGAGTTTCAAGAGGCTCTGTTCATGTTCGAGAAGGCTCTGGAGTTTCGAAGACAACAAGGCGATCCGGTCAGCATTGGGGTTGCAAGGTGGTGTGTTGGCAAGACGCTTAGGATGATGGGCCATACCGAGGAGGCGCTTGAGATACAGCAGGAGCTTTTTCAGGAATATCAGTCCGCGGGTCGGAAGAGCGGGTTTGTCTATGAGGAGATTGCTGAATGCCTCGTGCTCCTGGGAAGAGAGCAAGAAGCTCAAGACTGGTTTGCAGCAGCTTACGGCGAGCTTTCGAAGGACCCGTCTGTCGCGAACGACCGGGATCGTTTGATTAGGCTGAAGACCTTGGGGAAGGTCGGCCTGTCGGAACAGTATTAGTTGCTTACTGGGAGTATCCTGCTAGTGTTGGATTGTCTAGTGGCACTTCTGTATCCTTCTCTGGTATGAAGGGGTGGCGGGAGACGGTGAGCTTTGTGTAGGCGCCTCTGTCTTTGAGAGTGGCGGAAACATGGGCTGTGCGAGTGAGCGCGTCTTCCATGGTCTTGCTTCTCGCCTTCAGATTGGTGATTAGGATCAGAATATTTCTTGCCTCTGCGGTTGTTGCTAGGAACCGTATGCCTTTGCGGAAAATGTCAAGGGATTCTTTCTTGTCGCGTACGTCTGGGTCGCAGAAGAGCGCTGTGATGTCAGAGACTACTGTCAGCCTTGCCTTGTACTCGTCTAAGGCTGAGGCCAGCTTGTCTATTATGAGGTTGTAGACTTGATGGTGTGTGAAGGCTCTGCTGAGATGGATGCGTTCATGAACTCTCTCTTCGTCCAACTCGAGGTTGGTGATGTGTTGAGAGATGGTGTACGTGTCGAATAGGTTTCCTGCGTCTATGAAGACGACATCGCTGTTCAAGCCTCTTGGTGGTGGGAGTGTTGCCCTAACGCAGAGTAGGAGTGAGAGAGCGTTGGAAGGCTCGCCCTGGAGGAAAACCAGTTGGCCTTTTTTTAGAATCAGTATCTTGTCTATCGCTTCTATTCCGGTTGTTATGCTGGGCTGGAGGTCTCTTGGTAGACTGTTTCCTCTCCGGGTTTGGTGTTCGAGAGGATCGTCTGGCTCTAGGAGTATCTCCGCGTCCGGGCACTTTAGGTTGGTGAGGAGTCGTCTCCCCGGTGGGAGAATTGAGGGTCTACAACCTAGGACTTTGTCGAGTTCGAGGCTGCATCCGGGGCAGGTGTTGTTGAAGATTATCTGTATTTTTTGGGGGTTGATCTGGTGCTTGGAGAGGATGAGTGCCTCATCGCATAGGACACAGTGGTAGAGGTAGCCTTCGATCCCGTTCGTAGCGTCTAGTTGCCAGGTCTTTGGCTGTAGAGGTTCGATGGTGCTATGTGTCTGCATCGCGGGGTCGTTGGAATTGGGGTCTTAGTCGTCGCGTCGGTTCTTTGGTGCTGCGTCCTCTACTCCTTTCTCTGTGATCTGGAAGTATGCTTCGGACTCTGGGAGGTAGGGAGAGTCTATGATCTTGGCTACTCTTAGTCCTTGGCTGGCTTTTTTGAGCATTACTCGGTGGGTTGAGGCGTGGGCTAGAATGTTTCCTCCTGCGGGTCGTGTGGGGTCTCCGAAGAATGCTTGTGGGTTGGCCTGGACCTGGTTTGTTATGACGACTGCTAGGTTGAGGGCTTGGGCTATTCTGAGTAGTTTGTGGAGGTGGCTGTTTAGGCGTTGTTGTCGTTCGCTGAGGGATTCTCGTCCTATGTATTCGCCTCGGAAGTGGGAGAGGATGGAGTCTACGACTAGGAGTTTGATCTTCTCTTCTTGGCAGATCTTGAATGCATGGTCGACCGTGAGGATCTGGTGGTCGCTGTTGTAGACGCGGCTGTAGATTATTCCGTCAAGGATCTTCTCGGGGTCCAGCTGCATGGCCGTGGCCATCTGGTAGACCCGCTGGGCGGCGAAGGTTCCTTCAGTGTCGATGAAGAGGACTTTGCCTTCTAGGCCGCCGTCTTTGGCTGGTAGCTGTGTAATGACGCTTAGCTTCATGCATATCTGGGATTTGCCTGCGCCGAATTCTCCTACGAATTCTGTTATGGCCTGGGTTTCGAGTCCTCCGCCTAGTAGCTTGTCGAGGTTGCTGCTGGCGAAGCTGAGTCTCTGGAGGTCTTTCCGTCTCTCGTAGAGCTGTTTTGCTGTTATGAAGTCTGTCTGGATTGTTTCGCGTGCTGCTCTGGAGATTTTGAGTGCTACGCTGTTTTCGAGGCCTGCTTTGTCGATGAGTTCTCGGATGGGGGCTATTGCGAGGGAGGCGATCGAGTCGTAGCCGGCTTCTCGGAGCTTGTTGGCGGTTACGGGTCCGACGCCGTTCAGGTCTTGGATGTCGACTATTGCTTCTGCCAATGACTATCTGGTCTGAGCGTTGGTTGGGTCTGGGCTTATCTCTCGAAGTGAGGAGTGAAAGTAATCACGCCTTTTCGGGAATCCACCTATTCGTTTCTTCCATGACTGATGCTTCTCAAAGAGCTGGTTTGTGTCGCGGGAATTTTTTTATTTCTAAATTCCTGGCGGGGTCCTTTCGCCATTTGAAACGTTTCTGGGCGAGATTATCGGTTTGTGTTGCAGAACGGGCTTGTCGGCTGTTTTCAGTAGTTGCTGCGTGGCGGCCCTCCAAGCGTGCGAAACCAGCCGCGTGGGACCCCCCTCCCCGATTGCTGATCCGGGCTTATTCTGGGCGATTTTCCAGATCCGATACTCTCCCAAAGAGCTCTTCTGTGTCGCGAGGGTCTACGCTTTCTTGATTTCTTGGATGGTAACGGGCTTGGTAACGGTGGATGGCAACGGTGGGAGGGGTGTTGTGCTCGGTTGTCGGTGTTGTCTTCTGGTCGGGGTTTGGATGGTTCCTCGGTGGTGGGACGTGCCTTGTTGGAGCTTGTTATGGTTCGCCAGGAGAGAGGGTCGGAGCATCTTCATCCTCGTGGGATCGGAGATCAGCCTCGCCTGGGACTCATCCGTTACTACTTTGACGGCTAGCGGTCTCGGGTGGACAGGTTGGTAGTAAGAGACTCTCCCGGTTAATCGTGGTCTTGTCGGGTTGGAAGTGCTTGATGGTATCCAAAAATCGGGTGAATTCGTCTCTCCGACCTCGGATATCCTTGGATAAAAGTCGAAAGAACGCTCTCACCGGCTAGACGCATGTAAGCCAAACACTATATCAGCGGACCCAAGATTCGAAAAATTGGTCCTTCCATCTTGGTCATGCACCGGTATCAGGCGAAAACGGGTTCGAAATTGGTCGCGCCTATTTGAGTAACATTAGAACTAGGAATAGCCTGATTAGTCTTTTTGCTATTACTCTGCTGCTAGTTTCGACATCCTCAGTACTTGCGCCAGCTCTAATGATTTCGAGTAGCCATGCAGGAACAGCCAGAGCTAATCCCACTATCCGGAATCCTGGAGTTAGCAACCGGGCTGTAGTCTTTTCGCCACCACTCTTCGCGTCTATGACGAACGAGGTAGCATCTAATGTTGATACGTCGAATAGCCTGGTTGCGCTACAATCGCCTCTATCGGCCGATTTTTCATTCCCAACTACAAACCTGGTTGCTGGCCAGGCGAACCCGACAACGGGTAGCCCCCTCGCATTCAACGCGACCGTATCAGGAGGATCGCCGCCCTATGCTTTCGACTGGAACTTCACAGACGGTAGCCTCGGAACAGGACCCAGTCTCAGCCACGTCTTCTCCCTAGCTGGAACCTACAACGTTACATTGACCGTGCACGACTCCACAGCAACCAGTGTTATCGTAAGCCATACTGTGAATGTCGTGCTGGCGTCTACTGTTGACTTTTCCTACCCTGTTGCTTCAGTGAATAGTCCCATGGCCTTCAATGCTACTACTCCAGGCTTCTACGTTTACTATTGGGATTTTGGTGATGGCACATACTACTATAACCCCTACGGTGGCGGTAGTCTCGCGTCTCATACCTATTCTCGTTCTGGGACATATTTTGTCGTGTTGTCTGGTTACAATAACACTGGTGTTTACTCTACTGCCAGTCATGTCCTGGTGGTCAGCTCTAGTGCTGTAACGGTTGACTTTTCATTTCCCACTACCAATTTGGTTGCCGGGTCCGTGACTGCAACTACTGGAAGCCCTGTCGCCTTCAACGTAACAAGTGTTCAAGGTGGCAGTCCTCCCTACTCTTTCGCCTGGGATTTTGGAGATGCCAGTCTTGCGGTAGGAAATTCTCCGACTCATACCTTCACAGGTCCTGGATCATACATTGTCGTCTTGACGACAACTGATTCTGGCAATGTCAAAGCAACGGCCAGCCGTTTTGTGGTTGTTCAGTCGGCGCCTAGGATTGACTTTGTGTCGTATCCTACTATTACTGCGGGCAGTCCTACTGTTTTCAATGCTACTACTCCAGGCTTCTACGTTTACTATTGGGATTTTGGTGATGGCACATACTACTATAACCCCTACGGTGGCGGTAGTCTCGCGTCTCATACCTATTCTCGTTCTGGGACATATTTTG
>Ga0209235_1002121_pt1 | contig 11029 bp, 10 predicted proteins | sample GraSoi013_1_20cm_4_FD_185817 | JGI IMG/M metagenome (GOLD analysis project Ga0209235, IMG submission 185817) | Grasslands soil microbial communities from the Angelo Coastal Reserve, California, USA - Sample 09_25_2013_1_20cm (SPAdes) (version 2) | ecosystem: Environmental > Terrestrial > Soil >...
GCTCTTGTCGTGGCTGTTTCTCTCGATCGGGATCTGTCTCGGCATGTGGTGGGCCTACGTCGAGCTCGGGTGGGGCGGCTACTGGGCGTGGGACCCGGTGGAGAATGCGTCGCTCCTCCCGTGGCTTACGATGACCGCGTTCCTCCACTCGGTGATGATCCAGGAGAAGCGCGGGATGTTGAAGAAGTGGAACCTCGCCCTGATCATCGGGTCGTGGCTCTTGTCGATCTTCGGCACGTTCATCACGCGCTCCGGCGTGATCTCGAGCGTGCACTCGTTCACGCAGTCGAGCGTCGGATATTTCTTCCTGGCGTTCCTGATCGTGTCGGGGGCGGCGAGCTTCGCACTGTACGCGAACCGGCTGCCGCTGCTCACGGCCGAGGCGCGGCTCGAGTCGATGGTGAGCCGTGAGGCGAGCTTCCTGTTCAACAACCTGCTCTTCATCGGGATCGCCTTCTCGGTGCTGTGGGGCACGCTGTTCCCGATCCTGTCCGAGCTGGTCCAGGGCACCAAGATCACCGTCGGGCCCCCGTTCTTCAACCAGGTCAACATCCCGCTCGGACTCGCGTTGCTCGCGCTCACCGGCATCGGGCCGCTCATCGCCTGGCGTCGGGCCTCGGTCCCGAACCTGCAGCGCCAGTTCGCGGTCCCCGGCACCGTCGGCGCGTTCACCGCATTGGTCCTGTTGGTCGCGGGGATGCGGGACTTGTACGCCCTCATGGCGATCGCGCTGGGCGGGTTCGTCACGGGGACCGTGGTGCAAGAGTTCGCCCGCGGGGCGCGCGCCCGGCACCGTCAGTACGGGGAGGGCTATGTGCTGGCGCTCGGCCGGCTGCTGGCCCGCAACCGCAGGCGCTATGGCGGCTACATCGTGCACACGGGCATCGTCATCCTGTTCGTCGCCTTCGCCGGCATGGCGTTCAAGACCGAGACCGAGGCCAGCCTGCGGCCGGGCGAGTCCGCGTCGATCCGCAGCCCGTACGGCTGGACCTACCGGCTCACCCATCTCGGGATCTCGCAGTACGACGCCCTCAACCGCCAGGTGACTGCCGCGACGCTCGAGGTGAGCCGCGACGGCAAGCGGCTCGGCGTGCTCACCACGGAGAAACGCCAGCACGTGGACGGGCTCGGCCGGCCGACCTTCCAGCCGTCCACCGAGGTCGGCATCCGGAGCGATCTGCGCGAGGATCTCTACATCGTCCTCGGCGGCGTCGTGAACGGCACCGAGCAAGCCGTCTTCCGGTTCACCATCAACCCGCTCGTGTGGTGGGTGTGGTACGGCGGGATGATCATCGCGCTCGGGGGGTTGATCGTGATGTGGCCGGGAGGCTCGCCGGCCGCCAAACGGTCGCAAGCTGGGTATGCGGTACGGCTGGTGGAGGAGCCATGACGGCGGACAGGCGGACGGGCGGACAGGCGGACTGTGACAGGCGCGCGTTCCTGAGCGTCATTGCGGGTATGGTGTTCCTGTCCGCCCGTCCGCCCGTCCGGCAGTCCGTGCAAGATTCTCTCCCGGGCACCGGCCCCTCCGGGCGCCTCTGGGATCCGGCCCGCGCGGGGAGACCCCTCGAGCCCGTCACCGCGGCCGACAACGACGCCGTCATCCGGGCGATCGAGAAGCAGCTCCACTGCACGTGCGGCTGCAATCTCGACGTGTACACCTGCCGGACCACGGACTTCACCTGCACGGTGAGCCCTGCGATGCACCAGCACGTGGTCGGGCTCGCGGAGCAGGGGATGACGGGGCAACAGATCATCGACCAGTTCGTGCGCGAGCACGGCGTCGTGATTCTCATGGCGCCACCCAAACGCGGGTTCAACCTGGCGGGCTACTTCGTTCCCTCCCTGCTCATCGTCGCGGCGAGCGTGGCCCTGACGCTGGTGTTGCGCCGCTGGGCGCGGACCGCGGCGACGGACGCGGTCCCCGCCCGGCCCCTCGCCGCAGCTGGCACGCCCGAAGAGCTCGAGCGACTGCGCGGCGAGCTCGACCGGCTGTCGGTCTAACCACCGTGCTCGAGCTGATCGCGGGGATCCTGCTCGCCGCAGGAGCGGTGTATTTCGTGCTTCGCCCGATCTTGCATCCCGGAATCGAGGGGCGGGGGACCGGGGACGAGGGAGGGGTGGACGAGGGGGAGGATCCCGAGGATGATTTCTCGCCCTGCGCCGTCGCGCTCCGCGCCCTGAAAGAGATCGAGTTTGATCGCGCGACTGGCAAGCTCTCCGATGCCGACTACGACGTCTTGAAGGCCCGGTACACCTCCGAAGCGCTTGCCGCGCTCAGGGCCGATTCATCGGGAAGCGAGATGCGAGATGCGGGAGGCGTGGCATCCGGTGCCCCGTCGCATCCCGCATCCCGCATCCCGCATCCCGCTTGTCCGACCCACGGTCCTCGCCCCGAATCTGATGCCGCCTTCTGTTCGGAATGCGGCCGCCGCCTCGCGACCGCGCCCGGCTACTGCGCGCGGTGCGGCACCGCACTCGAGCACGACGCCCATTACTGCCATTCGTGCGGGGCGCGCGTCGCGGCTTAAGCCAGCGCACTTGACGGCGGGGCGTCCGCCGTCCTAGACTGCGTACCAAGAAGCTGGGACTCCAAGCCCCGTTGCGCCCGCATACGGCTCGACGGGGCATTTCTTTGTGCACCCCGGGGGTTCATGCCGTCCAACGTGCCGCTCCACGCCGCGCCCTCCCGGATCAGGCTGCTGATCGCGGACGACCGCTGGGTCGTTCGCGAAGGCCTGAAGCGCATGATCGCACAGTGCGCCGACATGAAGGTCGTGGGGGAGGCGGCAACTTCGGACGAGGTGCTCGAGCATCTGCAAGCCGGCGAGGTCGACGTGATCCTGCTGGACGCGTGGCTCGGCGGGCCAAAGACGCGGGGAGTCATCCGCGAAGTGCGCCGCCGCCACGCCCCGTCCCGCGTGCTCGTGTTGAACGTGCAAGGACGAGATCCCGATGCCCTGCGGTTGCTGGGGACGGGCGCCGCCGGATACCTCGGCAAGGATCATTCGCGTGAGCAACTGATCGACGCGATTCGGCAGGTCGTGCGCGGCGCATCGTACGTGAGCCCTTCGCTCGCCGGCCGGCTCATCTCCAGCCTCAGAGGCGGCGGGAGAAGGCCCCGACACGCGACGCTCTCCGACCGAGAATATCAGGTGCTGTGCCGGTTCGGCTCCGGAATCGCGTTCAAGCAAATCGCCGCCGAGCTCGGCGTGAGCCCCAAAACCGTGAGCACGTACCGGAGCCGGATCCTCGAGAAGCTCAAGCTGAAGACCAATGCGGAGATCATCCGCTACGCCATCGAGCGGCGCCTCGTACCCCGCTCAACGGCTGCGTCGCCTCGGCGTCAGAAAAGTCCCACAGGTCGCTCGGCCGGCCTCTGACGAGGCCCATCGGACTTCTTCCAGCGCCCGCGCGCTGCGAATCGCATCGCGGTTCAGCGCCCCCGCCTCACATCGATGCGCGCGGCCGCCGCTGCGTCCCTGCGACGTGGCGAAAGAGCATCGCGGCACCCGCCTTGCCATCCACGCGGAGCGTCCAATCTCGCTCGAGTCCATGACTCGAGGAAGGAGGCTTACCGCAATGGCCATTCGACTGAATACGGCGCTCGGCACCGGCCTGCTCGCGGCCGCGGCGCTCACGCTCGGGTGCTCCGAGCGTCACACGTCGCTGGCGGGGGTGCTGGCAGACGCCACCACTTCGTCCGCCAGCTCGGCGACAAGCTACAGCGGTCGCGCCACGGTGCTGCAGGCCGGGGTGGACGGTCTCTTCACAGTGGTGCTGGCCGACGCCGGCCCCCTGCCACCGTCGGGTGGTGCCAGGGAGGCGTCACTCCTGACTGCGAGCGTGCCCGGCCTGCTGACCGCGGAGGTGTTGCACGCGTCCACGGTGGGTCAGGGCAACGCGAGCCGCTCCGAGGCGTCGGTGGCCGACGTCTCGCTGACGGTCGCCGGCAATAGGATTTCGGCCGGCTTGCTCCAGGCGCGGGCCGCGGCCGTCTGCGGCGACGGCGGGGCGAGGGCGAGCGGTAACTCGGATATCACGGCGCTGTCGGTGAACGGCCAAACCATCACGATCTCGGGTGAGCCCAATCAGAAAGTGCAATTGCCCATCGGCGAGGTGATCATCAACGAGCAAACGAGCAAGGGGGCAGGAGACATCACCGTCAACGCGCTCCATGTCATCGTGCCTGGGGTCGCGGACGTGATCGTTTCCTCGGCGCACGCCGATATCACCTGCCAGCCGGCCCCGGCTCCGCCCCCGCCCGGCTGCACCGGCGCGGATTTCGCCACCGGCGGCGGCTGGATCACGGGCACGCCCTCCGGTGCCAAGGCAAACTTCGGTGTCGCAGGCGGGCTCAAGCAAGGCGCACTCTGGGGCCATCTGACCTACATCGATCACGGCCCCGGCGGGCCGCGGGTGAAAGGCACCGCCGTAACCGCCTACAAGACAGTGAACGCGACCACGCGCCATATCGAGGGTATCGCTCAGGTGAATGACCAGGACGGGATCAGTTATCAGGTGGACGTGGCGGACAACGGCGAGCCCGGACGCAACGACACCTTCGCCCTCAGTCTGTCCAGCGGCTACAGCGCGTCGGGCACACTGAGCGGTGGGAACATTCAGTTGCACCTCAGTTGCCAGTAGAGTCGCAGTACGCGGGCGGGCGATCCCCTGACGGGGTCGTCCGCCCCAGCGCGTGACGGCTCTCACACCTTAACATCGCCCAGGAGTTGGCGTCTGTACCGCTCGGAGTGCGGATCGACGTTCCAGCCTTCGACAGGAGACGCGCATCCATGCGACAGACCGCCCAGCTCACCTTGGCCGCCGCCCTGATCGGGCTCGCGGCCGCCGCCTGCGGCGAGGGCACGGCGCCCGCGTCCGGGCAGGCTGAAGTGCTCGCCGCCGAGACGGACCAGCTCGGCGCCATGGTGGACACCGATTTCGGCGCCGCGGGCGCGGCGGCGACGGCTGCAGCCACCTCCAGCAGCCCCGGCGTCCTCGCGGCCCTGACCGGCACCGCCGGCGATACGGCCCCGACGTTCTGGGGTCGGCTGCGCGTCGTGCCCGGTGGCCCGCGGCCCGTCTATCATCGTGACGTGACGATTCAGGGCGACACAGCCCGCGTGGAGCACGACGTCACGTTCGAAGGCCTGTTCCTGGTGGATACGACCGCCGACGGCCTCTTCAACCCGACCGCCAAGCCGCTGGCCGACCGCATGACGCAACGCGCCGTGCTGGTGCGCGACCCGTCGCAGCGCCGCGGATGGCGCGCCGCGCAGCTCTCGCCGCAGAGTTGGACGGTGGTGGATGCGAGCCGGCAGACCGTCACAGTCACCGACGTGAAGATTTATCGCAACGACACGCTGCTCGTCGAGGTCACCGATCCCAGTGCCCTGTTTGACGTGGCCAACCGCATCCCCCGGTTCCATGTGGATGATACGGTGAAAGTGGTGGCAGCCGTGACGAACACGACGGGCTCGGGACTCACGCCGGCGAGCTTCGTGTTCCTGCATGCGCGCCATGCCGAGCGACTGGGGACCAGCTGGCGCAGGGTACCCATGATCGACAACGGTGACGGCACCTACGAGCGGACCTGGATCGCGCGCCGCAGCGGTGTCGATCGCTTTGTGGTGGATGCGCTCGACTCGGCGACCCTGTTGCTCGGCACGGCGGACAACTACCGGACGAACGAGGTGGGGATTCCTTACCGCATCGAGTAGCGAACCCTTGATTTTCGCGACGCGCTCCCGTATCAGTGTGCGACCTTCAACGGTGGAGCGCCGGTGTGAGCGGATTCACAACGCGGGTCGCGATCGTCGTCGCGGGGTTGGCCGTCGTGGCGACGGTGGCACAGGGGCAGCGGCGCGTGCGGGGCGGGCGCGCCGTGATGGTCGACCGGCCCGCGGTGGGCCCACGGATCGGCTATGACTTCGACTTCGAGCACGTCTTCATCGGCGGCCAGCTCAACCTGCCGGTGGGGCGGCGCTGGGGGCTCGTGCCCTCGGCGGAGTTCTACCCGGGCCAAACCGGCTCGCCCCTTCGGTTGAACGCCGACTTGAAGTACCATCCCCCGACGGTGTACGGCTTGTTCTATTTCGGCGCGGGGTTCGCGTACCTGCATGCCAGTGGCGCGAGCGACGCGGGCGCCAATCTGTTCGCGGGCTGGGAGGGCCGCCGGGCGCGGCCGTTCAAGCCGTTCCTCGAAGCGAAGTTCGTGTTTGCCGACAACACGTCGTTCAACGTCCTGGCGGGGCTGAACTTCCCCCTCTAGCTAGAACTCGAAGCGCTCTATCCGCCGCAGTCCGATCCAGAGCGGGACGGCCGTGGCCGCCGCGCACACCGCGGCGGCCACGGCGAACCACGCGATCATCCACGCGTCCACCACGACCGGCTGCCCCAGGTACACGGACCGGACGTACTGATACACGGCCTGCCACAACACGAAGATCACGGCGCCGAGCAGCACGATCGTCGCCATCATGAACACCAGCCCACCGAACGACGTGGGGATCTGGGCCGCGTTCTCGGTTTCGAACTGCGGGTACAGTGCGCCGAAGGCGAGCGCCAGCGCCGCAATCGCGAACGTGAGCGCGCAAATGGTTACGAGCTCCATCACCATCATGAAGGGCCGCACCTGGAGGAGCACGTTGGTCAGGCCGGTGAGGAGCAACGCCAGTATCAGCAGGGGGACGGTCCCCACCCAATACTTGGACCACAGCAGCGCCCGGAGGTCGAGCGGGCTCGAGCGCAACAGCCACATGTGCCGGCCCTCGAGCGACACCGCCGGAAAGATGAAGCGCGCGGCGATGGCGGCGAGCACGAACCCCGCGAGGCCGAGGTTCAGGAACGACACGAGCGTGATGTAGAAGAAGCCCACCGCCTCGCCGCGGTGCAGCGGCAGGGTTTTGACGTTGAACAGGTACACCAGCACGAGCACCGCCAGCAGGATGAGCTGGCTCCACTGGGTCGTGTCGCGGAAGAACAGCTTGATGTCCTTGATCACGAACTCGCGCTTGGCGACCGGGAGAAACCGAAGCAGGGTGCCGACCGTCCAGCGCCACAGTTCGCCCCGCACGAACCGTTCCGCCGCCTCCTGCGCTTTGGTGAACCCCGGCGCGAACAGGCTCCGGTGGAGCAAGGCGCCGAGCGTCACGAAGGCCGCCGCCGTGGTCCAGAGGAGCGCGAAAGGGAGCAGGTCGGGCTGACCGCGGAGGAAACTCATGATGGCCTGAGTCACCCATTCGCTCGGCAGGAACGGCGACGTCGGAGTGCGGAGCACCGCGATGTAGTCGAGCAGGTTGCGGAACCCCTCGGGTGACGCGAGCCGCTCCGGTCGAATCAGCCGGAACAAGAGGATGAGGCCGCCCGCCGCGCCGAGTGCGACGATTGAGAGCAGATCACGAGTGCGACGGGCCGGGAAAATGTTCACCAGGACAAGCGTGAGGGCCGTGCCCGCCACGGCCGGGAGCACCAACAACGGGAAGACGGTGAGCACGGCGTAGGGGATGAATAACAGGCCGCCCCGGTAGATCACGCCGTACGCGGCGAAGATGGGGACCGCCATCAGCGCCACCATCCACGACGAGTGCAGCAGGGTTTCGCCGAGCTTCGCAAGATAGATGCGCAGCCAGTCCACCGGCGCCGACACCAGCAGATCGAGGTCCTTCGCCAGGAAAAAGCTCGACAGCGCCGTGACCACGTTCGAAAGCACGAGAATCGTGATGAACGAGAGCAGCGCGACGCTCAGCAGCTTGCCCGCGAGCAGCGGCCCCAGATCCTCCACGCCGCGGAAGTACGTGAGGATCTTGTAGAGCAGGCGGTACACGCCGAGCCAGAACAGAAGCCCCACGATCGTGAGCAGGAGCAGCTTGCCGCTGCCGCCACGCGAGCGCTCCTCGCGGACCCGCTGGAGAGCGGTACGCCATTTCGGCTCGAGCACGCGCCAGAGCGAAGGCTGCGTCACGCCGCTCCCCCTCCCCCGTTGTCCCCGCTGCCCAGCACCTCGACCAGGTCGCGCACCTCCGCGCCTCCGGTGAGCTTCAGGAACAGCTCCTCGAGACTCGCGTCGCCGGCGCGGTGCTGCCGCCGTAAGTCGTCCACCGTTCCCTCCGCGACGATCTTCCCGTGCTGGACGATCGCGACGCGGTCGCACATCGCCTCAGCCACCTCCAGTGTGTGGGTGCTCATCAGCACCGTGCCCCCCCGCCCGACGAACTGGTGGAAGATGTCCTTGAGCTGCCGGGCCGCCTTGGGGTCGAGGCCCACCATCGGCTCGTCCACCACGATGTACTGCGGCCGGTGGATGAGCGCGCTCGAGATGATCAGCTTCTGGCGCATGCCGTGACTGTACGCCTCCACCAGCTCGTCCTTCCAGTTGGCCAGCTCGAACACCTCGAGCAGCTCGGTGACGCGCCGCTCGACCGCCTCGCCTTCCTGGCCGTACAGCGCGGCGACGAAGCGCAGGAACTCGGCACCGGTCAGCTTGTCGTAGACGAAGGGACGATCGGGAATGAAGCCGAGACGCATCTTGGCGGGGATCGGGTTGGCATGCACGTCGTCGCCGCCCAGGAGCACCCTGCCGTTGGTGGGGCGCAGGATGCCGGCGATCATCCGCAGCGTCGTTGTCTTCCCCGCGCCGTTCGGGCCGAGGCATCCGTAGAGCACGCCCGGCGGGATGTCGAGCGAGATGTCGTCAACGGCGACGAAGCTGCCGTAGTGCTTGGTCAGGTTCTCCAGTCGGATCATAGCACCTCGAGCTTGATGCGCCCGATCAGGCGAACGAGCTCCGCCTGCCGGGCAAGACCGCCGATGTTGAACCGCACGTGCGCGGCGCCGGCGGGAAACTCGTCCAGCATCGGGTCCACGGCGACCCAGTCGCCGAGGTACACCTCGGCCCACGCGTGATAATAGAAACGCCCGTCCAGGTACAGGAGTCCCGCGGCGGTGCGGGCCGGCAATCCGACGGCCCGCGCCAAGGCGACGTACAGCACGGCGTGCTCATTGCAGTCTCCGTGGCCCGCCGCCAGCGCCTGGACCGCGCCCGGCACGTCCGTGTTCCTCTGGCGCTCGACGTGGCCGTGCACCCAGGCGGCGATGGCGCGGGCGGCGCGGGCGGGATCGGCTCCCCCTCCGACGATCAACCGCGCTTGTGCCTGGATGCGGGGATCGTTGCTCTGGATCAGCGGGGCGGGTGCAAGCCAGCGCGCGAGGCCCGAGTCGCGGGCGGGCAGGCGGTAGCGGGCGGTGAGCGCCGCGGCCGTCTCGCGGCGGATCATGAGGGTGTCGTCCCTCTGCTGCTGACGCCCGCCCGCGAGATCGAGCGCACCCGGAGCCACCTCTGTCAGCCGTACGCGGAGCAGCGACAGCGTGTCCCGACGCAGCGTCGCGCGCGCGCCGAGCGCGGTTGTGGCCAGGATCGCGCCTGGACCCGGCGAGGCGCTTGCGCGGATCAGACCCGTGGTATCCCGGTTCCGGAAGTTGGTATAGGCGAGCTCGAACGCAGTCCGCTCCATGACGAAGCCGACCGGGTTCTCGGCGCGCACGATGTGGCCCTGCGCGTCGATCCACGCTCGCGTCGTCATCTCCCCCTCTCCCTCGCGCTGCTCGACCCGGAATGCCCGGACGGTGTCGAAGCGCGCCGGCACCCACGCCCGCGCGGTCGAGTCGTACGCCGCGCTATCGGCGACGACAAACGTCGACTCCGCCGCCACCGTGACCGTCACCGGTCGTTCGGCGAGGAACACCGGATCGAACACGGTGGTCGTGTACGTCTTCCCGCGCGCGAGCTGGCCGCCGAACGCGAGCCGCAGCGGTAGCAGGCTCGGAAGCACGATCGGGCCCGCGAGCGGGATGTGCGCGGTCTGGGAGTCCGTGCCCGTGAGCAGCGTCGCCACCAGCGCGGTATCGCCGTTGATGGCGTTGTGGGCGGCGAAACGGCCCAGGTCGCCGTCGAACCGCGCGTCCACCCGCTCGAGTCGCAGGGTTCGCGACAGGGTCGCGCGGCTCATGGCCGCGGTCCGGTGGAGCACCCCGAGCGCCGGGACGCGGAGCACGAGGAGGTCCACCACGCCGATGCTCGTCGCCTGGGTATCGATCGTGGAGGATGTGAACCCAACCTGCTGGCCCGCGACGTCCAGGCGATAATAGACGGCGCCCGGCGGCACGCTCAGGGCCCCTTCCGCCAGCCGCGTTCCGGTGGGGCGGAACAACTCCCGCTTCACGAGCCACCCCAGCGAAGCCCCCCACGCGCCCAGGATCGCGAGGGCCCACGTCCGACGCGTCATGACTCGGCGGCCCCGCTGCGGCGCAGGGCCGCCTCGAACGCGTCGCGCTCCTCGGGCGTCTCCACCACGATGGATACGCTCGCCGGAAAGGCGGCGTTCCCGAGATGAGTCTTGAGGATGGGCACCATGACGTCGGCGGCGTCCTCCACGGAGAGGTTCCCCGCGCCGGTGCCGATCGGGGGCACCGTGAGGCTCGTGAACTCCCACTCCTGCGCTTGTTGCAGCGTCGAGCGCCACGCGCGCGCCACACCGTCGCGGGTCACCGGCTCGGTCGCCTCCACCCGCGGTCACCACCGCCGCTCCCACTGCGAGCTCCTTCTGCACCTGCAGCCCGCGCGTGAACTCCGTGCCTCCCACCGTCTCCAGCCGTCGGACGGCCGATGTGGTCGGATCGAGACGCGTCGTGGCGGGGCGCACGACCGCCGCCGCTGCGAGGAACGCGATATCGTCCACGACTACGCGGATCACCTGCCGGAGGCCTCCCGCGAGCGGCGATACATCTGCGTGGCTTCGTCCGGGCGATTGAGCCGGTCGAGCACAATGCCCAGGCCGTAGAGCGCCCGCGTGTTGCGGGGCTCGAGCTCGACGGCGCGCTCGTAGGCGGCCAACGCAGCCTCGAGCTCGTCCACGTGGTTGAGCGCTTCGCCGAGATAAAACCAGGCGGCCGCCCGGCCGGGGTCGACCTCCGACGCGCGTCGCAGGTGGGACACCGCCTCGCCCCACAACCCGCGGCGCGAGAGCAG
>Ga0209235_1002127_pt1 | contig 11006 bp, 10 predicted proteins | sample GraSoi013_1_20cm_4_FD_185817 | JGI IMG/M metagenome (GOLD analysis project Ga0209235, IMG submission 185817) | Grasslands soil microbial communities from the Angelo Coastal Reserve, California, USA - Sample 09_25_2013_1_20cm (SPAdes) (version 2) | ecosystem: Environmental > Terrestrial > Soil >...
CTTGCGGAACGCCTCGAGGAACTGCCCGATGCGCTGCCCCTGGGCGAGCAGATCGGGATGGCTGAAATGCAGGTAGGAGAACGAGCAGAGCACCGGCACGATCGTGACCGGCTTCGCGGCGCCCAGGACGTGCCGGAGGAACACAGCCTGGAACTCGATGGCGTGGTCCTTGCGATGGGCGAGCTCGTCCTGGAAGAACACCTCGCCGCCATGCGCGCGGAAGAGCCGCAGGAACTCTCGATCGGCCTTGACCAGCCCGAGGGGAGTCTCGAAGTCTTTGTCGGTGCACGCGAAGAGAGTCTCGATGACCCCGCGCGCGGTCCCGAGAATCACGAATACGTCGGCCGTCTTGGCCTCCCGCACCTCCTTGTACGCCCAGGCGTAGATCGGCCCCGCGGTGTTGATCTCCACGTGCGGCGCGACGATCGCCTTGAGCGCTTTGCCGGCGTTCTCCGACGGGGAACTGCCGGGCCCCTCCTTCGGACGGAAAAACCCGTCAAGCTGCTGCTTCAGCTTCTCCGGGTCGGCCTCGTAGCTCTTGCCGGCGAACATCGCCGGCCGCGTGGGCTGCGCGCGAAAGCTTGCCAGCAGCGCCCGCTTCGCCGCGTCGAACCGTTCGCCTTCCAGAAACAGCTTCTCGTCCAGGTCCGCGATGAACTTGTCCACCCACTGCGGCATAAGGATCTCCCCGAAGCGCTTGAGGTACTCGCCCGCGATCTGGTTACGCGTGTGCTGCCCGTCGAGGAACTGGACCAGATAGAAGATGTTGGGGGGCAGAAAGAGGATCCCGTCCGAAATCCCTTCGGGATCGCGCAGCCCGACGGACTGCGTCTCGCCTTCCCGCACGGGGAAGAACTCCAGGTTGCGCAGCTTGGGACATTCCATCTTGAAATTATACCTCGCGTCTTCCGCGGCTGGCCATCTCCCAGGCAGCCAGGGCCAGCACCGTCAGCGCCAGGAGCACCAGTGACGCATAGCCGTACTCGGCGCCCGAAAACTTGATGAGGTCGGAAAAACGGCCGATCAGGAGCGACATGCGGGACATCACCGTATAGCCGAAGGCCGCGCCGAAGGCGATCATCAGAAAATAGATGCCCGTGCGCGCCGTCACTTTGCCCGGGCCGGTATGCTCGACCGAAAAGAAGAAATAGAACAGCACCGACACCACGCCGATGACCAGCACGATCGTGTTGACGCCGCTCTGCGGGGAGGCCAGGTTGAAACCCATGGACAACCCGTCGGCGCCCCGAGTCACCAGCGGATTCACCGTGTCCTCGATCTGCTTCAGGATGTAGGACGACACGGTCCGCGGGATCGCGACGCCGGACCCGAAGCCGACCACGAAGGCGAACGCAAGGCGGGAGAGCCAGGCGATCTTGGGCACGAACCGCGCCCACATGAGCAGGCCGAGGACCGCGGGGATCAGCAGCACGTAGCTGCTGAACACCGCGGGGTTCTCGGTGATGTCCTTCTTGAGCGGCTCCCACAGCAGCCTGAGGAAGACCGTATGCCAGGCCAGGACGACCGAATAGCCGACCGAGATGCCGACGTACAGATGCTCCCCGAGCTTGAACAGCGGGTTATCTTTATAAAGAAAGCTGTAGATAAACAGGGTCAGCCCCGCGGCGACCCAAGCTCCAAGTATCATCTCGCCTTCCCCTTCTCCCCGCGCAACACGAAATAGAACATGTTGCACAGGAGCACCAGGATGATGATCACGAAGTGGGTGGCGGACTGGGCGTCCATGCCGGCCGTCGCCGTCCCCTTCCGTTTGATCAGCGTCTCGTACTCCGCCGCGCCCTGCAGCCCGCCGATCAGGCCGTTGATCTGGCCACTGCGCAGGAAGGGGTAGAGGCCCGGCGCGATCACGCCGGTGGAGCCTCCGGCCATCTCGAAGCGGTACTTGTCCTTGCCGAAGACATACCACATCTCGATGCCCGAGCTTCCGGCCGCCAAACTGACCATGTAGTTCACGTCACGAAGGCTTCGCACCCCTTCCAACACAGGCATTCCTTGCGTCGGCGTCTTCGTGTAGTCCGAGGGAAACGCCTTGTAGAGGTCCTGCCCCATCGCGATGATCAGGGACCCAGCTCCCGGACTCCAGCCCAGGAAGACGTAGTCCTTACCCCGCTCCTTCCCTGTTTCGGCCGCCACTCTCGAAAAGACATCATCAGCCAGGCCCGTGCCGGTGAGCCAATGCGTCATCCCGATCACCCGGAGATTTTTGCGGAAGGCGTGACGGAGCAGCGCGACCGCCTGTGGCTCGAGCTCAGGCTTGGAGGACGGGTCGAAATCGAAGGAGAGCAGGAAGACCGAGCGCTCGGGCAACGCCTCGATGTACTCATAGACGCCCCGCACCTCCGGGGAGACCTTGATCGGCAGCCCGAAGGGCCGGAGCAACGGGAGCAGGACCGCCGCTGCGATCAGCAGGAAGATGATCCGCCGGTCGATCCCGATCATGCGGCGGGCAAATTCTTTCACTGGTCCTTCCCCCCGCCGAGGTACGCCCGCTCGATGCCGAGGATGATCTTCATCGAGAGGGCGACCTGCCCCATGCTCACGCCGATGAGGATGGCGCGCCGCACCGCGCTGTTCACCACGTTCAGGAGCCACTGGGTGACGTCCCACGTCCAGGGCAGGAGGAACTGGCCCAAGGGGACACGCCCCATCATCACCAGCACGGCGGACACGAGCAGCACGGACGCCTCCGGGGAGCGGGCTCGGAAGGCGCGGTAGGCCGCCGAGGCGATGAAGAACGCGAGGATCGAGAACATGGTTCCCTGCAGCGGCACCATCGAGTAGTCATAGAGCCAGCCGAAGGCGGTTTGCGCCCCGTCCACCTTGGTCTCGCCCCCGCTCTTGAATCCGACGACGATGGTGGCGAGCATCGCGGCGTAGAGCACGATGCTGTAACCCCAGCCCGGCACCTGGCGCTTGATCTTGACAGCATGGACGTGAAAGATGCTGGCCAGCCCCAGAGCCAGCGCAAACCCCGAAATGATCTGCATCCACTTGGAGACGTTGGTGATGGCCTCTTCGGAGACCGGATGCGGGATGTAGTACTGAAAGGCGAACGTCACGCCCATCACAAAGGTGATGGCCAGCGGGAGTTGGCGCTTGAGGAAGATCACTTGAAGTCTTTGAACAGGTCCAACACGTAGTTGAAGATCGACGAGTCGACAACGACGCCGATGGTCGCGAGGGCCGTGCCCAGCACCAGCACGCTCATGATGAAGGCTTTGCCGAAATCCTGGCCGCGCAGGGTCCCGACCAGGACCGGCTCGCGCGAGAGGTAGGCGCTGGCCGCGTAGAGCTCCTCCCCGATCAGCGTGTAGTCGCAGGTGGTCACGAAAAACGGGAGCTGGTGATCCGAATCGGTGCCGGCGATCTGGATCGCGCCGGTGCTGGCACCGGTCTCGGTCAGCAGCAGGGACTCCGCGAAATAGGAGCCCATGAAGAAATTGGCGGCCGGCTTCTCCCGCAGCATGATCCCGTCCACGGCCGCCGTGTAGCTGAACTGGTCGCTCGTGATGAAAAAGTTCGAGTCCTCCTTGTAGGCGTCAGGCCGGCCGGCCGCAACGTACGACTCCTTGACGATCTCCTGACAGACCGCCATGACGATCGGATCGCGGTGCGGGACCTTCAAACTCGTATCGTAGCGCGCCACCTTCTTGGCCACCTCGCCCAGGATGACGGTGGCCGCAATGGTGGAGACTTCGTCCATCCCGCCGGAGCCGGTAAGGTACAAAATCGGACGGCCCATTTCCGTCGAGCGGCCGATCGCCTCCTCGACTGCATCCAGGCCGGCGATGCGGCGCAAGGGGACATGGGGGTTTCGCCGCGCCGCCGCGATGCTCGCCAGCAGGACGCCCGTGAACGCCAGGACGAACACGAGGTTGTTCAATTGGGCCGTGTTGAAGACATTAGGCGCGCTCGTTGCCTCGGCCACCTCCGACCAGACTTCCTGGTCGCCCTCCCGGACAAGGAGCTTTACGAAATAGGGCTTGCCGTCTTCGATAGGAAAGGTCGGGGAGGCGGCAAGCTTCACGTAGTGGTCGCCCTTGCGGGCCGGCTGAGCCCACCACGGGAAATCCCCAGGCTTCACGTATCGCGTGTTGGAGGGGAACTCCGCGAGTTTCTTGAACGGGCCGTCAGGCCTGTCCGCCATCCAGACCTGGACGATCCGGTCAGCGCGGTCGGCGGGGGATGCATTCCAGACAAGACTCAGGCTTTTGCCTGCGTCACTGAGGGTATCGAGAGCCCGAAAGCCCTCCGGCGCAGGGATAGCCGCCAGCGCCGGTGCGCCCAGGAATAGCAGCAGTAGCAGAGTCGGGGCAATGATCACTTGGCGAGGGGCACCTTCACGCTGATGGCCCCTGCCAGGTCTCCCTCCTTCGCCCCTTCCTTCATGTATCCCGAGATGTCCTTCTCCCCCTTGGGCTCCCCGTGGCACGAGAGACATCCTTTGAGCATGAAAAGCGGCAGCATGACCCGGACGGCTTTCCCGCCATCTACAGTTTCGCTGAGGATCTTTTCGCCCTGGCGCGGGTAGGACGGATCCGCGAACTTCTTCAGCACGTTCGCCTCGAACTCGTCTGGCGTATTCTTCGGGTTCCGCGGGGGATTCTGCGTCTGCTTCAGGTACACGCCCGTCCTGGCCCGAAACTTAGCCGCCGCCTGGGTGCCGAACGTGGCGGGAATGAAGCCCTTGAAGCCGACACCCTGCTTGTTGATCACGATCTGGTAATCGGCCACCACCTGTTTTTCCGCATCGAGAAGCGCGGGCAGGAGCTTTTGGGCCATCTCCGACACCTTCTCGTTCTTCAGATTGGCGAGATCCACCTGCGCTCGTTCCTTGAACTTTTCGGTGACCTGTTTTTCGAAGACCTCGGGCGTAAAGCCCTTGTCCCCTCTCTCCGGGTCATTGATCAACGACTGGTTCGCCCCGACCGTGACCCGGCCCGCATCCAACAGAACTGCCAGCAACCGCCCGGCCTCAACCGCATCAGGACTGGCGCGAGCTTTCGGCGGCAGGAGAAGGTCGTCCCCCAGGAACACCGTCACTAAGGCTATCACGATCGCTCTTGCTCTATTCATAGCCGCCTCCTTGTGCTTATTTCACCGCCAGCTTGACACTCATGCCCCCACCTCTGTATAGCCCGTCTCTCGGGCCGCCGTCTACCCCTTTCCTCCTCAGCCCTCGATCACTTCGACGTTCGCCCGCGGGATCACCGCCCGTGAGCCGTCGGTGAACTGGACCTCCATCACGCGGACGCGGCTTTCCGTGGGAATCATCTGCAAATCAGACGGCAGGCCCACGACCTCGCCGATACGGCCGAAAAAGGGCGCCCGGATGACGCGCACCGGGTCGCCGACCTTGACTCCGCCCCTTACCTCTCCCCGCTGGCCGGTTTCGATGCCCGGAATCTGTTCGCCGGGCGCCAGCGGCACGATGATTTCCGGACGGATGACCCCCGCGCGGATCTGCGTCGCGCCGGAGATGGACGCCTTGCGTCCGTCCAGCTTCCGCAGCAACTCGAAGGTCCGGCGGGCCATCGGGATGCGCCCGAACCCTTCGGTCAGGACCAGGGTAAAGCCGACGGTTTCCGTTCCGGTGATGGCCACGCCAAGGTCGTAACCCAGGAGCGTCCGCAGGTCCTTGTCGTGCATCCCGCCGACGACGATCCCCTTGACGCCGACGGTTTTGGCCTGCGCCAGGGCCTCGGCCCCGACAAAGGCGCCGCCCACCACGATCTTGCCCGCATGGGCGGACGTGAAGTGTGCAGCCGTCACATCCTCCTCCGGCGAAGCGACCCCCAGGACCAGGGTCCCCCAGGTCTCACCGCCGATCCCGAAGATCCCCTGGATGAAGGCGCACGTGGTCTCCACCCGCGCGCCCTGGCCCGGCAGCACCTCCGCCACCGTGCCGTCGAGATAGGCGAAGAGCTCCACCGGCCGCGGCGGCTCCCGCAGGATGACCTGCCCCGTTGCCGTCGAAATGGTCTCCACGGTCCCGGTGATGGGAGCGCGCACCTGCGTCTTGAACCACGTGATGAAGGCTTTTGTCTCCGCCAGGACATCGCCTCGTTGGATCCGGTCTCCCACCCGCTTGACCATGTAATCGGGCAGGTCTTCAGGCAGAATGCCGAGTTGATTGACGAGATTCACCACATGGACTCTGCCGGGCAACTCGGCGCGAGCCACGACCGTCGCTGAGGTAACGGCATCGCCGGCCGAGACGAGGACCGTGCCGGGCAGCGGCAGAACCCGCTTCTTGGAGACGACGGTCCTCGCGGTGACGGTGAGACCCGGTGTGTAGGTGTGTGCCATTTTCGCTTCGCGAACGTTATACGTTAATCGCTAATGACCTTCCTAATCCTGAAGTTCCCGTTTAACGTTTAACGATTAACGGTTATACGATCCTCACGCCGGGTAAAGGTTCAGCGCCGCGTGCCATTGCTTCAAGGCGCGCACCCGCTCCTCCGCCTTGGTAGGAAACTGCAGCGGCCGCCCGCGCCCGTCCAACACCACACCGACGACGCCCCCCCGGGCGCGCCGTTGGACCGGCACGCCCCTGCCCGCCCCCATGTCCATGGACCGGGCCGGGGTCATGGCGACCGCGGCCTCTTCCCCATCGGCGAGCGGAAACAGCCGGAGCTCTCCGAAGGCCAAGGTTCCCCTCGCCGGCTCTCGTCCACTCGGAAACGCGATGACATAGTCCGCGCAGCGCTCCCCCCGGGCGCCTTGCCCGATCGGCGCCACGCATGTGCCCAAGTGGATCAGACAGTCCCGGACGAACACGTCGGTCGCGGCCTGCTCGTTGACGGTGGAGAGGACCCCCAGGTGAGGCATCATGAAGATGCTGTCCACGGCCAGCTCGGTGAACCCTAACGGCTCATAGGCGTCCACCATCATCAGCAGGGACTGCACCCGGCGAGGAGCGTGCGAGAGGATCCCCCCGCTGCCGACGATGAGATCGAGCTGCAGCATGTCCACGAGCGTCTCCCCCGACGCCTTCTGCTCGAACACGTCGGAAATGGACCGCTCCTGCTGGACTCCCTTCAGCCCGGTCGCCAACGATTTGTGATGGATGAGGGCCAGACGCAGGGCCTCGCGCGCGATGGCCTGCTCGATCTGGAGCTCATCCAAAGTCTGCGGGACCGTCGTCGGGCGGATCATCTTGTTCTTGATCCGGTTGCGCAAGTCCTGCTCGTCGATCGAGAAGGGTACCCATCGCATGATGCTGTCGAGCGTCGCCTCGGCCAGCACGTTCGAGATGCTGTAGCTCATGCCCAGATTGGCCGAGACGGTGCGGTTGAAGATACCGTGAAACACCGAGAACACGTCGGTCGTCGCCCCGCCAATGTCCACACCGATCAAGTTGATCCCCTGTTTCTTGGCGATGGTCTCCATGATGAGCCCCACGGCCGCCGGGGTCGGCATGATCGACGCGCCCGCCCAGGCGATGAGCTTCTTGTAGCCCGGGGCCTGGGCCATGACGTGCTCCAGGAACAGGTCGTGGATCTTCGCGCGAGCGGGCCCGAGGTTCTCTTTCTCCAGCACGGGTCGTAAGTTCTCGGTGATGGTCAGCGCGGTTTTCTTGCCGAGGATTTCGCTGATGCGCGCGCGGGCGTCCTTGTTGCCGGCGTAGATCAGCGGCAGGTTGTAGCTCATGCCGAGCCGCGGGCGGGGCTCGGCGGCTGCGATGTATTCCGCCATCTCCACCACGTGCGTCACGGTGCCGCCGTCCGTCCCACCGGAGAGCAGGATCATGTCCGGCCGCAGCGCGCGGATGCGTTCGATCTTCTCGTGCGGCAGTCGCCCGTCGTTCGAGGCCAGCACGTCCATCACGATCGCCCCGGCCCCGAGGGCGCACCGCTGGGCGCTCTCCGCCGTCATGCTCTGCACGACCCCGGCCACCATCATTTGGAGCCCGCCCCCGGCACTGCTTGTGGAGATGTAGATATCCACGCCGACTTTCGGGTCACCGCCCGCCCCGCTCGGCGTGACGATCTTCTCGCCGTCGAGGATCTTCCGGCCGGAGAGCTCCTCGATCTCCGCGATCGCGTTGAGGACCCCGCGGGTGACGTCCTCGAAGGGCGCCTCCACAGTAGTGGGCGCCTCGCCCCGGTGCGTCTGCCGGTACGCGTCGCCCACCTTCTCGATCAGAATGGCCTTGGTCGTCGTGCTGCCGCAGTCCGTGGCGACGATCGTGCGGAGCGGCTGGTCCGGCGGAACGATCATGGAGGTCCCGCTGTCCTCGACGCTCCGGCTCTGTTCTCAATCATGGCGCCGAGCCGCGACAGGGTATCGCGTCGTTCGAGGAGGAGCGCGACACGCTCCACATCACGCTGGGTGAAGACCACCTCGAGGATTGGGGTGAAGAAGTGCAGGGCTTGGCTGCCGAGGAAATTCATCGGCCCGACCGACTCGAGAAACAGGATGGCCGGCGTCGCCATCCCGCGCTCGGCGACAGTCGCCGCGACCCGCTCGAGCAAGGCCAGGTCCTCCAGCGAAAGCGGCTGGCTCTCCGGTTCCACCGCAAAGGCATGCTTAACCCGCGCCTTCAGCCCGATGAGTTTGTGCGCTAGAAACCCTTTGGAGAACGGCGACACAAGCACCTGCATGCGAAGCAAAGATGGAGAAACAGCGGCATTATATGGACGCGTCGTAGGAGAGTCAATTCGGGCGGGACTAGGCCGGCGGCGCACCAGCCTGCTGTTCGGCATGGTAGGAACTGCGGACGAGGGGGCCGGACTCCACATGATGGAAACCCAGCGCGAGCCCCTCCTCCTTGAGCAACCGGAACTCCTCCGGCGGGTAGAAGCGTACGACCGGCCAATGCGCCTTGGTTGGCTGCAGGTACTGCCCGATCGTCATGATGTCGCACCCGACCGCTCGCAAGTCGCGCATCACTTCTCGAACCTCTTCGGCCGTCTCCCCCATTCCCACAATGAGACCAGATTTCGTCCTTGCCCCCATCCTCTTTGCCCTGTCTAGCAGCGTGAGAGACCGATCATACTTGCCCTGCGGTCTCACGGTCGGAAACAGGCGCCGCACCGTTTCAATGTTGTGGTTCAGAATCTCGGGCTCTTCGGCCACGACAGCGGCCAACGCAACGAGGTCACCGAGAAAATCCGGAATGAGGACCTCGACCGTGCAGGTCGGCAGCTCTCGCCGAATGGCCCGGATCGTCTCGGCGAAGATCCGGGCGCCGCCGTCGGGCAGCTCATCGCGGTTGACCGACGTGATGACGGCATGCCGGAGTGCGAGGGCTTTGATGGCCGCCGCCACTCGTTCGGGCTCCGTTTCATCCAGCGGCAGGGGCCGGCCGGTGGTCACGGCGCAGTAATGGCAACGGCGCGTACAGATGTCGCCGAGGATCAGAAAGGTGGCCGTCCGGTTGTTCCAGCACTCCCAGACATTCGGGCACCGCGCCTCTTCGCAGATCGTATGGAGGTTCAGGTCCTGGGTAAGCCGCCGGATCTCCTGGTAGTCCGGCCCGTGGCGCAATTCCACCTTGAACCACGCCGGCAGGCGCGGCCTCGGCTCATGGAGCATGGGGATGGGACGGCTCATAGGTCCCTCGGATGCTCCAATGCCTGCTTGAATGTCTGGAGGAACTGCGCGGCGACCGCCCCGTCGATCACGCGGTGATCGCACGACAACGTGAGCGTCATCCGATGGCCCACCTCGACGCGGCCGCCACGGACGACAGGCGTCTCCCGCACAGAGCCCACAGCGAGCGCCGTCGCGGCGGGCGGCAGGATCACCGCGCTGAAACTCTCCACGTCGAACTTGCCCAGATTGGAGATCAGGAACGTCGCGCCCGTGTATTCCTCGGGCACCAGCTCGCGCTTGCGGGCTCGCGCCACCAGGATCCGTTCCGCTTCGACGATCTGCCCCAGCGTCTTGCTCCCGCAGTCCCGCAGGACCGGCACGATCAGGCCGTCCTCCAGCGCCACGGCGATCCCAATGTCGATGCTGGAGAAGATCCGGATGGTCTCACCCGCGAAGGACGCATTAAGGCCCGGGTGCTGCTTCAGGGCCCGTGCAGACGCGGCGATGAGCAGATGGGTGATCGAGATCGGGGACGGCGCCGCGGCCATCTTCGACCCCTCGACCACCCGGAGCCCCTCGGCCATATCCACGTCGATGGTGACGTAGAAATGCGGGACCGGCGCCTTGCTCTGGGTGGTCATCCGCACGATGGCCTTGCGCATCTGGCTGAGAGGGACCTCCCGCACCGTGGGTTGGTCTTTCTTTTGGGCGAGGAAAGATTCGAGGTCCCGCTCGACGATTCGCCCGCCCGGGCCGCTGCCTTTTACGGATTTTAGGTCTATGCCATGCTCGCGGGCGAGCGTGCGAACCCTCGGAGACGCCAGCGTGTCTTCCTCAGGTGACGCGACAGGCGACGCGACCGCAGAGGGTGCCGGGCGCGGCGCGCTGGGACGGGCCGCCGAGGGCTGAGCACCGGCGAGGATATCCCGAATGTCCTCGTCAGGATCCCCAATCACGCCGATGAGAGTGCCGGACGGCACGGTCGTACCTTCAGGGACCAGGATCTTGAGGAGCGTCCCGGACGCGAACGCCTCGAGGTCCATCACCGCCTTGTCGGTCTCGATCTCCGCGAGCACGTCGCCGCTCTCGACACGCTCGCCTTCGGCCTTCCGCCATTTCACGACGACGCCTTCCTCCATCGAGTCCGTCAGCTTGGGCATGATCACGCGACTGGCCATCGATAGCCCCAGATTGTCATTCTGAGCGCAGCGAAGAATCTCTCCACTCTTCGAAACTGAGACCCTTCGCTTTGTTCAGGGTGACACAAGCGCATACGCTAGGTCCTGTAGAGCACCTGATGCACCGCCGTCACCACTTTGTCCGCGTTCGGGATCGCGGCGTCCTCAAGGTTGCGCGCGTACGGCATCGGGACGTCCCGGCCGGTGACGCGGACGATCGGGCCGTCCAGGTAATCGAACACCCGGCGATACAGGCTCTCGGCGATC
>Ga0209235_1002130_pt1 | contig 10996 bp, 9 predicted proteins | sample GraSoi013_1_20cm_4_FD_185817 | JGI IMG/M metagenome (GOLD analysis project Ga0209235, IMG submission 185817) | Grasslands soil microbial communities from the Angelo Coastal Reserve, California, USA - Sample 09_25_2013_1_20cm (SPAdes) (version 2) | ecosystem: Environmental > Terrestrial > Soil >...
CCCGACACCGCCCCCGCCGAACCAGCCGCCGAGCGTGACCGCCGGCGGGGAGCAGTTTGTGCTGGTCGGCGCGCTGTTCAGTCTACAGGGCGCATCTTTCTCCGATCCGGACCATAATGGGCCGTGGACCGTCACCATCGACTGGGGCGACGGCACGTCCGACACGTTCACTGCGACGAGCGAAGGGTCGATCAGCCGCCCGCATTCGTATCCCGTGACGCTGTTACCACACGACTACCAGCTCACCGTGACCGTGGAGGATGCGGATGGCGCTCGCAACTCGGCCACGAAGACGGTCCACGTGACGGTGGCGTGACGAGGAGCAGGAGCGCGTACCCTCGCGCTTGAACCCCCGGGGCATTAGCCCCGGCCTGCTAGCCACGGAAGCACGTCTTGCCTGAACCCCCGGGCAACGCCCCGGGGTTAACCCACCCGGGCCTACAACCAGTGGCAACCCGTGCGACGCTGAAGAGGCCATGCACGCCACCCAACGAGACGCGGGGCTTGCATGGCCTCTTCAGCGGCGTCCCGCTCCGACACCGTCCGCCCGTGTGGGTGGGTTAACCCCGGGCCGACGGCCCGGGGCTGACGGCAACTAACCCCAATACCGTCCGCCGAGGCACAGCAACGGTGGAGAGGCCCTTCACCCCGGGGCACCGTAACAACCACGCACGGCACGGGGGAGAGTCCGGTGACTCCGGGGCACCGCCCCGGGGTTGCCACCCACGGAAGCACGTCTTGCCTGAACCCCGGGGCAACGCCCCGGGGTTAACCCACCCGGGCCTACAACCAGTGGCAATCCGTGCGACGGTGAAGAGGCCATGCACGCCAGCCGACGGGACGCGGGGTATGCCCGGCCTCTTCAGCGGCGCCCCGGCCCGATGCCGCGCGGGTGGGTTAACCCCGGGCCCACGGCCCGGGGCTCACCGCAACCAAACCCACCACCGTCAGGTCGAGCGCTGCAACGGGCGAGCGGCCCGACGCCGCGCAACCGTGCGGGTGGACCGACCCTGAGCCTATCGCCACGGTCCCACCCACGGAGACTCGCGCTCCACAAAACCCCGGGGCATGGCCCCGGGGTTGGTCTACCCGTCTCTGGCCTCTTTCACCCACTTCCCCTCCAGCTTCGCCATCTCGAGCGCCCGCGCGGCGCGCGCCAGGAGGCTCCGCGCTTCGAGCGCCCCCCCCCCGGCCCGGCGGCTGCCGACGGCGTCGTACCCCGCGCGCAGCTCGACCCCGACCGAGTCCCGCAGTCGTTTCGCGAGCTGTCGCGCCCCGGTGCGGTTCACGCCCGCCGCCACCACCGCGAACTCGGCGGGTCCGATGCGGCCGAGCGCATCGGAGCGGCGCCCGCTCGCCTCGAGCAGCCGCGCGACACTGCGCAGCGCTTCGAGGCCGTCGGTCTCCGCTTCCTGGCGGTCGCGGTGGGGAGCGAGCGCCACGCAGGCCACCGACGTGTTGTGCCGCGCAGCCTGGAGGATCAGCTCACCGGCGCGGCGCGCGAGACCGTGCGTCGAGTACAGGCCGGTCACGTCGTCCACGAGGTCCCGACGCGAGGCGCCATCCCGCTCGACCTTGACGAGCACGTAGCGGTCCAGCTTGCCGAGTAGCTCGGCGACGTTCAGGGGCTGCCGTACCAGCTCCCACACGCCCGCCCGCAGCGCACTGAGATGGTCCTGTCGACCGGGACGCGTGGGCACCAGCAGCAGGATCGGCGTGCTCGAGCCGATCGACGGATCGGCGCGGAGCGTGCGGCTCAGATCGAGGGCTTGCCCTGCTCCGAGCCCTGCGTCGAGCACGACGACATCGGGGCGCGCCGTGCGCGCCCGCTCGAGCACGGAGGCTTCGGCGAACACGCGCAGCACGGAGTACCCGCGTCGCCCGAGCGATCTGACGACGTCCGAGAGGGCGTGGTTCTGATCGCTGGCGATGAGGATCCGCGGCGGACGGGTGAGACGCGGACGAACCGGCATGAGACGTGGGGCGTCGACTAGCCCAACCGAATAAATACCCCGCTCCCACCGCATGGTTGCCTGCTCCCTGCTCCCCGCTCCCTGCTCCCTCCAATGAGGGAACTCCCCCGCCCCGCCGGGCGTACGACGACATTCAACAGGAGGTGTCGTATGGAAGCCCGCATCACAGCGCAGTCGCAGTCCTTCAAGCTCCGGGAGCGGTTGCATGAAGCGCAGGTCTCACATGGCCAGGAGGTCCGGGCCGACCTGCCAAACGTCCGCGTCGCCGTGCTCGCGGCGACGGGGGAAGCGCAATTGATGTTCTGCAACATGGGCTCGATCCGCGTGCGCGAGCTCGTCCAGTCGGGAGACCAGGGCCCGCTGGCCACGGAGGTCACGCTGCAGGGTCTCACGGTGCCGTTCCCGGGGAGTTACGACCTCGTGAACGCGCGCGTCTCGGTGAACGGCGGCATCCACGTGGTGGTGGACCGGGAGACGCAGGTCGTGGCCAACGGTCGCCGGGGCCTAGAAGGGATAGCCGAGGTCTATCTCGACAATTGGCCACGTAGTGTGGGCGTTGCCTGACGCGCTGAGGCTCACGCGGCCCGCGAACGTCTTCGCGCCCAGCTCGACGCCCACGCCGTCCACGTAGCGGGCGGGATCGAAGCTCCAGCGGTCGAGCACGGTCCCGGCGTTCCAGCGAACGCGCGCGAAGACGTCCGGCGCGAGCTCCCATTGCGCCCCGAGCTCCGCCTTTTGGACGTGCCGGCCGCGTCGCTCCTGCGTGCGCAGCCCCACGAAGGCGATGTCGCGGTCGGGAAAGAGGTAGTAGGCGTTGGCTCCACCCAGGAAGAACTGATAGTACGGCGGCGGTTCGCCGCCCGACGCACCCACGGTCGCGCCCGCCCAGACGGAGACCGGGCGCACGAGCGGCAGGTATCCCCGCAGCTCGGCCGCGTGGTGCGAGAACGATCCGCCGGCGCCCGCCAGGCGGTTGCCCCACTCGGACACGGCGCGAAACGAGAGCCCCGAGCGCGGAAACAGGCCGCGATCGTAAGTGTCGACTTGCAGCACACCCGCGACGCTGTAGAACGTCCGGTGCAGCGGCGCGGTGGCGACGGCCGACACCTCCTCCGCCCAGCGCGCATGCTCCGCTTTGACCCGGATCGACGCGTCCACCGCGGTGCCGAGGCTCCGCGCGATCGAGCCCGTGATCGCGCCCAGGTCCACGCGCGCCTGCGCGACGCGGTGGTCGCCCTGGTAGAGATCGAACGGGCTGCGGACGTAGTCGCCGTCGGCACCGAGCGTGACGCTTCGCCCGTCCCCGAGGGGCTGCGACACGCCGGCGCCGACCTGGATCTGCTGGCCCAGGCGGGCGTCGGCGCGCCCGCTGAACCCGCCCGCCACGCGGCCGAGCGTGCTCGACAGCAGCACGGAAGCCTTGTACCGACTCTCGTAGCGCAGTCCCAGTCCGAAGCGGCCGCCCGAACGCTCCCGGAGCAAACGATTCAGGTCGCCCTGCTCGAGGCGGTACCCCACGCTCTCGAACAGGCCGGTGGCGTACAGCCGGCTGATGCGCTGGTCCAGCGCGCGGCGAGACACCCAGGTGCCGGGTTTCACCCCGAGGGCGCGCGCGAGGAACCCTCCCGGCACGAGACCGGCGGGATCGAACCGCACCTTCGCCACCAGCACCGACTCCGGCCCGACCACGGGCGGCCGCGGGGCCCTAGCCCGCCGGGATACGCGCCGCTTCGCGAGCGCGGCCTCGATCTCCGGAAGCGCCGCGCGTGCCGCCGCTTCTCCCCGCGCGATCACGTCGCTCGCGCGCGCGAAGCCAAAGGTGGAAAAGCCGCGAACGTCCGGGAGCATCAGGACGTCGCATTTGCTCCGCTGCTCGGCCGCGGAGTCCCACACGCGGAACGACACTGACTGCACCAGGACGTCCACCAGCGAGACGATCGAGTCCCGCGGCTCGAGCGGATCGGTGACGTCGCTGCAGATCAGCACGTCGGCGCCGAGGGCGCGCGCGTCCTGCGCCGGGAGGTTCCGCACCACACCACCGTCGATGACTGCCGTGTCCGCGAGCTCGACCGGTGAGAACACGCTGGGGATGGCCATGCTGGCGCGGATGGCGTCGGGCAGGAACCCGTGATCGAGGACTACCGCTTTGCTGGTCTCGAGGTCGGTCGCGACGGCCGCGAAGGGAATCGGCAGCGCGCGGAAATCGCGGACTCCGTGCGCCGACCAGGTCAGACGCGTCAGGAGCTGTGAGATGCGCTGCCCCGCGACGACGCTCTTCGGAAGCTTGATCCCGCCCCGATGAATCGGCAGCGTGACCAGGTAGTGGTCTTCGGTGAACTTGCGATCGACCGCGAGATCGCGACGGTCCACCGGGTCGGTGAGCAGCCGGTACCAGTCCTCCGTGCGGACGATCGTATCGAGTTGAGCGGCGGTGTAGCCCACGGCATACAGGCCACCCACCACGCTGCCCATGCTCGTGCCGGTGATCACGTCCACCGGAACCCCTGCCTCCTCGAGCACCTTCAGCACACCGATGTGGGCGAGCCCGCGCGCCGCACCGCCCGACAGGGCGACACCGACCCTCTGGGCGCGGGCTCCGCACACCGGTAGCGCGCACGCAACGAGCACCATAGCAAATCGCTTCACGGCCTACCCGATTGGAGGGGGTTGAAGGGTTAAGGACTGTTGCAGCCCCGCGCCAGTCAGGGCGCGCGGCGAGGCGGAACAGTAGGAAGCACACAATATGCAACGGTTTTCGGGAGGTCCGAGTCCGTTGGGAGGAACTGCGCGCTATGATCCGCCGGCGGAGCTTCGATCGACGCGAGAATCTTGGTCGCCGTATGGTACGCGACCGCCGGCGGGAGCAGGAGCCGCCGGAGGTTGAGCGTCGCAGCGGCAAGGAGCGCCGCTCGGGCAGCGTCCGGCGCTCGGGTGAGGAGCGCCGCTCAGCCCGGCAAGGCGCCGTGGCTAGCTAGTACCAGCGCGGTCGCGCGGCCGCTCTTTTTCCCCCCCCGCTTCGAACACACAAAACCCCGAATCTTCCCACGCGACTGGAAACAGCCCGTTGCACCGGGGGCACACCAGTTGGACGGGGTGCTGGCCGAGCGGTGCACGCGCGCTGCAGCTCGGGCACACGCCGTAGGTCGATCCCCAGCTCGCTGGTGGGTGCTGGGCGTTGGGGAGTCGCGTCACGACGGACCACATGGTGGGACGAAACGGGAGGATCTGGAGAAAGGTGCGCGGTACCGTCACCGGTCGCCGGTTGACCTCGAGGACGCCTTCGAGCGCCGTCGCGCGGATGACACGGTACCACGCACCGCGTCGCACCTGACGGCTCGTGCGGACTCGGGTCCGAGCCCACTGTTCTGCATGTGGCATGATCGCCCTCCAGAGCGACGGGGGGGGGTCGTGATTCGGGTAGCTCTTGGGGCGCGAAGGCCAGTTTGCGACCTCATGGTAAGGATCGGCTGGGGCGTGGGTCACACTGCCAAAGGTCAGGTGTCTGTCAGAGGTTCGGGTGGGTTGACCCCGGGCTGGCGCCCGGGGTCAGTGAAACACGACGGGTGTGCCTAACCCCGGGCGCTGCGCCGTGCGGGCGTGAACCGACGGAGACGGGAGCACCAGCGCCGGCATCGGTGCTGCGTCATGCCGGTGGAGATACAGGGCGTGGGCCCTGAGGCCCGGCAGGTCTACCTGGTAACGCGTGATGGTGCCGCAACGGCGCCAGCCGGTGCGATCGGCCCAGGCGCGCGCGGCGGTGTTGGGCTCGTGAATGTGGGTGACGAGCTCGGCCAGGCCGAGGCGCCGCGCTTCCTGGTACAGCGCGTACTCGAATCGGCTGGCCACGCCCTGCTTCCTTGCGCTCGCGAACGCGAACAGGTTCTCCACTTGGCCGGTGCGGGGCGGCAGTGGCGCGTACATCCCGGCCCAGTCGCCCAAGCGATGCAGGCGCCTGCCGTCCGCCTCCGTGAGGAGCCACTGAATACAGAACGGTCCATCCTCACCCAGCCAAATGTACGCGCGCCGCAGGCCCCGCTCCCAGAAGCGCAGTCCCGACCTCAACTGGTTCTCGGCTTGCTCGGGATGGTGCCGCAACATGTCGATGAGGTCATCAGTCACGCGGGTGAGACGAACGTCGGGCCCGACTGGCGGCAGCGGTCCGGTCAGGTCGATGCGGTAGCGGATCCAGCGTTGCACGAGCACGCGCTGCGGCAGCACCGCACGCGCCAGGCGAAGCGTTGCGGTGACGCAGGTCCGGAGCAGCGCTCCGGCTCGGACGCCGGAGCGGCCGACGTACACCCAATTTCTGCGCGAACGTTCCATTGAGTGCCGCGTCCACGCTGCAAGTCACGGACCCGGAGCCCCGGCGCCTCAGCGGGCTGGTGGTGTGTAGCGTGGGGGCAACAGTCGCCTGTCTTTCTTGAACCCGGCACGGCAGCAACCCCGGGGCACGGGCCCGGGGGTTGGTCCACCCGACTGACCCTGCCCTACTGCACGGTAATGCCCCGCACGGTCCGCACCGCGCCGCTTACCGTCTCGCCCACGTGCAGGCCGTGTCGCACGGCGCCCGTCCCCGTGATCACGTTCGGGTCGTTCAGCCCATCGCGGTCACAATCGAACGCGCCGTCATCGACCACAATTGTCCCGTTGCCCGCGAGCGTGTTGGCGCCCGAACTGTCGGGGAAGACCGCGCCGACGTCACCTGCGTTGCCCTGCAGGTTGTTCCCAACGAACGCGTTCCGACAGGCGAGGTGGGCGAATATGCCCGCCTCGCCGGAGGCGGTGATCCGGTTATTGCTGAACGCATTGTCGCTTACCGGTATCCCGGCAAGGAAAGCCGCCCCGACGTCCGACAGCCGGATCCCGTTCCGCACGGCTCCGCGAAACTGGTTCCCCTGCACACTGCTGTGCGCCAAGCGCGCCGCGCTCAGGCCGTTGCGCCACGGACCGATGACCACGTTGTCGGCGATGACGACGCCGGCGGCGCCCGCCGGTCGGATGCCGCCCTGGCGAAGACCGATGGACGGCGCCGTAGCAACGAGGGTGTTGCGCTCGATCCGGGCGCCGTCGACACCGGCGACATCGACCTGCAGCTGAATTCCCGAGAAGGACCCGGGCGCTTCGAAGTGATTGTCGGTCACCACCGCGCCAAGCCCGCCGGAGATGAACACACACTCCCCACCGGGAGCACAGGTCCCGCTGTTGTTCGTGAAGCGGATGCTTTCCGCGAAGAAGGTCGTCCCGTCGTTGAACCCGGCCAACGGACTGTCGCCCGCCTGGCTGGCGTCGAGGACCAGTCGATCCACCACGTCACGCTTGGCAGCGGCGATCAGCAGGTCTTGCACACCCGATCCCGCGACGGCAAACAGCCCGGCGCCGGGTGTGGCGCAGGTGACGGTGACACCGGCAGTGCGGATGGTGTCGTCCTGCGTGAGACCGATCATACCCTGGATGGCAATCACGGCACCGGGCGTCGCCGTCGCGATGGCGGTGCGAAGCCCCGCCTCGTCGCTCACGGTGACGCTCGGCGTCGCAGGACAAGCGGCCGGCCCGGCCGCGGCGAACGACGGACGGTTGGCCGTCGGGACGGTGCTCTGGTCCTCGCAACCAGCCACCACGACCAGGAGCAGGGGAAACAATCGCGCAATGGGATTCATGGGAGGTCCTCGCTCAGCGAGAGATGTCGATGATCACGTTCTGGTTCGTCCCGATGTTGCCGGGGCTGCCCGGCGGCACGACCACGCCCACGACGCTGCCGACGGCATTCGCCGAGGCCGATGTGGAAACGCCGGTGCTATGCTGCCGGAAGCCCGGGAAGATGAGCTCGGTGGTCCCGCTCGAGCGCACCTGGAACGCGCCGTTGGCGCTCCAGTTTACGGTGACCAGGCCCGATGGCCCGCCGAAGGTGAAAAAGTTGGGATTGCCGGTGGTGTTGGTCGCGAGGCGGAGCTGCTGGCCGCCGCCGCTCAGATCGCCGTTCGGGATCAGGCCGTTGCCGCCGAAGAAGGTGCAGCCGACGAACGGGTCGCACTGCTCGATGAAATAGGAAAGGAACGTCTGGGGGCTATTGGTGGAGCCTCCGCGACTGACACCCAGCGAACCGAAGACGAACCCGCCGCCCCCGCCGCCCGAATCGCTCGGCGACCCCGACACAAACCAGTTGACCGATCCGGAGTTGCCGTTCGCGACGAAGTGCGACTGGTTCCCCGGCCCACCCCCTCCCCCTCCGGTATCGCTTGCGGTCGCGAAGCTGGGTCGCGGCCCGTTGGCGCTTGCCGCCGGTGTGGCCGTCGAGTCCTTGCAACCGGCGAACGAGTAGCCGAGCGCCAGCGCAGCGCATACTGCGGGAACACGGAGATACATGGATGCCTCCTTGGCAAACCGCTGCATACGAGCCTCCACGGGTGACGGTTGGCGAGCGGGAGTGTCGCACGAGCCGGTCAAGTTCCGGTCAAGCGAGTCGCGACGCATGGGCCGTTTGGCCTACGCGTGACGTATCGAAGCGAAACGATTGCGGGGCGTTCCGGGGCGGGCTACGTTCGCGCCCCTTCGACGTGCGGCTCGCGTGTCCACCGGATTGTCTGCTGTCGAGTTGGCGCAGCTCCAGGCTGCGCTCGAGACGCTGCTCTCGCCGTTTGACTACGCGGGCGTAAGAGCCTGGCGGACGCGAGTACGCCACACCGTGCAGGCCCTGCTCGGCGCCGACACCTCCGTCTCACTGCTGCAGCTTCCGGGCGAGCCCCCCTTCGAAGCGGACGATCTCGCTCCCTTGACCGAGTACGGCGCGTACTACCACCGCTTTGACCGGGTGGACAAGTATCGCGATCTCGGCACCGTCGCGTTCACGTGGCGCGTCATCGGGCACCTGTGGGAGCGACCGAGCCGCGCGGCCTGGCTCGCCAGCGAGTTCTACAACGACTGGGTGGTGCGGAACCGCCTATGCCAGCCGCGGGGCCTAAACGTCGCGCTGCCGGCCGGCCAGCCGCTCATCGGTCCGCCGCAGGGGCAGGACATCGCGGCGCTGTATCTCTATCAGGACGCGGAGCGCCCGGCGGTCGACGGGGAGCGGCAGCTCGTGCTGCTGCGCGCACTGCTGCCCGCGTTTCGCGCGGGGACGTACCTCGCGCTGCGCCTCGGCACCCGCGGCATGCTGGCCGACTTGCTGGGCACGCTGTCGGAAGGAGTCGTCCTGCTGGACGAGCGCGCCCGCGTCGTGCACCAAAACCCGGCGTTCCGCGAGCTGCTCGCGGAAGAGCCCGAGGCCGCCCGCCTCGAGCGCGAATGCGTCCACGCGGGACGCCGCCTCCTGGCGCTGGCCGCGCCGAACCACGCGAAATCGCGCCCGGAAGAAATCATCGGCCCCGGCGCCACGGCGGTGCGCACCGCCACGGCCGTGTATCAGCTGCGCACCGCGCTCGTCGGCCCGGGCGTCCTAGGCCTCGGGCCGATGGCCCTCGTGGTGCTCGAGCGCCGGACGCCGGGTCGCAGGGCACTGGAGGGGTTTGGGGTGCGATTCGATCTCACGCCGCGCGAGCTCGCCGTGTCCCGGCTGCTCACGGAGGGACGGTCGAACGACGAAGTCGCCCGGCTGCTCGGCGTTTCGATCCACACAGCGCGCCGCCACGTGGAGCACGTCCTGATGAAGCTCGGCGTGCATTCGCGGGCGGCGGTCGGCGCCAAGCTGCGGGAGCCCGAGATGCCGCGGATTCCCTGAGCGGCGCCGCGGCGAACTACTTCAGATCGATCCTCCCCAGCTTCTGGACGCCCGACAGCGCCAGCCACAGCCGCGCCCGGGTCGAGTCCACCGCCATATTCCGCACCACCGAGCCCGGCGTCGGGATCTTGACCGTCTCGGCGCGCTCCGTGGCCGGGTCGAACGCCACGATCTGGTCGGTGCCTGACTCGTCGTACCAGATGCGTCCGTCGGTCCCGACGGCGATGCCGTACGGCTGGCTGCCGTCGCCGCCGGGACAGGCGAAGTCGCGCACCTGTCCCGTGGCGGGATCGAGCCGACCCAGCTTGCCGCGGGCGTAGTCCGAGTACCACACGATGCCACGGGAGTCCGCCACCAGACGGCGGGGCCGGGAGCTGGGAGCAGGGAGCGGGAAAATGCGCAGGGAGCCGTCTGCCGGATTGATGCGACCGATTTGATTGGTCCCGAAGAGGGCCATCCAGATCATCCCGTCGGGCGCGGCGACGAGGCCGTACGGCCGGGCGCGAGCCGTCGGCACCGGATAAATCTTGGCGGTGCCCGAAGCCGGATCGAGCACGCCGTACAGATTCGCGCCCTGGACGGTGAACCAGACCTTCCCCTGATGGAAGAGCGGCGTGTGCGGGTCACGCGCCTCGGACGGCAGCGGATACTCTTTGATCGCGCCGGTCGCGGGATCGAGCCGGCCCAGTCGGGCGGTGAAGTTCCCGGTGTACCACACGCCGCCATCCGGCGCGACGACGATGCCGTGCGGCCCCGATGAGGGCGTGGGGGTCGCGTAGTCCATGACCTTGCCGGTCGCAGGATCGAGCCGGCCGATGTAGCTGTTCGCCTGGTCGGTGTACCAGACGATCCCGTCGGCCCCGACGGCGGGGTCGTGCGGGAACGCCTTCGGGCGCGGGAGCGGATACTCAGTGATAACAGGGAGCAGGGAGCGGGGAGCAGGGAGCAGACACAAAAGAACGACCGAGGCAAAGCGAATCATGGGCGAGCGAGTCATTGGTGGTTCCTTCGGGCGGAGCATTATGATAGTGGTACTGGTGTGTGGTAGCAATTGAACTTGAGACGGGAGCCGGCACGATCAGCGAGAGCCCATCCGGCGGTTCACCGGCGCGGTTTCCCCCACAACCGCTCCCCACCGCTCAGTCGGTCCTGTGGCGACCCGCGGTCCAGGAGCTGGCGCCCCCGGAAGGCGACGCCAGCCCGATCTTCATCGCGCAGCGCACGCTCGCCGCGGTGGAGGAACACCTGGTCGCGGCTCCCCACCGGGCGCTCCTCGGGTATCTGGTCGGACGCGTGCTCGAGGCTCCCG
>Ga0209235_1002132_pt1 | contig 10992 bp, 10 predicted proteins | sample GraSoi013_1_20cm_4_FD_185817 | JGI IMG/M metagenome (GOLD analysis project Ga0209235, IMG submission 185817) | Grasslands soil microbial communities from the Angelo Coastal Reserve, California, USA - Sample 09_25_2013_1_20cm (SPAdes) (version 2) | ecosystem: Environmental > Terrestrial > Soil >...
ATCAGCCTGTCGAACCTGCCTGGGCGCAGAATGGCCGGATCAATAATGTCAGGCCTGTTAGTCGCGCCGATTACTACTACGTTTTCCAACGATTCTATTCCGTCAAGTTCGGTGAGCAGTTGGCTTATCACTCGCTCTGAAACTCCACTATCGCCAAAGCCGGTTCCACGTCTCGGAACTACAGAGTCTAGTTCATCGAAGAAGATGATGCTTGGAGCAGCTGTTCTCCCTTTCCGGAAGACCTCCCGTATCGCCTTCTCCGATTCCCCAACCCACTTGCTGAAGAGTTCAGGGCCCTTGATCGAGATGAAGTTCGCCTCGCTCTCAGTGGCCACCGATCGCGCCAGCATGGTCTTCCCACAACCGGGGGGTCCGAAGAGCAAAATCCCCTTTGGAGCGCGAATCCCAACTCTCTTGAATACTTCAGGCTTCTTCAATGGCCACTCGACAGCCTCCTGCAACTGCTGCTTCACCTCTGTCAGCCCTCCGACATCACTCCAGTGAACTGTCGGGACCTCGATGTAGACCTCCCGCATAGCGGTTGGAGTGATTTCTCGGTAAGCGTTCATGAAATCCTCCAAGTTGACCTCCATCTTCTCCAGAATGCCACTCGGTACTCGTTCTTCTTCGAGGTTTATCTCGGGAAGATAGCGTCGGAGCGCCTTCATTGCAGCCTCGCGGCAGAGAGCGGAAATGTCAGCTCCAGTGTAGCCGTGACAAATGTCCGACAAACGCGGGAGGCCCACGTCAGATGCGAGGGGCATCGTTCGGGTGTGAATCTGGAGAACCTCGTACCGTCCCATTTTGTCCGGGACTCCGATCTCGATCTCCCGGTCAAACCGGCCTGGCCGCCTGAGAGCTGGATCAATAGCGTTGGGCCTGTTGGTGGCTCCAATAACGATAATGTTTCCGCGGGCACCCATTCCGTCCATCAGGGAAAGGAGTTGAGCGACGACCCGTCGCTCTACCTCTCCAGTTACTTCCTCTCTCTTAGGAGCGATCGCATCCATCTCGTCGATGAATATTATACTGGGAGCGGTCTCTTGGGCTTTCTGGAATATCTCTCGCAGACGAGCCTCTGACTCACCGTAGAACTTTGACATGATCTCAGGTCCGGATATGACGTAGAAGTTCGCGTCCGACTCATTGGCCACAGCCTTTGCCAGTAGGGTCTTGCCGCAGCCTGGCGGTCCGTATAGGAAGACGCCTTTTGGCGGTTCGATTCCGAGTCGCTGGAAGAGTTCAGGATGTCGCAGTGGGAGCTCGACCATTTCTCGGATTCTCTGGATCTCACTGTGAAGCCCACCAATATCCTCGTACGTGACAATTGGTATTCCTTTCTTCTCAGGTGTGGGCTCGCTCATCACCTGGACTACGGTCGACTCGGTGATCTTTACGGGGCCATGGGGCCTTGTTCTCGTGGCTATTAGGGGGACAGCGCTGCCGAAGATGCTGAGAAGGGTCATGTCACCTTCTACGAAGGGCATGTCCATGAATCGTCTCTTCACAAAGCCTACGAACTCCTCGTCAACGCTCAATCGAACGTCAGTCGGGGCGAAGACGATGGTCTGCGAGTCCTTCACTTCGGCCTTTTTGATCGTGACATATTCGTTTAACGCGACCCCAGCGTTTCTCCGGAGTAATCCGTCCATCCGGACGATTTCTTGACCCTGGTCTTCCGCATATGCCGGCCAGGCGATCGCAACGGTAGTCCGTTTCCCATGAACATCAATGAAGTCGCCCGCGGTTATTGCGAGCTTCTGCATGGTTTCGTTATCGATTCTTACTTTTCCGTGCCCGACGTCTCTCTGCTTAGCATCAGCTACCCTTAGCTGTGCCTCCTTAGGTACCATTGTCATTTGAACTCCCAAGCTTCGGCAAACACGGTCGGTTGAGGAGAAGACGAGCGTTCAGTAGCGTATTGGCCGCTCCTAACCTTGAGCTTCAAAATCTTACTCCCCCTCAAAAGACTTATCATCACTATTAACGGAATCCCCGTTTCTCACCAATTTCTTGATCGCAATCGATAGCAACAGAAAGCTACCAACGCCAATCGGCGAAACGCTGTAGCCATTCTTGTCCTTGACAACGAGCTCTCGTTTTGGAGCCCTGTTCACGAGGTCGGATACGTACTTCGGGTTCACGGCCACCTTCAGAAGGTCTGTAAAGGTTGCGGAGTTCTCGCAGTCCCGAATCATGTGGTTGACCATTTGGAGTCGTTTCTTGTTCGAGAAGAAGTCGCAGATTTCACTTAGAGAGTCCAAGTCTGCCTCGGAGTCTTTGAGTTCCTTCATGACGATCTCGCGGACCTCTGGTTGCCATTCCTTCCCTGAGAGAGGCAGGTCCAGCAGGACTTTGCTTCCCTCGTGGAGCGTGAATCTTATGCTCATTGCAACGGAAGGTTGATCTGTTGATATTTAAAATTAATGTTACTTAATTACCACTTGTTAAGTTTAGGGGATTCTACGCGAGACGAGAACTTCGACCTCGCTTACTCCCTCGATGGATTTTAGACGTCGCTCGACCTCGTCCATGACTCCTTCAGCCTCTTCCGGCACTAGAATGTGAGCAACAAGAGCGACGAGCCCGAAGGCAACTGGTTCTTCATCGAACTTGTAGATGGTGCCTCTGCCCTCCAGTGATTTTTTGACTGCCTCTTTGAGCCCGTTCATATCTGCGACTATGTCTGAGGGGAATATCTTGAGAGAAACCATGACCTTTGCCAAAAATGATCAGCTGCTAGGGTCCTGAAAAGCCGCATTTCTGGCATTTGTAGGGACGACCAAAGCCGCGGCATTTCTCGCAGCGCCAGATGGTTGTATCGCCGCATTGTGGGCATGGGAATTTTACTGCGCCTTCGCGTGGCAGTATCATGCGTCCGCACCAGTTGCAAGAGGGCATTCGAACCGTGCGAACTTCAGTCAACATCGGCGACCGAGAGTCGAAGTCCCGGTGCGCATTATATGCCTTCGCACAAACCACCTGCGTCATTGTGACCGGCTGACGTCGCCCCTAGTGATTAGCCGATAGGGTTATGAGTCTAATTCTGGATTAGAGATCGTTCATCTTCGATGCAGCCACTGAGCCTGCAAACAAAGATCTCGGGCATGGCTTGGGTCATATGCGGCGTGATAGTCATAGCGGCCAAGGTGAGCTTGTTCGCTGGGCCAGGGTCCATCTATTGGGAATATGTCGGAAGTCTAATGATACTCTTCGGTATCGTTCGGCTGCTCTTGGGGCTTGTCAAGGGCAGTAAGATTAGAAAGCCCGGTTTCTGGTCAAGAATCTTCTAGGTCACGACGGCGGGGTTAACCGCTCTTGCGTCGCGAGATGCTTGAAACATACCCCCCTTTTTCGCCGAGACAATTTGCTATCTGGCAGGGTTTCTGGGCGAGACAGGCGATTCGGGGCACGGTCCAGGCTCTGATGCTGGGGCGAAAAGTCGGCAAATCTTAAACCCGTCGCGAACGATTCACCGGGCAGAGTAGAGACCACCTCACAGATTCGAGATCAGGGCTGAAAATAGGCGATTTCTGGTTACGAAGACGTTTGGGTTAGCATTAAACTAGCCTTGGAGGTCTTCCTCCACTGACCTGGAATTTATCGGGTTAGATCGGAAGCTTACAGTCTATCGCAGCCTTGTCGCTTCTTAGCCGTTTGAATCTTGGAAACCTGAGTCTCCCGTCATTGGTCAAGGCCATGTATGCCACTTCGACAACAAGTCTGGGCTTGACCCAAGTTACAGGAGTCGGCGAGTCAACTGGTCCTTCAATTGTAGCAGTCTTCTTTTCGATTCTAAAGAGTTTCCTTCTCAGATCTTCTAGAGTCTTGTTGGAGAAGCCTCCTCCCACGTTTCCTATGTGCTGCAGCTTTCCATCTTCGTCATAGGCAGCGAGGATCAGCGAACCAAAAGTCGCAGCACGTGCACCCTCTCCTTTGTTGAAGCCAGCGATTACACAGTCGGTAGTGTTGACCTGTTTTATTTTGATCCAGTAGTCGGTTCGTAAACCTGGAACGTACTGCGAGTGGCTTTCCTTGGCAATCGCTCCCTCGAAACCGCGACTTGTCGCCTCTTTGAAGAAACGAGTTCCTTCCGCTTCGATATGATCTCCGTAGAGCAAGTACGGGCCCTCTTTAACAATTGATTTGAGCCGCTTCTTCCTCTCCATGAGCGGGCGAGTGATTATGTCTTGGCCGTCGAGGTGTAGAAGGTCGAAACCAACGTATGTAACAGGCGTCGTCTTGCTAAGAACATCGACACGTTTCGGGTCGTCGACACCGAAGCGAGCCTGCAGCCGACCAAAGTCAGGTACGCCATCTTCTCTGAGGACAACGACCTCTCCATCTACGATAGCGGTCTTTGCTCTGATGCGATTCGAGATCTTTTGGAGTTCCGGATAGGATCGAGTTGCGTCTCTCAGGTTTCTGTTCTGGAGTTCAATCCTTCCTTCTTGAAAGAATAGGATGGCTCTGAGTCCATCCCATTTCGGCTCGAAAATGTAATCCTTATTGTCGAAGGGTTTACCGGTTTTGGCGAGCATCGGGCGTATCGGGCGCTCGTCAAAGAGCGTCAACGCCTCTCGTGAGTTTTGATGCTGGCCCGGAGAGCTTCCATGAGGTTCTTCGTCGGCTTGATCTCCGGGACCCGCAATTCCACAATTTCTTCCTGACCCTTCATCTTGGCCTCAACGAGTTTCATCAAAGACTCCTGATACGTGTCCCGGTATTCTTTGAAAGCGAAGGGCTTCTTCATTATCTTGATCAGCTGACCCGCGAGCTCTAGTTCTTCCTTCTCCACCTCCTGTGCCTTCTTCAGTTCCGGAAGATCTTTTGGACTGCGGATTTCATCCGCATAATGAAGAGTCTCCATCAGAATAGCTCCCTCATACGGCCTCAACGCCACCAAGTGCTCCTTCTCATGCATAACCACCCGGCCTACGGCTACCTTCCCCTCTTGCTCCAGCGCCTCCAGCATCAAGAAGTACGGTTTCTCACCATTCTCATCCGGGACGAGATAGTAGCTCGAATCAAAATAGATAGGATCCAATTTGTCCGCATCGACGAACTGGAAAATCTCCACGAGTCGGCCAGATCGGATCTCTAGCTTCTCAAGCTCCTTTTGGGTGATGGTGACGTACTTTCCCTTTTGAATCTCAAACCCACGGACAACGTCTTGCCACGGCACCTCCTTGCCATCCTTCGGACATATTCGCTTGAATGTGAGAGGACTCTTGTCTCGGGGGCACATTAGGCGAAGCCCAGTCTTGTGCTCGGAAATAGCCCCGTATGTCTTGACTGGTATGCTTACCAGTCCAAAGCTGATCGCTCCTTTCCATATCACCCTAGGTGGCAAAGTCTCATCTCGGTCTTTTTAGAACAAGCCCTTTTCTGAACTTGTCGAATAATAGGGTTACCCGGAGAGAGTTAATGGTATCGCAATACGCTCATCATGCCCAAAGTGAAGGCTGTTGAGGAAGGGCGAAGAGACAGTCGAAATTGACGGGCGGAAGCTCTCGCTATCCAACCTAGACAAGCCGATGTGGAAGAAAGAAGGAATCACCAAGTCCGATATTATCCAGTATTATCTCTCTGTTGCGCCCAGGATGATCCCGCTAGTCCGAGACCGGCCGTTAATGCTGAACCGATATCCTCATGGCGTTCCCGGCAAGTCCTTCGTGCAGAAAGACTGGCCACACCATCCCGACTGGGTCAAAACAGCACCCGTAAGATCTGAGAGCCTGAACAAGACTGCCAGACACATCGTCTGCAATGATCAGGCGACTCTAGTTTGGCTAGCAAACATGGCTTGTATCGAGATCAACCAGTTTCTAGCATCCGCACCACATGTCGAGTCTCACGATATGGTATTGGTGGACTTGGACCCTCACCCCCCTGCCGGGTTTGAGGATTCACTGGAGATTGCGGAGGCCGTTCACGCCGCGCTAAACCAGATGAAGTTGCGGCACATGATCAAGAGCTCGGGTGCTGATGGGATTCACTTCCTGGTCCCGATAATTCCCCGGTACTCGATCGAGATCATCCGACGGTTCGTCTTGCTCCTAGGAGTTCTGCTGGAGCGGCTGGCTCCAAAGATGGTTTCAACCTCCCGAAACAAGGCTGAGCGAGCTGGGAAGGTCTACATTGACTATTTCCAGAATGGCTTACAGAAGACCATTGCGGCCCCTTTTTCTCTGAGACCTGAGCCCGGCGCTCCAGTCTCGTTTCCACTAACACCCAAGGATTTGAAGAAGAGCATACACGCCGAGGACTTCAGCTTGAAAACGGTTCCAGGGTTGCTGAAGAAAATTCCCGAGTTTGACACCAGCCCCGACCAGGACTTGGAATACGCGTTTCGAGAGCTTGGCGCCAAGCCGCAGGGTGCCTGATTTGGTGGGCCGGGAGAGATTTGAACTCTGTCGACCGGTTCCCGTGCTGGTTCTCGACCCCACGGTTATCAGCCGTGTGCTCCTCGGCCTGTAAGAGCTTTGCTCGCGCTCTCAGTTAACCGTGCTGAGCTACCGGCCCAACGAATTGAGCGACCGAGACAAAGACGCGTATTAAGATTTTTCCAAGCCTTCCATCCTCTCCTGTTTCTCCAAAGTCTTAAGACTTTGATAGGACGCCGCGCGATTCTACTGGGCCGGTAGTTCAGCCTGGTATACCAAGACCGACCAGGTCTTGGGCTGAAGAACGTTCGGTTCGCATAGATCACAGTCGATCTAGAGTGACCGAAAGGCCGCGGGTTCAAATCCCGCCCGGTCCACCAAACTTCTCCGCAAGGTGTTGCGTTCACAAACTCTAAAGCCCTGACGCCATCGTAAATCCAAGACATCTGGTTAGTACCATGGAGGAGTTTGAGGAGAAATTCATTAAACCCATAGTTAATGCTTCATATCCTGCTACACTTGCAGGCCTTGACCTCGCCGTATTACAGTTTTCAAGCTCTCCGGGAATAACGCTGAACTATACGCTTCTGGCAGGGGCAATGGGCTTCCTCTTGTCCGCGTTCTCCGTGTTCTCTTACACGATTTATCCGACAAGGAAGAAACTTTGGACCTCTAGCGCTCTTTCATTCATCGCAGGATTATTCTGTTCAATCCTAGCAGTTATGCTGCTCATTGTGAAACCGATTATCGGCAGTATCTAGGGCCTGCGCCCGCCGCTTGCGTATAACAATAAATACGAACCGAGTCCAGGCTAGGTCGAGGGTTCGGATTTGCCAGATAAGCCTGCCGTTTTCATGCTCGACAAGCCTCACTTCCAGGTCAAGCTTCACTCTGACTTGCTAAAGGTTGATCTGAAGGAAGGAGCGCGCGCAGAGATTGAGAAGCTGGCCGAAGCCCAGCCTGCGTTGCGAGATACAATAGGCTGGGTGTTTCAAACCATCATCCCATTAGACGTGCATCTGTGGGAAATCGAAAAGGTGACCGTCGAACCTTCAGGAAAAGTGAACATCAGGATTCCACATCGCAGAGACATTCACATTCCGCTGGAGCCACTGGAGGCGGAGCGTTTGGTTGAAAAGATGAACGAGCTTATTCCCGTGGAGAAAGAACGGAGGGTCGAGAGGCAATTGGCCGAACAGGCCGCAGAGAAAGATCGGGAACGACAGAAAGCTGACACACAAAAGTATCGTCCAATACGCTAACGTGACACCCCCCAGCCCTCACACGCAATAGGCACTTGAGGCGAAGCCATCGTCTCACATGGCGCCGGATCTTCGAAGGATCTTGTCTCTCATTGTGTCACGGAAAGCTGAGAAGACAACAATCTTCTTTCGCTGCACAATGACCTCCGCAACCGCAAGGATCAGGAACACGATTCCCACGACCAATCTGATCTCAACAAACGCCGTTGAAATTACCCACAAGACGAAGAGGATGGTTGCATTCGAGACATTGTACTCAAGATCGATGAGCGCGGCACAAGCGTAGAGCGATTGAGCCATCGTCAAGAAGATCTCGACATCATGCTGACTGGTTGGAATTGTTCCCGTCACGCTGCCTGAGCTAATCACGAATACTATTGGTATCAGTGCCACCAGAGCAGTCAACTCGTTAACGGATGAAGACATGAAGTTGAGAAGAGCGGTGGGAGCTAATCGGATTGTCCGCGCCCAGTTGAAGGCCGAGACTTTCTCCGGAAATTCTGAAAGCACGGGTGCTATCCACTGGATGGAGAAGAACACGGCCCCAGAGCCAAGAAAGGGGACGAGGAAGGAAACGGCGATGCTTCTGATGGATTCGACGAAGGCGTCAGTGACGAAGACGAAGGTCAGCGCTGCAAAGACGAATAGCCCGACTATGGCTGTAAGTCTACGTGCGACCGACTTCACCTCCATTAGCGCGCGGGGTGGCCCTTCGAGAACTTCCTCCTGCCCATCCTTCTCAGTTGGCAGTCGGAACAGGAGCCACATGTATCCCACAAAAGTAACGCCAAGAATCAACGAATCGAGAAGGGACAATTCGCCGCGTAAGATGACGAATAGGTAGTATAGCGACGAACCTAGCATGAATACGATCTCGACGCTTTGCTCTTTCCGCAGGGCTATGCTGGTAGGACCCGCTCGTCCGTTCCGTCTTTTCTGAACCATGACTGTGAACATTATCAGAGGCCATCCGAGTCCAGTTAGCAGCCTGTTGGCTCCTGTGAAGTTCGCAATCACGTTTGGAATCCAGCAATCGATGGTGCAATTCAAGGGGTCTTTGCCTGCTTTCCATGCGATGGTCCCCTCGACGAAATACTCTGGAATAGTTTGGACGATTGCGACGATTGCTAGGGCTAGTCCTTTGCTTATTGAGAACTCGGAAGCCTCTGCCGCCCATGCGATGAGGAGAGAGGCGGCGATGACTGCGCCGAAGGTGAAGAAGGCTACTGTGTAGGTGGGTTGGCGAAACAGTAGGACTACTAGGATGGAGATGGTGGCCCAGGCGATGAGAAGCGAGTATTCGGCCAGAATCTTGCGCTGCACTAGCCAATCATCCCGAAACCAAACGTGATGGCCTCGTCCATTGGGCGATCTAGGATCCGACGGTCAGGACTTGGTAGAATACCCTTCCTCTATGCTTCGACCCTACGGTCGAAAAGGGCTAGAACGGGCTGAGGCCGGAGTGATGGTCCTCTTTCTTTTCTGCATGATCCATGGATATGGCGTAGGAGAGGACCAGGTAGGGATCGAAGGACGGGTTCTGGATCTCAACGCAGTATGAATCGCGCACGCTGACCCATTTCTTGTGAATCTGAGCTATCTGTGATCCATCAGGCGACTGGACCTTGTAATCGTGTTCCAGTATGTTTCCGTGGACCTTGGCGATTTCTTGTCCTGAAGCGTTTTCCATCCACCATTGAGACCCGATTAGTTGGAGGATTTTCTTCTTGATAACTGCCTGCAGCTGGTTTTGGGCGTTGTAGATCTCGAATGTGGGTCTGATGGCGATGATCTTGCCGTGGATTTCGCCTAGGCGCGTGCCGTCTGTTCCCTCGTACCAGAACTTTGGCCCGAAGCTTAGGAGCTGTTGTTTAACGTAAGCAAGGAGGTTTCCGCTGGTGTCCTTGATCCCGAAGGTGTCTCGGATGGCGAGTATTTTCTGGTCGATGATGTATTGTGTTCCTCTGAAGGGTGTGTTCAATCCGGCTATTTGGCCGATGGGCCCTGGGCTTGCTGTTTGAAGGCTTACAGGGGCTCCGCAGCGACCGCAGAAGCGGCTGCCAGGGATGAGTGGTTGGCCGCACGAGGTGCAGATCGGACTTGTCATCAATTGGGATCTAGTTCCATTGGTTCTTCTGGCCTAAAAGAGAATTGTGCCCCTCGAAACTCCATCGCAGAAAAGCACTCATGTGGCGCGAGGGTCGGTCGCTAAGACCCCCTATTTTCCTGAAACCATTTCCTGTCTGGCACTGATAACAGGCGAGTCTGGGTGATCGGGGCGTAATTCCGACTTGGATGGCCTGACAGAGAAGACGACAATTCCGAACGAATTTCGGGAGAGTCTCTAGGGAGGTCCGAGATCGCAGATCAGGGCTGATAAATGGGGGATTTCGCGAACTTGACTCCTCCCTTAACCTCTCTTGCGTCGCGAGATGCTCTGCTCTTATCCCCCCCTCCCTTTTTCTAGATGAAATTTGCTGTCTGGCAGGGTTTCTGGGCGAGACGGGCGATTCAAAGCGCAGTCCAGGTCTTGATGGCTGGGCAAAGAGACGGGAAATCTAGAAAGATCCCCGAACGATTCCAGGGCAGTGTAGGGACGGGTCCCAGATTCGAGAATAGGGCTGAAAAACGGGCGATTTCCGGCTAAGCCAGCTTGTCTAGTGTCTTCTCAACTTCGGTCTCGGCGTTGTCGGCTCTTATGAAGATAGGCACGTTCTCCATGCCGGTGGCAATGAAACTGGAAAGAAGCCATTCACCCGGCGCGAACTCAAGAGTCTTCTCGAGAATCTGCTTGTCAATGGTGAAAGTGTCGCTAACGACAGTTCGATCATATGGACGGGGCAGAGTACCCACAAAATACGTATGCAGCTGCTGCAGCGCGTTCGTGTTTAGATAAGCAATTCTCTGGGTTGCGAGACAACCCCCTAGCCCATATTTTCTGCCTTGGCGCAACAATGTTTCGACGGTCCGAGAGCAGTCTTTGTCTATTCCTCCGGAGCCGGAGAGGTCTGGGACGAATTCTTGAGCCTCGTCGAAGACGAATAGAACGTACGGTTTGACCTTGAATGATCGTTTTCGCCGTTGGAGGAATTCGCGGGCTAGATGAATGACGAGTTCTTTGATCGCGACTGGGTCGGAGATGGATATGCAGGTAAGCCGGGACTCTCTTTCGACAAGCTCCCGTATGCCCTCGATGTCGAGTCCGCCCGCGGTCTTCTTCTCCTTGTCGGCTCGTTTGATGTTCTCCGTAAGGGCCAGACGAGACGTGGCCCACGAGTATACACCGCTGCGGTCCGATATGCTAAACTCCTTGACCGCGCTCTGACCCGCCTGGTCGAGTCCTA
>Ga0209235_1002133_pt1 | contig 10990 bp, 9 predicted proteins | sample GraSoi013_1_20cm_4_FD_185817 | JGI IMG/M metagenome (GOLD analysis project Ga0209235, IMG submission 185817) | Grasslands soil microbial communities from the Angelo Coastal Reserve, California, USA - Sample 09_25_2013_1_20cm (SPAdes) (version 2) | ecosystem: Environmental > Terrestrial > Soil >...
CCCACCTGTGGATTTCGGGACTAATGGTGCCCTTCGTGCAGCCTTCCATCGCCGGAGTAATGCATTCGGACGCGGAGTGTACTGAGACATAGTTCTCGCCGCACGTTGCAACGGCTGAAAGGATTGGCAAAAGAGTGGCACGTGGAGCCGGCATTACGCAAGAGCTCGCAGAAAGCTGTGTGAGCAAGCTCGCTCAGTTTTTCCCTCAAGCCGCTCCGGTTCGAATTCCAGTGCAGGTGGTTGCGCCCCGGCCAGGAGGAAGAAGTATTTCGGAAGGCGCGGTGATTGAATTCGGAACGCCCTTGGAAGCGCTGTTCATTTCCACATTGCCGCTCGAATTCGATGACCGAATACGCTTGCTCGAACCGAATGGCGATGTGGTCGCAGAGGCGGCTGTAGTAGCCGTCCAGTATCACGAGGGACGAAAAGCTGTCGCGGTCCGGTTTCTGTCGAGCCCGCGCCGCTGGATGACACAATCGTGATCCCAACCAATAAAACCGTGGCTTCGCCTCACCCTGCCGGGCCCAATCCTTCCGAGCTGGCCGCACAATGGCAGGAAGCGCGTGCGGTCTACCCGATTTACCTGGCGCTGGCCAAGCAGCTCGAGCTGGGCCTTCCCTCCTCCTCGGACAAAAAAACTCTTCCGGACCGTCCGACGCAGGAAGTTTTCGACGGTGTGTGCCGCTGGCTCGATGAGATGGACCAGCAGGTCCAAACTCATCAGATTCGCAAGCTGCTCCAATCCACGACTCTCAATTCCAGCGAACAAGCCTTGCGCACCCTCATTCTTCGGCACCTGAAAAAACCACAGAAGACGAAATCCGACCGCGACAAAATCGACTTCCTGCTCGCGCAATATTTTGCCCTCGAGGCGCCGCCGAAGATTTATCACGCACAAATCGAGCTCGAGGATGTCGCGCGAGTCTTGAAACCGATATTCGGAGATGTAGACCCGGCGCCTCTTGCATGGTGCCGGCCTTTGGAAGCGATGATTGACAATTTGAAAGCCTTCCGCAGTCTGCGCCAGCTTCTGACGACAAATTTCATCAACGAAGGGAGAAAGGTGAAGGAGTCCGCGGGGGGAATGTTTTACGACCCCGCTTCCTTGCTGGCGTTCGCTCGCTTCAATTTCCTCCTCCGCCGTGCCTTTATCGAATTGATGCACGCCGACCTGATCGCCATCCGCGCCGGGCTTGGGCTGCTGGAAACAGCCAAGGTAAAGTTCGTGGATTGCCGGCGTGCCGGCCTGTCCGAAGTCGAACCTGTGCTCAAGCTCTTGCAGATTTGCAACGAGTGGAAACAGCCCTTTCAGAAGGAATATACCGAGAATTCGGTTGGACTGGCCTTTGCGAAATTGCTCGCCCTTCGCGCTGATGTCGAACAAGCTGTGGAGCAGGCCCGCGTAAAAATGGGAGCGCTGCAAAAGAAAGCCCAGCCGCCGGCTTCCCAGGCAGCGCCCTCGATCCAGAAACCGGCGAAGCTAGGTACGCAGACGGGGAAGCCTCTGCCGGCCCCCGGACCGCCAGCGGGGGCCAGCGGCTTAAAGTCTCGCGCCACAACACCGGGTATCGCCCCAAAACAAACTTCTCCGCCGCCCTCAGCCTCGGAGCCGCGGGGAAAAACCTCGGGAACCACGGTAGCCGGGCAGCCGCTTGACCTGGACACCTGCACGGAAAAGATTTGGTTGCAATTGATCGCTTCTCCCCCGGCGCGCGGACGCTCCATGACCACGGTGGCCATTGAAAAGACGCGCATCCTCATGTCCTCCTGGGAGGTTTCCGCATTTGTCACCGATGGCGGCCGGACCTCGGACGACTTGCGCCGCGCTGTATCGGCCCGCGCTGCAATTGCGGTTGCCATTGACGCATTTGAAAGCTCTGGGAATCGCTCAGGAGTTCGCGCAGCAATCGAAGTGGCTCGAAAAGAGATTTCTTCCCTGCAGGAACGCGTAGAAGCCGCAAAACGCGCTAAGAACACCGAGGCGGCTGTGAACCTCGGCATCAGCACAAAACGGCTGCTTTCGGTCGTTGATGAAGCAGAGAAAGTCTAGCTGCCTCGGGGTGTTCATGCGGTGGGCCCCAGCCGGAAAAGGACATCTGTCAGGTGACTCCGTCGAGCGTCTTGATCATTTCCGATGAAACGGAATTCGCACGTGCCTTGACCGCCCGCTGGCAAGCGGAACGTCAGGTTCCCGCGCTGACCCTCGTCAGCAGCGATCTGTGGAACTCGAAGAATCCCGGCGGATACGACCTCGTAATCCTCGGGCCAGTCCGTCGCGCGCAACCCGGCTCGATTATCCGGGCACTGCAATCGGACGCCGCTGTGGCGGTTTGCGTCGGCGGCGACACGCAAGCCCTTGCCGCACTCTGCTCCGAGCACCCGCGCTTGCTTGTCATTCCCTACCAGGATGGATGGACGCACGCGGTAATCATGGTGGCAACGGAGAGTTTGCGGCGAATCGAGGCTTCGCGCCGGGCGGAACGGGCTGAGCGGATTGCCGCCGACAGCGCCGGGTACGCAACGCTCGGCAGGTACATGCTTGAAATGCGTCATAGCGTGAACAATGCGCTGACGTCAGTTCTGGGGAATGCGGATTTGCTTCTCCTCGAGCCGGGCCAGCTTTCGGGTCTGGCACGCGAGCAGATCAAGACCATCCATAGCATGAGCCTCCGTTTGAACGAGATATTCCAGCGTTTCTCATCCCTAGCGACGGAAATGCGGGAGGTTGAGAAAGAATCTCAGGCTGAGACGGAGAATGACTCTCAGGCTTTGACGCGCAGGTCGTGAGAGGAAGTCGCGGCGGCGTAACCCCATAGCATTGATGGGGTTAGACGCTTTGAGAACAAGTGGTTTCTTTGGCTAAAGGGTGGCTGCGGAGTTGCTATTCCTTTAGTTGGATTTGACTCAGGAGAAGTGCGGGTGCTCAAGAAGATTCTCATCGTTGACGATTCGCAGGCGGCTGTTCGGGTGATGGAATCCATGCTGGAAAATGAAGGGTATCGCCCGGTAGGCATCAACGACCCTACCAAGATCGAGCAGGCCATCGAGTCGGAACACCCCAGCGTCATCTTGCTCGATGTGGAGATGCCTGAGCGGAACGGATTTCAAGTTTGCCGGGATCTGAAGGGGCACTCTGTGTACGGGAAGATTCCCGTGATTATGGTTTCTTCCAAAGACACGGCCAGCGACAGGTTTTGGGCCGAACAGCAGGGCGCGGACGGCTACGTGACGAAACCCTTTACGCGGGAAGACCTGCTCCGCGCCGTGCGTCGGTTTGCATAATGCCAGACGATTTCCAACTCGTGCCGTTGCCGACAGACGCCGATTCGGCCGACCTGTTCGATAGCGGAAGCTATTTCGAGGAGAAACCTCCGGAGAAGCAATACTGCATCTTCCGGAGCGGCCGCGAGAGGTTCTGCCTTTCTGTGCTGGACGTTGAAGAAGTCCTAGATTGGCCGATCGTCACGCCGCTGCCGATGGCGCCGGCTTACATCATGGGGATCTTCAATTTGCGCGGAGCCATTGTGCCGCTGGTGGACATCGCGTTTACCGAAGGCCGCCGGGCAGGGCTGTTGCCCCGGCACGTGGTGGTGGCGTTGGTGCGTGGAGATGGCCACCACGACGATATCAAGTTGGGGATTGCTGCGGATGAAGTGATCGGAACGTACTCGGCGGACGAGCAAGCCATGCTGGAGCGGGCGCCGGAAAATGTGCCGCATTGCACCGGAATGCTGCGGCATAACGACCGTCTTGCGCTGGCCATTGATTTGCACCGCCTAATCGAAGTGTTTCCTGGACCCACGATCTGAGGCAGCCGGGGAGCCCCCGGCCGCTGGGAACGAAGAATTTCGTCGGTCGCTTGCGCGGCTCGATGATTTGTGGAGGAAGTCATGAAAGGTCGGCTAAGTTCGAAAGTCTGGACGCTGACGGTTTGGGTTTTCCTGGCCGTCTTCGGCGTCCTCGGTTTGGCTTATCGCGCGGGCTCGAACGCTGTGGCGGAAAGCCCGGGCCATGGAGGCATTGACGTCTGGCTCATCGGCGGAGGCGCGCTCGCGCTGCTGGCCGGCCTCAGCATTCCCATGGCGTTGAGCGGCAGCTTGCTCAGCGGCGTCCGGGAACTCGCCGAGTTTTCCGAACGCTTTGCCGCCGGCGACAGCCGCGCCAAGGCTGATGTCAAGAGCGACGACGAACTGGGCTACATCGCGGAGAACTTGAACCGAGCCGTCGCCAAGGTCTCAAAAGCCACGTCAAACCAGGAAGCCACCGAAACCCTCCAGCGCAGCATCACGGACCTGTTGGGAGTCATCAACCAAGTGGCCCGCGGCGACCTGACCCTGCGCGGCAAAGTGACCAACGATGCGCTCGGCAATGTCGTGGACTCCATCAACTACATGCTGGACAACTTCACCAAGGTTCTGGAACGCGTCCGTAAGGCCGCCACCGACGTCAACGCCAGCGCCAACGCAATTCTGTTGTCCGCCGACGAGATGACCGCCGGCGCGACGCAACAGGACCAGGAAATCACCAACACCTCGTCCGCCGTAGAGGAGCTGACGGTTTCCATGAAGCAGGTGTCCAACAACGCCGAAGCCAGCGCAGAAGCGGCGCGGCGCGCGCTGGATGCCGCGGAGCAAGGCAACCGCGCCGTCCGCGACACCCTCGAGGGTATGCAGCGCATCCGGGCCTCCGTGCAAGCTACCGCCAAAAAGATCAAATCCCTCGGCGACCGCTCCCTGGAGATTTCGGAAATCATCAACGTGATTAACGACATCACGGAGCAGACCAACCTGCTCGCGCTCAACGCCGCCATCGAGGCGGCGCGGGCGGGCGAGGCGGGCCGCGGATTCGCGGTCGTCGCCGACGAGGTCCGTAAGCTCGCCGAGCACTCCCGCTCGGCCACGAAGGACATCGCAGCCCTCATCAAAGCCATTCAGGCGGAGACAAACGAAGCCGTGGTGGTCATGGAGGAAGGCACCAAGGAAGTCGAAGTTGGCGCCGGGCTGGCCGATCAAGCCGGAAAAGCCCTCGAAGCGATTTCCAGCGTCGTCCGCCAGTCCGCTGAGCTCGTGCAGGAAATCTCTCTGGCTTCCAAGCAGCAAGTCCGGGGAACAGAAGGCGTGGCCAACGCCATGCAGATCATTTCCAATATTACCCGGCAAACCTCCCAGGGAGCCCGCCAGACGGTGGGAACAGTGAGCCACCTGGTGAAGCTCTCGGACCAGTTGAACGAGGCCCTGGCGCAATTCCGTGCGCAATCGAAGCCTGGCGCGCGAGCACAGGAGGAAGATCATCGTCCCGTGGCGGCCGCGCTCCGGTAAGCCTGGACTTCCCTGCCGGCGGGATGCCGGCGACTGATGCGTGCCGAACATGACCCAGAAAAAAGCACCTGCGCCGCACTTGAGCGATCACGAGTTTAACGAAATCCAGGCCCTGATTGAGGGCCGCTCGGGGATTCTATTCGATTCCTCGCGCGAGCGCTTCTTTTCCATGCATCTCCGGGAACACATGCGGGATCGCCGCCTGGCCAACGGTTCGGAGCTGTTGCGGGCCATGAATGCGTCCAACGTCGAATATGACGCCGTGCTCGAGCGGTTGCTGACACAGGAGACGTCGTTCTTCCGCTATCCGGCAGTGTACGACGCGCTGGAAAAAAGGGTTCTCCCGGAGATGCACGTGAAGAAATTCTGGGAGAACCCGCGCAGTATGCGCATCTGGAGCGCGGGATGCGCCACGGGCGAGGAGCCGTACTCGATTGCCATCGCACTGGCCGATACCCTGATGTTCGCCGACGCCTGGAACATCGAAGTCCTCGCCACGGACATCAGCCAGGAAGCGCTGAAATTTGCGGAGCGAGGCCTGTACCCGCGGCGCAGTCTCGAAGGCATGAGCCCAAAGAGAATAGACGCGCATTTCACGCACAAAGATGACCAATACCAGGTTAAGCCGAGGATTCGGAAAATGGTCACCTTTGCGCCCATGAATCTGGCGCGAAGCGTGTATGTCGGGCGAATGGACTGCATTTTTTGCATGAACGTGATGATCTATTTCTCGGAAGCGCGCCGAAGCGCTCTGATTCAGCGTTTCTTCGATTACCTCGAGCCGGGCGGCTATCTCTTTCTCGGGCACTCCGAATCCATTGCCAGGGTCCCGGTAAAGTTTCAGGCCATCGTACTGGGCGACTGCATCCTGTACCGCAAACCCTCCGCAGACTCAGTGCAACGCCTCGAGCCGGCTATGGTGGAGGAACGATCGTGAGCGCGCCGGGCGGCGAATCCGTCGAACTCTTCCTGCAGGAGGCTTCCGACCAACTGCAGTTCCTCCGGGAGTATGCGGGTGTGCTCCTCGAGCAGCAACTGCATGGCGATGACCTCGAACGTCTCTATATCGCGGCGCACACGTTGTGCGGGACCTCCGCGACGTACGGCTTTCCCCTGTTCTCCGAAGTCGCCGGCAAACTCGCTCACGTCTTCCAATACGCCATGAACGCGACGCTCGGCGACGATATCCACGGGCCTCTCACGGAGTTCCTGAACGATTCGCTTTCCGTTCTTGAGAGTGACATCCTGGAAATCAGCGCCAGAGGCAAGGAGCTGACCGAAGATTTTTTGGCGTTTAAAGAACGGTACAGCTTCGCATTTCAGGACGCCCCGCCGCCGCGCGACACCTCTGAAGTACCGCGCCAATCCGCCCCGGCGGTACTCGAGGAAGCTCCCCAGCCCGCGGCCTCCTATTTTGACAGCCTGCCGCAGGATGGCGACGTTCCCGACGAAATTCTGGAGTTCTTCGTGCCTGAGGCCGAAGAACATCTCCAAATTGTTCAGGAATGTCTTCTGTCGCTCGAAGCGAATTCGAACCCGGAGGAAATCAACCGTCTGTTCCGTTCCATTCACACGGTGAAAGGTTCGGCGGCGCAGGTGGGCCTGCACCGCATCGGCGCAATCGCACATCGTGTCGAAGACCTCATCGGGCGCCTGCGCGATGGCCAACTCCGCCCTTCGCCGGAAATTGTGGATCTGTGTCTGGAATCGGTGGACGTCTTGAAGAAATGCCTCCACCGGCAGTGGGAAAACGAGGACGTCTTCCGTGCTACCGCGGAATCGCTGCTCGCGCGCTTGGTGGAATACGTGCCCGAGGAAGTCAGCGAGGAAGCAGCGGCGCAATCCCCTGCACATGCGGAGCACCCGGAAGAGGCTGCTGACGGCGCCAGCGGGGGCATCGGCGAAGAGGAAGAAACTCAAGCGGTTGCCCCTGCCAAGCAGGCTGCCTCCGCGCTTCCGCAGGCGAAGTCGGTCCGTATTGCGCTGGACCGGCTCGACCGCATGATGAACAACGTCGGTGAGTTGGTCATCAACCGCACGCGAATGGTGGGCCGCCTGGCAGAGCTCGGGAAGCTAGTGGACACGCTGGGTTTTTCGAAGGAACGCCTGCATTCCAAGGTTGGAGAATTTCAGGATAAGTACGAATTCAGCCGCATCAATGCAAGGCAGTTCATTTTGCCGCAGAAAGGCGCGGGAGCCCCCGCATCCTTCTTCGCGCCGGGCAATCGTGGAAACGAACGCTCCCTTCTGAACGAATTCAGCGAATTGGAAATGGATCGCTACGACGATTTCAACATCCTTTCGCGGGTGCTTACCGAAATCTCCGCCGACGTGACCGAAGTCCTCACGCAGCTCGCGTCCTTTATGGGGCGCGTGGACGGCGACATTGACGAATTCACGAAACTCGCGCACCACCTGCAAGACGAAATCACCGCGGCGCGCATGCTTCCGATCGGCAATCTGTTTACCCGCGTGACGCGGGCCGTTCGCGATGCCGCCAAAGTGGCGGGCAAGCAAGTGGATCTGGCGCTGGAAGGCGCCGAGACCGAGCTCGACAACAACATCATCCAGCAGATTTCTGACCCCTTGATTCACCTGGTTCGCAACGCCGTCGCACACGGCATCGAATCCGCAGAAGATCGCGTGCAGGCCGGAAAGGATGCGCGAGGAAAGGTTTCCTTACGCGCGTATCACCGCGGCAACCACATCTACATCGAAGTCGAAGATGATGGCCGGGGGATTGATTACCAACGCGTGAAAGCGAGCGCCATCGAGCGTGGTCTGGTTTCCGTGGAAACCGCCGACCGGCTGACCGAACGCGACCTCCGCGAAATCCTTTTCCATCCGGGCTTCTCCACGGCCTCCTCGATGACCGAGCTCGCCGGACGGGGCGTCGGCCTGGATGTGGTGCGTTCCAATGTCAGCGCTCTCAACGGCGAAATTGAAATCCGCAGCCGCCCGGGCCAGGGCACCTGTTTCGTCTTGAGAGTGCCTCTGACGCTCATCATTTCACCGGCGCTTTTCGTGCGCTGCGGCGCCAGGACCTTTGCTTTGCCCCTCGCCGTGGTGGAAGAAATCCGGCGTATTCGTGCCGACGAGATCGAAGAAGTCGGCGGCAAGCTGCTGGCCAAGGTGCGCGACGTCGTCACCGAAGTTGTCCGGTTGGATCTGCATCTTGGATTGCAGCCGCTCGAACCGGTCAACGGTTACTTCCGGTTGGTGGTCGCCAGTGCCGCCGGCCGCCAGATTGGCGTGGTCATCGAAGAGGTCGTGGGGAAAGACGAAATCGTCATCAAGAATCTCGGTGAATATATGAAGAAGGTGAAACTTTTCCCCGGGACGACGATTGCTCCGGACGGCAGCTTGATCCTGCTGATTGATTTGAACCGGCTCGCTTCCCTCGAAATTGCCGACCGCAAAACGCTGCTTCCCACTGCCGCGGCCGCGCGGGTATTCGCGCCGGGTTCGGCTGCGGTTGCCAAGGGCAGCATACCGGCGGAGGCCATTGACCAGGTCCGGCAGGAAAAAGTCATCGTTGTCGCCGACGATTCCATCAGCGTCAGAAAATTTATCGGAAGAATGCTGGAAAAGAACGGGTACCTCGTCAGGCTGGCAACCGACGGGCTCGATGCCACCGAGCAGATCGCGCAGTTCGGCTGCCACTTGCTGATTACCGACCTGGAGATGCCGCGGATGAACGGCTACGAACTAATGGCACAGCTCCGGCAATCCTCCTCGACGCGCCGGATCCCCGTGCTGGTGGTGACGTCGCGTGCGGGGGCCAAACACCGCGACCGCGCCATCAAGGAAGGCGCGGCGAGCTTTTTGACCAAGCCGGTTCAGGAGGATCAGCTTCTGGCCGTCGTCGCACAATTGATTGGGACGGATGTAGCGCATTCGAATCCGCTGGCAACTGTGCCGGCGCACTAAGGGACCATGGCCGACGGGAAGACCAAGAAGATCCGCGTTTTGATCGTGGAGGACTCCACATTCATGCGCAAAGTTCTCCAAGGCATTATTGCGTCTGATCCGCAGATGGAGGTTGCCGGCCACGCAAAAGACGGGCGCGAGGCTGTGGCGATGGCCGAGTCGCTCAAGCCGGACGTCATCGCCATGGATATCAACATGCCGCGTATGGACGGGCTCCAAGCGAGCGAGATGATCATGGCGAGCAACCCCCGTCCGATCGTGATTGTCAGCTCGGAATCGCGGGAAGGGGCAGACAGCACATTGCGCGCGCTCGAACTCGGCGCGATTGAGTTCGTCGCCAAGCCCTCCAGCGGCATCGACCTGGACATGAATGACATACGCGAAGACCTGTGCAGGAAACTCAAGATGGCGGCGAAGGTGCATGTCGTGCGAACCGCTTCGCGCCCCAAGGCAGCTTTGCCGCGCACCCCAGGGAAGAACGCCGGTGCGCAAGCGGTGCCGCGCAGTGCGCCGCCTGACATGCGCTTCCCCATAGTTGTCCTCGCCGCCTCCACGGGCGGACCTGCCACGGTCATGCGCCTGGTCCCTGGATTCACCAAGGATTTCCCAGCGGCCGTGTTGCTTGTGCAACACATGCCTCCCAGCTTTACCAGCCAGTTCGCCGTGCAATTGGCGGAGTTCACCAACATACGCGTCAAAGACGCCGAGCAGAATGAGTCGCTGCAACCGGGATGCCTGTACGTATGCCCCGGGTCGCAACATTTGCGAATTACGCCCGAGGGCCGCATTCAGCTCGACGACACCGGGCGCATCGGCGGCTATTTGCCCCGAATTGATATCACCATGGAGACCGTGGCGGCTTATGCCGGCGCAATGTCTATCGGCGCAGTGCTCACGGGAATGGGCAATGATGGCGCGAAGGGCGTCCAGGCAATCAAGGCCGCCGGTGGATTGGTCCTTGCGCAAGACGAGGCTACCTCCGTTATTTTCGGAATGCCCGCGGAAGCGATCAAGACCGGCGCCGTAGATCATGTGCTTGGGATTGATGAAATTTATCCGGCGATCGAGAAGCGCGTTCTGGCCATTTGTCGCGCCACTCCGGCAGGTGTGCGATGAAGCCCGAAGGTGCATCGAACAGCAAACCACGCAAGGCGCGCCGCACGGAACAACTGATTTTGTTTAACGTGGGCGCGCACCGGTTCGCCATTGCCGCCAACGCGGTACACGAGATTCGCAGCACCGACAGCCTGGCCGGGGCGTCCGCGGCACTCGCCCAGACAGAATTGCCCCACGTGCAGCACATGATTCACCGGGGAAAGCGCACCTACTTTGTCGTGCATGGCGGCGACCACTTTCAGTTGCCGGCCGCGCGCCCGACGCTGGTTCTGGTGCTCCGCGACTCGCGTGTCGCCGTCTTGGTGGACGCCATCGATCGCATGGCCACGATTTCGCGGCTCTACGCGCTGCCCCGGGCATTTTCTGGAGATGAGCGGCAGTGGTATCGCGGCCTGGCTTTGATTGAGGACCGTGTCGTGCCCGTCGTCAATCCGTCCGGGTTCCTTTCCGACAAGGACGTACAGCGGCTCGATGAGTACGCCGCAATCGCGGCCGAGCAAATCACGCCCGTGGAAGGAAGCATCCCGGTATGACCCGCGTGCTCGAACTCGACGCGCAATCGTTTGTCCTGCTGCACATGGGCGAGCGGCGTTTTGCTCTGCCGGCGAATATCGTGGCAGAACTCG
>Ga0209235_1002135_pt1 | contig 10989 bp, 6 predicted proteins | sample GraSoi013_1_20cm_4_FD_185817 | JGI IMG/M metagenome (GOLD analysis project Ga0209235, IMG submission 185817) | Grasslands soil microbial communities from the Angelo Coastal Reserve, California, USA - Sample 09_25_2013_1_20cm (SPAdes) (version 2) | ecosystem: Environmental > Terrestrial > Soil >...
CGTCCGCGGAGGTGTAGGTCCGCTGGAAGTTCACGGTCTGTGTCACGTTCAGGTATCCGGTCCCGTGCAGGAAGAGCATATAGTACGTGTCCGGCACGGTCGACGTGAAGTCGACTTGACCCGTCGCGGTCTCCGGGAGGGAGTACAGGCTCGCGGTGCCGGTCCGAGTCTGGAACGCCGCGAACTGCGCGCTGCTCATGACCATGAACTCGACGGGGCGTCCGGCGGTCTCCTGGAACGTGCCGGTGATTCGCGTCTGGTCCCGGAGGTTCGCACCGATCTTGAAGAACTTCCCCGGGAGGAGATTGAATGTCGACTGGTAGGCGTGGACCGGGTTGTAGTTGTACAGCGTGTAGCCGCCGATCAGGAGCAAGATGAGTCCGGCGGCGATCAGGCCGCGGTTCCGGGGCGCCATTCGACGGGCAGGTACCCGGAGACCCCTTGAAGCTTTTCTGACGGTTATCGAACTAGAATTTTCAGACGGCCTCGGGGAACGGGAGAGCGACTGCACCGGGGGAGCCGTCTCGCAGGTTGCTATTTGGATAGTAAAGAATCTCTTGCCGAATTGGCGAGTCCGGTTCCGACTCCGGCTAGACTCACCGAGGACTAGCGCCCAGTCGATTCAGAATCTCCGATGAGTGCGGCGTTCACATCTAGGTTGTCAAGGATGATCATGCCGAAGAAATCCGGACCGGTATCTGTGCCCTCGTCGAAAACGATGTTGATGCTGGCCACCTTGGCGGCTCCGAAGCCCGGCCAAGCGGTCATCCCGTCTGCAGAAACGGCGTCCTCCTCCGTGAAGCGGACTCGACTCCAGTCCTGCGCGAGGCTCAGGCGCATCGGGAAGTCGTCTGTCGCGGACTGCACGCCGAAATCATTCGGGCGGCCACGGGCGCCACCACCGTCCACGGGGGAAATGGATTTTGGACGGAGACCCCACTTGTACCCAAGTCGTCGAGCTTGATCGGTCGGGTCCGAAGCGAGCCAAGAAGTCACGGACGACTCGTACCTAACGGGGCGGGTCACGCCTTCGGCGCCGGCCGCGCCGCCAGAGGAGCACCCCGATCGCGAGGGCCGCGGCCAAGACGGGAACGCCGACGAGGACCCAGAAAACCGAATCCACTGGAGGAGGTGGCGGAACCGCGATTTCGAACGAGCCTTGGCGCGATTGGACGTTGCCTGCCCCGTCCCGCGCCCATACGGTGAACGCGTACGTTCCGGCGCTCATGAAGGAGCGGCTCAGGTAGAAGGAGGAAGGGCCCAGTCGTGTCATCGTCAGGTTCGCGTCGAAGGATGGACCCACGATGCGAACGGAGACGTTCGTCACGGCCACGTTGTCCGTCGCTTGCGCACTGATGTTCACCGTCCCGCCCGGAACCTGCGGATCCGGATTTACCGCGACGGCCGAAATGGTTGGCGGGATCGAGTCCGTGGAGGCGTTCGTGACCCATGCGCCCCGCATGGAAGGCGCGTGGATCGCGCACCAGTAGGTGAACGTCCCCGCCCGCAAGGCATCGAAGGTGTACTGAATCGTCCCCGTGAATTGGGGAGACTCGGGCTCGCCCGCATCGATGACGCCGTTGCCGTTGTAATCAATCCAGAAGATGTGGGCCGTCCCATCGTCGCTCGTCAGCTGTAAGGTGACGCGATCGCTGAAGTTCGCGGACAGCATCGGACCCGGATCGGTTTCGCTTCCCGGCGTGAGCGACCAACCCGTGGGCGGTATGAACCGCCCGTGAAGGGCGGGGGTAACGTCCGCGGCGTGGACGGGAGGTGCGGATGCCGTGAGCAATCCGAAGAGTCCGACCGCCGCGAGGCCGAACGCGAGCGCCACGGCTCGCCCTCGGGCCTCCACTGCGCGTCTTCGGGACCACACTCGGATCGCGCCTTCACGGCTGCTTCGGCTCGGCGGGCATTCCCCCGCGGCCCTTCCGCACGAGCATCGCGGCCAGGGCCGCAATGACGATGATGAGGACGATCAGGCTCCCGTAGAAGACCGTGGGATCGATCCCTCCCGCGGCCGCAGGCGGCGCCGCAGACGCAGTCACGGTGACCGTCTTCGTCGAGGAGTATTCCGTCGGGAGCGCGGTGTGGTCGTTGTTGAACAGTTCGACCTTGAACGTGTGGGTTCCCAGGCTCAGCCCGGAGAACGTCCAGCTCGATCCCGCAGTCGCCCCTTTGTACACCGCCGCGCCATTCACGACCTCGAACACGTGGACGTGCCCGCGGCCCGCCTCCGGCGTGCCGCCGAACGCGCCCGCGTCCATGACGAAGCCCGCCACGGTCCACGTGAGCGTCAAGTCCTGTCCTTGCACGATGGACGTAGGCGCGGTGAGTGCGATGGACGGCGCTGCGACGGTGATGTTGACCGAGTCCGAGTAATCGGTCGGGAGTTCCGTGTGGTTGTTGTTGTACAGTTCCGCCTTCAGAGTGTGAGGCCCCACACTCCAGCCGGTGACGACGAACGTCGTGTCCGGGGTCGCGGCCTTGTAGATCTCGTTCGTGCCCACGACATCGAAGACGTGCATGTGGCCCTCTCCGGTGAGGTTCCACCCACCGAAGTCCAGGGCGGACATCGTGAAGTTGGAGACCGCCACGCGGAGCCGGAATCCCAAGCTACTGACGCTTAACCCGTTCGTCGGTTCCAGGATCTTGATCGACGGGGTGCCTGCAATCACCTGTATCGAGTCCGCGACGATGGGCACGACGAGCCCGTGATCGTTGTAGTGCAGTTCTGCCTTGAGGGTGTGCGCCCCGGGGGTCAGACCGGTGAAGACGAACTCGGTCAGCCATGTCGCTCCCTTGTACACGCCGTCAACGAAGTAGTGAACGTGACCATGATCCGTGATGTTCGTCCCGGCATAGTTTTGCTGGTCCAAGATGAAGCCGCCGCCGACTTGGACCACCATTTGGACACCCAGGCTGCTTACCTGGGCCCCGGTTGCCGGCGAGGTCACTTTGATCGTGTAGCTCGCGGCCGAGCCGGGGTTCGCAGCGAACAGCGGGACGACGAATGCCGACAGCACCAGCGCAAGACTTAGAAACAACACCTTCCTCATCGTTTGCCCCCTGATTGAACCGGGTCGGTCCAGCCAGGGCCCCCTTAAGACCATTTTCCCAAAAGCGGCTCTTCATTTCATGACCCGTTTGCCGACAACCGCTCTCCCAATGAGCCCTGTCCTCTCGCCGGGCGATCCAAACAGGCACGGCTCACTCATCCGGGACGCAGTCGCGACAAAGTCAGGTCCCTTGCTCCTCTAGGCAGCAGTTCGTCACGACGACCCCCTTCACCGTCTTTCGAACGGTGATTGAGTTCGATGTTCGGTTTGTGACCTCGAGCTCGCCGAACCTCACCGTTTCCTTCGTGCGGATGCGGACTTCGGCCGGTTCCTTCCTCGCCATTCCACAGAGGAACATGCCGCGTCGAATAAGAACCCCGCGGCGCGGTCTCTCCTCAAGGTGCGACCTGGTCGTGGACAGCTTAGGAACGTCATCCTGTGTCTCATGGCGCGGTACCTCTAGGCGCCAAGGTGGTCCGTCAAATCGCCGCGTTCACTATGGGCTCGGCATTGGAACGCTCGGCGACTTCCCCGATCGGGAGCCGACGGTCTCGGACGGAGGCCTGATGAGGATCGCGTTCCCCGGGTCCCAACCCACTATTACATGCGAGCCAATTGGAATCGATTGCCCGATGTCCACAATCGGAACGCGCGAGATGAGTCGCCCGCCGAGGTCCAATTGGATCGTAACCTTACTCGACAGCCCCACGTAGACTTCGTCGGCAATCGTCCCTTCGAATCGGTTGGCGCAACCATCCGCCGCCGACCCGACCCGGACCTTCTCGGGCCGGACGGAAAGGAACAGCTCTTCCCCCACCGTGAGGCCTTCTGCCGGCGCGACGAACTCCAGTCGATCGTGCTTCATGAGCGCGCTGTTGGGTCGGAGCTCCGCCACGGTGGCTCGTATGATGTTTGCCTCGCCGATGAAGCCCGCGACGAACTTCGTGGCAGGTCGCTCATAAATCCCGTGGGAGTCTCCGATCTGCTCGATCCGCCCTCGGTTGATGACGCCAATGATGTTCGACATCGTCAACGCCTCCTCTTGGTCGTGCGTCACGAAAACGAAGGTGATGCCGAGCGTGCGTTGGAGCTTCTTCGTTTCCACCTGCATTTGCTTCCGCAGTTTGAGGTCGAGCGCCCCAAACGGCTCGTCCAACAGGAGGACCTGCGGCTCGGTGACGAGGGCGCGGGCCAACGCGACCCGCTGCCGTTCGCCACCGCTGATCTGGGTGATTCGTCGCTGCCCGTACCGCTGGTGGGGCAGCGCGACGAGATCGAGCGCCTCCTCGACGCGTTTCGCGATGACATCTTTCCGGACCTTCCGCATCCGAAGGCCGAACCCGATGTTTCCCGAGACGGTCAGATGGGGGAACAGGGCGAGACCCTGGAACACCATGCTCGTGTCGCGTTCGTACGGCGGCAATCGGGTCACGTCTTTGCCGCCGATGAACACCCGACCTTTCGAGGGGCGCTCGAGACCTCCAATCATGCGGAGGATCGTCGACTTTCCACTGCCGGAAGGCCCGAGGAGGGTAAAGAAGGAGCCTTTTTCGACCCCGAACGACACACCCCGAACCGCGACGACCGAATTGTCGAAGACTTTCGTCAGTTCGCGAACTTCCACGTCATAGGTGGCCAGCGGGGCACCTCCCGTTGTCGCGATGACCTCGGTGAAATCCCGGTCGCGAGGTTCGGCGCGACGTCGGCACGTGCATCGACCTCCGTCTACCCATCATCAGCCCGACGGCGCCGGCACGAGCTCGATCACGGGAGCCGAGTCGAGGGGAAGGGCACTCGTGCCCCAGTCCCACGGTCCCGCAATCGACATGACGTTCCCGCTGGAATCCCATAGGGCGTACGTCCCGAGCGGTGTGACGGAACCCAAGGCGAGCGTCGCGTTGAACATGACGTAGTGACCGATCTTGTTCGTCGCGTCCCAACTGGACTTGACCGGATCGATCCACGGAATCGGCCCGCGCGGCAGGACGACGGTGAGGCTGTGGCCCACCGCGAGATCCCACCGGGCGGGTACCGTCATGTATTCGTACGGCTGGCCGTAGGCATAGCTTCCCGGCGAGAGGTGCACGGAAGTGCTTCCCTCGTACCACCGGAGCTCGGAGTTCGGGTACTGGGACGCGGCGGGACTCGCGGCACCGGCCGGCGGGACATAGTCCATGAGCGTCGGTTTGAAGACCCAAGCTGCGACGTCGTCGCCGGTCTTCGGGAGCCCGTCGGGGCCGGGCTCGCCCCACGCGTTGAACTGGTACTCGCTCACGGCCTGGTAGTCCAAGTTCATCGTGGACCGAATCGTCGCTTGGATCGTCGCGTTCTCGCACCAACACGTCTCCATCGGGCTCCAGCCCGCGGGCGGAACGGCACCGTAGGGAAGGGTCGCGTCGCAATTCGCGAACGTCGTGTTGATCCATTTCTGGCAGACGGCGCTCTGGTAGCTCGCATTTCCCCAGTAGAACCAGCGGGCCTGGAGGACGTCGTAGGCCCACCCGGTCAGGAACAGCGCCACGCGGGTCTGCCCCGTCGACGGGTCCACGGTCCCGTTGAGGTCCGTCACGTCCGTGGAGTAGTAGTACTGAAATCCGTTGTACACGTCGTACTTGCCGTTCCCGAGGTTGTAGAGCCAGCTCCGGTACGAGGACTCGAGGGGGCCCGACCCGTTGCCGGGAATCGTATTCGCGTACCACCACGCCTGGGCCTGGGCGGGCGTGTCGCCCACTGGTACGCCGAAGATCCGCTTCGATTCTTGAAAGTCCATCGTGGCGTTCCCCCGGAAAAGGTAGCCGTAGCCGTCGGAGTACGACGTGCTCACCTGATACGGCGTGGACGACCAGTAGCTCAACGCCCGCGGTCCCATGTAATCGAAGGAGGCGTTCAGGAAAATGTACGACGACGACGTCGGCGCGATCGAGTAGTTGAACACCGGTAGCATGACCGGTTGGCTGACAGAATAGCCAGGATGGTTGCGCACCTTCGCGTCGAAGTGGTAGAGCGTGTACACCCACGAAGGATTCGTTTCCGGAGAGGGAGCGAAGAGCACCCATGGATAAAAGTCGAGGCAGGGTGCCCGGTCCTGGACGATCACGTCCCCGTAGGTGTTCTTCCTCAGCGGCCAGAAGTCCGCATAGGGGCAACTAGCGGTGAAGAACCGATCGTACAGGATGTCGACCGTCGTGTTCGCCGGACTGACGTACCGTTGCGCCGTCCCCGTCGATGCCCCGTCCGAGACCGTCAGCGTCACGGTGTACCGACCCGGGGTCTGATAGGTGTGCGTCGTCGCTACGCCAGTCCCCGTGGCACCATCTCCAAAGTTCCACGCGTAGGATTGAATCGACGGATGTCCGGTCCCGCCCACGGAGCCGGAGGCATCGAAGGACGTCGTCATCTGATTCTGGCGCGCAATGAAGAAGGCGAACGGCTGGGGACTCGCCGGACTGCCGGAGAAGAAGGCAAAATAGGAAACGGCAACGATCACGGCGACCGCGATGATGGCGGCAACGATCTTCACGAGCCCCCGCCGTGATTTCGCGGGCTGGGCCGCGATCTCGGGCGCCTCTTCTTCCTGCTCCGGCGCTTCCTCCTCCATACACACCCTGATCCGATTCTCGTACGACTACGTTTGAGCTGGTGGCAAGGCTCGAGGAACGGCACGACGGTCGGCCGCTTCAACGCTGGGAGTCAAGCTCGGACCTCGCGGGGAAGGGAACCGCGACAAGAGCATCCGCCCAATCATTCGCGAACGCGCTCGTCACGAGGAGCGATCCGGCGAGCGAACCCCCGATCGTTGCCGACGCCCCCGGGACAGCCAATCTCGATGTCCCCGGAGGGTCGGGAGTGAAGAAGATCGACGGATAGGGCCAGACCGCCGGATACTTACCCGGGCCGCTCGAATCCGGACCGCCCGTGTTCGTGGGCCCGAAGACGCTCCACGTGTTCGCAGTCCCGTTCCACAGCGCGATGCCTCCGAGCGACCCCGGGAACGTGAAGTTGTACTTGAGGGGGGCGAACACGCGGGCCAAATCCCCCTGCGGATTCGACGGGATGGGCGAGGTGTTCGGATTGTAGAACACCACGTTGCCCTTGGGGAATTCGAAGTTCCACGTCTGCCCCGCCTTCAGGTTCCACGTGATCGGGACGTAGTCGAACGACACGTTCTGTGCATAGTTCCCGGCTCCGGCTGTGGTGTGGATGTAGTTCTTGCCCGCGTAGCGCGCCAGCTCCGTCGGGTGATTGTTCGGAGCGATGTAATCCGTGAGCACGGGCCACCACGTCCAGTACGGGACGTCGTCGGGCGGATTTGCCTCTCCCGCCTGGGTGCGATACTTGCCATCGGCGCCCGGGAACGAGCCCGCCTCGAAGTGATACTGCAAGACGGTGTCCAGGGAGAAGCTCAGGCCGTTCGCGTCCAAGGCCGCGTTGAAGTCCATGTCCTCGAACCACGCCAGTTCCATTCCCCACCAGCCACGCGCCTTCGTCGAGTCGAGATAGTTCGCCTTATACGACGTGTTCCCCCAGTAGAACCACCGAGCGAGCAGGACCTCCGTCGCCCAGGCCACGTGCGAGATGTAGACGTGCGTCACGCCGGTGCTCGGATTGACCTGGCCGACGATCTCCGTGCAGAACGGCGTATAGGCATATTGGAACGAGCTGTAGACATCGTACTTCCCGTTCCCCTCCTTGGCGAACCAGCCGCCATCCGCCGGATTTCCGTTGGTGTTCACGCCGAACCACGTTTCCAGGGCTCCGAAGTTCGCATACCCCGCCTTCGTGTTGGCATTCCACCACGATTGGGCGTTCGCCGCGGTGTAATTGAGCGGCATGCCGAAGATCCGCTTCGACTCCGCGAGATCCGTCGTCACGTTGATTCGACTCCAGAGGATGAACCCGTCGAAGCCGGAACTGGCGAGGGTGGAATCGTAGACACCGCAGCCCTGGGAGCGGAGCGCCTGGTCGGTCGGGGAGTCGAGGTACTGGAGGTACCAGTTGATCTTCAACTGCTGCCCGATCGGCGCCGCATAGTTCCGCACCGGCAGGTAGACGGGCTCGGTGAGGTTGTACCCGGAGGCGCCGACCGCCGTCGCGTTGAACCGGTACGGCGCGTAGACGAGCGGGTCGTTGCCCGGGTTGTTCCAATGGACGTTCCCGGGGAGCGGATACCAGTTCGTGTACGGATAACTCTCCGACGCGGGGAGGCTCGGATTCGCGTTTGTGGCGCAGAGGGGCCTCCCGGAAACCAACTGGGTCCCCGACGAGGCGTTGAAGCAGTTCGCATCCGGCGGAATGTCCCCGTACGTGCCGATCGTCGTACGGTAGTCCCACCACTGGCCGTAAGGCACATTGAAGAAGTCATAGAACCGGTAGTCCAGCGTCGAGGCCGCGACGGACACGTAGTGGGCCGTCGAATTCACGAGGTTCGTCGCGTCGGTGACGGTCAATGTGATCAAGCGAGCCCCCGAGGCTGCGTAGTCATGACCGGCCGTCGGCACGCCGTGAGTCTCGGTGGGCGTACCGTCTCCCCAGTTCCATGTGTACGTCGCGATGTTGTTGTTCGGGTCCGTCGTCGCGGACGCGTCCACCGCGACGTGCATCAACGTCCGCGTGACGTCGAAGAAGACCCAGGGCGGCAATGGAGGTTGTTGGACCCAAGCGACCCGGCTCGCTGCACCCGATAGCGCTGGCGTACCCGAGTCCCACACCTTGAGGGTGATCGTGAAGTTCGTGTCCGAGGTGTACGTGTGGAAGGCCCCCGAGACCGTGCGATTCCCTGACCAAGACCCGTCTCCCCACGTCCAGTTGTAGGCCACGATCGTCCGCCCAATGGGGCTATACGAACCGCCGCCATCCACCGAGACCGTCCGCGTATCGTTGTTGATGGTCTGGGTGAACTGCGCGACCGGGGGCTGGGCGACGGTGGTGACCAGTACGTTCTTTGAGACCGTCCCCGAGAGAGTGTAGTTGTCGTGGACTGTTAGGCTAAGGACGACCTGCACATTGTTGTAACTGGCCGCGTAGATGTGATGCGTCACCTTGACCGCGACACTTGACGACGAGCCGTCGCCCCACCCCCAATCATATGAGACCAAAACTCCGCCGACATTGTTCGAGCCCGACGTGTTCGCACTTACCTGGACGTAGATCTGGGATCCCGAGGAATTCATCCTCTCAACCTCGTAGCCCGCGGTCGGTGGCACGTACGCGAGATACGATGTGGCGTTACTGTCCGTAGCTCCATACGGGTCGGTGACGTTCAGCCGCACGGAATATGCCTTCTCGAACGCGTTCGTGTAGGTGTGGGTGGCCGCGGCACTCGTTGCGGTGCCGCCGTCGCCAAACGTCCAAGCGTACGTCAGCGGGTCGCCATCCGGGTCCGAGGACGTGCTCCCGTCGACCGAGATCTGGCGCGGATCGATTCCGCTCAGGGGGGCTGGGAACCGAGCCACCGGCGCCCGGTTCCCAGTCAAGGTGGCGCCCCCGGTCACCGTCGAGGCGACGGTATCGACCACGGTGATGTGAACGGCGCCGGTCTTGTTAATGATGAGACCCTGGAAAACATAGATGCCTGTCCCCGGGGTGAATTTCGTGACCTTAGGCAATGTTGCGGTTGGGTCGTCAGACGAGAACCGTACGGACCCTGCATAGTTAATCGCCAGAGTATTGTTGGCATACGTCGCACGCGCTGTAAGGATGAATGGCTGTCCGATCAGAGGAGCGCTCGTGGACGCGGTGAGCTGGAAGTGGAGGGCTTGGACCGTGAGAGACGCGGTGCCAATCTTCGTGGTGCCCTTCCAAGTGGCCGATGCGCTCAGCGTGACCGGACCGCCTTGAACGCCCTGGACGGTTATCGTGAACGGAACTCCGGATACCTTGACGTTTAGCGCAGCGGCCGGAGACGCGGTCCAAGTGAACGTAGCATTTGTCGTTTCGTCCAATCCGTTTGAGTCGATCGCCCTCGCCGTGACCGTCGTGTTGGCCACTTGATCGATTGAGCTCTCCGCGGCGGACACGTTGACGTGGTCGAGGGTCGGCGTTGGAACGGGCGCGCGCTGTGACAGATAGTAGAAAAGGCCGCCCAACGCCGCCGCGACAATGACGACGGCAATCACGATCACGAGAGTCTTTCTTCCGCCACGCTTCGCTTCCGAAGCGGGTGGAGGCGCAGGCGTTGTTCCTCCGTCGGCCGTGCCTTCCGTCCTCTCCTCGACCCGGAGGAAAACGGGATGGCGAAGCGGATATAAATAGCCGGAGGAACGGCCTCCCTCGATCAGCCAGTTCGATTCAACGTTTTCCCTGCGCAAGCAGATGGTTCCCGGCGTCCGAATGTACGGAAGCGGGCTACGCGGGCCGCCCGAGGCGCCGTCGGTCCTTCAGAAACGGAACAGGGTGCCCCCACGTTGGACCTTGTTTGCCAGAAGGATGAAGACGATGGACAGCCCGATGATCAAGGTCGATGCCGCGTTGAGCTCCGGAGTCTGAATCTGTTTCGAGAGTTGGGCCCAGAAGAGGATCGGGAGTGTCTGGATTCCGGCTCCCGTGAGGAACAGGGTGACGACGACTTCGCTGAACGAGAAGGTGAAGGCGAGCAACGCAGCCGAGACAATCCCGGGCATGATGTTCGGAATCGTGACCCGGAAGAAGGTCGTGATCTCGTTGGCCCCGAGGTCCATCGCGGCCTCTTCGATGGAGCGGTCAAATTCCCGCAGGCTCACGATGAGCACGACGATCACGATCGGGATGGAGAACGTCACATGACCCACGATGATCGAGGCATACCCGAAGTCCCACGCGACTCCAAGGTAGGGCCACAGATACAGGTCGTCTACGAGACGGATGAAGACGAGGAGGGACAACCCGAGGATGATGCTCGGAATCATGAGCCCCGTGTACAGCATCAGGTTGAGGAACGGCTTCGTGCTGAAGC
>Ga0209235_1002140_pt1 | contig 10976 bp, 11 predicted proteins | sample GraSoi013_1_20cm_4_FD_185817 | JGI IMG/M metagenome (GOLD analysis project Ga0209235, IMG submission 185817) | Grasslands soil microbial communities from the Angelo Coastal Reserve, California, USA - Sample 09_25_2013_1_20cm (SPAdes) (version 2) | ecosystem: Environmental > Terrestrial > Soil >...
GTGTTCGGGGCGCTGCGCGTAGCGCTGGACGCCTATGACCCCTGGGCCGAGCCTGCGCTCGCCGCCTACACGCGGGCGGCGCGCATCACGCCGGCGCTGTGCGAGCCAATGGCGACGTTCAAAGTATCGAGCGAGGTGGGGACTTGTCATCGCTGAGAACGGCGTCATGACGACCATCAAACGCGTCCTCGTCGCCAACCGGGGCGAGATAGCCCTGCGGATCATCCGCGCCTGCCACGAGGAAGGTCTCGAGGCGGTGGCCGTCTATTCCGACGCCGATCGACTGTCGCCGCACGTGCGCGCCGCCGACCTCGCCTTGCCGCTCGGGCCCCCGGCGGCGGCCCAGTCCTATCTCGACATCGGAAAGCTGATTGCCGCGGCGCAAAGCGCGGCCTGCCAGGCGGTGCACCCCGGATATGGCTTCCTCTCGGAGCGGGCGCCGTTCGCGGAGGCGGTGGCGGCGGCGTCGCTCGAGTTCATCGGACCGCCGCCAGCCGCCATCCGGGCCATGGGCGACAAGACCGAAGCGCGGCGCCGGATGCAGCAGGCGGGCGTGCCGATCGTTCCCGGGACCACGCGGTCGCTCGCCGACCACGTGCAGGCACGGCCCGACGCGGCACGGCTCGGCTACCCGGTGCTCCTCAAGGCGGCCGCGGGCGGCGGCGGCAAGGGCATGCGGCTGATCCGGGAGGAGGCGGAACTCGAAGCGGGATTCGAGGCGGCGGCGAGCGAGGCGGTCAAGGCGTTCGGGGCGGGCGAAGTGTACCTCGAAAAATATCTCGACCGACCGCGACACGTCGAAATCCAGATCCTGGCGGACTCGTTCGGACGCGTGGTCGCCCTGGGCGAGCGCGAGTGCAGCATCCAGCGCCGTCACCAGAAGCTCATCGAGGAAGCGCCTTCCGTGGCCGTTACGCCCGCGCTGCGGCGCCGCATGAGCGATGCGGCCACCGCCGCCGCCGGCGCCGTGGGCTACCTGGGGGCCGGGACCATCGAATTCCTGCTGGCGCCGAGCGGGGAGTTCTACTTCCTGGAGATGAATACCCGGATTCAGGTCGAGCACCCGGTGACCGAGCTCGTGTATGGGGTGGATATCGTGCGCGAGCAGCTGCGTGTGGCGATGGGCCAGCCGCTGCGCGTGCACGCGGGTACCCTGCAGCCGCGGGGCCACGCAATCGAGTGTCGCATCACCGCGGAGGACCCGCTCAACGACTTTCTCCCCGCCACGGGCGTCGTGCGCTATTTGCGGGTTCCCGGCGGCCCCGGGGTGCGGTGGGATGGTGGGATCGAGGAGGGCAACGAGGTCACACTCTACTACGACCCGCTCATCGCGAAGCTGATCGTGTGGGGCGAGACGCGCGCCGTCGCGCTCGAACGAATGCGGCGCGCCCTACGCGAGCTGGCGATCGTCGGTATCCCAACGTCTCAGACGTTTCACCTACGGGTTATGGACGATCCCGAATTCCAGCGGGGCGACATCGATGTGACCTACCTCGAGCGCGCGGGTGCACGCCTGCTGGTAGGCGAGCCGCCAGCGGCCCTGACCCGGCCGCTCGCGGTGGTGGCCGCACTGCTCGCCGAGGCGCGGGGCGCCGCCACACCCCCGCCGACACCGACGGCCGGACCCCTGGTCCGGCCGTCCCCCTGGTTGCTCGCGGCTCGGCGGGAGGCGGTGGGTCTATGAGCGACGTCGTGGCGATCACCGCGATCGCGGCGGGTGGGGAGGGGGTGGGCCGGCTCGCGGACGGGCGCGCCGTGTTCGTCGCGCGCACCGCCCCTGGCGAGCGGATCCGGCTGCGGGAGGGGGTGAAGCTGCACAAGAGCTTCGCCCGCGGCGAGGTGGCCGAGATCGTCGCCGCCGGCGCCGCCCGCGTCACGGCAGCGTGTCCGCACTACGTGCAGGATCACTGCGGCGGCTGTCAGCTGCAGCACGTGACGTACGAGGCGCAGCTCGCCGCCAAGCGGGCGATCGTGGGCGACGCGTTGCGACGGATCGCCAAGCTCGACATCGGCGACCCCGAGATCGTCGAGGCGGTCGAGGAGTGGCGCTATTCGGCGAAGGTGAGTCTCGCGGTGAAGGGCGGTCGAGGGCGGCCGAGGGCGGTGGGCTTCCACCAGTACGATCGCCCCGGATCGGTATTCCACCTGAAGGACTGTCATATCGCGGACTTCAAACTGATGGCCCTGTGGCGGGAACTGAAGCAGCGACTGGATCTCCTCCCCGCACAGCTCACGCACCTCACCCTCCGTGTCGACCGAGAAGGGCGGCGGCACGTGATCGTGGAATCGACGGGCGAACCCTGGCGCAACCCCGAAGCGCTGCGGGCGGCGCTTCCCGACGGCGCAAATGTGATCTGCTGGTGGCAGCCAGTCGACGGCGCCGCGCGCGTCGTTGCCGGCCCGGCCACCGGATTCCCGGCAACCGCGTTCGAACAGGTCAACCCGGAGATGGGCACGATCGCGCGCGGCTGGGCGGTCGACCAGGTGGGTGACGTGCGGGGCGCGGTGGTCTGGGACCTGTACGGGGGAATCGGGGACACGGCCGTGGCGCTGGCGGAGCGCGGGGCGCAGGTCGTCAGCGTGGACGCGGACGAGAAGGCGATCGAGTGGGCACGGGGGCGCGCGGCGGCGCGTCCGGTCCGGTTCATCGCCGGCAAAGCGGAGGACGTCTTGCCCACGCTCCCCGAGCCGAGTGCGGTGGTGGTGAACCCCCCCTGGGCGGGCTTGCACTGGAATGTCACGCTACGGCTCACGGGCCAGCCGGTTAGCCGGCTGATCTACGTGTCGTGCGACCCGGCGACCCTTGCTCGAGACCTGCACCGGCTGAGCGCGACCTACCGGGTGACCGCGGTGCGGGCGTTCGACCTGTTCCCCCAGACGGCACACGTGGAGACGGTGGCCGTGATGGAGGCGGCGTGACGTATCTCGTCACGATCGGTTCGCGGGTGCATGAGGTGGAGGTGGACGGCAACCGTGTGACCGTGGATGGGGTGGAGATCGAAAGCCAGCTCGCCGCGGTATCGGGGACGCCCCTCTATCATCTGCTGCTCGGCGGAGAGTCGTGGACCGTCGCGGCCGAGCCGCTGGAGGGCGTTGGGCGGTGGGCGCTGGGGATGGTGGGGGAGCGGGTGGAGGTGTTGGTGCAGGACCAACGCAAGAGCCGAAGCGAGCCGGTCGGCACCAAGAGCCAGCCCGCCCCCGGCGGCGGGACGGTGCGCGCACCGATGCCCGGTCTGGTGGTGCGGATCGAAGTCGCCGAGGGTCAGCGGGTGGATGCCGGCGCTGGACTCGTGGTCGTGGAGGCGATGAAAATGGAGAACGAGCTGCGCGCGCCGCGCCCGGGGACGGTGCAGACAGTCCATGTTGCGGTTGGTCAGGCGGTCGAAAAAGGCGCCTCGCTCGTGACCCTCGCGAGCCCGGAACCCTCGGGTTGACAGGCCCTTACGGCTCGGGTATAGTTCGCGGCTGTCACCCACCGGGTTACCATTTGGAAGGGTTGGAATGAAGACGTTCACGCTGCGAAAAGAGGACGTGACACGCCGTTGGTTCGTGGTCGACGCGGCGGGACTGCCGCTCGGCCGGCTGGCGAGCCGGGTGGCGCAGATTCTGCGCGGTAAGCACAAGCCCACGTTCACGCCGCACTTGAACGGCGGCGACTGCGTCGTGGTGGTGAACGCCGCCCGGGTCAAGCTCACGGGACGCAAGCTCGAGCAGAAACGTTACTTCCGTCATACCGGCTACATGGGTCACGAACGTTTCTCGCCGGTCAAGAAGGTCCTCGAGACGCGCCCCGAGCGGGTGATCGAGAAGGCGGTGTGGGGCATGCTGCCGAAGACAACGCTCTCGCGTCAGAAGGTGAAGCAGATGCTGAAAGTGTACGCCGGTCCCGAGCACCCGCACGCGGCCCAGCAGCCCGAGCCGCTCAGCCTGGCGGAGGCCTGATGAGCTCGGCCATAACGCCGGAGCTGCGCTGGCACGCGGTCGGACGCCGCAAGGTCGGGGTGGCGCGCGTCTATCTGACGCCGGGGTCGGGGAAGTGGAACGTCAACGGGCGCACGCTGGGCGATTACTTCCCCCGGCCGTCGCTCGTGTCGCACATCCAGCAGCCGTTCACGGCGACCGACACGCTGGGCGCCTTCGACGTGCGGGCGCTGTGCCGGGGCGGCGGGGTGACCGGGCAGGCTGGGGCGATGCGGCTCGCGATCGCGCGAGCGCTGTGCCTGGCGGATGAGCGGCACCGTAAGAAACTGCGGGAACAGGGACTGCTGACGCGGGATCCGCGGGTGGTCGAGCGGAAGAAGCCGGGCCGCGCGGGCGCGCGCAAGCGGTTCCAGTTCAGTAAGCGATAAATCACACACGTCGCCTGATCCGGTGCTGGGTCCCCCCGAGGGGTTGCATCGGAGATGAGGGCGGCGGCGGATCGAACCCACGAGAGGGAGTGCATGGGGCAGCCTACGTTGGAGCTTTTGCTGGAAGCGGGTGTCCATTTCGGCCACCAGACGCGCCGCTGGAATCCCAAGATGCGCCGGTTCATTTTCGCCGAGCGGTCGGGGATTTACATCATCGACCTCCAAAAGACGCTCCGGCAGATCGAGGCCGCGCAAGAGCTGCTCCGCGGTGTCATCCTGAAGGGTGAGAACATCCTCTTCGTTTGCACGAAGAAGCAGCTCAAGAACATCATCCAGGCGGAGGCGCAGCGCTGCGGCGCGTTCTACGTCACGGAGCGCTGGCTGGGCGGCACGCTCACCAACTTCCAGACCATCAAGAAGCAGATCAAGCGGCTGAAGGAGCTGGAGCAAGGCACCGCCGAGGGTGAGTTCGAGAACTACACCAAGAAAGAGCAGCTGCTGTTCGAGCGCGAGCGCGTGAAGCTCGAGAAGTACCTGTCGGGCATCAAGAACATGAGCCGGCTGCCGGGGGCGCTGTTCATCGTGGACTCGAAGAAGGAGCGCATCGCGGTCGCCGAGGCGAACAAGCTCGGGATTCCCGTGGTCGCCATCGTGGATACGAACGCCGACCCGGAGCTGATCACGATCCCGATCCCCGGCAACGACGACGCGATCCGCGCGGTTTCGTTGATCACCGCGGCCGTCTCCGATGTCATCTCGGAAGCGCGCCACCAGATGCCGCTGCGCGAGGCGGCCGAGGAAGGCGAAGGGGTGACCTACTCGACGGAGACCGGCGTCGAGACCGAGGCGGAGGGCGACAAGAAGAAGAAGCCGGCGCGGCGCAAGCGTCGCCCCAAGCCGGAAGCGATCGCCGCACGGCTCAAGACGGACGAGGCACCCGCGCCCGCCCCGGCAGAATCGAGCGGCGGAGGCGAAGGCGAAAGCTAAGCACGCCGGACGCCCGCGTTCCGGTGGACAACCGACCGCCGCCCTCCGAGCCCAACGGCGCGAGGGCGGCGTTTTCATGAGGAGGAGGAGGAGTGACGATCGTGAAAGAGATTCCGGCCAAGCTCGTGGCGGAGCTGCGCGCCCGCACCGGCGCCGGCATGATGGACTGCAAGAAGGCGCTGGAGGAGACCGGCGGCAACCTGGAGAAGGCCGTCGACGTGCTGCGCACCAAGGGCGCGGCCAAGGCCGATAAACGCGCCGGCCGCGAGGCATCCCAGGGTCTCATCGGCCACTACCTGCACCACGACGGCCAGCTCGGCGTGCTGGTGGAGCTCAATTGCGAAACGGATTTCGTAGCGCGCACCGAGGACTTCAAGACGCTGGCGCGCGAATTGGCAATCCACATCGCCGCCAAGAACCCGCTCGCGGTGCGGATCGAAGACCTGCCGGCCGAGACCGTCGCGCGGGAGCGCCAGGTATACGAGGCTCAGGTCGCCGAGCAGAAAAAGCCCGAGAACATCCGTGCCAAGATCGTAGACGGGATGATCAAGAGATTCTACGAAGAAAACGTCCTGCTCGAGCAAACGTTCGTGAAGGACGACAAACGCACCGTGGGCGAGCTGGTCAAAGAGCTGGCCGCCAAGACCGGCGAAAAGATCGACGTGCGCCGGTTCGCCCGGTTGAAGGTCGGGGAAGGCTGAGTGGCACTGGCGTACCGGCGGGCCCTGCTCAAGATCTCGGGAGAGGCGTTCGCCGGCACGCGAGGCGCCGGCGGCGGGATCGATTTTTCCGTCATCGACCAGCTGGGGGACGAGCTCAAACACGTCGCCGGGCTCGGCGTCCAGCTGGGCCTGGTGGTAGGCGGGGGGAATATCCTGCGCGGCACGGCCGCGAGCGAGCAGGGCATGGATCGCGTGTCCGCCGACTACATGGGCATGCTCGCGACCGTGATCAATGCCCTGGCGCTGCAGGACATCCTCGAAAAGAAGGGCGTCGACACCCGCGTGATGACGGCGATCCGCATGGAGGAGCTGGCCGAGCCCTACATCAGACGCCGCGCCGTGCGACATCTCGAAAAGGGACGCATGGTCATCTTCGCGGGCGGGACGGGAAACCCGTACTTTTCGACCGATACGGCGGCGGTACTGCGGGCGCTCGAGATCGAGGCGAACGTGCTCCTCAAGGCGACGAACGTGGACGGCGTCTATACCGCCGACCCGAAGAAGGACCCGAAGGCGAAGTTCCTCAAGGAGCTGTCGTTCCGGGACGCGCTGGTGAACGGCTATGCCGTGATGGACGCGAACGCCTTCGGCCTCTGCAAAGAGAACAAGCTTCCCATCGTCGTGTTCAACATCAACCAGCCCGGCGCGACGGCCAGGGTTCTGGCCGGAGAGCGCGTCGGCACCATCGTCCAATGAGCCCTCCCACCGCAACGCTCGCGGATCACGTCAAACAGGCGAAGCACTCGATGGACAAAGCCGTAGAAGCGGTGAAGCGCGAGTTCTCCACCGTCCGCACGGGAAAGGCGACGACGTCGCTGCTGGATCTGGTGCGCGTGGACGCCTACGGCAGCGAGATGCCGCTCAACCAGGTCGCCAGCGTCGCGGCGCCCGAGCCGAAGCTCCTGACCATCCAACCGTGGGACAAGGGCCTCCTCAAGGCGGTCGAAAAGGCGATCCTCGCGTCCGATCTGGGCCTCACCCCCTCCAACGACGGTAACCTCATCCGGATTCCGCTCCCCCCCCTCAACGAAGAGCGGCGGCGGGAGCTGGTGAAGGTCGTGCACAAGTTCGCCGAGGAGGGCCGGGTGGCGATCCGCCACGCGCGCACCGATGCGATCGGGAAGGTCAAAAAGACGGAGCACGTCTCCGAGGATGAAAAGAAGCACACTGAAAAGGACGTTCAGAAGCTGCACGACGATCATCTGCGACAAGTGGACGAGGCGGTGAAGGCGAAGGAAGCGGAGATCATGGAGGTCTGAGATGGCGGACGACCTGCTCTCTCAGATCCGGCTCAACGGGGCCGTGCCCCGGCACGTGGCCGTCATCATGGACGGGAACGGGCGCTGGGCGCGCGAGCGCCGCCTGCCGCGGCCGCTGGGCCACCGGGCGGGCATGCGGGCGGTGCGCGAGGTGGTGGAAGGCGGGCTCGAAGCCGGTCTCGAGGTGCTCACCCTGTTTGCCTTCTCTGAGGAGAACTGGCAGCGCCCGGTGACCGAGATCTCCGCATTGATGCAGCTGCTCGAGGAGTACATCGCGCGGGAAGTGGCCGAGCTCAGGGACCAAGGGGTCGCAGTCCACGTCCTGGGCGACCGGCCCAGGCTCGCGCCCGGCGCGCGCGCGGCGGTCGAGCGCATCGAGCGGGAAACCCGCGACGGCGCGCGTCTGGCGCTCAATCTGTGCATCTCCTACTCGTCGCGCGGCGAGCTGGCCCGGGCGGCGCGCCTCCTCGCCGAGGAGGTGCTCAAGGGCGTCAAGCGACTCGAAGACATCGATGAAGACGCCATCCGCGCCAAGCTGTACACCGCGCCCTGGAGCGATCCGGATCTGCTGATCCGTACGTCGGGTGAATGCCGGCTCTCCAATTTCCTGCTGTGGCAGCTCGCGTACACCGAGCTGTATATCACCCCGGTCCTCTGGCCCGACATCACGCGGCGCGACCTGTTCCAGGCGATCCTGGACTACCAAGGGCGGGAGCGGCGATTCGGCCGCGTCACCGCCTGACATGTCTCGCAACTTGCTGGTGCGCATCGCGGTCGCGGTCCCGGCCATCGCCGGGGCAGTGGGCGCGCTGTGGGTGGGCGGCTGGGTGCTCGCCGCCGTGCTGGCGGTGCTCGGCGTCCTGGGCACCGGGGAGTTGTTCGGCTTCGCCAGGAAGCAGGGCGTCGAGCCGCTGGAATGGGTGGGATTCGTCGCCGCGGCAGCCTTCCCACTTGCGACCTACTGGGCGAAGAACTACGCCGACTGGGAGCCCGTGGTGTACGGCGGCGCGGTCTGGCTTCTCGTGGCGCTGGTCGTGGCCGCCACCCGCGGGCCCGAGCGCCGCCCCCTCAACGCGCTTGCCGTCACGACCTTCGGGCCACTGTACGTTTCGGCGCTGCTCTCCTTTCTCGTGGCGATCCGCCACGGACCCCACGCCGACGCGCACCCGCGTGGTTCGTTCGCCCTCGCCGTCATGCCGTTGGTGATCACCTGGGTGTGTGACACGTGCGCCATGGCGGCCGGCGCGCTGCTGGGCGGGCCGAAGCTCGCTCCCGTGCTCTCGCCCCGAAAGACGTGGGCGGGCGCCGTCGGAGGGGTCGTCGGTGGCCTCGTAACGGCCCTCGTATACGGACCGCTGGTGCTCGACCGCGTCGCCATGCACCTGGCCGTCTGGCAGCTCGTGACGGTCGGCTTGGTGCTGGCGCTGGCAGCGCAGGTCGGCGACGTCGCCGAGTCGCTGTTCAAGCGGGAGGTCGGCGTCAAGGATTCCTCGTCGCTCATCCCGGGGCACGGCGGCGTGCTCGATCGGCTCGATTCGGTGTACTTCGTGGCGCCGGTCGCGGCGGGGTTGTTCCGGTTGTTCGGCCTCGCATGACCGTCGGCGTCGCGATCCTCGGATCCACGGGATCGATCGGCTGCTCGGCGCTCCAGGTCCTGGCGCGCCAGCGGGAGCGGTTCCGGGTCGCGGCCCTCACGGCGCATTCCAACGCGGACCTGCTCGAGCGACAAGCCGCCGAGTGGCGGCCGACCTATGTGGGGCTGGTCAACGCCGGCAAGCGGAATACCGCAAACGGCAAAGGGCCCGAGTGTCTGGTCGAGGCGGCGACGCGTCCCGATGTGGAGATCGTCGTGAACGCCATTGTCGGCGCCGCCGGGCTCGAGGCCACCCTCGCCGCGCTGGCTGCGGGGAAGCGGGTGGCGCTCGCCAACAAAGAGACGCTGGTGATGGCGGGCGAGCTCGTCACCCGCACGGCGCGGGAAGGCGGCGGAGAGATCGTGCCCGTCGACTCGGAGCACAGCGCGGTCCTGCAATGCATCACCGGGCGGCGCACGGCGGAGCTGGCGCGGCTCATCCTCACGGCGTCGGGCGGTCCGTTCCGCACCTGGAACCCGGAGCGCGTGTCGGGCGCTACGGTGGACGAGGCGCTACGCCACCCGACCTGGAAAATGGGGAAGAAGATTACCGTTGACTCCGCCAGCCTCGTGAACAAGGCGCTCGAGGTCATCGAGGCGCATTTCCTGTTCGGGCTGCCGTACGAGAGCGTGGACGTCGTGGTGCACCCGCAGTCGGTGGTGCATGCGTTCGTCGAGTTCGTGGACGGGTCGGTGCTCGCCCAGGTCGGGTTTCCCACGATGGAGCTGCCGATCCTGTACGCCCTCACCCATCCCGACCGAGTGCCGGACCAGGGTGCGCGCCGCTTCGATCCGGTAGCGGCGGGGACGCTCACGTTCGAGCCGGTGCACGCCGAGCTCTACCCGGCGTACGGGCTGGGACGCGCCGCCGCCGCGGCCGGCGGGACGGTGCCCACGGCGTTCAACGCCGCGAACGAGGTGGCCGTGGAGCTGTTCCTCGGGGGAAAAATCCGGTTCGGTCGAATCGCGGAGACCATCGGGCACGTGCTCGACGCGCACCACGCGAGCGACGCGGCGTCGCTCGAGGCGGTGCTCGGCGCTGATGCGGATGCGCGGCGCCTGGCACGGGAGGCCGCGTGCTCTTAACCCTCATTGCGCTCGCGATCGTCCTCGGCCCCCTCATCTTCGTTCACGAGATGGGGCACTTCCTCGCCGCCAAGGCCGTGGGGATTCAGGTCCTGCGTTTCTCGCTCGGGTTTGGACGTCCGGTCCTCAAATGGCGACGGGGCGAAACCGAATACTGGATCTCCTGGCTGCCGCTCGGCGGCTACGTGAAGATGGCGGGGCTGGAGGACGAAGGAGTGGCCGGGAGCGTGGAGGGCGGGACGGCAGATGTCCCGATCGACCCCGCGCGGGCATTCGATCGGAAGCCGGTGTGGGCGCGGTTGATCGTGATTTGTGCCGGTGTGACGATGAACGCGCTGCTCGCGTTCGTGGTTTTCACGGGCCTCGCCGCCACAGTGGGGACCCCAGAGCTCGATACGACGCAGGTCGATTCAGTCGCGGTGAGCAAGCTCCCCCCGGGTGCGGAGGCGCTTGCAGCGCTCGCGCCCGGTGACCGGATTGTACGGATCAACGGCGACTCGGTGCGCACGTGGGACGACATCGCTCGCGCCCTGCTGAGCGGACCCTCCGAGCTCCAGTTCCAAGTGGCAGGCCGCGCGCAGCCGGTCCTCGTGCGGCTGAGTCAGGGAGGGGTCGGAGCACGCCAAGCGGCCCTCGAGGCGTTGGTGCCGCGCCCCGGGATCGCCGTAGGTAGGGTTGAGCCCGGGCGGGCCGCGGAACGCGCCGGCATCAGATCCGGTGACGAAATCCTGGGCGTGGACGGCGTCCGCTTGCGGTCCGTGGATCAGTTTCTTGCGCGCGTGTGGGACAGCGCGAAGAAGCCACTGAGGCTCGGCATCAGGCGGGGCAACGATACGCTCTCGGTGGTGGTGATCCCGGACGAGACCACGGGAACCGATGCTCGGTACCCTAAGCGTCCGCTCGCTTACGGTGTGATCGGTGCGGAAATCCGGCCCGTCGT
>Ga0209235_1002141_pt1 | contig 10976 bp, 6 predicted proteins | sample GraSoi013_1_20cm_4_FD_185817 | JGI IMG/M metagenome (GOLD analysis project Ga0209235, IMG submission 185817) | Grasslands soil microbial communities from the Angelo Coastal Reserve, California, USA - Sample 09_25_2013_1_20cm (SPAdes) (version 2) | ecosystem: Environmental > Terrestrial > Soil >...
ACCCCGCCTCTCAGGATCGTGCGGCCGTCCCCCGCAAGATCGTACCGCGCGCCGAGGCGGGGAGACCAGAGGGCATTGCCGCTGGGCAGGAGTCCCGTGTCGAGGCCCAGCGAGTCTCTGACCGCAGAGTTGGTCACCGCGGCGTCCGGGAAGACGGGAATGTCCACGCGCAAGCCCGCCGTGAGCGCGAGGCGTCTGCCTGCGTCCCACGAGTCCTGGGCGTAGACCCCGACTTGGCGCACGTGGAAGTCGACCTCCGGGCCCACCGCTGGGTAGAGCGGCCCGGGGAGCCCCCGGTCGTAGCGCATCGCTCGACCCCGCGCGAGCGAGTCCAGATTGGTGAATCCCCACACGCCAGACCCCTGGAGGAGCACGCCGTCCCGGACGTGGAGCAGCTCGCCGTGCGTGCCCAGCGTGATGAGGTGCCGGCCCGCAGCGAAGGTGACGTTGTCCGTGACCTCGAGCACGTCCTGGGCCACGGTGTCGGTGGCACATGTGAAGTTCGGCCCGGCGAAGAGCTGCCCGACGTCGGCACGCACGCCGATCCGCGGGAAGGTTGCGTTGGGCACGCAATCGTCGCGCAAGCGCTCGTAGCTGGTGATGAGCTCATTCGACCAACGGCCGCCGACGAGCGCACTCCAGATCAGCCGCGACGTCTGCGCCGTCGACTGGTCTAGCTCGGCGACGGAGGACAGCGCGTAGTACCCCTGTCCGCGGCTGCCGCTGAAACCCGGGATGTTGATCCCTTCAAGCCCCGCATCAAGAAAGTTCCGGCGGTCGGCGTGGGCGTAGTGGTGCGATACCTCGAGGTGACTGCCGGTGCCTATCTGAGCGGTGAGCTTTGCGAACAGGTCCTGGGCCGGCACGCGTCCGTTCACCGGGCCTAGCGTGCCTGGGTCGAGCGCATACGTGTCGGCGAGGATGCGCTGAAACCGCAGGGCGCTTGCGTAGCGGATGCCGATGCGGGCGACATCCGCCCCGACGGCCGTGTCGCTGATCAGGGGACCGGGATCCGGCACCGCCCGGGCCTGGAAGTCCACGCTGGCGAAGTAATGGACCCGGTCGCGCACGATCGGCCCACCCACACTACCGCCGAACTGCCAAGTGGTGAAGTCCGGAGCGCCGCCGCCGGACGTGCTACGGCCGATCAAAGCCTGGTTTGCAAAGAATGCAAACATGGACCCGCGCACCGCGTTCGCCCCCGACCGGGTCACCGCGCTCAGCAGCCCTCCCGCGGCTCCTCCCTCCCGCACGTCGAACGGGGTGACGAGCACCTGGAACTCCCGTACCGCCTCGAGCGAGATCGTGCGGGGCAGCACCTGGGGGAGGGCCGCTGCGAGGACCGCCCCTCCGGGTTCCCGATTGTAGTAGGGGTCGCCGTTCTCGCCGCCGTCGATGTGGATACTGTTGTAACTCTGATTCTGGCTGCCGATGGAGACTCCGCCGCCCGGCCGCAGGACCACCCCAGGACTGAGGATTGCGAGGTCGGCGAAATTGTGCGAGATGGTGGGCAGCCGCGTGAGCGCTGAGTCGGAGACGATCTCGGTCGGCCCGATTCGAGTGCCGCGGCCCGCGTTCGCGGTCGCCTCGACCGTCACCGGATCGAGCTCGACCGCGGCGGCCTCGAGCACGAAGTCGGCGACATACCGCTCGCCGAGCTGGAGAGTGATCCCCGTCTGGCGCGCGGGCCGGAATCCGACGCCCCGAACCTCCACGCCGTAGGGCCCGCCGACGGCCACGCCCTCGAGGAAGTAATGCCCGCCCGTGCTGGTCGGAGCCTGCCACCGCTCTCCGGTGGAGAGGTTCGTCACCTGAACCGCTGCCGCCGCGATCGGCGTGCCGTCCGGTCCGAGCACCGTGCCCCGGATGGCGGCCGTGGTCACCCCCTGCGCCGCGAGCGGCGCGGCGGTCACCAGCGCGAGCGCGAGCGGACGGAGCGTGGGGCCTCTAACCCTTTGGCCGCAGCAGCTGTTCGAACGGTGGATAGTCGTGGAGCGGCTCGAAGCACGGATCGGCATGGAGGGTAGCGATCGGCTGCTCCCAGAATTCGCCGGTCAGCCACAATCCCTCTTGGTGTGCCTGGGCGATCAAGCGCACGGCTCCCGGTCGGTCACCCAGCTGCGCGGCGATGCAGGCGCGCCAGTAGGCGGGGAACCCCTGGAGGAAAGGGCGCGAGCGTGCAGCGAGGACACTGTCAGCCTGCGCCGCCTCCGCTCGATCGCCGCGCTGCGCCGCGAGGGCGCCCCGAACGCCCTGATAGGTCAAGCTGTCTGGGTGTTCGCGCACGAGCTCCTCAGCGAGCACCTGCGCCGGTTCCCAGCGCCCGGCTGCGTACAACGTCTGGAGGCGCAGCCGTCGGGCGCCTTCGCTGCCTCGCTCTTTCACGGGCCGCCCGTCGAGCCAGGCGAGGGCCCGATCGAGGACTGAGTCGCTCGCGGCGCGGTACCCGTGTGCCCGCAGCTCCAGGGCCGTCTCCCGGATCACCGCCGCCGGGGTCCGCCACGGATGCGGCCGCTGCGCCGGGAGTTCGTCGAGGAGTTCGTTGACCTCCCGGACGCGCCCGAGCGCCGCCAGGGCCAACGCTTCGTGCCTGAGCGAGCCGAGGTTGCTCGGGTTCAGCCGCCGCTGGAGTCGAGCAGCCTCGAGTTCCCGCTCATGCTCTCCCAGCGAGTGGTACGCCGCGGTCAACCAATAGAAGTAGTACGGCCAGTCGCGCAGCGCGCCGCGGTCGGGATGCAATCGCCGGAGAATCGAAATCGCCTCGCGCGGGCGGTCGATCAGGAGCGCGTCTCGCCCGAGGTATCCCGCCATGAGCTCTGACCCCGGCAAGGCCTCGACCAAGAGGCGGGATCTCTGGTAGACGGCAGGCAGGTCCCCGTGGCACTGCGCGACCCAGCGGTCCAGCATGAGCCGGTCCACCCGCGCCAGGCGCTCGGGAACGGTTGCAAGCTTCTTACTGAGGCCTTCGGTCTTCTCGCACTCAAACCGCCACCAATGAGCAAACGCGGCCCACACGAGGGGGAGTGTGTAGGTCGAATCCAGGGCGGCCGCACGGTACAGCAGGCGCACAGCCTCGGAAGTATTGAGCCGGTTCATGGCATCGACCCCGGCGGCGAACACCCGGTAAGCAGCGTAGCTCGGAGGCTGACTCGTGCGCCCCTGCCAGTCCTTCAGTCTGGGGTCGAGCACCACGGCGAGGCTTGCGATGATGCGCTGGCGTAACGCGGCGATCGCTGGCCGAGGATCGTTGGGCGCTCCGAGCACCGGCCCCAGACTGCGAACCAGCTCGCGCCGGCGTTCGTCGGTGATATTGGCTGCGAACTCGAGACTGTCGCCAGAACGGAAGAACGTGCCCCACACGGCGACCTCGGAGCCCGTGGCGACCGCGAGCCCGCGGACGGCCTCGGCTGCGTTGGGCGCTACCCCGGCCCCTTTCGGCGGCTTGGCTCCGGGATCGGCGACTTCTACGAGCCCCGTCTCGGAGAGTCCCCGACTAATCCAGTCAGCCGCCAGCTCGCCCAGCCGGTCGAGCGCCGTGTCTCCCGTCTGGTTCGCAAACGTCGCCACGACGACCCGGTCGGCGCGGAGTTCCGGCACGGGGTTACTGCGCACGTATAACGCGCCCGCGGCGAGCGCGACGGCTACGGCGATCGCCGCGCTCGACCACACAACGCGTCGGGCGGCACGCCGTCCTGAAGGGGACTTCGGGGCCGTGGGAACCCCGCGCGCGGCCGGGATTTCGGCTCCGCCTGCAACGGTCGGGAGCCGTTCAGGCAGCACCCGGGCTGCATCCCGCGTCCGCACGGTGCTGATCAATGCCATGGTCTCCGGGGCGGGCTTGACCTCGAACTCGTTCGCGATCCGCGCCGCGAATCGCTCGTAGACCCCTACGGCACCCACGCGGTCCCCTAGGCGATCGAGCAGTGCGATCAACCGCTGCACCACTCCCTCGTCGAGCGGCATCAGCCCCGCTGCCCTGCGTGCCCATTCGGCGGCTGTCGCAATGTCCCCGGCCGCCTCGCACCGCTCGATGACAGCGCCCGCCGCCCGGGCGGCGGCTTGCCGCAAGCGAGTCCGCTGCTCCTCCACCCAGCGCTCGAACTCGTCCGCGCCGGAGAGGAAGAACCCTTCCAAAAAGTCGCCGCGATACAGCTCAAGAGCTCTCTCGGTGTCACCAGCCGACAATCTCTCGTCGAACGCGCGGGCGTCGCACCACACACCCGCCTGGTCCAGGCCGACTTCCTCGTCGCCACGGCCTGTTAGCGTGACGGGGCCGAGCGCCTGCCGCAGTCCGTGTAGCGCCTGACGCAGCGCGGCCCGCGCGTGGTCCTGGTCCAGCTCGGGCCAGAACAAGCCGAGCAACGTATCGCGCCGATGGAAGCGGTGAGGCGCCGCGAGGGCAAGGTAGGCGAGGAGAGCGACGCGCTTCGGCTGAGTGAGGGCCGAGTCGAGCTCGCGCCCGTCGTCCCTCCGGAGGTTGAGTCCCCCCAACAGTCGCAGCTCGATCACATGGGCACCTGATAACGGTGCCGTCACGGACCCATCACAGTCCGCTGACGGGTGCGTCGCATCGTGCAGTCGCCGGAAACGTACCCGCGACGTCTCCGCGCGGCAATCAAGCCGGCTCGGGGTCGACTTCGCGGGTCAGGGTCCTGTGAAAAGGAGGAGCGTCATGAAACCGCTTCGAAGCATCCGAAAGTTGTCGCTCGCTATCGCGTTGGTTCAGGCGTGCAACCGAGATGGCGGGCCCCTGAGTCCGAACGCATCACGCCCGCGGGCTGATATCAGTTCCGAAGCAGACCAGTCGACGGCAACCTGGAGCCCCGTCGCGTCGATGCCGACGGCTCGCCTCGGGCTCGCGGCAGCGACCGGAAGGCACGGCATCATCTACGCCCTCGGCGGCTCCACTAGTCTTTCGGGCCGCACCATTGTCCCCACGGTGGAAGCCTACGACCAGAAGACCGGCAGCTGGTCTGCGGCGGCCCCAATGCCGACACCTCGCCGCTACCTCATGGCGGCCACCGACCGGCAGGGACGCATTTACGCAGTTGGTGGCGCGCTCGCAGGTGTGTTCCGCAACACCGTCGAGCGCTACGATCCTGCAACCGACACCTGGAGCGCAGTGTCCCCGTTGCCCGTGGCCCTCTGTTGCGGAGGGGCGACGACCGGCCTGGACGGCAGGATCTATGTCATCGGAGGATTCGCGAACGGCAACGTCCAGCTCAGTTCCGTGGAAGCATACGATCCGGAGACCGACACCTGGAGCAACTTGGCCCAGTTACCCGCTCCTCGAGCGGGAAAGCTGGCAGCCGTCACGGCCCTGAACGGCTGGATCTACGCGATCGGAGGCATTAACGGCGTCACTACCGTCGCCACGATGGACGCGTACGACCCCTGCACCGATACCTGGACGCCCGTCAAGAGCATGCCCACGCCTCGCCGTTTCCTCGACGCCGTCGTAGGACGACGTGGCGTCATCTACGGGCTGGGCGGCACAGTCGGCTCGGTCGGATTTCCGGGTACGCAGGAACTGACTGCGGTGGAGGCATACGATCCCTCCGCCGACACGTGGATAGCGATGGCTCCGCTATCTACGCCCCGCGGAGCGCTCGCGGCGGCGGTCGGGCGCGCCGGAACCATCTTCGCCATCGGCGGCTTCGATGGCACCAGCGCACTCAGCTCGGTCGAGGCGTTCAGACCCCGGCACGAAGACGCGGCGGAGGACCAACTGGCAGAGAACGAGGGTGGCGACGACGCTGCGCGCGCCCCGCGCTGCGGGGACGGTCAGTCGGACGCGCAATAGCGCTCGAATTCCTGAGCACGGAAATGACCGGGTCCGGCTAACGGAGGATTCGCAAGCGTACGGGCCGCCCGGGACACCGGTAAGAGTGAAAGGAGCGGCGTCTCACCATGCCCCCGATGACAACGAAATTGCTTCTGGCCGCGGGCTTGCTAGTGAGTGTCGCGTGCAACGAACCGACCTCGCCGCCCGTGATCGTATCCCTCACGGTGGCTCCCTCTTCGGACACAGTCCTCGTCGGAAGAGCGGTCCAGTTGACGGCAACTACAAGAGATGCTAGCGGAAACGCGCTTACGGGGCACGCGGTGACCTGGACGAGCAGCAATTCAATTGTGGCCACCGTGTCGGTGACCGGGTTGGTTACTGGAGTGTCGGCTGGCGGCCCTGTCACGGTTACGGCGACGAGCGTAGGCAAGAGCGGGACCGCGGCGATCGCAGTGATCCCCGCACCGACAGTGAGTGCGTATCCCAACAGTATCGCGACCGTCGTTGGGGGGTCGGTGTTCTTCCAGGCCGTTCTAGATTCAGCCGGTAACGCCTACTTCCTCAACGGACCCGTGACATGGGCAAGTAACACGCCAGCGGTGGCCACGGCACGCGACACCTTGGACGAAGGTGTCCTGCAAGGGTTCGTGACTGGTTTGGCGATCGGCTCGGCAACGATCACTGCGACGACGCGACTCGGCCCAGCGACCGCGACGATCTCCGTTGCTCAGCCGAGGTTTGCCGCCGTGAGCAGCGGCGGCGACCACACCTGCGGGCTCACGACCACCGGGGCAGCCTTCTGTTGGGGCAACGACGACTACGGCGCCCTCGGTGCCCCAATCGTTACCGTCTTCTTCACGCGGTGTCTCTTCCTTGACGTCGCTAACCTGCCATGTAGCGCTGCGCCCATCGGCGTAACGGGGGGGCTCACGTTCGCAACGATCAGCGCCGGTATCGAGGATGACGGCAGCTCCACCTGTGCCCTCACCGCGACGGGCGCCGCCTATTGCTGGGGACAGAATGGCCTCGGAGAGCTCGGCAACGGCACGACCGATGGTGATTTCCACGTGGTGCCCACACTGGTTAGAGGCGGACTTACTTTCGCATCGATAAGCGTAGGCGGCCCTCACGCATGCGGTCTCACGACGACCGGTGCCATCTCCTGCTGGGGATGGAATTCCGGCGGGCAGCTCGGCACGGGCGACACGGTCAGTCGTTCGACTCCCACGTCGGTAGGGGGTGGGCTCGCTTTCGCGGCGATCAGCGCCGGCAGTCTCCACACCTGCGCCCTGGCGCCCGATGGGACCGCCTATTGCTGGGGATGGAACTCCTGGCCCTACATGGGTCACGGATGGCTTGGCACGGGCGATACCGTCGACCGCGCGGTCCCGACGCCGGTCATGGGTGGGCTCACGTTCGCAGCGATCAGCGCCGGCGGCAGACACACGTGCGGCCTGACACCAAACGGCGTTGCTTACTGCTGGGGTTTCAACGCGGCCGGGCAGCTTGGGACCGGGGACGTCGTTACCCAGACGATACCAACGCCCGTAATTGGTGGGCTCACGTTCACAATGATCAGCGCTGGCGGTCTCCACACGTGCGGGCTGACAACGAGCGGCGACGCCTATTGCTGGGGACACAACTTCGATGGCCAACTCGGAACCGGGAACACTGTCCCCCAAACGACGCCGACACCCGTCACAGGTGGGCTGAAGTTCGCCATGATCAGCGCCAGCGCCGCACACACGTGCGGCTCGACAACAAGCGGCGCGGCGTACTGCTGGGGGGATGGCTACTGGGGTCAGCTCGGGAACGGAGCCTATGGTGGCAGCAGCGTTCCGACGAAGGTGCTGGGCCAGCCGTGACGCACGTGCAGTCCGCGTCGTGAAACAGCAAATCCGCCACTCAAAGGTGGGCGGGTCGTAGCAGGTGGAGGATCAGGTGAGGCGCGACGCTCCCAATCGATTCCCGAGGACCCCTAAACGACAACCCCCCTGAAGGCGTCTCAGGGGGTGGGCGTGCTGTGAGTAATGCTGTGAGTTTCTCACGACACTCGGTTGATCTTCGGGCTTGCTGTTACGACACCGATGCCCAGAACATCGCGTGAGTGCTACTTGGTGTCGTAACTCGGCCCCTTAGCGATTCGCATGGGGTTCAGGGGGTCGCGGGTTCAAATCCCGCCGTCGACTCTCGCAACGTGCGGCCCGGTCGTCGGTCGCCGGCCGGGCCGTGTTCTCGTCCGGAGGCACAGCGGAGCATTAGCTCCCGTCAGGCCGGCACCTTGCGCTTCCCGCGACGCTGGCGGGCGACTTGCTCCGCGAGAAACACTTTCATCAGCGATTGATATGGCACGTCGCGCTCGTTGGCCAGGGCCTTCAGCTCCTCGAGCAACGGAACCGGCAGACGAATCGAGATGGCCGCCGTGGACGGTCGGAGGTCTGGCAAGCTCGGTCGAACCGCCTTGCTCCAGTCGAAGTAGTCGGCGGTGTCGTGCTTTGCCCAGAAGCGGCGCTCCTGGTCCTCGTTCGCGAAGCGCGGCGGCGACGTCCTGGCTGCTCGCCTAGCCTTGCTCATAGATCCTCCGTTCTCGTCGACTCATATCCCGCGCCGAGATAACTCGGATCAGAGTCTCTCGGATCATGAAAACCAGTGCGAGCCGGCGCGCCGCGTTGGTTTGTCCCAGGGCTGCGTAACGTGGCTCGCGCTGCGAGTGTTCGATGTCTGGCGCCACCAGCAGTGGGCGGTTGAAGAACACCGGCTCGCAGTCTCCCTGGGAGACTTGGTGCGAGTCCCAATTTTTGTCGGCGTTGCCGGCGTCCCACTGAAAACCGGTGCATTGAGCCAGGTCATCGGGAAAGCCAGGCACCTCTTATGTATATGCTGAATATATACGTATGTCAAACGCCGGACCGCTGCGTCGCACGAACCCGACCCGTGGGAAAGGCTAGGCTTCCGCTACGCGGCCTCGGGTATGGCCTCTTGTTTCCCTCCGGACCTGGCCGCCCAATGACACACAAGGAGGTCCGACCATTCCATCATGCCGAGCGTCGCGCAGTCCCGACCCCCTCTACGTGCATCAGGCGGTTCGCCGCCGCTCGCTCCCGCGGCGCCGATCGGCCAGCACACGACGCCCTGCGTGTGCGCCGGCTCACGGGGCGGCGGGGCTGGCTCGAGCCCTCCTAACGTCGGCACCCGCGACCCGCCTGGCCGAGCGCGCGCCCGTCGGGTATATCACCTCGACTATCTGTCCCCCTCACAGGTGCCCGATGGTTGCTAACGACGCTCCTCACTGGTTTCCCGACCACCGGGAGGGCGAACGCCGTCTTCTGCCCTCGCGGCGCAGCGGCCTGGACCGTCGCTATCAGAGCATGCCCCTGACGGTGGAGCGCCGCGGGGCGGGCGAGCGGCGCGTGCTGGCCGATCGGCGCACCCGGACGGAGCGGCGGCAGCACGTGAGGGCCGAGTGACCGGGCGAGCTCTTTAAGTACCTTGCCCTCGGCGCAATCCGGAAATGCCTGCTGACCGAGGATCCGGCACCGCCTCCCGCGTCTCAGTTCGTGCCCAGGCCTGAGCGGCTCGTCGCCATCTGCAGCGGGAAGGCGCTCCTACGACACGCTGCGGGGCGGACCCCCCTGGTCGACCGCGCTGCTACATTCCTGTGATGCCGAGAGACATTGACGTAGTGGGAGTCTGGCACGGAACGCCGTACCAGGTCGCGTCGGTGAGCAGCACCGCCGACGGAGTGATTGTCGCCTGCGGTCCGGCGGGCAAGCACAGGACGTACCCGAAGACCGGCCACCGGCACACCAAGGACCCGAGCTCAGACACGAGCACCTGGCACGAGCGGCAGGTTCTCTCTGACGCCACCCTCGCGCAGCCCCTGCAGGTCATCGCGTTCTCGGGCGCCAAGCCGCCCGCGTGGGCGAAACCGCATGCGGACCGTCCGTCGCATGACAGCTTCACCTTCCAGGCGCTGGCGGACGGCCACGTACGGCTCGCCCTCGTGGGAGTGCGGGAAGCGGACGACGCGGTCATCGTCGTGACCAAGCAGGCCGCCACCGCGCCTCGGCTGTTTCGCCGGTACGCGCCGAACGTGCTCCTGTGGACCGTGCCGTCCGACAAGGCCTAATGCTCGTCCAAGCGCAGGCACCAGTGTCCCGTCGGCCATCGAGACGCGACTCGCAACCCCGCTCCTGAGTTAGTCTGCCTTTCATGACCGCTCCGCTAAGCGTAGCCCGTCTGCCGCCTCGTCGGCGGCGTCGCCTGGGCCTGGTCGTGCTGGTCGTCCTGTTCGCCCTCGTGCTGCTCCTCTCCAATCTGGTCCCGCTCGCCGCCGAATGGCTCTGGTTCCAGGCCCTGGATTACGAGCGCGTGTTCACGACACGGCTCGTGGCCGAGGCCGTGCTCGGCGTGGGGGTCGGCGGCTTCGTATTCGCGTTCCTCTACGTCAACCTGCGGATCGCCCAGCGCGGTCTCGTCCCGAACCCGCTGGTCGTCCAGTACAGCTCCGGGGCCACCGCGGTGGACGTAACCCGGTTGTTGCGCCGCCTGGCCCTGCCGACGGCGCTCGGCCTGGCGCTGCTGTTCGGGATGGGCGCCGCTGGGGGTTGGCTGGGCGTGCTCCAGTTCCTGCACCGGACGCCGTTCGGCGTGACGGACCCCGTGTTCGGCCGCGACGTGGGCTACTACGTGTTCACGGTGCCGGTGATCGCGGGCGCGATCGGTCTCGTCATCGCCGTCACGACGCTCACGCTGCTCGCGACCATCATGCTGTACGGCGTGCGCCGGGACATCGTCGTGTTCCGCCGGCAAGTCACGGTGGAGCCGTCGGCCCGCCTGCACCTGGCGGTGCTGATCGCCCTGCTCTTCGTGCTCGTAGCGTTGTGGGTGTACTTCGTCCGGCTTCCGGGACTGTTGTACTCCACCACGGGGCCGCTCGTGGGGGCGAGCTTCGCCGATCTCCACGCCCAGCTCACCGGCCTGCGGCTCGCCGGGCTCGCGGCCGTGGCGGGCGGAGCGCTAGTCCTGTGGGGAGCCCGCAGCCACCGTCTGGCCCGCAACACCATGCTCGCGGTCGGGCTCTACCTCGGCGTGTCGCTGCTCGGCGTCGCTCTCTACCCGGCGCTGGTCCAGAAACTGGTCGTGGCGCCGAACGAGTTGGTGAAGGAGACGCCGCAGCTCGCCTACCACA
>Ga0209235_1002146_pt1 | contig 10972 bp, 10 predicted proteins | sample GraSoi013_1_20cm_4_FD_185817 | JGI IMG/M metagenome (GOLD analysis project Ga0209235, IMG submission 185817) | Grasslands soil microbial communities from the Angelo Coastal Reserve, California, USA - Sample 09_25_2013_1_20cm (SPAdes) (version 2) | ecosystem: Environmental > Terrestrial > Soil >...
TCTCCGGAGTCAATATTTTGACTCGGAGAGCGTCTGAGACCTGTTTAGCAATGTCTGTTTGGACTCCGAAGACGTCATCAAGATTTCTGTCGTAGCTGTGGGCCCAGACATGCCGATCGTCTCTAACATCGATCAGCTGGGCGGTTACGCGTATCCTGTTACCGGCTTTTCTGAAGCTACCTTCGAGCACGGACCCAGCTTCAAGCTCGCCGCCTATCTCCTTGACTCTCTTGGTTGTCCCCTTGTAGCCCATGACAGAAGTACGGGAAATGACGTTCAGTCCGCTTACGCCTGAAAGAGTCGAGATGATCTCCTCAGTAATGCCATCAGCAAAATACGAGTCATTAGGGTCAGGGCTCATGTTGGCAAACGGAAGGACAGCAACCCTACTCGTTTCCAACTGTGCCGTGATGTTCTTCTGCTCCTTTTCCCACGGCAACACCATCTTGTAGACCTCGATTGGTGCGCTGACGTTTTTCAGCGGCATGGACCCGAGGTTTTTGAGCGGAAGGTCGAACTTGTTCTGTACTTGGTCGTAGACTTGCCGCGTGACGCAAATGCCTCCATCTTCAGCAAGCGACTGTATCCTTGACGCAATATTCACCGCATCTCCTGAGATGTCTCCTTCGGATTCCACGACGTCCCCTAGGTGCAGACCTATTCGAAGTTTGATTCTCCGGTCACTTGGCTGGGAGATGTTGAACTCTCTCGAAGTTCGCTGAGCATCGTAAGCGCACCTCACTGCATCAAGCGCATTCGAAAATTCGACTAGGAACGCATCTCCCATCGACTTGATTTCCTTGCCATTATGTCTCTTGAAAATTGGGCGCAGAAACCTTCTCTGCTCCTCAACCAGCGCTAGCGACAGCGATTCGTCACGTTGTCCTAGCGCGGTGTATCCGACCATGTCGGTGAACATGATTGCGGCGAGTCTTCTCTGAGGTTGGGAAGAGGGATCAAGGGCGGGCATGTCTAGAGTCCCATCTTTTCAAGGATCTTGACGAATCGTTCTTCTTCTCGAAGCGCGTCGAAGGCCGGGTCGACCTTGAGGTACACCAGAAAGCTTCGCTCCTCATACGCTTTTTCCAGCCAAGCCAAGGCCTTCTCTTTGTCTCCCAGCGCTGCATGTATCACTACTCTCCCATATGCTGGGACATACTCGTCCGCGGCCGTTCGGTCGAGGTCTTCGAGCACTCTTGTCGCGTCGTCTCTTCTACCGGCCCGAGCGTAGATGTAGCCCAGGTCGTCGAGGATGAAGACGCTCCTCGCGGAGAGTTCTATGGCCTTTTCGATCTCTAGGATTGCCTCCTCGTTCATTCCCTTTTGCGCATAAACCTCTGCGAGACCTTTGTGGGCAATTGGAAAGTTGGGATCTACCTGGAGAGATCTCGTGTACTGGTCGATAGCCTCATCATACTGCCTCGCCAAGTAGAGATCCTTAGCCGCATCTGTCAGAATTATCATTGACAATGGGTCCAGTTCTAGGCTTTCTTCACTTCGGCGAGACAATCGTCGAATCTTCCATGGGATATGTAGTGAGTAGCGCGCCAGAAGTGTGCAGTGGCATAGCTCGGGTTCAGTTCCAGAGCACGGTCTAACTCCGAACCAGATCTCTTCCAGTCAAAGTAATAGTTCATCAAGACTTGTCCCAAGGACGCGTGAGGTTCAGCGAGATTCTCGTCGAGTGACAAAGCCTTCTCTGCCAGCTCCTTCGCTCTAGGAGATACAACCGATGCACGGCGATAGCCGTAGTATCCGAGTATGCTGTAGCAGTCAGCCAGCCCGGCGTAAGCGAGCGCGTAACGTGGATCTTTTCCTATCGCCTCTTCAAAATACTTGATTGCTCGGTTAAGATCGTGCTCGGATCTAAGATTCCATCGGTTTCTTCCCTTGAGGTAGAGAGAGTACGCCTCTGGGCTCTGAGTCTGCTGTTGGCGTAGGGCTGAGCTTTCTCGAACTCCTAGCCTAAGTTCTAGCGCCTTCGCTACTTGTTGTGCGATATCACTCTGGACAGAAAAAACGTCCCGGAGGTCTCGATCATATGTCTCATTCCAGAGTTGTTCTTCGCTGTGAGTATCGACCAGTTCGACCGTTATTCGGAGTCGATTCTGGGACTTTCTGACGCTTCCTTCAATGAGCGAGCCTACCTTCAGCTCCTCTCCTATCCGACCCGCTGTAGCCTTCTCTCCCTTGAACCTCATTGCAGAAGTTCTTGCAACTACTCTGAGGCCCTTGATCTTGGAAAGAACTGCGATCAGCTCATCCGTCATACCATCAGAGAAGTATTCGTCCGCCGGGTCGGGGCTAATGTTAGCGAAGGGCAGAATGGCTATTCTTCTTGTGTCGTGTTCGGGCAGCGAGATTGCAACAGTTGCATCCCAAGGCATGATCATCTTATACACTTCCACTGATGAGCTCAGATTCTTCAACGACTTGGGTCCGAGGCTTGTCAGGGGCAAGTCAAACTTGTTCCGGACCTGATCGTAGACTTGACGCGTGAGACAGACTCCTCCATCTTCGGCCAGCGATTCTATCCTCGATGCGACGTTCACTGCATCTCCGGAGATATCGCCCTCTGATTCCACGACATCGCCGAGGTGAACGCCTATTCTGAGGTGAAGCTTGTGTTCGACAGGCTCCGAGATGTTGAATTCTCTAGTGGTTCTCTGGATATCATACGCACATCTTACAGCATCCATAGCACTTAGAAACTCGACGAGAAATGCATCACCGATAGTCTTCACTTCCCTACCATTATGCTTACTCAGAATCGACCTGATGAGTCTCCGCTGCTCTTCGACTAAAGCGAGCGAAAGCGATTCGTTCCTCTGTCCAAGCGCTGTGTAGCCTACCATGTCAGTGAACATTATCGCAGCGAGTCTACGCGCGCCCTCGGGCAACTAGAACCCTAAATCCTCAGCTTCCAGCAGCGATAAAATCGTTAGTCCGCTAAAGCCCAGCGTTGGTCCACCTCAAAATCGACCAGTGGGCGTGCTCGAAGTCCCAGATTTTCCAAGTATACTCTCGCTCCCTTCCCACATTCATATACACGCGAAAAATACGAGCAAGATGGTCAGGTCCTGCGGATGGATTTTGATCGGTTCACCATCGGATTATTGATCTTGCGTCCCGACGCGCCGAGACTAAGCGAAGAGGAGGAGAATGTTCTCCAGGACGCTCACATGGCACACCTCGCCAAGTTGCACGATGAAGGGCTTCTGTTGGCCGCGGGTCCGCTCCTCGGCTCATCCGATCGTGACCTTCGAGGGCTAGAAATCTATAGAGGTTCACCAGAGCAGGTAAAGGCACTCGCCGACCAGGACCCTGGGGTCCGAGCCGGACGATACACACATCGGCTTCTTCCATGGATGGTCCCGGGAGGAGCTGTGGGCTTTGCTCACACTCGGTTCCCCAGGTCGATGGCCGAGGTTTAGGCTGGCTGATCGGCTGTTGTTAGGATTCGTAGAGTCGCTGGACTATTTCCTGACGCCTTCTATCGGAGCAGTCTAACGTTTGTTCCTCGAGGATTCTCCTCGACGAGCCGGGAGAAGGGTATGCATCGTCCTCCCGCCTTCTCGACCTTCACAAGTGCTCGTGGAGAGAACTTGAACGCAGCTATGGTGAGTTTTTCCTTCGGCTCGCCCGAGCCGAGGACCTTGCCTGGGACTGCGATGACTTCTCCGCCCTTGAGGTTCTTTGAAACCTGGCCGAGGTTTAGGACAATTCTTGTTCTGCGAGATTTGCCCAAGAAGCTGGCGATCGTGATCCAGAGCGGAGTCTGGTATTGTTTTCCCGCCTTCATGAGGTAGCCTATGGCGCTGATCAGTTCAGGGTTTGTTGGCCGACGCTGCTTCATTTTCTGGATCTTCTTGGCGGAGCGACGCGGTACCGCGACGCTTACCAATAAAGCCTTTCGAGTGCGATGGGTCTATCTTACTCTCTGGATCTTCAAGAGGTCTGTTCGTCCCATGGGACCTTTAGGATCTCCGGACACGATTACTATCGTGTTGCCTTTCCGTGCCAGCTTGAGTCTCTTGATAGTCTTCTCCGCCTCGGTGAATATGGACTCCGTTGATTCCATTTCTCGTCTTACTGTCTGCACTCCCCATGAAAGTAGTAATTGTTTTTCGACTTCAGATTGAGAGGTTAGCGCGACAATGGGTAGAGGCGGTCGGTATTTTGAGACTCGACGGGCGGTCTTACCGGTGCGGGTTGGTGTGACGATGGCTGCTGCTGATATCTGGAGCGCGGTCTCGCAGGCGGCGAAAGCGATTGCGTCCTCTTGACTATTCTCGTGCCATTCGCGTCTCTGCTGTGTAATCTGTTTAGGAAGATAGCGTTCTGTTTCTTGCCCAACCTTCTGAAGGGTCTTCACCGCTTCAACCGGGTAGCTTCCGATAGCCGTCTCCTCAGACAGCATCAACGCATCTGAGCCGTCGAGGATCGCGTTAGCAACGTCCGTCACCTCCGCTCTTGTAGGCGTGGGTGCGGAGATCATCGACTCCAGCATCTGAGTGGCCGTAATCACTGGTTTTGCTTGGCGGTTCGCCTCGAATATGATCCTCTTCTGAACAATCGGAATCCGCTCTAGGCTCAGCTCTACCCCGAGGTCTCCTCGTGCAACCATGACCCCGTCTGCTTCCTTGACAATCTCCTCCAGATTCTCAACCGCTTCTTTCTTCTCGATCTTAGCAACCGCAAACAATTCTCGTCCCTTCTCGCCCGCGATCTTCCGCGCCATTCGTATGTCGTCGGCTCTCTGGACGAACGATACGGCGACCATGTCGACATTATTCTCAAATCCAAAGTGTAGATGCTCCCGATCCTCCCGCGTTATCGCGGGTACGCGTGCTCGCAACCTAGGAAGGTTCAGGCCCTTACCGGAAATTAGATTTCCGCCTACCAGAACTCGTGCTTCAACTTCATCTCGCGTGGTCCGAAGGACTTCGAGCCTGATGGACCCGTCAGCCAAATAGATCGTGTCCCCCTTCCTCACCGTTTTCGGCAAGTCAGGATATGCGACAGGGATCTTGCTTTTTGCCTTGGAGGGTTTGGCTGTCAGGTTTACAGTGTCGAGCCGTCGGAGATGCATCGGCTCTTGGGCGAGTTTTCCCACTCTGAGCTTCGGACCGGGCAGGTCCTGAAGAATGGCTACTGGGCGGCGAAGATTGTGGCTGACTTTCCTGATTGATTTGATGTTCTTCAGGTGTTCTTCGTAGGTTCCGTGTGAGAAGTTGATCCTGGCTACATCCATTCCAGCTCGGATCATATGACCTAGAACATTGGGGGAGCTTGACGCCGGGCCGATGGTGCAGACGATTTTTGTAGCTATTCTAGCGGGCAATGGACCTGCTTCTCTCCCGGTATCTTAGCTTCGACGATTCGGATTGCTGATAAGTCTCACGGAGGGGGAAGTTGGCTAGTAGCAGGAAGTACTCTGGATCAGGATTTCAGAGATCTCCACGCGACGGGCCTTTCTTCGACGACGTATCCTTCTGTATCTCTTGACGCAGACGCGATGCTTTCACCACGTCTCTGATGAAGTCCTTGTAGCCACTAGTCATTTCGACGTAGGCCTTCTCAACCTCTTTCATATCTGGAACTAGTAAGAGGAGGTCCTTCGAGAGTTTAGTGTCCCTTCGAGGTCGACGAATCTTGCCTCGAATCTTCCCATATCCAGACGCGAGTTTGTCGGTCCAGTCATCTTTCTCAAGGATCCGAGCGAACAGTTTCTTAAGATCTAACTCCTCTCCGGTCATCTCGGGCTCATCCGTAAACATACTCTGAGCCATCACGCGGGATTGTCTCTGCACCTCTCCTCCCGAGTTGCGCGTGGGTCGACTCAAATGGCACAGATTCCTATTTCAACTGTTGCTCTTCGCCCATAGCGTTCGGGCCCCTCGGAGTGATCCCGGGATGAGTGACGGTGTCAGTTTTCTTGGACCCTCAGCGAGCTAAGTGCAAATTGGAAAAAGCAAACCAAAATTCTGTTGTTACCCTGGCCAATTGCTAGTTTGACCTACTAGACGTCTGCTACTGTTCACGCCTTTGATGAGGAACATCAGGTTTAGACTGGTCGTATGCGATTGCTCGTTGATCGAGAATGTCGAAAGTACAGGAAAAAGAGAGCACGTTGCTCAACAACCTATCAAGCACAGAAATAGCTAATGAGCTAGACTCTCGCCTTAGAGACCTTGAAAAGAACATTGCAGTTGCACGCGAATTCATCAAACTGGCTGACGAGAGCTATTCGGAGCTACGCCACAAATGGAACCTTCTACACGAGGAAGTCGGAAACAAATCTGAGACGAGCAGGACAGGGCCGGCAATTGTGGCAGACGAGAAGAGAGAGACTCGACCCCGGAACAAGAAACCATCCAAGACTAGAGAGACGGAAGTAACTGAGCTGAATAAGCCAGTGAGCCCCAGTTCCACGGACATTTCCGAAAAACCAGAAGCCCATCCGAGACACGTCAAGACCACGAATCGGCCCAAGAAAGAACCAGAGATTTCTGGCAAGGATACTGATTCTATACTTTCCAAGAAGCCCTCTCAGCCGTATCGGGACCCAGGCCGACGGCGCGGAAGGACTAGCGGACGCAACTAGTTCTCCTTCTGTTCTATTTCGAAGGCGCGGCAAGGACAGGTATCGGCGACATAGTGGCCCCTAGGCCGACCGCCAGGTAGTTGAATCCTTGGAAATCGCCTTGGCGCCGGATTCTGCGAGCGTCAACAATGTTTGGGGTCCTCATTAGCGTCTTGAACGCTCTGGGTTTCAGTTGGCGAAATTCGTCCCACTCGGTCATAAGGATACAGCATTCTGCTCCCTTGATGCAGGATCTGGAGTCTGTCGCAAGCTCCACCTGTTGAGGTAGAACTTTCCGCGCGTTTTCAATCGCCATGGGATCGTAGGCAGAGACAGAAGCGGAATTGTTCACAAGTTCCTCGATGACGCGGAGTGAAGCTGCTTCTCTAACATCGTCCGTGTCTTTCTTGAAGGCTAGCCCAAGCACGGCGATTCGACGATTCTCCAATGTTCCTAACAGCTTGCGCGAGAGTTTTACGATTTCATTTGCTTGGCGGCGGTTGACCTCTTCGACTGCGGTCAGGAGGACTGGGTCGTAGTCTAGGGCCCGGCTGAACGCGATGAAGGCTTGGAGGTCCTTGTGGAAGCAGGAACCGCCGTAGCCGGGTCCTGCCTTGAGGTAGAGAGACCCGATCCGAGGGTCCAAGCCTATCGCCTTTGCAACGGTCTCGACATCTCCTGAGGGCAGACGTTGGCAGATGTTGGCGATGGTATTGATTGTGCTGACTCGAGTGGCGAGGAATGCGTTGCTCGCATACTTGATGGTCTCCGCTGTCGTCGGATTCGTTATTATAGTGGGAATCTTCCTTGCCCTGTAGATTCGCTGGTAAAGCTTCACTAGCTTGTCCCCGGATTTTTCATCGTTTGCTCCAATTACGATCTTGTCCGGGTGAAGGGTGTTCGTTATTGCAGAGCCCTCCGCGAGAAATTCCGGATTTGAACACAGGCCCAGTTTCGGACCGCAGGGTTTCCTGCTAGAAGATTCCAACACGGGTCGAACGAGGCCAGTCGTCGTGCCCGGAATGACAGTGCTCTTGACGACGACAAGATGGTACGCATCAGCGCCTCTGATCGCAGATCCTACATCTTCCGCCGCTTTCTTTACAAACGTTAGGCTGATGGATCCATCTTGATTGCTTGGCGTTCCCACTGTGATGAACGTGACATCTGCCTCGACGACCCTATCTATGTCAGTTGTGAACTGGATCCTCCTGTTCTTAACTGCGGATTTGAGCATTGAGCCAAGGCCCGGCTCGTGTAATGGTGTCTCTCCCTTCGCGAGCTTCGCGATCTTCTCGCCATCGATGTCTACCCCGATTATCTTCATACCTCTTGATGCTAGGACAGCAGCGGTGCAGAGCCCAACATACCCCAGACCGATAAACGAAACCGATTCGGATCCTCGTTTCATAGGGAAAGTCCATACTTGGGCGCCTATATTGAAATATATTGGAATGTCCTAGGATAGAGCGACGAATATTGAATCTGGCTGATCCTTGATTGTTAAGAAAGGTGGTCATTCCGGCGGCAGGCCTGGGCACCAGACTCTTGTCAGCCACAAAGGAACAGCCAAAGGAGATGCTGCCGGTCTTCTCTGTGACCAAGGACGGGGAGCTATGTCTCAAACCGGTCGTCCAGCTAGTATTCGAGCAATTACACCATGCTGGGTTTCGAGAATTCTGTTTCATTGTCGGTAAGGAGAAGAGAGCGATAGAGGATCACTTCACTCCAGACTCTTCCTATGTATCGATGCTACGGAAGAACGATAAGAACGGGCCCTCTGAAGACTTGCAAGCCTTTTATGAAATGGTCGAAGAATCCACTCTTGTATGGATAAACCAGCCCGAACCACGGGGGTTCGGGGATGCGGTCCTGAAGGCTAAACCGTTCATTGGAGGAGACAGCTTCCTAGTTCATGCAGGAGACAGCTACATTCTGTCTGAGAACTCTAAGCACCTGAAACGGCTCACAGAGGTCAGCGATATGATGAAAGCTGACGCCGCCTTTCTCGTACAACAAGTCGAGGATCCCCGCCGCTACGGCGTAGTGGAAGGGACCAGAGAAGGTGCTGGTATCGTTCGTGTAACAAGAGTTGTCGAGAAACCTCTGCAGCCGGCATCCAAACTGGCAATCATGCCTGTCTACGCCTTCCACCCGGTTATTCTGAAAGCGTTAGAGGTTACTCAGTCCGGTGTCGGAGGCGAGATTCAACTTACGGACGGCATACAAAAAATGGTTGAGTGGGGACTCGAAATACGGGCAGTCGAGCTAGAGGAGAAAGATGTTCGACTGGACATCGGCTCACCTGAGCTGTACTGGGAGTCACAGAGTCTCTCTTACAAACACTCGGTCGAAAAGAAGAGAAGAAACAATTGACCTGATCGCTCGTAGCTAGAAACTTTGGACTCCGCCAGCAACCATTCCGTAGCCCTGTTGACTGGAGGCTAAGGCGCTGGCATGAATGACATTGATGAGTCAGTGTAGCGATAACTGGCCTGATTTGGAATCAATCTTTCAGTAAAGGATTCTCCAACTGTACACGGCCTGTTCAAATATCCATGTATATACTCATCAACAGGCGATTTGCACTGTCAAACCGACGCTCTTCACCGTTGGTGAATCTGAGAACAGAGCAGTAAGATGACGAGATCTTGGGAGTCGAAGGGCATGAGTGAAGACTCTGCTCACGTTGAGATAGATGAGCGGGCACCATCTTGGGTAGCCACATTGGACAAGGAAGAATTCCGCGCAGAGCTCGATCTGGTGTGCCACGCAGAGTGGTCCTCAAGCCTTAGACAGATCCGCCTCCGCCCGGTGAAAGAACACATCAATCGTTGCACATTCGAGATTGCCATAGAAACCACTTTCGGCCTCGGAGTACGTCGCCCTCTGTCTTCGCAGCAAAGGCGAAAAAAGTAGAATAGCCTCAACCTCCCGCTGGAACCCTCGATTGGGATGACTGAGCCAAAAGCGATACGTAGCGATCACGTAGCAGAGCACCCAGCCTTCAGAGCATGGGCTCGAGTCCACGGCAGCCAAGCCGCCCCCACGAAGATTGAGGTGCTCAAACAGACAAAAAGAAAGACAATGGTGTGCCGGCTGTCTGGCTCAGGAAAGGAGATGGAGAACGTAATCGCAAAGCGCTCCTTCCGGCACTACATAGGGGTGGAGCGGATAATCTACGCAGAGATACTACCTTCTCTGCCAGTGACCTCGTTAAGGTACTATGGGTCAACCGAAGACGATGACCCCAATTATGAATGGTTGTTCATTGAGGACGCAAACGGTCGCGCATACACCTCACGTTTGAAAGCGCACCGTATCGCGGCCGGACTCTGGCTCGGGACCATGCACACATCCTCAGCTTCCCACGTCGATATGCTTTCCAGATTACCTGAACGAGGCCCCGGGCATTACTTGGAAGCTTTACGATTTGCGCGTCAATGGATAGAGAGGAGCCTCAACCTTGAACTCGAATTGAAGGACTTGGACTCCCTACAGATGATTATCTCGGACTTTGATCGCCTTGAGGAGCAATGGAGTGAGTTGCTAGAGTTCTGCGACATGCTGCCCCTAAGTCTGGTTCATGGAGACTTTAAGGAACGCAACATCAGAATCCGAGTTGCGGCACATGATAGAGGGGTACCTATCCTCGTCGCATTTGACTGGGCGGAGGCTGGGAGGGGCGTACCGCCTGTTGACATACTGGGAAGATTCGGCTACGGAGTATCCCGTTCCAGCGAGCCGGATATCGACACTTATTGGTCGGTCGTGCGGAAACTTTGGACGCTTCCGAGCACGGTAACAATGAGGAGGTTTGAGACTGTCGGCAAAACATTCAGGGCAATATCAGCTTTCGCGTGGGAATTCTCTTTCGGGAAATCACCGACTCCCCATGAATCCAGCCCAGCAAAGGCCAAATCGAAGGTGGATATGTGGCGTTTGCGACTCTATGGGCAGTGGCTTGGTGAATGCTTGGAGGAGGTTAGAAGATTTTGATTTCGGGGTCGCTCTCATATCCAGAGTTGCGAGGCGGTCATCGGAACCGTTCAATCTTCTTTCCAGTGGTACTGCGTCGAGGCCTCACCGGGTCGACCATCGATCCTCGACTCGACCCGCTTAACACAGTGGAAAAATCAATTTGGACAACAGATTTTCGGCTGTGTCTATGATGTCTGTCCTTCTTTCGTAATCCCAACCTGCGTGCGTGCAGATTACAGATCGGTCACGAATGCGAAGGGATTGTCGGTCGATATCCCTGCACCCGCCGTCTACGTCTCTGGAGCTGTAAAGAAGCTCAGTCGCCGTAGATGGGCTGCCAGCCATGATCGTGGACGGTGTGGCTAGCTGCTGGTGAGTTCGTTGTAGATGATGCTTTGGTTGATG
>Ga0209235_1002151_pt1 | contig 10953 bp, 13 predicted proteins | sample GraSoi013_1_20cm_4_FD_185817 | JGI IMG/M metagenome (GOLD analysis project Ga0209235, IMG submission 185817) | Grasslands soil microbial communities from the Angelo Coastal Reserve, California, USA - Sample 09_25_2013_1_20cm (SPAdes) (version 2) | ecosystem: Environmental > Terrestrial > Soil >...
TGATGTAGAGGATCTTGATTCCCGGAGCTTTCTCAGGTTCACTGACCAAACGTGTTAGTATCGGGAGGAGTGCTGACTCTGTTTTGCCGCTGGCGGTGGGTGAGATGAGGAGTACGTTTTTTCCCTCGAGGATTGGCGGTATGGCTTTCTCCTGTGCCTCGGTTGGTCTCTCGAACCCCCTCTCCTTGACAGCTTCCGCTAGCGGGCGGGCCAGCTGGTCAAACACGGTCGACAATAACTATGGAGGTGAGCGCTCGTGCGCGATAAAAACTCTCGAATCGGTTCCGAGAGTCAACGAGAAGGCCGCGTATTGGCTTGCACTCTTACTCCACAAGATATACTTACCCTCCGTTTAGGGAAGCGAGTGTTCGGGAAGAATCTTGGAGCCGGATAACGTTGGTTTTGCTGGGATCGTGATGGTAGGTATTGGAGTGGTCTGTGCTATTTTCGCGATGGTTTTTCTAGGGCAGGGTTACCAGTGCGTCACCAACTTAGGCTCGACGTGTCCCCCGGATATTTCTGCAAAGTTCGGCGTCGGCTTTGCTCTCCTCACCCTCGGGACGTTCATAGTGATTTTCGGAAGTGCAACGTTTGCCGCCGGATATGTGGCAGTGCACATGGCGAAAGTGGATTCTGATAAGAAAAGGCCCTAGCAGCCAAGCCCGAAAGAGGAACAGTCTAGCCGCGAATCTCATACAGCATGAGGTACTGCGTCCAGTCGCCCTTGGCGCTAGAAAGGATTAAGTTGCTAGCTTAACATTTCGCGATTCAAAGGAACGGCCTTCTTGAACAAAGACCTCGACAAGGCTTGGCGTGAGAGGCTGGTCAAGAACCACCTTGACCTGATTATTCTCCGTCTGCTGAAGTCTAAGCCCCGCTGGGGTTACGAGGTTAACCTGGAGATTCGGGACCGTTTCAAGGTTTACCTCAGTGCCGGTACACTCTATCCGTTGTTGCATTCGATGGAGGAGAAGGGGTATCTTCAGGCTGTCTGGGAGGCTGAGGGTGGACGAGGCAGAAAAGTCTACAGAATTACTGACCGAGGACAAGAGTTCCTAGACGCTGGGACGCGTAGTGCAGAAGAGTTTTTGAAGCGGATTCAGTACGAAGTTGAGATAGGACCCTTCCAGCAGAAGCACACTTAGATCCAGCAGGAAACCCGTTGATCAGCACCATCAAACGAGTCCGAGCGTTCCTCAAAAGAAACGAGGCCATCAAGGGTCTCCTACTGGTTGGCATAGTCCTCCTCGCAGCCGTGTCGATCTGGGCGGGTGTTCGTCTTGCGTTGAACACTGAATACCCTGTCTTGGTAGTTTCCTCCCCCAGTATGGTCCCGACACTTATGGTGGGAGACCTCATTGTGATTCGGGGACAGCCCGCGAGCACGATCGTGGCTGGGCCACCTCCCATCGGTTCGATTATCGTTTTCCGGCCTCCTTGTTGCAGCTATAACGTAAACGACCCAAACTATCTAGTCGTCCACCGTGTCGTAAGAATGGGCACACCCGGTGTGTGTGGAAACCCACAGTGTTTCATTACGGTGGGGGACAACAATCACGGGGCCGAGGACCCCTGGGATGTTGAGGGCGTTCCTCCCAACAAGGTTGTGGGAGTTTACCAATATACGATTCCCGTTCCATACTTGGGCACCTCGATTCTGGCGATTCGAAGCTTCATGTATGATGATACCACCGGCCAACCGAAGCCCCAGGGCCTCGCCGTAATCCTCGTACTGGTGATCGCTTTGTTCGCCTTCGAGGTCATTGAGCCTTCGACCAAGAAGAAAAGTGCCCCTTCTCCCCCGTCAAGCTCTGGAACACCAGTTCAAGAGACGCCGAAGGTCCAGCCTGATGTCCCTCCGGCAGGATAGATGTCGAAAATGCTCCTTTTCGTGGCAGGCTCATATAGCCCATATACGCGTCAGCCAGTGCAAGCAATAGGATTGCACAGAAGATGCGATTTCTATTGGAGAACGAGCCCGACACCGCCGATGAGCCCTAGTATTGTGCGACTGGGTTGGAGGCGAAAGCTCTCATCTCATATGAGGGGCCGGAGAACCCCCGGTTGCCACCGTTGGCCGCGAAACTGGCTGCTTAGAAGACTGTTAAATGGGCGAAACAAATGCCAGTGCATGCGCTAGGGGCTAAAAAGCCTAGAATCCATCCCTCCGTGATGATTGCTCCAAACGCAACCGTCATTGGAGACGTGACGGTTGGCGCAAAAACAAGTCTTTGGCCAGGGGCGGTGCTGAGGGGCGATTATGGAAGGATAAGAATCGGAGATAACTGCAGCATCCAAGACAACGTGGTCATCCACTGCGATGTGAACAATCCGGCTCTGGTTGGAAACGGGGTTACAGTGGCTCACAGCGCGATTATTCACGCATGCCGAATAGGGGACGAGTGCCTGATTGGAGCTGGGGCTATTGTCTTCGATGGCGCAAGGGTTGGCAAACACAGCATTATCGGAGTTGGAACGGTCGTCCTGGAGGGACGTACGATTCCGGCCAGGTCTGTGGCCGTCGGCGTTCCAGCGAAGGTGACAAGACGCACTACTAAAGCCGACGTCCAGATGATTCGAGAGTCATACAGGGCCTATGTGAAGATGGCTGAGCGATACGAAAAGTCAAAAGCATTCTCGCGAGCGTTTGAAGCGTAGCTGTCCTCCCTCAGCTCATAGACTTATGGAGAGGGTGAACTGCTGGTTCCGGGACGTCACCACAGTTATCGTGTAGTCGTTCGCGGTTTGGAAGGTGAATGCTTTTCCGTCGATGACAATGTTCCCTGGCACGTGGGCGTTCGGGGCCATGGAGGGTCCTGACCAGTATGAATTGCCAAACAGGTCGCCAGGGGAGTCTTTGACGTAGTAGGCGACGAGGCTGAATTGTGCGGTCCCCGTGCTCCACATGTTCAGTGTAACATTCGTAGGCGAGTTGAGCTTGTATGAGTCCATGCTTAGGGCTTCCCTCCCGGGACACGGCGTAACAAGTCCTCCCCCTCCACAAGTTCTGCTTCCGCCAACCATTTCATATTGAATTAGCAAAACCATACCCGCACCTACTACTACACCAATGAGACTGCCTATGAGGAGAACACGCACCAGTCTGCTCGTTCGGTCTTCTCTTGGACTCGGCGACGAAGTCTTACCCGCCTTGAACCTGCGGTCTCCAACAATCAGCGACCCCAATGGTTTCCTTTGATAAGGGGAGGATTCTCTGACACAACCCTTTTGTCTCCATTTTAGGGGAGAAAAGGGGACGGCGATGATTGGTCAAAGTTACTCGGAGCACTAGATGAACGAGAAGGCATTTGTCTGAGCCGTCAACCTCCTCAATCGTCCCAGGACAGTCTCGACTGGAAAACCTGCTGGTCTATTTGCCTCAAGGTAGCCCAAGACCGTCGGACGATTGGCGGAAAAACCCCATTCGACCTGTAATAGTCTTCCAGAAATCTCCTGGTCCGTTGGTCGTGAGCGTAGCCGGACCCAAAGTCGCCGAACTCCTTCTTGATCTCGTCGATTCTCGCGTCCCTTCGCACCTTGGCTAGGATGCTGGCTGCGGAGACTACTGGGTAGGTTGAGTCTGCATAGTGCTCAGACACTACCTTCGGCTTGTAGCTGAGCTTGTCGAGAATGTCGTTCCGGTATCGTTCCGTGTCTACGTCGGATGAGTCCACGTAGGCCACGTCGGGCCTGAGCTTCTCAATAACCTCGGCCATTTTATGGGCCTCCAGCTGGTTCAACCGTTGAAACTTGGGCATCCTGTTGACCACCCGGTCCAACTCCTCAACTTCAAGCTCGACCAAGTGGTAATGGTCTACGAACTTAGGAATCTCTCCAGCCAACTCGGTTCGTCTGGATGGAGAGAGTTGTTTTGAATCCTTCACCCCCAGAGATCTTAGAGCATCAAGTCTCGAATCGCCGACTAACACTCCTGCAATGACCAAGGGTCCAATCACGGGACCCCTTCCCGCATCATCGACGCCGCAGATCTTCAAGAAGGTCCTCCTCCTGTCAGTCCAAGCATGGCATCTACTTCCGCGACAATCTCCTGTGGAACGTTTTCCCGGTTCGCCAATGTCACTAGTATAGTCCTTGTGTCCACAGTCCTACGCGCTTCCTCCACTTCCGGGTAGCGGGAATCATGCCTGAGAGTTGCAACAGTGGCCTTGCCAGAGGCCAATAATTGCGATATTGCGGTTCTGAACGCGCGACTTGTCATCTCCATGGGACCTATCTCGTCAACCAAGACCAATCTAGCATTCTCGCGCATAGCGTTGAGAAGGGCAGCCACACCGATTCTCTCAAGATCCTTGGAGTCCACGTTGTACTGTCCTATCTTGGAGCCGCTTCCTCCTTGCTTCCTGGCAAGCCACCCCTCTTCGCCGGTGCCCAGGTTTCGGAGCTTAAAGCCGGCCCGTTCTTCACCGACCTGTATTCGCGAGTTATGATTCCAACTACACTGACACCCAGCTTAGAGTAGTGGTCGTAGATGTGCTGAATGAGTGTCGTCTTGCCAGAGCCCGGTGGACCTGTGACTAGAAGAATTCTTGCCGGCAAAAGTGGACCCAATTCTTGACCCTCAGCTGCGTTGCTTGCCAAACGCTCCCTGCCTTAAGAAGACATTAGCTCCTCCTGAAAGCCGCACACATATGAAAGCGCTCGTCGTCGGCTGCGGCAAAGTTGGCTCGGAAATAGTCCGAGACCTAGCGCGTGAGAAAGGAGTCACAAGCGTTACGGCAGCTGACGCTAACCTTGCGAACCTAACGGCCCTAAAACCGTACGCGAAAGTCGAAACGGTCCAAGCCACTCTAGCAGAGAAAGCAGATCTCCAGAAGCTTATGGGCGAAGCAGATATTGTCTGCGGAGCACTCCCCGGAAAGATAGGTTTCGAACTCATCAAGACAGCCATAGAAGCTGGCAGGAGCATTGTGGACATATCATATACAGCCAAGGACCCGTTCCGCCTCAACAAACGAGCACGAGCTAACAATTGCACTGTTGTGCCCCAGTGCGGGGTCGCACCAGGGCTCAGCAACATGTGCGTCGGAGACTCCTTACCCAAACTCGACAAAGTGACGAAGGTCAGGATCTACGTTGGCGGCCTACCCCAACAACCAGTCCCACCTCTCAACTACCGCTTAGTATTCTCCCTCGATGATGTTGTCAACGAGTACACACGCCCCGTCCACATCATTGAAAACGGCCATCAGAAGATCGTCGAACCACTCTCAGGCCTAGGAGAAATGAGCTTCCCCGGCATTGGAAAGCTAGAGTACTTCCTTACAGACGGGCTTGGAACCCTCACAACAAGCTATCCTACGATTCAGGAAATGCAAGAGCTGACTCTGAGGTATCCTGGCCACGCGTCGATTATGAACACACTGCGAACCCTCGGCCTTTTCGGTACAGAGACGATTAAGGTTAACAACGCGACTGTCGAGCCTCGAAAAGTCACCACGGAACTTCTTCGAGCAGCCTTCTCAGCTGGTACCCCCGAAGACCTTCTTGCGCTCCGGGTCCAAGTCGAGGGAACACTAAGGGGAAGACGAGTCATGATTCGCTACAACCTCCTGGACGGCTACGACAAGCGCCATCACGTCACAGCCATGGCTCGCACCACCGCCTATCCCTGCACGTCCGTCGCCCTTCTCGTGGCGAGAGGCATGGTCAAGGAGAAAGGGGTGGTTACACCGGAGAAGATAGCGCAGGACCCCGCTCTTTGGGGTCAAATTCTCGCGCGTCTACGGACCCGCGGCGTTAATCTGACGACTCAAACTACTCGACCCGAGCGCTAAGGATCGGCACCCCCGTTCCCGGATGGTTGTTACTTGGCTGCGAAAGCTGCTAGACGCTCTTCGAAGATTGTTCTCGCCGGGAAGCCCATCGAGATGGCGTAGGTGTTGAGATCGACTAGCTTCTTGCCGTTCCTCAACGCCTTGTTCTGCAGTTCCCGAACCGACTCGCCCACAATTGCATAGGTCGATGCGTAGCCAGGGCCTATTCCCTCGTGGGCGGGGAACAGCTGGCTATAGACCGAGTTCCGAGGGAGACCGGTGTGCTTGTACCCCCACTCGATAAACTCGGAAAGGTTCTGCTTCCCCGTGTTTAGGCGAACATCGCCCACGATGCGGAGGAATCGAATTATTCTCCACATCCAGGTGTAGAACTCGTACTCCTCAGCGACGGCGTCTAGGCCGCCGTATTTTCCGAAGAAGCTGACAAGAGACTTCTCATCCTTGTCCAAACCCTTCCCTTCCTGAAGTTTCTCCATCACCTTATGAAACTCCAGCTCTCTCTGGAATGACATTCCCTCAGAGATCGCATTTCCAAGGTATGAAGGGACCATATCTGTGAGTGTTGGTTTTGCACCGTAGGCGGCGGCCGAGTTAGAAGCGTGGACGCAGTGTCCGTACTCCTCGTGTATGAGAAGGTTAAGCAGTTCTCCTGGCGTTGTGCTCGGGTCTCGTCTCGGGTCTGTCGTTGCGATGAAAATTTCCTTCGGATTGTTTGTGAACATATCATAGAAGTAAGCTCCACCACTTGGAAAGATGGCGGATAGGTACAGCGGGGTTTCCAAAACCTTGGCATCGTATTTCGGGTTCACGCGGACAAGTCTCTTGTTTACAACCTTCAGAACCCTGGTGCGAAGCTCGTTCAGAAACGGGATGATTTCATTCGGTCTCAGTGATCGTTTTGCTCGCAGCGCTTTCGACACTTCCTCCGCTTGTGCCCGAACCCCATATTTCTTTGCCAGTTTTTCCGTGATCCGCTTGAACCGTGGTAGCTCTCGGTCGAGGTACCGCAAACCTTTCGCCTCTACCTCCCCAGGCGATTCGGGGTAATCGTACAAACGGCGCACCGCTTGCGCGTACACTTTCTCTCGACCCAGAGGCCATCCGTCCTTCTTGATTAGCCGGTAGAGACCGTCGAAGCCTTGATTCCTGAAACCGTTAACGCGGAAAATTGAGGCGTATTTCTTGGTGACGGTGGAGAGTTCGTCCATGCTCTTCTTCAACTCCTTGTCAGCCGTCTCCTTCTTTACGGTCCGGATTATCTCCTGGAGACCCTCGCAACGTATCAACGTCAGAACCCTAAGACCCGTCGGCCAATCCTTTCCAGCATACTCCCCCGCAGCTACTTCCATCGCACGAATCGCGTTCCTGGTGAGGAGCCTCATGTGGCTTGGAATGATTCCTTCCCTGATTAGATAGCCGAAGTAGGCGTTGAGAACCGATTCAGGAATGCCCTGAGGCTCCGCGAGCCCATAAGCCGCAGCCAGCGAAGCCAGTAGCTTCTCCTGGCCCTTATTCTCTGCCTTCAGCCTCAGCTCATCAACGCGTCGAGAGAACTTTTCCAGGTTCCTCTTCGAAGGAATGAGCAGTTTCCCAACATACTCTTTCAACCCGTTGACATATGCAGACGCCGGGTCAAATTCTTTGTAGAGCTCGAAGATTTCACTTTCCACTTCGCTTGCGGGCTTGGGTACTGGCAACTAACTTTCAGTCCTGGTTAGACTATGATTCTCGACAAGAAACGGGTACTTAATACTAACTAGAACACCAAGATTTGTGTTCGCCCGAACCGATACTCTTGAGTCTTAAATAGACTTAGGGTTGAATGCATTACGACCTTAATGCCAAAAACATCTCGAAGGGCCAAACGGTCCGGGTCCAAGAGAGATGTTGAACTTATGGTAAACAACAGGGCCGGAAACTCCGGGTCTCCTGAAGCCATCAAAGCTGCGGAGCACGTGGCCCTTCAAGCGTTTGCCTCCGGCCTGAAACTAGCAGCGGCACTCGGGTCCGTCGCCGCTAAGACCACGAGCCTCGCACTAACCTCCCTTGCTACAGGTGCAGACAAGTTCTCGGAACTGGTCAGAGAGGAGACGCTGAAAAACAGCTCAAAGCCAGCGAGGGGCCTGAACCATCGCGATGGACGCCACACGAGACAGGCAAGAAAGCGGTAACAGACGTCTTCTTGCGAAGTCCGCCGGCTAGATGGGGGCCTCATGCAAAGCAAGTCTATCACGCAACGGGCGAAGCGATAGAAGGACCAGCGGGCAAGCCAGAAGACTTCCGATAATCATCACGGCCCTCTCGATAGGGTAGATAACAAAGATGGCCGGCCAGGCTACCAACGCTCCCTTCCCAAAGATGATTGCATACAGCACTCCACCCGTAACGTGCTCCACCATCGTCCCAGTGAGCGCTAGTGTGAATACACCGAAAAGAACCTGCCTGGAGCTTCCGGAGGTTAGTCGGCCGCGGACGTCTCCGGCGAGAGGAGAGGCTAGGAAGCCAAGAGCAACGAGATGAAGCCATAGGTAGGGAACGGGCGGGCTGCCGAGGTTTGCGCCTACGAATATTTCTGTAAATGGGTTGATTAGAAAGAGTGCGATCATTACGAGAAATATGAGTAGTGCTTCCTTCCTCCTGCCTCGAGCCACAAGGCTCACCAGAACAACATTCGTTGCGCCCGGGAGAAAGTCAAGCCCGAAGAATCTCAAACCGTTCCCGGGTATGAAAGACGCGAGAACTGTTCCGACAAAGACAGCAAAGACTCCATACGAGGGGTCTAGGAGGATCCCTAGCACGGGGGCAATCATCCCACCAGCAGTAATGAAACCAGGAATTCCGATGAGTTTTGAGACCGGTATAGCCCTGAAGACAGTATAGAGGGCCGCGAGAGAAGATGTGAGGGCAATCTTCCTCGTCTCCAAAGCTTTCCTTTGAACCAGGGTACCCCCCATTTACGACCCTTCCACTCTAAGGAGAGGTTTGGCGAACTGCTGCAGCCTTCTAACTGTTATCCCGGTTTCTCTTGAAATTCGACTGAGATCCTCATATTCGGCCTTTTCACCCAATCTGCGCCCCTTGCTATCTAGCGCTACTTTGACCGTTACATGGTAGTCCTTACCTTTCACCCTCATCATCACCTTTCTCTCTTCGCGAAGGGTAATGTGACGACTCACTGGAATCTCGCGGACCCCAAGCGTGCCGGTTTCGGCCATGATCACATTTGCAAGCTCTTCCGCCATAGTAGCATCAGCAATCACTGACATAAGATAGCCAGGCCTGTTTTTCTTCATGAAAACCGGAGCAACTGACACGTCACGCGCTCCAGCTTCCATTATGCGCGCTAGGGCGTGTCCGACTATTTCGCCTGTAACATCATCTAGGTTCGTCTCAAGAACAACAACTTGGTCGTGAGCATGCGGCTGGCCCAGTGTCGTTCCCACCATCAACCTGAGAATATTAGCTACGCCGTCAATTTCCTTCGATCCGGCGCCATATCCTATTTTTTGAGGCGAGAAATACTGATGCGATTCAACAAGCTCTTCAGCCAAGTTGACCGTGATTGCTGCTCCCGTTGGAGTCGTGAGTTCACCATCAGCGGCCCCACGCACAAAAGCGAATTTGCGAGATCGCAGAATCTCTGTAGCCGCTGGCGGGGGATTGGGATACTCTCTTCCTGAGAAGTGCGATGTACCCCCTCCCACTGCAACAGGAGTAGATACCCAGCGACGCTCATCCAATTCGATCTCCTCGGCTAGGCTCGCGACCCCGAGGATGTCTACTATTGTGTCGGCCGAGCCGAGCTCGTGAAGTTCCACTGATGAAGACGGTTGGTTGTGAACGGCTGACTCCGCGTTTAGGAGGGTTTCAATTGTCGTCGATGCGAATGCTGTTCCCCATCTTGAGAGGTGGAGTTTTTCGGCCCCTTTCTTAACAGCGTTAAGGACGACGAGTCCTTTCCGGTGCTTTGCTTCCTCCTCGGAATCGACAGTCACAAGTCTGGCGGCGATTTCACCTCTTTCTACTCGGCGCGCAGCGACCGTCACATTCCGCGTGCCGGGAAGAGTTGTCTCGACGGCCTTGGCGACTTTTTCAAGCGTCTTCATACTTCCTCCGAGGTCAACGAGCGCTCCAAGGTACTTGTCTCCGGAGACCCCGGCCGTACGTGCGTCGATTATGCAGAGGTCTTCTGGCCTGGAGCTCCTCATTTTCGCGAATGCACTGACGGAGAACGGAAACGAAGTGTTAATCAATCTATTCCGGGCCTATGAGTCGAGAAAGATGGAACAAGAGTCAGACGTTCAATGTGTCTACGGCCTTGGAGAGTGTCCTGTATTGGTAGTTCTGGGCGGGAAGATGAAAGCATTGGAGCAACGTTCCAAGGTTCTTCCTGCTGAGCCCAATGCTGCAGCCATGAGCCAGATGATACAACCCTTCATTCAGATGACATCAAATATCTACTCACAACTACCCGCGTTCTGTCCGAACTGCCCCAAGCGAATAGTCGCAATCGAAAAAGAACTGGTTGAGCTCAGGCAGAAAACTACAAGCTAAGAATAGCTGAATCAGTTAGGCCTCTGCCTTGCGAACCTGCTTGGCTTCGCGGCTCTCAACTTTTTCCCACATGCAAAGGTCATTTGGCACTTCGATGTAACGGTTCACGGAGACCTCAGCGATTGCCTCTGAGTACTTGGCCATCTGTCCGATGTCCCAGACAATGGACCTGAGACCGACCGCTAGGTTGACCTCCTTCACGTTCCGCATTATGTCAGCTGTAAGAGAGCGTTCGAGCTGTTCCGAGGCAGCGACTCTCTCAATCACCTCGTTGGACTTTTTCACGTCGCTCTTCATCAAGGCGTTGAAAGCATCCTCGATCAGAAGGCGCGCACGATCGCCGAATTCGACAAGCCCCTTGGTGATTTTCGGTTCCACGTTCTTGGCATCGCTTTTGAGTTTCAGGGCTTCTTGCGCAATGTGAGAAGCGAGGTCGCCCATCTGCTCGAGACTTTTGGCAATGACTCTGTTGCCCACAACGTGCATCGGCCCTTCTATGCCTACCTCTTTCGCGACTCTGCGGTCGATAACCGCCAGTAGCAATTGCCGGATTACCATCCAGTAGATTCGGTCAGCTTCTTCTTCCATGTGGAGGACCTCTTCG
>Ga0209235_1002154_pt1 | contig 10948 bp, 11 predicted proteins | sample GraSoi013_1_20cm_4_FD_185817 | JGI IMG/M metagenome (GOLD analysis project Ga0209235, IMG submission 185817) | Grasslands soil microbial communities from the Angelo Coastal Reserve, California, USA - Sample 09_25_2013_1_20cm (SPAdes) (version 2) | ecosystem: Environmental > Terrestrial > Soil >...
CCTGCCGACGGCGCTCGGCCTGGCGCTGCTGTTCGGCATGGGCGCCGCAGGCGGCTGGCTTGGCGTGCTCCAGTTCCTGCACCGGACGCCGTTCGGCGCGACGGACCCCGTGTTCGGCCGCGAGGTGAGCTACTACGTGTTCACGCTGCCGGTGATCGCGGGCGCGATCGGTCTCGGCATCGCCGTCACGACGCTCGCGCTGCTCGCCACCATCGTGCTGTACGTGGTGCGCCGGGACATCGTCGTGTTCCGCCGCCAGGTCACGGTGGAGCCGTCGGCCCGCCTGCACCTGGCGGTGCTGATCGCCCTGCTCTTCGTGCTGGTAGCGTTGCGGGTGTACTTCGTCCGGCTTCCGGGACTGTTGTACTCCACCACCGGGCCGCTCGTGGGGGCGAGCTACGCGGATCTCCACGCCCAGCTCACCGGCCTGCGGCTCGCCGGGCTCGCGGCCGTGGCGAGCGGAGCGCTGGTCCTGTGGGGAGCCCGTAGCCACCGTCTGGCCCGCAACACCCTGCTCGCGGTCGGGCTCTACTTCGGCGTGTCGCTGCTCGGCGTCGCTCTCTACCCGGCGATGGTCCAGAAACTGGTCGTGGCACCGAACGAGTTGGTGAAGGAGACGCCGCAGCTCGCTTTCCACATCGCGGCGACGCGGCGGGCCTGGGGGCTGGACAGCGTCGTGACGCGCGACCTCACCGGCGAGGCGCGACTCACCGAACGGGACATCCGGGCCAACCGGCCGACCATCGACAACGTCCGACTGTGGGACCGCGACCCGCTGCTCCAGACGTTCGGGCAGCTGCAGGAGATCCGCACCTACTACGACTTCGTCTCGGTGGACGACGACCGCTACTGGATCGACGGGCAGTACCGCCAGGTGCTCCTCTCGCCGCGCGAGCTGAACTCGGGCTCGCTTCCCACGCGGACCTTCATCAACGAGCGGCTCACCTTCACGCATGGGATGGGACTCACGCTCGGGCCGGTGAACCAGGTGACGCAGGAGGGACTGCCGGTCCTCTTCATCAAGGACCTGCCGCCCGCGTCCACTGTGTCGCTGCGGGTGACGCGCCCGGAGCTCTACTTCGGCGAGCTCACCGATTCGTGGGTGTTCGCCCGGACCCACCAGCGGGAGTTCGACTACCCGTCGGGTGACGAGAACATCTTCACCTCCTACGCGGGAACCGGGGGCGTCCGGGTCGGCTCGTTCCTGCGCCGCCTGGTGTTCGCGACCTACTTCCGCTCCCTCAAGGTGCTGTTGTCGAGCGATATCACGAGCGACAGCCGCGCGATGTACGTCCGGAACATCCGGCTGCGGGCGCGCACGGCGCTGCCATTCCTGGTGTTCGACGGCGACCCCTACCTCGTCGTCGCCGATTCGGGCCGGCTCCGCTGGATCCTCGACGCCTACACCGCGACAAGCGGCTACCCCTACGCGCAGCCGCTCGCCGACGGCACCAACTACATGCGCAACAGCGTGAAGGTCGTGATCGACGCCTTCGACGGCACGGTCACGGCCTACCTGGCCGACCCGCGCGACCCGCTGGTGCTCACCCTGGCAAAGGTGTTCCCCGGGATCTTCCAGCCGCTCGACGCGATGTCCGCGGATCTGCGCGCGCATCTGCGCTACCCCGAGGACCTGTTCCGGGTGCAGACCGACCTGTACGCCACCTACCACATGGCCGTGCCGGATGTCTTCTACCACCGGGAGGACCAGTGGCAGAAGCCGGTGTTGTCGCGGCCGGGCGAGCGGCCGGATCCCTTCCTGCGCCACATGGTGATGCGGCTGCCTGAGGAGCGGCAGGCGGAGTTCATCCTGATGGTGCCGTTCACGCCACGCGGCAAGGACAACCTGGCCTCGTGGATGGTGGCGCGAAACGACGGGGAGCACTACGGCCGACTGGTGCTGTATCGCTTCCCCAAGCAGAGCCTGGTCTACGGCCCGACCCAGATCGTCAACCGGATCAACCAGGATACCGACATCTCTCGCCAGATCTCGCTGTGGGACCAGCGTGGCTCCGAGGTGATCCGCGGCAACCTGCTCGTCATCCCGATCGAGGAGTCGCTCATCTACGTGCAGCCGCTCTACCTGCGGGCCGAGGGCGGGCGCATCCCTGAGATGAAGCGCGTCGTCGTGGCCCACCAGAACCGGGTGGTCATGGAGGAGACGCTCGAGGCCGGGTTGGCGCGGCTGTTCGGCGGCGCGGTGGAGCCCGCCGCGGCTGCTGCCGCGGCGACCGGCGCCGCCGGTCCCGGCGACGGGCGCGCAGCGGATCTCGCCCGCCGGGCGGCCGAGTCGTACCAGCGTGCCGTCGAGGCGCAGCGCAGCGGCGACTGGGCCCGCTACGGCGCAGAGCTCTCCCAGCTGGGGGAGGCCCTGCGCCAGCTGCAGGCCGTCCTCGGAGCCCGCCAGCCCTAGTCGTCAATCGGCGGCCAGGCGTCGGCGTACCGTCGGGGCGCTACGAGCGCTGATTCCCGAGTCCCTTCAGCTGGCGCCGGATTTCGGTCTTGATGGACTCCGGCAGGGATTCCGCGTCCCGACCCTCGGGCACGTAGACCGACACACCCTCCGGGTTCAGCACGTGGCGATGATAGTAGTCCTTCGAGGCAGGGTACTTCACGGGCTCCGCGGGCTGCTTTTCGGGCATCGTTCCGGGCCAGGAGATGAGCTTGTGACCGACCATGTGCGGGGGCAACTCCTGCGGAGGGCTGCCGTCCGCCGGGACGATCCAGCCACGCTGATCCCCCCACGACTGCTTCTTCCGGGTCATCACAACCTCCAATCCTGAGGCCCCTACGCGCGCCGTCACTGCGGGCGAACGCGTCGGCCCGCCTTCCTTGCGGCCTATGGGGTGCGAAAGTGGAGCGGGTCTCTGAGGTTCTGCAACTCCCGGTAATAGTAGAGGGGCGTCGGCCGCTGGCCCTGGAACTTCAGCCGCTTGAGAAACTCGACTTCCTCCGCGGTCGCGGTGCCGCTGAGGGAAGGATCCTGAAGGAGCTCCCGCAGCCCCGGCTCTTCGCCGACGGGCTGTTCGGCTTCCCGCTCGACAAACTCGAATCGCTTCGCCTGCCCTGGGACGACGCTGTGGTTTAAGACAATCTCCAGACCGAACGTCGCGAGGTCGATGTCCCAGGATTCAATCAGCGGATCTAAGAACGAGACGCAGTTCTCAGCGGACACGTGGAAGATGTCCGTATCGAGGAACGCGAGCACGACGACCCGCATCTCCTCATGGCTGCGGCGACTGAGCCGCGCCACCATACGGAGCCAGTCGTCATTCTCGAGTTCGTCTTTCGCCACGCGCTTGACCACATCCAGCAGCTTCTGGGTGACCAAGCGTTCGAGCTCGCCGAAGGGCTGCTTTTCAAAGATCGCGCGCACGTGTTTTTCCTTCTCACAATTGCACTTGCGCAGGACCAACTCACGGAATTCGTGATACAGGGGTACGGGTCCCTCCCCCAATTCCCGCTTCAATTCTTCCTTGCGCTGGAGGTCCGCCAGCTTCGCCAGCTCCCCGCTCGGGAGCTTCAAGAACTTGTCGATCCGGCCATAGATGTCGGTGCGGCTCGGCGCGGGGGGCGCCTTCTTCCGAGTCAGCAATTGAGATATGTAGGAGTCGGTCACGCGGGCGGCGCGGGCGAGATCCTGCTGCTCCAACCCCAATTCCTCCAGCCGGTGCCGGATCACAAATGGGACATCCACGGGATTCCTCCTGAGGCCGACTTCGCTCCTTAACAAGATTATGTTAATCACTTTGGACAGAACTGGCAAGTTTATTGATGTACTTGACAGGTGAAGTACATCAATATATGCTCACAAGGCTGCAACTATTACTAGTTAACTAAGATCCGTTGTTAAGTCACGTGCGCGGTTCTATGTCAGGTGGAGGCGAAGCATCATGGCTACTGCAACGAAAGCGAAGCCGAAGCTGACGGTCTTCCCGCTCGCCGATCGGGTGGCGATCCGGCCGATGGAAGAGACCGAGGAGATGAAGGGGGGTCTCTACATCCCGGACACGGCCAAGGAGAAGCCGATCCAGGGTGAGGTGATCGCGGTCGGGCGCGGCCGGATGGAAAAGGGCGAGCTGGTCCCGATGGAGCTGAAGGTCGGGGACCGGGTGGTGTACGGGAAGTACACCGGCTCCCAGGTCGAGCTGGAGGAGGAAGAGATCATCCTGATCAAGGAATCCGACGTCATCGCCAAGCTCAGCTGAGCGGGGGAGGAATAGATGCCTGCCAAGTACCTCGAATTCAACACAGAAGCCCGCTCGCGCCTCAAGCGGGGCGTGGACCAGCTGGCCGACGCGGTGAAGGTCACGCTCGGTCCCAAGGGTCGCAACGTCGTCATCGATAAGAAATTCGGCAACCCGACCGTCACCAAGGACGGCGTGACGGTCGCCAAGGAGATCGAGCTCGAGGACGGGATCGAGAACATGGGCGCCCAGATGGTGAAGGAGGTGGCGACCAAGACCTCCGATATCGCCGGGGACGGCACGACCACCGCGACGGTGCTGGCGCAGGCGATCTTCCGCGAGGGCCTGAAGTCGGTCACCGCGGGCGCCAACCCGATGTCGCTGAAGCGCGGCATCGAGAAGGCGGTCGAGTTGGTGGTGGAGGAGCTGAAGAAGATCTCCATGCCGACCAAAGGGCGGAAGGAGATCGCGCAGGTCGGCACCATCTCCGCCAACGGCGACAAGGAGATCGGGGACAAGATCGCCGACGCCATGGACAAGGTCGGCAAGGACGGCGTCATCACGGTCGAGGAGGCGAAGGGCCTCGAGACCACGCTCGAAACCGTGGACGGGATGCAGTTCGACCGCGGCTACCTCTCGCCCTACTTCATCACCGATCCCGAGAAGATGGAGGCCGTGCTCGAGGATGCGTACATCCTGGTGCACGACAAGAAGATCTCCTCCATGAAGGACCTGCTCCCGGTCCTCGAGAAGGTGGCGCAGGCAGGCAAGCCGCTGCTCGTCGTTGCCGAGGACGTGGAGGGCGAGGCGCTGGCCACGCTGGTGGTCAACAAGCTGCGCGGCACGCTGAAGGTGTGCGCGGGGAAAGCCCCGGGGTTCGGGGACCGGCGCAAGGAGATGCTCACCGATATCGCGATCCTCACCGGCGGCAAGGTGATTTCCGAGGAGCTGGGTGTCAAGCTCGAGAACACGGTGCTCGACGATCTCGGCCACGCGAAGCGGATCGTCATCGACAAGGACAACACCACGATCATCGGTGGCAAGGGCAAGCAGCCGGACATCCAAGGCCGCATCGGCCAGATCAAGGCCGCGATCGAGAAGTCCACGTCGGATTACGACAAGGAGAAGCTGCAGGAGCGGCTCGCGAAGCTGGCGGGCGGGGTCGCGGTGATCAATGTCGGCGCGGCCACCGAGATCGAGATGAAGGAGAAGAAGGCCCGGGTCGAGGACGCGCTGCACGCGACCCGCGCCGCGGTCGAGGAGGGCATCGTGCCGGGCGGCGGCGTGTCGCTCCTGTGGTGCCAGAAGGCGCTCGACAAGGTCAGGGGCGCCGATGACGACGAGAAGACCGGCATCGAGATCGTCCGCCGCGCGCTCGAGGAGCCGATCCGGATCATCGTTCAGAACGCGGGTGCCGAAGGCGCAATCGTCGTGGGAAAGGTCAAGGAGGCGGCCAAGCTGAACTACGGCTACAACGCCCAGACCGACGAGTACGAGGATCTGGTCGCGGCCGGCGTCATCGACCCGACCAAGGTCACCCGCACGGCGCTGCAGAACGCCGCGTCCATCGCGGGACTGCTCCTCACCACCGAGTGCGTGGTGGTGGAGAAGAAGGAGAAGGAGAAGATGCCCCCGATGCCCGGCGGCGGTGGCATGGGCGGGATGTACTGAGCGGCTAGACGCTGTAACACGCACAGGCAAGCGTAGTAGTCACGTAGGTTCACGTCGGAGTAGCCAAGGAGTCGATATGTACGCACGCAATGTGTCCATGCATCTGAAGGCCAACACGGCCGGTGAGTTCACCCAGACGCTCGAGAAGGACGTCCTGCCCCTGCTTCGGAAACAGAATGGCTTCAAGGACGAGATTTCGTTCCTCGCCGCGGACCGCTCCGAAGCGGTTGCGATCAGTCTGTGGGATCGGAAAGAGGACGCGGACAACTATAGCCGCGACATCTATCCGCGGGTGCTGACGAGCCTGGCGAAGGTGGTTGAGGGAACACCGAAGGTTGAGGCCTACGAGGTCTCGAACTCGACCTTCCACAGGATCGCCGCAAGCGCCTAAGGGCCGACCGGTCTGTTGGGCCGCTCGTAGCTCCGGTCTGTTTCAAGGCCGACCGGTCTGTCCAGGGGAGGGGGGCGGCCGAGTCCGCCCTCCTTCCTTGCGTGTATGTGAGGTATGGCACGACCCACCATCGTGGTAGACGGCTGCATCTGGAAGGTTTATCCCACGGGCCGCATCACCGTTTATGGGAAGGATGAGTTTGGGTTGCTGTTCGAGCTCGGGACCGGCCCCGAGCGCAAGCGCCGCTTCACTCGCTATTCGCCTCTGGGGTCCAGGAGCACCGACGCATCCCTCGCCGAGCTCACTGAGCGGCAGCTGCTGGAGTTCTTCCACCAATCGCAGCCCGCGTGGACGTCGCCCGAGGGCGGATACGGGGGTGCGTTGAACGGAGCGCCGTAGGGGCGGCCGAAGGAGTCGGCGCGCCCCTCGTTTAGAGGGTACTCCGCCTCGCCTCGTCCACGGCCGCGACGTCGCGCCTCCGCCGGCCCCGGAGCTCGGCGTGCTGGACCCGAATCGCTGCCATCACGCGGTCGATCACCGCCTGAGCCGTCTCCCGCGTACGCGGCATCGCGAGCAAGTCCGTATAGTCCACGGGCGAGCCGAAGGACACGGCGATGCGCTTGAAGATCCGCGGGAGGTAGCGGCCGATGGGGAGCACCGCTTGCATCCCGTCGATCGCGACGGGAATCACCCGCGGCCGAGTCGCAAGAATCAGCAGCCCCGCTCCCGGTCGTCCCGGGCCCACGGCGCCGTCCCGGGACCGGGTGCCCTCGGGAAAGAGCGTCATCCCGCCGCAGGGTAGTACCTGAATCATGCGGTGGAGGGCGTGCAGGTCGTGGCGCCCTTCCCGAACCCAAATGCATTTCCAGTTGTCTGCCAGCCAGGCCAGCAGCGGGTTCTTGTAGAAGTTCTCCGCCGCCGCCGGATTCCAGGGAATCAAGTGCGGCTTAAGCCACGACTGGGGATAGAACGCCGCCAGGCCCAACAAGAAGCTATCGAGCATCGATTGGTGATTCGAGAGGAGGAGTGTGTTCGGCTCCTCGCCGACGTTCCGGCGGCCGATCACCACAGTCCTGTTGAAGACGAAGAAGACCAGCCAGAACAGGGTCACGGTGACATTCGTCACCACATAGGACGTGACCGGCCAGAGGAGGTGGAACAGCTTCCCGCGGCGCGGCGCGTGCTGCGCCAGTCTACGTCCAGGAGTCCCCGAGTCTCGATCGGGTTTGGACGGCCGCTTGTCCGACGAGGAGTTGGCAGGCATTCCCATCGCTGCATTATACCCCCCAGGGCGTCTGCCTAAGGGGCGGTCCGGTGGAGTCAGCAGCTACTCGACGGGGAGCAGCTGCACGTCGACGGCTCCGGTGGCGTCGTACCACAGCCGCACCCGCCACGGGCGGCAGCACACCTGGCAATCCTCGACGTACTCCTGCGCCCGCCCGCCTCCCGGATCGAGCGTGATGGTCATCGTCTCGCCGCAGTGTGGGCAGGTCACGTCGGCCTCGGTCTCGAGGGCCGCCGCGTCCTCCTCTTCGCCCTCCTCAAAGGAGTCGGCGTCGTCCCGCACGGGATCGTGATCAGGCGGAGGCATGGCGCGTGGCAATCTAGCGGCCGTGCGGGGGGCGGCGGCGCGACGAAGAAAAACCCCACACCGGAACTCGCTGTGAGGCTTGATCTTGAAATCAGTGAACGGCAAACATTACGGCAAACATATCCAGCGATTATGAATGCTCCCGCCGGATCAGCCGGGCGTGTGACGCTGACCGGTTGCCGCGGCCTTCTCGATCGCGTCCAACATCCGATGGCGCGTGACCGCATCGTCGAACGTGGGGCAGAGATGCGTTCCCTCACGATAGTCGCGGGCGAAACCCGCGTACGCCTGGGCGACGTTGGTGGAAGGGCCGTGCAGCGGCGAGAACCGGTACTGCTGCGGCACGGGTAGGACCTCGAGCGAGGACTGCGCGCCGTTGCCGCCACGTACGGTGATCTCGAAGATCTGGGCCTGGCCGCCGTCGGCCGTAAGCTGCAGGTCGCCCTCGGTGCCGTTGATCTCCCAGAGCAGGTTCGTGCCGCGCGAACGCCCGCCGCGATAGTGAATCGAGAGCGCGGCGCCGCCCTCAAGCAGTCCGGCGACGCACACCTGATCGTCCGCGTTCATCGGCCTGCTCTCTCCCGTATCCGCGATCGTGAATGACTTTCGGCGCATGGTCATCGTGGCCGAGAGCTCTCGGACCTCGCCGAGGCAGGAGCACAGCGCGTCCGCCGCGTGGCCGACCGCGATCGAGAGCAGCGTCGCGCCGTTCTTCCTGTCGTTGAGGTAAGCGTTGTACGGCTCCACCGTCGGTCCCCAGCCCATCCCCGAGCCGATCAGCGTGGTAGAGAGCACCTCACCGACGTACCCTTGCCGGACCAGGTCGCGCACGTAGAGCACCGACGGCGCAGCGCGTGCCTGCAGCCCCGCCACGGCGAGGACACCTTGCTGCTTCGCCAGTGCGGCCAGCTTCTCCGCCTCCTCTAAGCCGTTGCCGAGCGGCCATTCGCAATACACGGCCTTCCCGGCCCTGAGCGCCGCAGTCGCCAGCTCGAAGTGATGCGGCACCTTCACCGTGATGGCGACGACGTCCACGTCGGCGCTGTTCACGAGGTCTTGGGTGTTATCGAACGCGAGCGGCACTCCGAAGCGCGTGCTGGCGGCCTCGGCGGATTCGCGTCGGCTGGTGGACAGCGCCGTGATCTCGAAGTCATCCGGGAGCGACCGCAAGGCAGGGATGTGCGCCTGCGCCGCCCAGCCGCGATCCGGATTAGCACCGATGATGCCGACGCGAATTCTCTTGGTCATGAGGCTTTGTTGAACATGTAGCGACCGATCTTCCAGCCGCCCGGTCCCCGCGCGAAGATGAAGAGTTCCCGGTTCGCCTCAGGCCCGCTCACTCCCGTGGCCACCACAGTGACGGTGCCCGCCGAGTGGGTCCGCGCGTATGCGACATCGCCTTTCACCGTCAGCTCGTCGACGGTGAAGTGGATCGCGATACGGATGTTCGAGAAAACCGCGTCGTACGCGCCTCGGACCGCCGACCTGCCAGACGCCGTCGGGAAGCCGGCGGGCATGAAGACGCCGTCCTCGGCGTAGAGCTGTTCGATTCGAGCCGCGTCCCCGGCGTTCAGGGACGTTTCATAGGTGGTCAACAACGCGCGCAGCTGTTCCTCAGCGGTGTGCTCCACGCGAGGAGTGGAGGCGAGGAGCGCGAACGGCAGCAGCAATGCGGAGAGGCGAGAGCGATGTGTCATGTGAGGTCCGAGAGTTGGGGTGGTACGAAGGCGACCAGCAGGTCGCGGAGCGCGGTGAGTCGAGTACGACCGAGATGACCAAGGGTTTGCTTCGCGGCGTCGGCCACGTCCCGATTGAGACGACGAAGCAGGGCCCTCCCCGCGGCAGTGATGCGATTGGTGCTGCGACGGCGATCGTTGGAATCGGTACCGCGCACAACGAGTCCTGCGCGAGCCAGACCTGACATCAGGCGAGTGAGATCGGAATCACGCGTCACCATCCGCGCTCCGATCTCGGTGCAGGATAGTCCACCCCGCCCCGTCGCGCGGAGAATTCGCAGGACGTTGTATTGCGACGGCGAGAGCCCGGCGGCGGCGGTCACCGCATTGGATCGCTCGGCCGCCAGCCATGCGGCCCGGACCAGCGCGATAAGCACCTCCTCTTCCAGCGAATCGCGAATCGCCATTGCGGCGGCAGGCGTGGGAACTGGCATGGCTGATAATTACTCCTCGCGAGGAGTATTGTCAAGGGCCCGGATACAACGACAGAACGGCGAGCCTTTCGGCTCGCCGTTCGAATCGGGACGGCGGGATTTGAATTCAACGGCCTCTATGCGAGGCCGTTGTTTTTTTGGCACTTACGTGCGCCCAAGGACCGCATTGGCAGCTACCCGCTCCTATGAACCGGCAAACATTGCAGCAAACCAAGAATTGTTATTACAACGGCACCGCCACGCCATCGCCGCCCGAAGCGACCCCTTCGTTTTCGCGCGGACATCGCCCGATTTACGGACGGATACCGGCCGGGGGCGAGGTCACCACCAGCTTCCCGAACAGGCCGTGCTCCTCGTCGAAGGGACCGGCCGTGAAGAACAGGGCGTTCGTCGGCCCCGCGCCGGCGCCGTTCCCGAAGGCAAGAGCCCACAGGCCGTCGATCGCGATAGGCGATCCATCGGCCGCGTGGAGCTGGCCCCGCTCCTGCAGCTCGCCGCTGCCCTCGAAACGCTCCAGGTCGAACGCGTTGATGTGGCCATCGCCGAAATTCCCGACGAGCAGGTTTCCGCCGAACTGCCCGAAATCGGCGGGGGCGAGGGCCAGCCCCCAGGGTGAGTTCAGCCGCCCCCTGGAAGCCACGCGGCGGAGCAGGTGGCCGTCCGTGTCGAAGGCATTCACGAACCCGTGCCCCACGCCGGCGACGTCGTCCTTCTTGTCGGCGTCCTGAAGCGCGTAGGTGACGTAGATCGTGCCCCCCAAGTTCCGGATTCCAAAGGGCGCGTACCCCGAGGGCAGCGCGACGTCGCTGAACCCGGCCGACACGGGATGGAACCCGGCGTCGAATACATCCACAGTGCCCGCGTGAAAGTTGGCGGCGTAGAGGCGGTCGCCGGCTGCCGTGCTGGCGATGGCGAGCCCCTTGTAAACGGCGCCCCCA
>Ga0209235_1002156_pt1 | contig 10946 bp, 7 predicted proteins | sample GraSoi013_1_20cm_4_FD_185817 | JGI IMG/M metagenome (GOLD analysis project Ga0209235, IMG submission 185817) | Grasslands soil microbial communities from the Angelo Coastal Reserve, California, USA - Sample 09_25_2013_1_20cm (SPAdes) (version 2) | ecosystem: Environmental > Terrestrial > Soil >...
TGTCGACATCAGCCCCGACATCACCGGCACCGTCACCCTCAATGCGATCGACCAGACGCTGCCGCAGCTGCTGTCACGGATCGGGCGCCAGGTAGACCTGCGCTGGGAAATCGACGGGCAAACCCTCGTCGTGATGCGCGATACGCCGTTCCTGCGCGCCTACAAGATCGACTACCTGAGCGCGGCACGCAACGTGACGATGAAGTCGACGGCGTCGACGCTGTTCGGCGGCGGTACCGGTGCCGCCGCTGCCTCGGGCCCGGCAGCGACGGGCGCGACCGCCACCATCGACGTCAAGGCAGAGAACAACCTGTGGGAATCGATCGTGCAGAACGTGAAGGAAATTCTGCGCGAGACCGACAAGATCCTGCCCGCCGCTGCGACAGCGGCGGCCATCCCGGCGCAGCCGCCGGTCGCGGCCGGCGCCGGGCAGAGCGCCACCGCTCCGGGGCCGGCGGCGCCGCCCGCGCCCACCTACCAGGAGGCGGCTTCGGTCATCGCCAACCGCGAGAGCGGAGTGCTCTATGTGAGGGCGACCTCCAAACAGCAGGAAAGGGTGCAGGAATTTCTCGACCAGGTCATGGCAGGCGCCAAGCGCCAGGTGCTGGTCGAGGCCACGGTTGCCGAAGTCCAGTTGAGAAACGAGTACCAGCGCGGCATCGAGTGGCAGCGCCTGCCGTCCGGGCCGACGGGCTTCACTTTCAGGCAGCCGGCAATTGCGCCGCCGACGGGATTCAATCCCAATCCCTTCCTGATCGGCTACGTGTCGACCGCCAACAATTTCTCGGTGACGCTCAAGCTGCTCGAGCAGTTCGGCGACGTCAGGGTGCTGTCGAGCCCGAAGCTCAGCGTGATGAATAACCAGACGGCGATCCTGCGGGTAACGCGGGACATCATCTATTTCACCATCACCCCCTCCACGCAGCCGATCACTTTCGCTGGCGCGGGCGGCGGCGGCATCACGGTCAACGCCTCCTTCACCACCACCCCCAACATCGCCGCCGAGGGATTCATGATGGCGGTGCTGCCGCAGATCAACGAAACCGATGGCGTCGTGCTCAACGTGAGGCCGACGATCCGCCGGCAGGTCGGCAGCGCCCGCGACCCCAATCCGGCGCTGCAGGGCGCGGCGACCCAGAACGACATCCCGCTTTTCGAGACGCGGGAATTCGATTCGATCCTCCGGCTGCAGAGCGGCGAGACCGCCGTGCTGGCCGGCCTGATGCAGGACCAGGTGGAGAACACGGACGCCGGAATTCCCGGCCTACGCAGCATCCCGCTCATCGGCGAGGCGCTCTCGTCGCGCAGCGATCTGACGAGGAAAACGGAGCTGGTCATCTTCCTGCGCGCCAGCGTGATCCGCGATCCCAGCACCGACGGCGACTTCCGCAGGTTCCGGGACCAGCTCCCGGGCGGTGACTTCTTTACGAAGCCGAACCCTGGCCGCATCGCTCCGCCCGTCGGGCCGGCGGGCGAGCCGCTGCGGTGATATGAGCCTTCTCCTCGAGGCGCTGAAAAAAGCCGAGAAGGCGAAAGAAGAGGCGCAGAAGCGGGCGCGCGGCGACTCGGGCGGCGCAGCCGGCGAGTTGCGCCTGGAAGGCGATGCCGCGCCCGAGGCCGACAACACGCGCGTCGTCACGCGTCCCGAGCTGCCCGACATCTCGCAGCCGCTTGAGATCGTGAGCGACGACCTGGCCGTGAAGGAGCCGCCGCTCGCGGGGGAGAAGAAGTCGCCTGACTACCCGGTGGCGCCCGAAGCCGATCCCCGATCCGCGGACCGTGCGTCGGCAAGGAAGGTATTCGAGGCGAAGTTCAAGGAGCCGAACCCGCGCATGCCCTTTTACATCGCCATGGGCGTGCTCGGCGTGTTCGCGCTCGGCACGGTCGGCTATTTCTGGTATCAGCTTCGCACGCCTTATGCCCTGGTCAACGCCAATCCGCCGCGGCCCGCCGGCGAAGCGCTGGTTGCGGCGGCCGCCGAGACCACTGCGCCGATAAGGCCTGCCGCCGCGCCTACTGGCCAGGGGCCGATCCCCGGTCTTCCGGGGTCCGCTGCGCTGCCCTCCCCGACGCCAGCCCGCACACCGGCGGCGGCTTCTTCCCCGACGGAGACATTGGCGGTACCCAAACCAGCGGCCAGGCCCCTTCTGAGCGCCCCGCCTGCGCGCCTCATCCCGGACTCGCCGATCGTCGTCCCGGAACGCCGCGCCGCACCTCAGGTGCACCCGAAGGTCGAGTCTGGCTACGCCGCATATCTCGCCGGCGACCTGGCCACCGCGCGCGCCTACTACCAGGACGTATTGCGCGAGGAACCGGCCAACCGCGATGCGCTGCTCGGGCTGGCCGCCATCGACGTGCGCACCGGGCGTTATGAGCCCGCTGAGGCGATCTACCTCCGGCTGCTGCAGTCCGACCCGCGCGACTCCCACGCGCACGCCGCGCTGATCGAGTTGCGCGCAGGCCGCATGGACCCGCTGGCCGCCGAGAGCCGCGTCAAGTCGCTGCTGGCCAACGACCCGGCCGCCGACGTGCTGTATTTCACGCTCGGCAACCAGCTCGCGCTGCAGGGCCGCTGGGCCGAGGCGCGGCAGTATTACTCCAAGGCGTTTGCCGCCGACCCGGACAACGCCGACTTCGCCTACAACCTCGCGGTGAGCCTCGATCACCTGCGCGAGCCCAAGCTCGCGCTCGAGTACTACGGGCGCGCGCTCGCGCTGGCGGAGAAACGCGGCGCGAGCTTCGAGCTTGCCGCGGTCCGCAGCCGCGTGCAGCAGCTCGGCCATTGACACTTTCTGACTGCGGTCGTGGATTCTGACCTGCGGCCAATACTAGTGCCCGATATCATTATTGCGTCCGGATGAATTCACCCACCAATCCGCAGGCAAAGCGGCACATCGGCCAGATCCTGATCGACCAGGGAATCCTGACCGAGGACCAGCTGCGCATCGCGCTGCTCGAGCAGACCAAGCAGCACATGCCGGTAGGAAAGCTGCTGGTGCAGCTCGGCTTCGTGTCCGAGGCGACGCTGCGCGATGCGCTGTCGGAAAAGCTCGGGCTGCAGTCGGTGGACCTGGGACGCATCATCGTCGACCCGGCGGCGCTCAAGACGCTGCCGCGCGACATGGCGCGGCGCTACCGCGTGTTCCCCGTCGCGCTCGACCGCCAGCAGAAAAAGTTCATCGTCGCCCTCTCCGACACCAACAACATCGTCGCGATCGACCAGCTGCGCGCGCACCTGAAGGGCGAGTTCGAGGTCGAGCTGCGCCTCGCCGGCGACACCGAGATCGACCGCGCCATCGAGCATTACTACGGGCACGAGTTCTCGATCGACGGCATCCTGAAGGAGATCGAGACCGGCGAGGTCGACTACACGACCATCGTCGACGGCGACGAGTACTCGCAGCCGGTGGTGCGCCTGATCTCGGCGCTGCTCGCCGACTCGGTGGAGCGCGCCGCCTCGGACATCCACTTCGAGCCCGAGCAGAACTTCCTGCGCATCCGCTACCGCATCGACGGCGTGCTGCGCCAGATCCGCTCGCTGCACAAGACCTACTGGCCGGCGATGGCCGTGCGCATCAAGGTGATGGCGAAAATGAACATTGCCGAGACCCGCGCGCCGCAGGACGGCCGCATCTCGGCCACCATGTCGGGCCGCGTCGTCGACTTCCGCGTCGCCAGCCTGCCCACCAGCCACGGCGAGAACCTGGTGCTGCGCGTCCTCGACCGGCAAAAGGGCATCGTGCCGCTCGACAAGCTCGGCCTGGAGGAGGAGCAGCTCGAGCTGCTCAAGCGCATGATCGCCCGGCCGGAGGGCATCATCCTGGTCACCGGGCCGACCGGGAGCGGCAAGACCACGACGCTCTACTCGATCCTGAACCACATCAACTCCGACGGCATCAACGTGATGACGCTCGAGGATCCGGTCGAGTACCCGATGACGCTGATCCGCCAGACTTCGGTGGCCGAGGCGGCGAAGCTCGATTTCGCGAACGGCATCCGCGCCATGATGCGCCAGGACCCCGACGTCATCCTGGTCGGCGAGATCCGCGACCAGGAGACCGCCGAGATGGCGTTCCGCGCCGCGATGACTGGCCACCAGGTGTACACGACGCTGCACACCAACTCCGCGGTGGGCGCCTTCCCGCGGCTGCTCGATATCGGCATCGTGCCCGACATCCTGGCGGGCAACATCATCGGCATCCTGGCGCAGCGCCTGGTGAGGAGGCTGTGCCGCACCTGCCGGCAGTCCTATGACCCGGACGCGAGGGAGCGCCGGCTGCTCGGCGTGACGCCGACCGAGTCCGCAGCGCTCTACCGCGCAGTCGGTTGCGAGCATTGCGACTACCAGGGGTTTCGCGGGCGCCAGTCGATCCTCGAGATCCTCAAGGTCGACGGCGCGCTCGACGAGATGGTGGCGCGCCGCGCCACCGCGCGCGAGATCCTCGCTGCGGCGCGCGCCCAGGGCTTCAAGACCCTCGCCGACGACGGCGCACGCCTGGTCCGCCAGGGGGCCACCAGCCTGGACGAGCTGATGCGCGTGGTCGACCTGACCGAGCGCATGGCCTGAGCCGCCGGGAGGCCCATTGCCCCTCTTCACCTACAAGGCCATAGACGCCCGGGGCAAGAGCGTGGTGGGCCGGGTGGAGGCGGTGAACCTGTTCGATCTCGAGCAGCGCCTAGCGCGCATGGAGCTCGATCTCGTGCTCGGCGCCCCCTCCAGCACGCGCTCCCGGCTCATCGGCGGCGGCAAAGTCACGCGCCAGGACCTGATCAACTTCTGCTTTCACCTCGAGCAGCTCGCCAGCGCCGGGGTGCCGGTCATGGAGGGGCTGGCCGACCTGCGCGAGAGCGTCGAGAACCCGCGCTTCCGGGAGGTGGTGTCCGGGATGATCGAATCGATCGAAGGCGGCCGCAACCTGTCGCAAGCGCTCGCCGAGTACCCCGAGGTGTATGGCAGGGTGTTCGTGAGCCTCGTGCGCTCCGGCGAGCAGACTGGAAAGCTGCCCGAGGTGCTGCGCAGCCTCTCCGAGTCGCTGAAGTGGGAGGACGAGCTTGCGGCGCAGACAAAGAAGCTGTTGATGTACCCGGCGTTCGTCGGCAGCGTCGTGCTGCTGGTCACCTTCTTCCTGATGGTCTACCTGGTGCCGCAGATGACCGGGTTCATCCGCAACATGGGGCAGGACATCCCGCTGCAGACGCGCATCCTGATGGCGGTGTCCGACTTTTTCGTGAACTACTGGTGGGCCGTCGTCGCCGCGCCGTTCGCCGCTTGGTTCGGCCTCAAGCTTGCAATGCGGACGAACCCGGCCGTCGAGTACGCCGTGGACCACTACAAGATCACCATGCCGCTGATCGGCCCGATCCTGAGAAAGATCATCCTGTCGCGTTTCGCCTCGAGCTTCGCCATGATGTATGCCTCGGGCATCACGGTCCTCGACGCGATCCGCAGCTGCGAGGAAATCGTCGGCAACCGGCCCCTGGAAGCCGCCTTGCACCGGGCCGGCCAGCAGATCGCGGAAGGCAAGAACCTGACGGCGGCGTTCCAGGATCTCGGCGTGTTCCCGGCGCTCGTGATCCGGATGCTGCGCATCGGCGAAAACACCGGGGCGCTCGACACGGCGCTGCTCAACGTCAGCTATTTCTACAACCGCGAAGTGAAGGAATCGATCGGCAAGGTGCAGGCGATGATCGAGCCGGCCCTGACGCTGGTGCTCGGCGCAATTCTCGGCTGGGTGATGCTGTCGGTCCTCGGGCCGGTGTACGACACGATCTCGAAGATGAAATTCTAGCCATGGCCACGCGGCGCATTCTCTACTTCACGGCCGAGGACCATTACCTCTACCGCAGCGCCGGGGCGGGGCTCGAGCTGGAGACGAAGTTCTCCGGCGACGACCTCGGCGTCACGGCGTTCCGCGAGCATTTGCGCGGCCTGAAGGGCGAGCTGTTCTGCGTGCTGGTCGATGTCGCGGGCGAGGACTTCCACGAGGACCAGATTCCGTTCCTGCGCGGCGGCGACCGCGAGGCCGTGCTGCAGCGCCGGCTGGCGCAGCGCTACCGCGACACCCGGCTCGCCGCGGCGCTGTCGCTCGGCTACGTGGCCGGCACGCGGCGCAACGAACGGCTGCTGCTCGCCTCGTTCACGAACACGCAGCAGCTTGCGCCCTGGCTGGATGCGCTGGAGGAAGCGGGCACCAAGCTGACCGGCGTCTACTCGGTGCCGCTGCTCGCGCCGGCGCTGGCGCGCAAGCTGGGCGCGAAAGGCGGCCGCGCCTTCGTCGTCACGGTGAACCGGGCCGGGTTGCGGCAGTGCTTCATCGAGGCGGGCCGGTTGCGGTTCGCGCGCCTGGAGCGCACCGTGGACATGGTGCCGCAGGCGCTCGCCATATTCGTGCGCTCCGAGATGCTGCGGCTCGCGCAGTACCTGGGCACGTTGCGCGTGCTTCCCCGCGAGGGGCCGCCGGTGCAGGTATTCGTGGTCGCGCCGCGCGCGCAGCGCTCGACTTTCGAGCAGGCGCTGGTGTCCGACGCCCGGCTCGTGTTCCACACCGTCGACGAAGGCGAAGCGCTGCGCAGCGTCGGCGTGCGCCGTGCGCCCGAGCGGATCCTCGGTGAAGCGCTGTATCTGCATCTCGCGGCGAAAAAGCCGCCGCGCGAACAGTTCGCAAGCAGCGCCGAGCGGCGCCGCTATCAGGTATGGCAGCTGCAGCGCGGCATCGTCGCTGCCGGTGCGCTCGGCTTCGCTGCCTGCGCGCTGTACGCCGGCGTGCAATGGGTCGACGCGCTGCAGGTGGGCGGGCGCGCCGCCAGCCAGCAGCGCGACGCGCGTCTTGCCGCCGCGCAATATGAGCGCATCACCGCGGGCTTTCCGGTGACCCAGACCTCGACGGAGAACCTGAAGGTCGCGGTGGTCGAGTTTCGGCGCATCGCCGAGCGCAGCGCGTCGCCCGAGCAGGCCTTCGTGCACGTCTCGCGCGTGCTCGAGCAGTTTCCCCAGATCGAGCTCGACAGCTTCAACTGGGGCGTGGGGCGACCGGACGCGCGGCGTGACCGACCCGCCGGCGCGCCCCCCGATGCTGCGGCCGCGAAACCCGGGCAGGGCAACGCCGCCGAGATGCTGGAGCTTTCCGGCCGCGTCAACGCCACCCAGCGCAACGACTATCGCGCGATCACGGCGCAGGTGCAGCGCTTCGCCGCGGCGCTCGGCGCATCGCAGGGCTACGAGCTGGTCCGCACGCAGCTGCCCTTCGATATCACGTCGGAGGGCACGCTGACCGGCGACATCGGCGGCGGCAGCGCGGAGTCCGGCGAGGCGCCGCGCTTCACGGTCACGCTGGCGCGGAGGCTGCCGTGACCCTGACGCGCGAAGAGCTCAGGAAGCTGCTGCTGCCGGGCCTCGCCGCGTTGGCGCTGGTCGCCGCCGGCGCCGGCCTGGTGTGGGGCGCCCAGCAATCGGTGCGCAGCGCCCAGCTGCGGCTTGCCGCGGCCGAGGCCGACCGCAGGGAAAGCACCGAACGCCTGACCCGCATCGCGGAGGAAGAGCGCGAGGTCAAGGAGAAGCTCGACGTCTATCAGCAACTGAAGCAGCTCAACATCCTGGGCGAGGAGCACCGGCTGGAATGGGCCGACGCCATCACCCGCATCCGCACTCAGCGCGAGCTGCTCGACCTGCGCTACCGCGTCGACCGGCAGAAGCTGCTGATCTCGGCGCCCGGCAAGCCCGCCAACGTGGATTTCTACGCCAGCACCATGAAGGTGGAGCTCGCTCTGCTGCACGAGGAAGACCTGCTGCGCTTCCTTGCCGATCTGCGCGCCTCCGGCAATGCGTACTACTCGGTGAAGCAGTGCCTGATCACGCGCACCGGCCAGGCGGCCACCGGCGCCTCCATCGTGCCGCGGCTGCGCGCCGATTGCGAGATCGACCTGATCACGATCATCGACCGGGCGGCCAAACGATGAGGCCAGCGCTCGTCTTCCTGCTCGGCCTGTCGCTCACTGCGGCGGCTGGTCCCTGCGGGGCGCAGGAATTCGGCCGCCTGTTCTTCACGCCGGAGCAGCGCGCCGCGCTCGACGCCCGGCGCAAGGCGCGCGTGCCGGACAAGCCGGCCGCAGCGCCGACCGTCGCTTCGCCCACTACGCGACTCGACGGCTACGTGGTCCGCTCCGAGGGTCGCTCCACGGTCTGGGTAAACGGTGAATCGCTCCAGGACGGCTCGGCCGAGGGGCTGCGCGATCCGGGCCGCAGCGGCGACGGGCGAGTGCGCGTGCCGGCCGGTGACGGCGGGGCGCGCGTCGGATTGAAGCCGGGAGAAGTGCTCGACCGCGGCACCGGTGAAGTGCGTGACGTGATCGGCGACGGCGAAATCAAGGTGCGGCGTGGCCGGCCCTGAGCGCCCCGGCGTGCGGCGGCTGCAACGCGGTGCCGCGCTGCTGGTGCTGCTCGCTGTGCTGGTTCTCGGCGCGTCATGGTTCCTGGTTTCGCGGCTGGACGTGTTGAGCGCCGGCATCTTCACCGCGTCCCACCGCAACCACAACGCCCTCGTCCTCAGTCAGGCGAAACAGGCACTGATCGGCTACGTGGCTATGAATGCAGCTCAGTCCGGTGAGAACAATCCAGGACGTTTCCCCTGCCCGGAAGGCGCTGCTCTTGTCGGCACCAGTGCGGAAGGCATCTCGGCGCCCTACGTCGGTCCGCCCAATGCGTCGACCTGCGCGACGGTCGGTAGATTACCTTGGCGCACGCTGGGGCTCGACAAACTCGTCGACTCGTCGGCGGAGCCGCTTTGGTATGTGGTATCTCCCGGCTGGCAGCTGATGACGAGCACGACGACCCTCACCATCAACTCGAACACCATTGGCCAGCTGAATGTCGACGCGCAGGCCAACGCCGCGGTGGCCTTGATCATCGCGCCGGGTGCGGCGATGAACGTCGCGGCGAGCGCGGGGTGCACTGCCCGCAACCAGGCGCGCAGCGCCCCGTCCCCGACCATAGACGCGCGCGATTACATCGAGTGCTTCAACACCGGCACGTCGACGTTCGCCACGACCGGGCCGACGACCTCGCTCAACGACCAGGTCGTTCGGATCACTGTCGCAGACGTCATGCCGGGAATCGAGGCAGCGATCGCGTCTCGTGTGGAGCGCGAAATCGTGCCGCTCTTGAGAGGCGTCTATGCAACGAGCAGCTGGGGAGCAAACGTCTCGCCCGGCAACCCGGTATATCCCTTTGCCGCGCCTTTCGCGGATCCGTCGCTGGCCGCGAGCTATCAGGGCAGCAGCGCCTCGTGCGCGGGCGGCGTCTGCAAGGGCCTGCTGCCGGTCATGTTTTCGAACGCCCCGGGCACCAGCACGCCTTGCACGCCGAGCGCGGGAGCGCCGTGCGATCCGACCTTCGTGCGCTGGGTGAGTCCACCCGCCCCGGTATTTACCCGCACCAACGGTGCCACGCTGCGTTCCGCTACCTGCTCGGTGCTCGCTGCGAGCGTCGACTGCACCGTCATGGCCAGCGTGCCCCTTCTCGGCGCGGGCACTTCGATGAACTTCACGCTGGCGGCGACGGCGAACAACGTCGGCATGGCGCTGCGCAAATTCGACACGACAGTGGCCATGACCGGCATAGACCCCGCCGGCAGGAGCGTAGTAAGCGCGCCGATGGCCTCGGACGCCTCCGCGCGGGTGACGCTGAGCGGCAGCATCCCGATCAGCGGCGGCAACCTCATCTCTGACGCCCTTTGCACTCTCCTGGGGCTGACGTGCTACCAGATGAACATCAGCATGCCGATTACGCTGCTGGCCGATCATCCCGTGCTGAATTCCACAGACCCGGTCACCGGCTGGTTCATGCGCAACGAGTGGTACCGCGTCCTCTATTACGCCGCCGCACAGGCTACAACGCCGGCTGCGCTTCCGGCCGCGCCGGCCTGCATCGCCGGAACGAACTGTGTCACGGTCAGCAATCTGACCCCCCTCCCCAACAACAACAAGCGCGCCATCCTGATTCTCACCGGGCGCAGCATCAACGGCAGCGCGCGCCCGAGCGGCACTCTCGCCGACTACCTGGAATTCGGCAATGCCGCCGGCAACTTCGAGCGCCAGCCGGTAAGCACCGTGATCGATGCAGCGTTGAAGAAGCCCTTCAACGACCGCATCGTCGTCGTCCACAGCAACTGATGCGGGCACGCCAGCGCCTCCCGGGCAGCGCCGGTTTCAGCCTGGTCGAGCTGGCGATCGTGCTGCTCGTGGTGACGCTGATGCTGTCGAGCCTGCTGTACACGCTGTCGGCGCAGACCGAGCAGCGCAATTTCGAGGACACCCGCCGCCGGCTCGAGCAGGCGCGCGAGTTGGTGCTCGCGTTCGCGATCGTCAACGGCCGGCTGCCCTGCCCGGCGACTGCCGCGAGCGCCGGTGTCGAGGACCCAGTAGGCGGCGGCAATTGCACGACGCCCAATGGCGGGTGGCTGCCGGCCCGCACGATCGGATTCCAGACCACGGACCCGAACGGATTCGCGATCGACGCCTGGAGCAACCGGATCCGCTATGCCGTTTCCGCGACAGTCCCGATCAATTCCGACGCTCCGCGGATCTGCCGGCCACTAGTGAATCCAGCCCCACCGCCAAATTTCCTGCCACCGATTGCCCCCCATTTCACCGACCGGAATAACATGAAGCTTCAGGGAATCGATTGCCAACCAAGCGATCTACTGATATGCAAATCCGCGACAGGAATCACCGGAACGACCTGTGGCGGAACCGCAAACCAAATCATGACCCAAAATCTGGTGGTCGCGATCATCTTTTCCACCGGCAAGAACGGGGCGACCGGGGGCACCGGCCTTGATGAAGCGGCGAACCTGAACGGCGACCAGGTATTCGTCTTTCACGTGCCCGCGCCCAGCGGCGCGGCCAACGGCGAGTTCGACGATCAATTCACCTGGATCACGGTCGGCGAG
>Ga0209235_1002158_pt1 | contig 10939 bp, 15 predicted proteins | sample GraSoi013_1_20cm_4_FD_185817 | JGI IMG/M metagenome (GOLD analysis project Ga0209235, IMG submission 185817) | Grasslands soil microbial communities from the Angelo Coastal Reserve, California, USA - Sample 09_25_2013_1_20cm (SPAdes) (version 2) | ecosystem: Environmental > Terrestrial > Soil >...
GTCGTGGTGCCGGTCTCGACTTCTCTGGAAATAGTTGCCATTCGTACACTCCCGTTCAAAAGGGTGTCAAAAAGACAATCGAAGCATACGGCCGGCACTATTTAAGAATTTCTGGTTCTATCTCGAAATCGAGATAAAACGAGACTCGGTCGACCGCGCGCCCGCGGACTGTGGCGCCGCGACCGAATGGACCGGCGTAGAATCGGATGACCTGGACCAGGTCACATCCGGAAGTAGGCCCACCAGACACCGACGATCACAATCACGATGACCACGACGGCGACTCCGACGTAGAGGTACATCTTCCTCTTGCCTTTCTTCTCGCCGCCGAGACCCAGACCCGCGACATCGTACGACATGTCGGACCTCGACTGCCCAACCTGACGTGTCGTAATAAGGATTTCGTCATCCGGAAGACGACGGCCCCACATTCAACAGCAGCCGCTGCACCCGGTCGGCGGGCCGAAGCTGAACGGCATATGCAATCTTCTCTTTCGGAAGCGCGACGTTCGCGGCGCTTACATACACCGTGATGCCGTCGCCCTCCTTCTCTGTCCGAAGAATCTCATCCCGAGGGATCGAGATCATCTCCCGTCCCTCTTGATCCTCGAAGAAGTAGCGGACCGCGCTCGGCATCGCCCGGAGCTTCACGAGAAAGAAGCCGGGATCGTCCGGGTCGCGGTGCGGCGGGCTCGCGAAGAAAAGAAGTCCGGCCTCGTGGCGAAACAGGTGGCCCTCCACCGGACGGAGCAGCGGCACGCGCTTCCCGTCGTGGTCCATCGATACTTCCGCGGTTGCGTCGGCTTCGTCGAGGATGCGATACGATGCCGATCCGACACCCGCGACCTGGGAGAAGGTGACCCGCGAACCCGCTTTGGGTCCAACCGCCTCGACTCTCACGCGCAGCCGCAACGTCCCGAAGTTCAGGTCGTAGATGCGATCCTCCACGTCCACGTAGCCGAGGATCATCCGCCGCCTCAGACCCCGAAGCCCTTGCGGAATTGCTCCGCAATCTCGCCAAGTTCGACCTGCGAGAACGTCTCGAAATCCGAGACCGCGGAGTATTCGGCGAGCTGCTCCTCGCGGTAGATGTTCGGCAGCGCCGAGGCGACGGTCTCCTCCGAGAGGATGAACTTCAGCGCGGCCTGGGAGAGAGTCATCCCTTTTCCTTCGTAGATCCAACGGAGGTTCGTCGCTTGCTTGCGCGCGCGTTCGATCCATGCGGCGTCCTTCGTCTGGAGATCGCCGTCGGCCGGGAAGGACACCGCGTTGGCATCCGATTCGAGGACGCCGCCCGCATGGGGCGCCCGGACGACCATGCCCTGGTTGATCTCGAGGGCCACCGGGAAGAACTTGCGGCCCGGCTCTTCCTCCAGGATGTTGTAGTACGCCTGAATGCAGCCGAGGTCGTGCTTCCGCATCGCCGCGCGTCCCTCTTCGAGACCTCCGGGGCCCGGGCCCAGGGCGATCCCGTAGTAGCGAATTTTGCCTTCCCCTTTCAACGCCTCGAGAGTCTGCCAGACGGCCGCGTTCGCGACCGTCGATGCATCGGGGTAGTGCAACTGGAGCACGTCGACGTACGAGGAGCCCAAACGCTCCAGGGTCCCCTCGAGCGACTTTCGAATCGACGCGGGGGAGAAGTCGGTTCCCGTCGCCAAGCGTCCGACCTTGCTCGAGACAATCACGAGTTCCCGCTTGTCCCCGAAGGCTTGTCCAATCAGACGTTCCCCTCGACCGTTTCCGTCCGTTGGTGAGACATCGAAGTAGTTGATCCCCGCGTCGTAGGCCTTGTGCAACAAGTCGACCGCCTGATCTTCCGTGAACGAGCCCCAACGACCCGAGGCCAGAGTCCAGACGCCAAAACCGACTTCGGACACCTCGAGTTCGGACTTCCCCATCGGCCGATAGTTGACCACGGCGTTCCTCCGCGCCCCGCAAAGGGGGCCGGCATATTTGACCGCAACGCCCGCGACGGCTACCGCCAAGAAACGTAAAGGAGGGTCGCGAAGCCGACGAGTTCGGCCGCGTTCAGGGCGAGCATGGGAACCGCCACCGCGGCACCGGCCCACTCACTCAAGGCGACGTAGAAGTACATCGCGGCGAGGTTCTCGATCAGGAAAAGGCCTGCGAAGACGATCAGTCCTGCGGAGAGCGGAGATCGGAGCCCCCGATAGTTGCCGACATAGATGTAGAGGAGGCCAATCAGGACCGCGATGCTGGCCCCTGCGAGGACCAGGTCGATCATCCAAAATGTCCCAAACGCCACGCTATCACCGTGAGACGCGGGTCCTGTCCATATCTACTTTTCCCCCAGTCGCGGTTCGATGCGTCGCCAGATTTCAAGGAAGTCCTCGAAGTGGACTTGGAGTCGCGGCGACAGCGAATACAGCGTCCCATAGCTTTCGTTGCCCAGGGTCATCACGCAGTCGTTTTCGCGTAAGACGTCAAGGTGATGGCGAATCGTTTTGTAGTCCAGAGCGAGTCGGGTGGCCAGGTCGTTCGCGTTGTACGGCCGGTCGTGGAGCGTCCACAAAATCCGCGCGCGGTTGATGCCGCCGCGTGTCCCTGCGATCAGGTACCACAACCGTTTGTCCATGAAGCGGCGTCCCCAACCGTCTTGCGGTAATCTAGGTTCTGGGACGTCCATCGAAGACCCCATCCGCGAACGTTCTAATATTACTATCTCAATAGTCAAACTCTTGGGATCCATCCCGCCACCGCCTCGCTGGATGCACGTGGCGAAGGGGTGGTTTCTGGAGTTCCGCCTCATCCCGGTCCTGTTGTGGTCCTACACGGCGGTCGCTCTCGGGACCGCCGTCGCGTACTTCGCGTCCGGTTCGCTGAACGTCTTGTGGTTTCTCGCGGCTCTGGCGCTGGGCGCTCTGATCCAAGGATGGGAAACCCACGCCATCAACGAGATCTACGACTGGAGGAGCGGGACCGACCAAGTCGAGGGACGCGCCTTGTCGGGTGGCAGCCACGTCCGGAACCTGGGCCTTCTCGGGGAGCGCGACTTGTGGTGGATCTTCGTCATCTCGAGCGTCGCCGTCGCCTTGGTCACTGTCTGGGTCGTCGTGGAGCGCGCGGCCTGGCTCGCCCTCCTCATCGTCGCCGGTGTCGACATCGTACCATCCTTTCGCCGGCGAGTGGTTAGGCGGGTTTCCTGGTGTCCTCCTCTCTGGACTCGGCGCGTATGCGATCCAGACCCTCACCATTTCGCTCGTCGTGACGACAGCGCTTTCCGCTCATGCGCTCGTTTGCATGGCGATGCTTGTCGTACATCACTACCTCGACGAGCCCATGGACGCGGGAGCGACGCCGCCGAAACGGACCACGGTCGTCGCCCTCGGGTTCCGGAACGCGAGGCGATACGCGGGCATCATGGCCGCGCTTGCGGCACTGCTGTACGCCACGCTCGGGGCTACGGTCCATCCCGCATTCTTCCTCGGGGCCATTTTCACCGCGCCCGCCGCGTGGATCCACTTCCGCATCGAACCCACAGACCTGAAATCGGTGACCCGGGGCGAACTCCGCGTCATCCAGCTCGGGGTCGCGGCGGGCCTCTCCACCGCGCCAGCGTTGTGGCCCCTTCTCCCGATCGCCGCGGTGGGTTACTTCGCTCACCTCGCCGTCGCCGCTCCGCCCGCGGAGTTGGCCCGTGCGTGGCGAAAGGTCCGCGCAACGGACTCGGGTCCTCGCCGACCCTGAAGAAACCGCGGAAGACGGAAATACGTCCGGCCCGGTCCAGACGACGTGCATCGTATCGGCTTCATCGTGAACCCGATCGCGGGGATGGGCGGCCGCGTTGGATTGAAAGGGACGGATGGAGTCGCGGACGAAGCGGAAGCTGCCGGCGCAGAGCCGATCGCGGGTCCCCGGGCACACCTCTTCGCACGAACGTTCCTTGAGCTATCGAAACACGACGAGAACCTTCGGGTCCGGTGGATGACGTGCGGCCGCGCGATGGGGGCTGATCCGCTCCGGGCGGCGGGAGTTGCCGAGGACGCAATCGAGGTGGTCCACAGTCCCGGCGAGCGAACCACCGCGGCCGACACGAGAAAGGCCGTGGAGGAGTGCGCGGACCGAGGCGCCGAGCTCCTCCTGTTTTGCGGCGGCGATGGAACGGCGCGAGACGTTGCCGAAGCGGCGGGCGATCGAATCCCCATCGTGGGAATTCCCGCTGGCGTGAAGATGCACTCCGGTCTCTTTGCGGTCTCACCTTCCGCGGCGGCACATCTCCTGGTCGGCTATCTCCGCGGACAACTTCGCGTCGGCACAGCGGAGACCCTCGACCTCGATGAAGAGGCCTACCGCAAGGGGGAATGGCGGGTCCGACTGTTCGGCACCGCGAAAACACTGGTCGAACCAAACCTCGTCGCCGGAGGGAAGGTCATGGTCGACGAGGTCAGCGAAGAGGCCATCCGGGGAGAGCTCGCCGTGCACTTCTCGGAACTCTTCGAGAACGAACCAGACACCCTGTTCCTCCTGGGTCCCGGCTCCACCCTTCATTCGATCGCGACGGCCACTGGAATCGACAAGACGCTTCTCGGCGTGGATGCGGTCGTGGGTGGCAAGACCATCGCGAAGGATCTGAACGAAAAGGGAATCCTCGCTCTGTTGGACCATTACCCGAAAGCGAAGCTCGTCGTGAGCCCGATCGGTGCCCAGGGTTTCATCCTCGGCCGGGGGAACCTGCAGGTGAGCCCCGCCGTCCTGCGACGAATCGGGACGAAGAACGTGATCGTCGTCGCGACGCCCGCGAAGCTCGCGATGACGCCGATCCTCCGGGTCGACACGGGCGAACCCACACTGGATGAGGAGTTCCACAAACGGGAGTACCTGTTCGTCCTCATCGGATACCGCACGTCGAAACTCCATCCGATTCAGAGCTGAGGACCGCGACGCGGCGGCCGCTTCGGATGGGCGCGATCGAAGGATACAAAGTTGAAATACCGCAAGCCCATGCGCAGGCCCGCGGACGGGGACTGGGTCATGACGTCGATGATGAAGGCCGCGGTGAAATTCAAACCGGCGCCCAAGAGCACGGAAGTCCGGAAAGTCCCGATCCCTGAGCCGACTCCCTCGGAAGTCCTGATCCGCGTGGACATCGCGTCCATTTGCGGCACCGACGTCCACATCTACGATTGGGACGCGTGGGCGGCCGCCCGGATCAAGGTCCCTTTGGTCCAGGGTCACGAGTTCGCCGGACACATCGAGAAGCTGGGCTCCGGGGTCACGGGCGTCCGAAAAGGCGATTACGTCAGCGCCGAGGGTCACATCGCGTGTGGCCGGTGCTACATGTGCCGCACGGGGAACGCCCATGTCTGCAAGAACGTCTCGATCCTTGGAATCGACCGGGACGGCTCGTTTGCGGAGTACATGACCGTCCCCGCGTCGAATGTGATCCTGAACGACGACGACCTTCCGCTCGACCTCGCCACGATGCAAGATCCGCTCGGCAATGCCGTCTACACCGTCACGAACGCGAACGTTCCCGGGAAGACGATCGCCGTCTTCGGGCTTGGGCCGATTGGGCTGATGGCGGTCGCCCTCTGCCGAGCCATGGCGGCCCGGACCGTCATCGCGATCGGCCACAAGAACCAATACCGGATGGACCTCGCCAGGAAGGTCGGCGCGACCCTGGTGCTTCGGTCCGGAGAATCCCTTGTCGACGAGGTAATGGAGGCGACCGCCGGCGAGGGGGTCGATGAGGTGCTCGAGTTCTCCGGGAGTGAAGCGGCGGTCCAGCAGGCGATCCGGGTCGTGCGACCGGCGGGCGGAATCCACCTGCTCGGACTCTTCCCGAAACCGCTGAGTCTCGACATCTCCGAGTTCGTGACGAAGGGACTGTCGATGTACGGGATCCACGGACGCCTGATGTACAAGACGTGGATGCAGATGGGCGGACTCCTGAAGAGCGGGAAAGTGAATCTGAAACCGATCCTCACCCACAAGTTCCCGCTGGACGACTACAACGAGGCGATGGGCGTGATGCGCAGCGGAAACTGCGGCAAGGTCGCTTTCCCGATGGAGGCCTGACGATGACGAAGCGGGACCCGAACTCGTGGATGCGCGCGGAGTACGAGGCGCTTGTCGCGCAGAGCCTGGACTGGAAGCTCCGCGTCCTTCAAGGACCGTCGGCGCCGCAGAGCGTGGTGGATGGCAAGACCGTGATCATGCTCTGCTCGAACAACTACCTGAACCTCTCGAACCACCCGAAGGTGAAGCGGGCCGCTCGGGAGGCCGTCAAGACCCACGGAGCCGGGAGTGGGAGCGTCCGGCCGATCGCGGGCAACATGGACCTCCACGAGGAACTCGAGCGGCGGATCGCCCGCTTCAAGCGTCGGGAGGCGGCCCTGTTCTTCATGAGCGGCTTCGCGGGGAACGCGGGACTCATCCCCCAGCTCGCGGGAGAAGGGGACGCGCTCCTGACGGACGAGCTGAACCACGGGAGCATCATCGACGGCGTCCGGTTGACGAAGGCCCAACGCGTGATCTATCGACATTGCGACATCGGGGATCTGGAGCGGGCCCTCAAAGAAGTCGACGGCTGGGCGAAGAAGATCCTCGTCATCACCGACGGAGTGTTCTCGATGGACGGCGACATCGCGCCGGTCGGCGACATCGCGCGGGTCGGCGAGGAGTTCGGTGCGATGATCTACGTCGACGACGCACACGGCGAAGGCGTCCTCGGCGATGGCGGCCGCGGCGTCGCGTCCCACTTCCATGTCGAGGACAAGATTCAGATCGAGCTCGGTACGTTCTCCAAGGCCCTCGGCGTCGTCGGAGGATACGTCGCAGGGTCGAACGACCTGAGGAACTACGCCCTCAACAAATCGCGCACGTGGCTCTTGAGCGGCTCCCACCCGCCGGCCGTGGCCGCGGCCTGCACCGCGGCGATCGACGTCCTCGAGACGGAGCCCCGTCACGTGAAAAAGCTCTGGGCCAACACGAAGTACTTCAAGAAGCGACTCGTCTCGATGGGTTTCGACATCGGCCGGAGCGAGACGCCGATCACACCGGTGATGCTCGGCGATTCGGCGACCGCCAAACGATTCAGCGACCGCCTGTTCGAAGAAGGCGTCTTCGCATTGCCGATTGTGTATCCGATGGTGGCCAAGGACCGGGCCCGCATCCGGAACATCGTGAACGCAGGCTTGCGGCGCGAGGACCTCGACGAAGCGCTCACCGCCTACGAGAAGATCGGGAAGGAATTGAGAGTCCTTACCTAGACGCTTTCGCGAAGTTTCTTTCGCGCATACAGGATGGGCAAGATTTCGTATCCGAGGGACCGGAATAACGCCTCGGACGCTCTGTTCTCCGGCTCGATCAATGCCGCGAACATCTTGAGTCCTTGCTGACGAAGGACGCGCTCGCACGCTCGCACGAGCCGAGCCGCGATCGATCGACGACGATAGTCCGGATGGACCGCGAGACGGTTGATCCAGGCCTTGCGACCATCGCTCGTCCCCAAGACCACACCCACGAGTCGGTCTGCATCGAAGGCGCCCAGGTACGAGCCGCGATTGCGGCGCAGTTGCTCGCTGAACGAGCGAGGGCTGTCCCGCCCTTTCGTCTTCGGATTCAAGCCAGAAATTTGGAACAATTCGATCATCGTATCGTAGTCAGATCGACGCAGCGAACGGATTTGAACCGTCTCGGTCACGCCTCCCTGGAGATGAGATGTCGTGTCGATTGCACGAAGTGCTCGTGGGCATCTCGGGGCAACTCGTTGCGGAGGAACGGAGGCATCAGCGCGAACGAGGGAAGCGCCGCGAGGGGGAGGAGTCGGATGCGGATGTGGGGTTCGCGGCTCGGGATGTATCCGGCCGCGTCCGGCGTGGGGAACTCCGAATTCAAATCGACGAGGAAGTAGAACCCGATTTCGTGAGTCGTGACCCCTTTCAGGTTGTAGAAGTTCTCGTGCACGTACACGAGCTTCTCCGCCTCCACGTTGAGGCCGGACTCCTCGTAGATCTCGCGGCTCGTGCACTCGCTGAGGCTCTCCCCAAATTCGAGATGGCCTCCGGGGAGCGCGTAACTCTTGCCTCCTCGGGCGTCGTCCGCCTCCTGGGTTAGCACGGAGAGGTCGTGAATCAGGATTCCGCACGCGCGGATCAGGAATTCCCGATGTGGGTCAGGCGATCCGAGCACCGAGCTCCCCCTCCGTGTCCGGGCGGAGCAGGATGACCCGGCGATCCGACTGGACCGATCCGAGGCAAAGGACCTCGGACATGAACGGACCAATCTGACGCGGCGGGAAGTTCGTCACCGCGATGACGGGTCGACCGACGAGATCGCTTCGCGGGTACCACGGCTGAACGGCCGCGGACGACCTTCGCACACCATGGGGTCCGAAATCGATTCGCAGCTTATACGACGGATTGCGGGCCTCCGGGAAATCGTCGGCGGCAACGATTCGGCCGACGCGCATCTCGACTTTCTGAAATCCCTCGAGGGTAATGGTGGCCATAGTCTCCGGCGGCGCGGAACGGCATCGCTCGATTTGACTCTTTCCGGGAAGGGTCGAACGGGTCGGCACGCTAGTGGGCGCGGGAATCGGTCACGCGGACACCGAGTCGACGACACAGCCGTTCGTGTTCCTCCCGACTCGTCCACTCGACTCGGAGATAGTCGGCAATCTCTCGGTCCGACATCCCTAGCTTGCGGGCGACCTCCACGGCGAACTTGTAGGCCTCCACCTCGGTCGGCCGGTCCACATAACTGTAGCGGCGATCCCAGAGTTTCTTGCCTTCGTGCCATTGACGAATGTGGACCAGTTCGTGAAGGATATCCAGATACAGCGTTCGCTGCTCCCCGCTCTGCAGATAGTAGAGCCCCACCACGACGTGGCCCCTCTCGTCATCGATGTACGCGTAGGCGTCTTCCGCGACGAGGTGAATGAGCGTGTCCTTCAAGACGGTCTCTCGGAGGCCGTCGCTGGCAAAGAGACGCCGGAAGTGAGCGTCCCGATCCAGGCCGGGGAAGACCTCGACGATCGGCCACCTCCCGGCGCTGAGCTTGCGGTTGATCGAGACGGCCACAAACGGAGTCGAAGGGATCCTCCCACTTAAGCCTCACGCCGACGAGGGTCCGAGGGCCGGTGACGCCCGCGCGGCGTCAGGCCCCGTCAGTGGTTTCACCGGCATCAGCCCCGCACCGAACTCTCGGTTGGACGTCGAAACGGGGACCCGAACCGAATCAGAGGGGGAACTTGCGAACGTATTCGGGGATCTCGGGTTCGGAATACATCCGGGCGATCTCTTCGCACGCGATCGCGTCGCGTGGCCGTCCAAGGTCCTTCAGGATCCGCGCGCGCAGCCACCAGACACCCGGGTAGTCCGGCTTCCGAGACACGAGCCGGTTCAACAGATGCAGCGCGTGGTCTTGGTCTCCGACGATCTGATCCCACGCCGCAACGGCGAAGAGCGCATCGACGTCCCCAGGATCGTCGAGAAGGCGGCGGTGAGCGGCCTGCACGACCTCCCGGTCTCCGGGCGTCGGGACGATCTGGACGTCTTGGCGGATCGCGTGCTTCTTCTGTAGCTCGTGGGTTTGCATGGACCTCACCGGCGCTCCGGAAGGCGGGAGAGGGGTTCTTCTAAGAACGCCGGGAGGTTGATCGGGAGCTTGCGTCGGGATTCGGGAATCGTCTTGGGTGGGTCAACGAAGTGGACGCGTTCTGCGCCAACCCGCCGTCGGTGCGAACGGGCCCTCGGAACGGGAGCCGTGTCCGGCGCTTCGATCATCGTCATGGACTCCGAGACGAGTGGGATCGAGCCCTCGTTCACCGCAATGCGCGTCCGAATCTGGTCCTCCGCGAGGCTCACACTGATCGACTGCAGCGCCGACCGATACCGCCGGGGCGGCACTCCACTCCTCTGCGGTCGGCCTTCCCGCGAAACGAGAAGCCCAAGGGACTCGAGCCTGCGCAACCATCGATAGCATCGGCCAGTCGACATCCCGCAACGGCGGCTCAGTTCAATCGCCGTCAGCTCTTCGACAGAAATGGACCGGAAAATTTCCAAGGCCTCAGGATCCAGGAGTGAGTGTGCGAGCTTCAGGTGGTCCCAGGCGAACGTACGGTTGTTTCCGTTCCAGGCAGTTTGATTGACGTGGGGGGTTTGCATGGAGGCACCTCTCTCTCAGAAGTTCTTCGTATCGGCGCCGGCGCCGCTCACAGGGACTCTGCGCCTCGCGGCGTGGCGGACCAGGTGGGTCATGTCCGACCCAGCGTATCGCGCGTGGCGACATAGCCATCACGTTTGCAGCGCATCACACTGTGCGCGACATGGTGCGGCTGTTCGAAAGTGATAATCTGACGCAAACATTCTTGAATCTCTCAAACCCCCTCCCGGTTTCCGCGGGAGATTCCATATGCAAGGCCGAAAGACCACGACACGAGCATTTCGAATCGACGAAATGGTCGACCACCAGCTCCGCGAGTGGGCGGAGCGGGAAGGAGTCAGCGTCAGTTTCCTGGCGAACAAGGCCCTCCGCCGACTCGTCGAGTGGGACATGTACGCCGATCGGTTCGGTTTCATCGCGATGCCGAGAGAGGCGCTCTCCCGGATGATCGAGCTCCTCTCCGAGGACGAGGTGCGAGAGCTGGGCCGATGGGCGGGAGAGGACGTCTATCGAGCGTTCACGACGTTCATGTTCAAGCATCTGGACCTGGAGACGGTACTGCAGGTCATCCCCAAGCTCACCTCGAGATACACGAAGGCCTTTGAGTACGAAGAGAAGCGAGACGGTTCTCGGACCGTCATCGTCCTGAGACACGGCAGCGGTCACAAGTACTCCTTGTTCTACGAGGAGGTGGCGCGCGCCCTCTTCGCGGACCTCGGCGGCCGAGGCATCCGCACGGAACCTCAGGAGAACGCGGTGGTCCTCGAGTTCTCCTACCCACCAAAGACGGTCGCGGCCGAAGGCGTGTCGG
>Ga0209235_1002159_pt1 | contig 10937 bp, 8 predicted proteins | sample GraSoi013_1_20cm_4_FD_185817 | JGI IMG/M metagenome (GOLD analysis project Ga0209235, IMG submission 185817) | Grasslands soil microbial communities from the Angelo Coastal Reserve, California, USA - Sample 09_25_2013_1_20cm (SPAdes) (version 2) | ecosystem: Environmental > Terrestrial > Soil >...
GGTGCCCCAGCATCGGGTTGGCCTCGACGAGCGCGTCCACCACGCGCTTGAGGCGCGCCGGCGGCAGCTTCATGGCCTTCGCCAGCCCGGCGATCTCTTGGCGAGTGTGCGGCAGGAACTCGTGCAGCGGCGGGTCGAGCAGCCGAATCGTCACCGGCAGCCCCGCCATCGCCTCGAAGATCCCCTCGAAGTCTCCGCGCTGCATGGGGAGGAGCTGCGCGAGCGCCTGCCGGCGCCCCGCTTCATTGGTCGCGACGATCATCTCCCGCATCGCGGTGATGCGGTCGCCCTCGAAGAACATATGCTCCGTGCGGCACAGGCCGATGCCCTCGGCGCCGAACTCGCGGGCGCGCCGAGCGTCGGCCGGCGTGTCTGCGTTGGCCCGCACGCGCAGCCGGCGCCGCGCGTCGGCCCAGCTCATCAGCGTCTGGTAGTGGGCCCCCACCTTGGGCTCGACCAGCTTGGCCTGGCCGAGGATCACCCGGCCCGTGGTGCCGTCCACGGTGAGCCACTGCCCTTTCTTCACCACTCGCCCGTTGGCGCGGAACTGGCCGGCGGCCGGGTCCACCTCAATGTCCTGGGCGCCGACGACGCAGGTCTTGCCCATCCCGCGCGCCACGACCGCCGCGTGACTCGTCATGCCGCCGCGCGCCGTGAGCACCGCCTGCGCGGCGACGATGCCGTGGAAGTCCTCCGGAGAGGTCTCCGGGCGCACCAGGATGACTTTGTGCCCCTTCTTGGTCAGCGCTTCCGCCTCGTCGGCGTCGAAGACGGCCTCGCCCAGGGCGGCGCCCGGTGAGGCGGGCAGCCCCTTGGCGACGACGGTGACCGCCGCGCGCGGGTCCACCATGGGGTGGAACAGTTGATCCAAGTCACCGGGCGGGATGCGTTGCACGGCTTCATCGGGCGTGATGAGCCTTTCGTCCACCATCTCCACAGCGATGCGCACGGCCGCGAGGCCCGCGCGCTGGGCGCGGCGCGTCTGCAGCATGTACAGCTTGCCGTGCTCGAACGTGAACTCGATGTCCTGCACGTCCTTGAAGTGCCGCTCCAGCTTGTCGGCGAGGCGCTCCAGCTCCTTGTAGACCTTGGCGAGCTTGCCGTGCTTCATGCGATCGATCGAGAGCGGCGTGCGGGCGCCGGAGACCACGTCCTCGCCTTGCGCGTTCGTGAGGACGTCACCGTTGAGGACGTTTTCCCCCGTACGGCAGTCGCGGGTGAACGCCACGCCGGTGCCGCAGTCGTCCCCCATGTTGCCGTACACCATGGCGACAACGTTCACGGCGGTGCCCAAGTCGTCCGGGATCCCGTGGACCTTGCGGTAGTCCACGGCGCGGCGGGTGTTCCAGCTCCTGAAGACCGCCTCGATGGCCCCCCACAGCTGCTCCTGCGAGTCGTCGGGGAAGGGGATCCCGCGCCTCGCCTGCACGATCGCCTTGAACTCGGCGACGAGGGCCTTGAGGTCGTCGGCAGGGAGGTCGATGTCGCGCTCGGCGTTGCGGCGACGCTTGTACTGCTCGAGCACCTCCTCGAACGGCTGCTTGCCGAGGTCGAAGACCACGTCGCCGTACATCTGTACGAAACGGCGGTAGGAGTCGTAGGCGAAGCGCGGGTTCTTGGAGCCCGCGATCAGCCCCTGCACGGTCATGTCGTTCAAGCCCAGGTTCAGGATCGTCTCCATCATCCCCGGCATGGAGACCGCCGCCCCCGAGCGGACCGAGACGAGCAGCGGGTTGGTCGGACTGCCGAACTTCTTGCCGGCCGCCCGCTCGAGGGCCTTCAGGTGGCGCGCGACCTCCTCCTTCAAAGCCGGGGGGAACGCGCCGGTCTCGATGTAGGCGATGCAGACTTTCGCGGAGATCGTGAAGCCAGGCGGGACCGGGAGACCGAGGTTCGCCATTTCCGCGAGCCCCGCGCCCTTGCCGCCCAACACGTCCCGCATGGCGGCCGAGCCGTCGGCCCGGCCCGGCCCGAAGAAGTAGACGAACCGCTCGAGCGACGGCACGGCAGCCCCCGCCCTAGACCGAGACGGCGGTGACGAGCGGCGCGGCGTGCCGGGACGCGGTCAGGTCGTCGGGGATTGCGGTGGGATACTGCCCGGAGAAGCAGGCGTGGCAGAACTGTGCCGGGTCGCCGCCGGCCGCCCGCAGCATGCCCTCGAGCGACAGATACCCGAGCGTCTCCACGCCGAGGTGTTGACGTATCTGTTCGACGCTGTTGCTCGACGCAATCAGTTCGTCTCTGCTGGGCGTGTCGATCCCGTAGTAGCAGGGCCCCGTGATCGGCGGCGAGGCGACCCGGAAGTGCACTTGGGCCGCGCCCGCCTGGCGGATCATCTGCACCAGGCCCTGGCTCGTGGTGCCGCGCACCAGGGAGTCGTCCACGACGACGACGTTCCGGCCGAGCAACACCTCGCGTACCGGATTGAATTTGATCTTGACCTTCGAGTTGCGCACGGCCTGGGCGGGATGGATGAACGTGCGCCCCACGTAATGGTTGCGGATGAGGGCGTGCTCGAGCTTGATCCCGGCTTCTTCGGCGAAGCCGAGGGCCATCGCGTTGGAGCTGTCGGGAACGCTGAAGACGCAGTCGGCCCCCGGGGCAGGGTGCTCGCGGGCGAGCTCGCGGCCCAAGGCCCGGCGCACCTTGTCTACCGAGCGGCCGAAGATGGTGCTGTCGGGGCGGGAGAAATAGACGAGCTCAAAGATGCAGCGCCGATGGGGCTTCGCCGGCAGCGCTGGCAGCTGGTCCACTTCGCCGTCGTGGATCCGCAGGAACTCGCCGGGCTGGAGCTCCCGCACCGGCGTGGCTCCGATCAGGTCGAGCGCGCACGTCTCCGAGACCACGACGTGACCCTGCCCCCCCCCCAGGCGGCCCAGCCAGAGGGGCCGGAAGCCGCGGGAGTCCACGATCGCGTACAGCGTGCGCCCGACGGTGATGACCAGGGAGTACGCGCCTTCGACCCGCTCAAACGCGTCCATCAACTGATCCTCGGGCTCGCGCGCCTCGGAGCGTGCGATGAGGTGCACCAGCACCTCGCTGTCGGACGACGTCTGGAAGATCGAGCCTTTCGCGACCAGATCGGTGCGCAGCTGCGCGGCGTTGGTGAGGTTGCCGTTGTGGCCGAGGGCGAGGGGGCCTTCGCGGTAGCGGGCGAGCACCGGCTGCGCGTTGGCGAGGACGGAGGTGCCGGCCGTCGAGTAGCGGGTATGGCCGATCGCCACGTCGCCCGGCAGTCCAGCCAGGACCTGCTCGGTGAAGACCTCGCCGACCAGCCCCATGCCGCGGTGCGAGCGGGCCACGCCTGCACCATCCACGGCCACGATCCCCGCCGACTCCTGGCCCCGGTGCTGCAGGCTGTAGAGGCCGAGGTAGGCGAGTCGCGCCGCGTCAGGGACGCCCGAGACACCGATGATGCCGCACATGGCGTGCTCTCAATCTCCCATGCGTCGAGGGATCGCCGTGAAATATACCTCACGGAGACGGCGAACGACGCAATGGACGACAGCGTCACGGAGCTGAAGGCGTACGGAGCCATCGTACTCGCCGACCGTGCCGGCGCGATACGCCGGGACGCCGAGCTCCTGCGCCAATGCCGCGACGGCCGCCGCGCGCTCCGGCGCGCACGTGATCACGGCGCGACCGTGCGACTCGCTGAACAACAGCTCTTCCCAGGTGCGTGGTGCGGAGTACGCAGTCAGATCCACGTCCATTCCGAATCCCGCGTCCTGGTAGGGGCCACCCATCGCGACCTCAGCCAAGGCTACGCCGAGTCCGCCTTGCGAGCAGTCGTGCGCCGACCGGCACAGCCCGCGCTCGGCACCGGCGACGAGCAGATCGATCAGCCGTCGCTCGGCCTCGAGATCCACCCGCGGCGGCTCGCCACCCACGAATCCGTGGATCGCTTCCCAATACGCCGATCCACCCAGCTCGGGCCGCGTCTCGCCCAACACGAACACCACGTCGCCCGCCTGCCGGGCATGGCTCGGTACCGCCTGCTCGACGCGCTGGAGCAGACCGACCATCCCGACGACGGGCGTGGGATCGACCGCGCCGGTTGGGCTCTCATTGTAAAAGGACACGTTGCCGCCCGTGACCGGCGTGCCGAGGGTGCGACACGCGTCGGCGATACCGCGGCAGGCCTCCCGGAACTGCCAGAAGACGGCCGGTCGCTCCGGGCTGCCGAAGTTGAGGCAGTCGGTGATGCCGAGCGGGCGGGCGCCGGTGCAGGCAACGTTGCGCGCCGCCTCCGCGACGGCCGCCTTCCCCCCTTCGTACGGGTCGAGGAGGACGTAGCGCGAGTTGCCATCGGTCGTGACGGCGACGCCGAACGCGGCATCCCGTACGCGAATCACCCCGGCGTCGCCGCCGGGGGCGATCACGGTGCCTGCCTGGACGGTCGAGTCGTACTGCTCGAAGACCCAGCGCTTGGACGCGATGGAGGGGTGGTCGAGGAGCTTGAGGAATGCTGCTTCGGGGCTCGGGGCTCGGGGCTCGGGGCTCGGGCACATCGCTCGCAACCTTGCCACCGCCGGATCTTCCTTCGCCTCCGGCTCGTACACGGGACAATCGTCGATCAAGCGCTGGCCGGGAATCTCGACGACGACCTGCTCACCCCACGTCGCCCTGTACAAGCCGTCGTCGGTGATGCGCCCGATGGCTGTCGCACCGAGCTCCCACTTCTCCGCGATGGCCTGGACCTCCTTCACCCGGTCCGCCTTGGCGACGACCAGCATCCGCTCCTGAGACTCCGAGAGCAGAATCTCGTACGGCGTCATTCCCGGCTCACGGGTAGGAACCAGGGACAGGTCGATCTCCACGCCCACCCCGCCGCGCGCCGCCATCTCGGCCGAGGACGAGGTGAGGCCGGCGGCCCCCATGTCCTGAATCGCCACGATGTGCCCCGAGGCGATGAGCTCCAGGCTCGCCTCGAGCAGGAGCTTCTCGGTAAACGGGTCCCCCACCTGCACCTGGGGCCGGCGCCGCTCGCTTTCGTGGGTCAGCTCTGCGGAGGCGAACGAGGCGCCGTGAATACCGTCGCGCCCGGTGCGCGAGCCGACGGCGAGCAGCACATTCCCCACGCCGCGCGCGGCGGCGCGGATTAGGTCCTTCTCCTTGAGCACCCCGACGCACATCGCGTTGACGAGCGGGTTGCCGTCATACCGGGGCGCGAAGTCCACTTCGCCCCCCACGGTCGGGACGCCCACGCAGTTCCCATAGTCGCCGATGCCGCGGACGACGCCGGCAAACAGGTAGCGGTTGCGGGCGTCGTCGAGCGGGCCGAAGCGCAGGCTGTTGAGCAGCGCCACCGGGCGCGCGCCCATCGTGAACACGTCACGCAGGATACCGCCGGCGCCAGTCGCGGCGCCCTGGTAGGGCTCCACGGCGGAGGGGTGGTTATGCGACTCGATCTTGAACGCCACCGCCCAGCCGTCAGGGAGTCGGAGCACGCCGGCGTTCTCGCCCGGCCCCTGGACGACCTGCGGACCGGTCGTGGGAAGGGTCTTCAGGACCGGCCGGGAATGCTTGTAGGAGCAGTGCTCGCTCCACAGCGCCGAGAAGATGCCCAACTCGGCGAAGGTGGGTGCGCGGCCCAGCATCGCCTCGATGCGGCGGTATTCTGCTGGGGTGAGATTGTGCTCGCGCACGAGCTCCGGCGTGATGGGCGGGTCGCCCCGGCAGGGCGTCGCCCGGGTCACGAGTCGGAGGCCCGCGCCCCTGAGACGCCCCGCATCACCGCGCGAAACACCCGCCCGAAGATGGTCGGCTCAGGATGCTTCACCAGAGCCTCGGCCTCGGCGGCGTCGAGCCACAGCCCGTGGCAGTGGGTGCACTGGTCGATCTGGATGCCGTGCCAGTCGCCCGTGAGGAGGTCGTAGCCGCACTTGGGGCACTTCATGTAGTGAGACTTACGCTCGGCCTCGGTCGCAGCGCGCTGCGCCGCCTGCCGATGCTGGCGTAGCAGCTCCGCGTCGCGCTTGGCGAAGTACTCGTCTTCGTTCTGGCTCGGCTTCTTGTGCGTCGTCACGAACTGTGGATCTTCAGGGTGTCGCCGCCGCGGGTCGGCCCGTGCTTCTTGCCCGGTGGCGAGGAGGACTGCCCGCTGTACCCGTGACCGGGCCAGCGAACGATGGCGTCCACCACCTGGTCGTTCTGCAGCGTGACCAGGTCCAACGTGCCGCAGGTGCGCTCGCAGCTGTTGGGGAAGAACAGATACGTGTACTCGCCCTCGCGACGGATCGCCGCCGGCCTGCCCCACAACTCGTACACCTGGCGCTCGCTCATGCCTGGCGCGACGGTCCCCGTGTCGGACGAGTTGTAGGGCACGTCCCGCACTGCGTGCGGCGCGCCGGGGAACTGCTCGATTCGGCCACCACCCCCCGGGGGGGGGGCAGACGGGCGGGAGGGGGGTGGTGCCGGTGCGCCGCTCACGGGCTGGGGCGCCCTAGTGCCCGGTGCCTGCGGTGCCGCCGCCGGGGGCGCCCCGGGGGCGGGATGTTTGGCCGTGTCGCCCGACACTGTCGCGGTCTGCGTGGGCGTCGCACGCGGGCGGCCCCGCCGCTTGTCGATCGCGGCCTGGACGTTGGCCTTGATCTTGTTGATCTGGTCACACCCGAGAGTGCTGACTGCCAAGAGCGCGCACAGCGCCAGCGTGCTGCGTCGCATGACGAGCCTCCATGGAATGAAAGACACGGGCTCCGTCCTGGCCGCCCAGAACCGGAGTGGTGCGGCGCTCCGGGTGCGGCATGATCCCCACCACGTTGCGGCCGGCGTTGCACACGCCGGCGATGTCGTTGGTCGAGCCGTTCGGGTTGTCGCCGAGGTAACGCCAGACCACCCGCCCGCCGGCTTCGAGCTCGGCCGCCGCGCGCGGATCGACCACGTAGCGGCCGTCCCCGTGGGCGATCGGGACCGTCAGCTCCTCGCCGGGGCCGTACAGGCGGGTGAAGGGCGTGTCGGTCGCTTCGACGCGCACCCGCACCGGCCGCGAGAGGAACTTGAGTCGCGCATTGCGCATCAATCCCCCCGGCAGCAGCCCCGCCTCGCACAAGATCTGGAACCCGTTGCAGATGCCGAGCACCGGCCCGCCCGCCTGCGCGTGGGCCGCGACGGCGCGCATGATCGGCGAGAAGCGGGCGATCGCTCCGGACCGCAGGTAGTCACCGTAGCTGAAGCCACCGGGGAGGATAGCGATGTCGGCCCGCTGCAGGTCGGTGTCGCGGTGCCAGACGAAGTAGGCGTCCGTGCCGGCCTCGCGCGCGGCCGCCAGCGTGTCGGCGTCGCAGTTGGAGCCCGGGAACACGACCACCGCGACGCGTTCCATCAGGCGCTCTCCACGGCGACCTCGAAGTCCTCCGTCACCGGATTGGCCAACAGGCGGTCACACATGCTGCGGGCGCGCGCGGTGGCCTCGTCCCGGCTCGCCGCGATGAGCTGCAGCACGAGGTGCTTGCCCACCCGCACCGTGCCGACCTCGGCGAACCCCAGGGCGTGGAGTGCGTGCTCCACGGCCTGCCCCTGCGGGTCGAGCAGCGACGCACGCGGCATCACGCGGACCTCCACCCGAAACGCGGCCATCAGCGGCTGCCTCCCCCCTCCCCGCCTCCCTGCCAGAAGTGCCCGCGACGCGGCTCGCCATAGGCGTCCGCTCGCCGATCGCTGTCCCCAAGGACGATGGGGCCCGCGATCTCCGCCTCTTCGTCCTCGTCCGGCGTCGCGAACAGCCCCAGCAGCGCCGCGCGCAGCACCCCGTACGCCATGTACGCGACGCCCAAGGGGAAGAAGAATTCGTCATGCTGCCAGATGCCGAAAAAGAGAATACTCAAGATGAACAGCAGCCCCAAGACGCCCCGCACGGTACGGAACCCCGCCCGTGGGACCGCGGCGTAGCGGACGTTGCTGACCATGAGGATGGTGAGCAGGATCATCAGGAGCGACAGCAGCAGCGGCCAGGGGAGATGCGCCAGCCGTGCTTGGTAGAGCGCGGTGGTCGTAAAGGGGAAGTAGGTCGCCAGGGTCATGCCGGCGGCCGGCGAGGGCAGGCCCACGAACGCGGTCTTGGCGCGCCCGGCCTGGGTGAGGTTGAAGCGCGCCAACCGGATCGCCGCCCCCATCACGTAGAAGTAGCAGAACACCCACGCGCCGGCACCCATCGACGCGAACGCGAGCTCGTACATGAGGAAGGCCGGGGCCACCCCGAAGCTCACCACGTCCACGAGGCTGTCGAGCTCCGCCCCAAAGCGGGTGCCCGTGTTGGAAAGTCGGGCCAGGCGGCCATCGAGCGAATCGAGGACCCCGGCGAAGACGATGAACCAGCTCGCCCGGTAGAAGTCGGCGGGCGTCCCCTTGGACGCCAGCACCATCGACCAGATCCCGAAGAAGAGGTTGAACAGCGTGAACAGGCTCGGCACGATGATCACCACCCGCCGCACGTTGGTCCGGAACGGCGGCGGCCTCACGTGCCGAACTCCGCGAGCACGGTCGCTCCGGCGGCCACGCGGTCGCCCACCTTCACCCGGACGAGCGGCCGGCTAGTGAGCGGGACAAAGACGTCCACCCGCGAGCCGAACCGGATCATCCCCAGCCGGGCCGCCTGGCCGACGCTGTCGCCGACCTTGCCGTCGGTGACGATCCGGCGGGCGATCAGCCCGGCGATCTGGCGCACCAGCACGGGGCCGCGCGGCCCGCGGATGCCGATCGAAGCCTGCTCGTTGTCCAGGCTCGCCTTGTCTGCGGCGGCGTGGAGAAACTGGCCGGGGTTGTAACGCACCAGCTCGACGCGCCCGGCCACCGGATAGCGATTGACGTGCACGTCGAACACGCTCATGAAGATCGAGACCCGCTGCGCGCGTGCTTTCAGGTACATCGGCTCGTCGGCCTCGACCACACTCACGACCTTCCCGTCCGCCGGCGCGATCACCACCCCGTCCCCCCGCGGGCCGGTGCGCAGGGGGTCGCGGAAGAAGACGAGCAGCCATACCGCGATCACGAGCAGTGGCCCCCCGATGAGCCACCACCATGGGCTGGTCCGCAGCGCGGCCCAGACGCCGACGGCGGCGAGCCCCCAGCCGATCGCGATGAACGGCCAGCCCTCGGGCGCCATCCTCATCGCGCCGTCTCCAGCGGCGCTCCGGTGAGCAGGCGGTAGGCCCCGAGGTAGCGTGCGCTCGTCGCCGCCACGACGTCCGCGGGGAGGGGGGGCGGCGGCGGATTCCCGTTCCACCGACCCGCCTGCTTCAGGCCGGCGAGATAGTCGCGCAGCGGCTGTTTGTCGTAGCTCGGCTGGCCCTTGCCCGGCGTGTAGCCGTCGGCGGGCCAGAAGCGCGAGGAGTCGGGGGTCAGGACCTCGTCAATGAGGAGCAGCGTGCCGTCGGGCGCGGTGCCGAACTCGAACTTGGTATCCGCGATGATGATGCCGCGCTCCGCCGCGTACGCCCGCCCGGCCGAGTAGACGGCGAGACTGGCGCGCTTCAGGCGCTCGGCGAGCAGGTGCCCGAGCGCCGCCGCGACGTGACCGAAAGTCACGTTCTCGTCGTGCCCAGTCTCCGCCTTGGTCGCGGGGGAGAAGATCGGCGACTCGAGCCGCGCGCTCTCCCGGAGGTCCGGCGGGAGCGGCTCGCCAGCCAGCGTGCCCGACTGCCGGTACTCGGCCCAGGCCGAGCCCGCGAGATAGCCCCGCACGACGCACTCGAACGGGATCGGCGTGGCACGCCGCACCAGCATCGCGCGGCCGACCAGGAGCTCGCGCTCGCCCTCCAGCAGGGGAACCCGCTCGAGGATGGCGTCCGCGTCGGCCGTGATCAGGTGGTTGGGAATAACCTCCGCCAGGCGGCGGAACCAGAAGGCGGACAGCTGCGTGAGCACGCTCCCCTTGTGCGGCACGGCCTCGCGCATCACCACGTCGAACGCGCTCACGCGGTCGCTCGCCACCACGAGCAGGGTGTCGCCGTCGACCGCGTACAGCTCCCGGACCTTGCCGCGCCGCAGCAGGGGGAGGGGCAGCCGACTTTCGACGATCGCTGTCTTCATACGTTTACCGCGGCGACGGCGGGCGTCGGGCCCACCGCGTCGATCTGTTCGAGCACGGCAGGGATCGCCTCGCCCAGGAACTCATCCACTTGCTTGGGAGCGCGCCCCACATAGGCCGTCGGGTCGAGCTCGTCGCGACGCGCCGCCACCTTGAGCCGCGCGAAGGCCGGGTCGGCGGCGAGCCGCTCGAGTAGGTCGTTGGGGCCGCCGCGCTCGGCGAGGTTCTCCGCCACGGCGAGGCTGTGCGTGCGGATCACGTCGTGCAGCGCCTGGCGGTCGCCGCCCGCCTGCACGCCGCGCATCAGCAGCCGCTCGGTGGCGAGGAAGGGCATGGTGTCCGCCACGTGTCGCGCGATCACGCGGTCGTGGACTTCGAGCCCGGCGGCGACGTTGGTCGCGAGCACGAGGATCGCGTCCGTCGCGAGGAACGCCTCCGGGATCGCCAATCGCCGGTTGGCGCTATCGTCGAGGGTGCGCTCGAGCCACTGGGTCGCGGCCGTGTGCCAGGCATTGCCTTCGAGCTCGATCACGAAGCGCGCCAGGCTGGTCATGCGCTCGGCGCGCATCGGGTTGCGCTTGTACGCCATCGCGCTCGAGCCCACCTGATCGCTCTCGAACGGCTCGAGGATCTCGCCTTCGTGCTGCAGCAGCCGCAGGTCGGTCGCGAACTTCGCGGCGGAGGCGGCAATGCCCGACAGCGCCGCCAGCACCTGCGCATCGAGCTTGCGTGGGTAGGTTTGGCCGGTGACCGGGAAGACCCGGGCGAACCCCATCTTCTTGGCCACCCGCGCGTCGAGGTCGCGGACCTTGGCCTCGTCCCCCGCGAACAGCTCGAGGAAGCTCGCCTGGGTGCCGGTCGCGCCCTTCACGCCCCGGAACCGCAGGGACTCGAGACGGTGGATCAGCTC
>Ga0209235_1002160_pt1 | contig 10937 bp, 11 predicted proteins | sample GraSoi013_1_20cm_4_FD_185817 | JGI IMG/M metagenome (GOLD analysis project Ga0209235, IMG submission 185817) | Grasslands soil microbial communities from the Angelo Coastal Reserve, California, USA - Sample 09_25_2013_1_20cm (SPAdes) (version 2) | ecosystem: Environmental > Terrestrial > Soil >...
AGGCGAACGAATCCGATGAAGCGCCCCGCGGTGTCCAAGAGCAGCGGCGCGACGATGCCCCCTACGAAGTAAGCGATGAGAAAGAGGATGCCAAACGCCGCGGCGGAGAACACCAGAAGCGTCGCACCCGAGAGAGGCACGGTGCGAAAGAGAAAGCCGTTCAGGCCCCAGATCACGCAGGTCACCGCGGCGTACTCGAGCAGCAGGGTCGGCGCGAGGCCGAGGTGCGCGAACCGGTTCAGGAGCGCCGCGCCGACGATGCCGGCGAGCCCGGCGGCAAGCACGCCGAGGCGCACCAGAAATGCGCGTAATTTCGAAGGAACTTCTGCCAAGACGTCCTCCGCCCCGAGAGCGCGTGCACTCTACTTTGCAGGCGGCTTGGTGCCTAGCATGATTTCGTACAGCTTCACGCGCGTGTCCTCGCCGCCGGGCGCGCAGCGGCCCAGGTCGGTCTGGCCTTCGTAGACGATGCCGCGCGTGTAGCCGTCGCAGTCCGGGTATTCGCAGTCGCCGCAATCGGTGCCGGCCATCGCGTCGAGGACCACTTTGTACAGCTCGTCCTTGGAGAGCGTCTGCGAAAGGGGCGGGCCCTTGGGCTTCTCGGGCTCCGGCGCGGCGCCCGGCACCGGTGGCGGAGCCTCCGCCTTCGGGTCGGCGGCCCCAGGAACGATTCCCGTCTTCAGCGAGACGAGGATCGTCTCCAGCATCGCCTTCGAATCCGCGCCGCCGGGGGCGCACTTCTCCGTGCTGGTGTCCTTGCCCTGCGCGATCGCGTTCGAGTACCCGAAGCAGTCCGGATAGCCGCAGTCGCCGCAGTCGGTGCCGGCCATCGCCTCTTCCAGCACCTTCTGCAGCTTCGGCTTGTCCTCCTTCACCTGCAGAGCCCGTGCGGCGAGCTGGCGTCCCATCGCGGCCACATCCAGCCCCGCGGCCTTGGGTTTGCCGTGGTCCGCCTTGGCGGCCTCTTCCTTCGACGGGAACGGCGGAGGAGGCGCATCCCAAGCCTTCACCAGCTTGCGGGTGATCTCCCCGAGCGGCTGTCGCGGAAACGCCTCCGCGCCCTTGGGCGGCTTGTACGCGACCACCGGCTGCAGCACGTCCGGCACGAACCGCAGCGTGAGGTTGTTGAAGTGCATCACCGCGCCTTCGAACTCGCGCGTGTGCTGGATGGCGCCGGTCGGGCACGGCTCGACGCACAGCCCGCAGTACATGCACTTGCCGATGTCGATGTCGAAGCGCTCCATCCGCAGCTTCGGAGTGGTCTTCCCGTCGCCCTTGATGATGTCGATGTTGATGACGGAGATGGGGCACGCGCGCTCGCAAGCCTGGCACGCGGTGCAGATGTCCATGTCCACTTCCAGGAAGCCGCGGTAGCGCGCCGGGATGGTCTCGCTGACCGGGACCGACATCCGGTCGGGGTACTGCGAGGTGATCGGCTTGCGGAACATGTAGCTGAGCGTGACGCTCATCCCCTCCCAGAAGCTCTTCGCCGTGTCGCGCACGTTCTTCACGTACGCGCCGAAGGCGCCGGGGCTCTGTGGGGGAGGAATCTGGGTCTCAGCCATCTCGGGTCACCAGTTGGAGGTGAAGTCGAACTTGTCGCCGGTGTCGCGGAGGTTGTGCGCCACCCGCTGCACGAACAGCACCACCGCCACCGTGGCCGCTCCCGCGAGCAAAAAGCGCATGGCGATCCCCACCGCGGGGGCGGAGCGGACGACCAGCATCCACCCGGCGACGAAGAGGACGCTGACGAAGCTCGCCGGCACCAGGTACTTCCAGCACATGTTCATCATCTGATCGACGCGGATGCGCGGCAGCGTCCAGCGCAGCCACATCACCACGAAGACGAAGAACAGCGTCTTCAGGGCGAAGATCAGGACTGAGGCCACCTCGGCGAAGAACGCCGCCCAGCCGGTGAGCGCGTCGAGCCGCTCGGCGGGGAGGAAGGGCACCTGCCAGCCGCCCATGAACATGGTGACCGCCAGCGCCGACATCACCCAGAGGTTTCCCCACTCCACCAGGAAGAAATAGGAGAAGCGCATCCCCGAGTACTCGGTGTTGTAGCCGGAGACCAGCTCCGACTCCGCCTCCGGGAGGTCGAAGGGCGTGCGGTTGCCCTCGGCGAGCGCGCTGATGAAGAAGATGAAGAATGCGGCGGTCGCGGCGGGGTCGTCGAAGATGAACCACTGCCACGGCCAGGGTCCCTGGGCGCGGATGATGCCCTGCGTGGACATGGTGCCCGCCAGCAGCACCGGGATCATCAGCGCCATCCCGGCGGGGATCTCGTAGGAGATGATCTGCGCGGCGCTGCGGATGGCGCCGAAGAGGCTCCACTTCGAGTTGGAGCTCCAGCCCGACATGATGATCCCCACCACGATCAGCGCGGTGACGGCGAGGATGTAGAAGATCCCGATGTTCATGTCGGCGATGATCAGCCGGTGGCTGAAGGGCAGCGCCACGAACACGCAGGCGAACCCGACCATCATGAAATAGGGCGCGGCCCGGAAGAGCACGTTGTCCGCTTCCGCCGGGATCAGGTCTTCCTTGAAGAGCAGCTTCACCGCGTCCGCGATCCACTGCAGGAACCCGGCCGGGCCGACGCGGTTCGGGCCCACGCGGCTCTGCATGCGCGCGGCGATGCGGCGCTCGGCCCAGGAGAAGATCCCGCCGCTGATGGCGGCGAAGTTGATCACGATGAAGGAGAAGAGGCCCATGAAGGCGACGTAGACGAACTGCGTCCAGGGCCAGCTCGCGGGGTCGTATCCCCACCCGCGGATCAGGTTGTCGATGAATCCCTGCATCTAGCGATCGATCTCCGGTGCGACGACGTCCAGCGAAGCGATGAGCGCCACCAGGTCGGCGATCATCAGCCCGCGGGAGAGCGCGTCGATGATGCCCATGGCCGTGAAGCTGCCGGTGCGGATCTTCACCCGGTGGGCGTTCTCGCCCGGGCCGGCCACCACGTAGTACTGCATGTCCCCGCGCGCGCTCTCGATCCGGCTGTAGGCCTCGGTGCCCTCGGGGATTTTGATCTTGCGCGGCACCTTGCCCATGATCGCCGTGTCCTGGGGAAGCTGGGCCAGCGCCTGGCGCAGGATGCGGCAGCTCTGGCGCATCTCCTCCACGCGGCACCAGAAGCGATCCCATGCGTCGCCCACCGTACCCACCTCGCCCTTGCCCAGCGGCACGTCGAACTGGAAGTCGGGATAGACGGAGTAGGGGAGGGCCTTGCGCACGTCGAAGTTCACGCCGCTCGCGCGCAGGTTCGGGCCTACCAGGCAGTAGTCGATCGCCATCTGCGCGGGGATCGGCGCCAGGTGCGCCAGTCGCTTGATGAAGATCTCGTTGTAGGTGATCAGCCGGTTGAACTCGTCGAGGATCTTCTCGAAGTGGTCGAGGAAGGCCGAGACCTTGTCCTCGTAGCCGCTGGGCAGATCGAAGGCGACGCCGCCGATGCGCAGGTAGTTGTACGTCAGCCGCGCCCCGCACAGCTCCTCGAGAAGGTCGTTGATGAACTCGCGCTCGCGCAGCGCGTACGGGAACGGGGTCACCGCGCCGATGTCCATCGCCATGGTGCCGACGGAGATCAGGTGGCTCGAGATGCGGTTCAGCTCGCAGGCGATCACGCGGCAGAACTCGGCGCGCCTGGGGACTTGCATCCCGAGCAGGCGTTCCACCGCCATGGCCCAGCCCTGATTCGCGAACATCGCGGCGATGTAGTCGACGCGGTCGGTGTAGGGCATGTAGCCGTTGTACGTGCAGCGCTCGCCGATCTTCTCCAGGCTGCGGTGCAGGTATCCGACCTCTGGGATGGCGCGCTTCATCACCTCGCCGTCGGTCTGGACGAGGAAGTTGATCACGCCGTGCGTGCTCGGGTGCTGCGGCCCCATGTTGAGCAGCATGTCCCCGCCGATCTCGATGCGCCGGAGAACCTCCTTGTTCTCCATGTCCATGGTGGGGACTTCGAGCGGCTTGCTCATTGGGGCAGCTCCTTCTTCGCGGCCGCCGCGGCTTCAGCCGCCTTCTTCGTCAACTCGTCGAGGCGCACGTAGCCTTCGAGGGAGTTGTCGCGCGTGGTGGTGATGTTGTGCCACTGCGGCTGCTCCGCATAGTCCTTGCGCAGCGGGTTTCCCACCCAGTCGTCCGGCATCATGATCCGGCGCAGATCCGGGTGGCCCGTGAAGGTCACGCCCATCAGGTCGTACTGCTCGCGCTCCAGCCAGTTGGCGCTCTTCCAGATCGACTCGATGCTGGCGATCTCCGGCTTCGCCCGATCGAGCTGCACCTTGAGGATGAAGGAGTGCCGCCTCCGGTAGCTCCAGAGGTGGTAGACGACCTCGATCTGGTTCTTCTTCGGCCAGTCGACGCTGGAGAGGTTCATCAAGCAGTCGAAGGCGAGCGCTTCGTCCTCCTTGGCGAAGCGACAGATCTCCACGATATCGGCCGCCGGCACGACCAGGAACGGGTCCTTGTTCGCGGGGGCAAGCGCACCGATGCGCTCACCGAACTTCGCGGCGAGACGCTGCTGGATCTCTTCGAACGTCATCTACGCCGTCACCTTGTAGTCGACGCCGAGCGAAGGCTGTCCCTGCCCGACCTTCTGGCGCGCGCTGAACCACCGCTCGCGGACGATCTTGTCCTGCACGCGCATCAGGCCTTCCGTCAGCGCCTCGGGCCGCGGTGGGCAGCCGGGAACGTAGATGTCGACGGGCACCAGCTTGTCGACGCCCTTGCACACCGAGTACGCGTACTGGAAGAGCCCGCCGCAGGAAGCGCAGGAGCCCATCGAGATCACGTACTTCGGCTCCGCCATCTGCTCGTAGAGCAGCCGGCAGCGCTCGGCCATCTTGTAGGTCAACGTTCCAGCCACGATCATCAAGTCGCTCTGGCGCGGCGTCGCGCGCGGCACCGATCCGAACCGGTCGATGTCCGCCCGCGGCCCGCCGGTCTGCATCAGCTCGATGCCGCAGCAGGCGAGCCCGAAGAGCAGATAGAAGATGCTGCTCTTGCGCGCGAGGTTGATGATCTCGTCGATGAACGAGATCTTGCTGGTGATGATCGATCCGAAATCCTGCTGGTAATCCTTCTGCATCTAGGCTGCCTTCTTCCCGGCGCTCTCGGCGGGCTTTCCTTGCCGCTCCCGGAGCGACTGCAGCACGTCCTGCTTCAGCCCCTTCACCCACTCGAGGTCGCCCATCGCCCAGACGTAGGCGAGGCCGACGGCAAGGATCGCCACGAACACGAAGATCTCGGCGAAGGCGAGAAGCCCCTGGCCCTTGTCGAGGAACGCCTTGTAGACCGAAGCGACCGGGAACATGAACGCGATCTCCACCTCGAAAATCACGAAGACCAGCGCGACCAGGTAGAAGCGCGGGTTGAAGTTGAACCAGGCCTGCCCGATGGGCTTTTCGCCGCACTCGTAGATCAGCGATTTCTCGCGGGTGGGAGCGTGGGGACGGAGGAAATGCCCGGCCACGAGCGATCCGAAGACGAACAGGACCGCGGTCGCCGAAAAGAGCAACACGTTGGCGAAATGAAAGGGCATCCGCTCCCTCGAAAACGCTGCAAAAATAGAGAGGCAGAGTCTACGGGGGTGGGGGTCCAAGTCAAGCGCGGGACGGCGCTTCCGCCCGCTCGCTTGACGGTGTTTTCGCGCAGGCGTAGCGGTGTCGCGTGGATGGCGAATCGCTCAATTCGCCCCGCTGGCCGCGGGTTTCCAGGGGTGGGTTCCACGAGGCGTGGTTCGTCTCCGCGAGCGATGCGAAAGCGGGCCACGGCCTGTGGCTCCGGTACGGCGTCAACCTCGATTCCGCCGGCGCGCGCGATTCCTCCCTCTGGGGAAGCTGGTTCGAGCGCGATGCTTCGGAGCGCACGTTCGTCGTCCGGAACCTCGTGGACGATGCGACAATCAGCCGCACCGGCCTCTTGTTCGGCGCGGCGGAGCTGACGGCCTCGGGCTGCACGGGCGAGGTGGAGGCGGGCGGACACGCGCTCCGCTGGCGCCTCTCGTTCGGCCAGGGCGCTCCAGCAGAAGAAGTCATTCCGGCCTGGCTGTCGCCGATCGCGCGGCTGCGCGGCAGCGGGTACGTCCTCCCCCACGCCGCGACCACGCTCAGCGGAGCGGTGGAGGTGGACGGGCGGATGACCGAGTTGCAGCGCGCGCCGGCACTGCAAGGGCATCTGTGGGGGCGGTCATACTGGCCGGCCTGGGCGTGGGCGCGCTGCTCCGGATTCGCGGAGGACGCGGACGCTTCTCTCGATCTGCTCGATGTGGAGGGACCGCGCGGCATCCGGCTGCCCCTCTTCGTCTTGCGCTACCGCGGCGGCACGCACCGATTCGGGGAGCTGCCCTGGATGTTGCTCTCGGTCTCGCGGCCCGCCGCCCCCGCCTGGCATTTCTCCGCGCAGGATACGTGGCTCTCGATCGACGGCGTGGTGCGCGCCACGACGGACCAGATGGTGCAGGTGCAGTACCCCGACGTCGACGGGTCGGTGCGGCACTGCGTCCACACGGCGGTCGCGTCGATGGAGGTTCGGGTGCGCTCGCGTGCGGTGCCCGGGGCGCCCTGGCGGCCCGAGGGGACGTTGACCTCCAAGTCGGGAGCTTCGCTGGAGTTTTGTGGCCGCGAGGCGGATGCGCGGGTCACTCGGGGACTGGTTTCCGCTCCGGCGCGCCGGAGAAATCTGCCCGGCGCTGGATCTGTGGCAAGCTGACTCCGAGGGGAGAAGCATGGGCCGCCGCATCGTTCGACGACTTGCGCTCGCCGCAGTTTGCCTGGCCGCGCTCGCCGCGTGCGTGGTGAACCTCAGTTTCGATCTGGATCAGCCGGGGGTCCCTCTGGTGACGGCTACAGCCGGTGCCGCGTCCACCAGCACGCTGATCGACCTGGGCAACTCCAACGACATCCGGACGCATCGCAACGACATCCGCAGCCTCGATCTCGAGTCCTTGGACGTGACCATCACCGAGGTCAAGCAGGACAACCTGGCGCAGAACTTGTCCGGCACGCTCACGCTGCGCAGGGACCTGGGGGATCCGTCCACGGAAGTGAAGGTCGGCGACCTGCAGAGCTTTCCGGTGTTGTTGCAGAGCACGAAGCGGATCAAAGGCAATCCGGCGGTGGATGCCTTTCTGCTCGAGCGCCTGAACGACGGCGGCAAGTTCTACGCGATCGTGAGCGGCACCACCGACGGGGCGACGGACATCGTTTTCGACCTCCTCCTGCACGCCTCGATGGGTTACGACACCGGCCTCTTCTGAGCGCCGCCCACCGGCCGAGCAGCCTGCCCAAGTCCGGCTCCACGCCCTAGTTTTGGCGCGTGGCCATCCTGCAGGCGAAGATCCTCTTGCGCATCGGCGGCCGCCCGTTCGCGGCCATGGCGAGCGAGCAGGTCGAGTACCGGCGCAACGACGAGCTCGAGGTGACCGTCCTTCCCAACGAGACCATCCTGCGCGGGGTGCCCGTGCTGGTCGGCCACGCCCGCGCGCTCTGCGCCGAGGTATACGGCCCGCGGCCCATCATCCAGACCTTCGACGCCGATGCGCGAGAGCTGGAGGCGCACGCCAAGCGCGTCTGGGCCATCTACCTCGAGCAGCCGCGCGCCCACCGGCGTTCCGACATTCTCGAACGGCGCGTGATCGAGCTGTCCGCGCAGCTCTCGCGCCTCAACCTGCCCTGGGACGAGTGGCAGATCATCTACCGACTGCTCTTGCAGCTGGACCGCGCGATGCGCGGAGACGAGCCGCTGCTCGAGCGAGCACAACGATTGGAGGAGAGCGACATGGCGGAGGAGAAGCTTGCGCTGCCCGCGCCGCGCGACATGGAGAAGCTGCCGGCAGGGACGGAGGCGGTGCCCGTTTCAGTAGAGGCGATGTCGAACCGCCAGCTGGTCGGGCACGTGATCGAGAGCGCGACGCAGCTGGCGAAGAAGGAGATCGAGCTGGCCAAGTCCGAGCTGCGCGCCGACGTCCAGAAGGAAGTGGCGATGGTGAAGGGCCTGGGCGTGGCGGGGCTCTGCGCCATCTGGGCGGTCAGCCTGATGCTGGTGGCCTGCGCGCTGGCGCTCGGGAAGGTGATTCCGGACTGGGCCGGGGCGCTCGTCGTCGCAGGCGTGGTGCTGGCGGTCGGAACGGCAGCGGGACTGATGGGGTGGGGCAAGCGCGTCAAGACGCCGCTGGAAGCGACGCGGCGCACCCTGAAGGAGGACGCACTGTGGGCGAAGGAACGTCTCGCGTGAACGACGAGAACGCCTCGGCCGAGCCCCGGTCGCCTCGGGAGATCGAGCGCGACATCGAGCACCTGCGCACTCGACTGGACCGGTCGCTGGCAGAGCTGGACCGCAGGCGGCACGAGCTGACCAACGTGAAGCTGCAGATGCGCAAGCATCCGGCGGTGTTCATCGGCGCCGGCGCGGTGCTGGTCGTGATGCTCGGTGGGGTAGGGTACGCGGTCTACCGTTCGCGGAAGCGGCAGGAGCTGCCGGCGAAGGCGAAACGGCTGCGGATCGCCATCGGCTGCGCGGTGGAAGCGCCGGAGAAGGTGGCGCGCGGCGACCCTCCGGTCTGGGAGAAGATCGTCGCCGCGGTCGGCACGACCATCGCCGTGAGCCTGACCAAGAAGCTCATCGAGCGCACCTGGAAGCAGCCGTAGATCTGGGGACAGCATACGCAACTCGTGCCAATCGATTTGGCACGGCGGGTTGCGTATGGTGTCCCCGGATCTCATGCACCCGGTCTCCATCCTGATCGTCGCGCACGTCTGCTCCATGCTTGGCTTCGCGACGTTCGCGGCGCTGCTTCCGCAGCTTCGCGACGAATGGTCGCTCACCAACGCGCAGGCCGGACTCGTGGGCGGCATGTTCTTCGGCGGGTACATCGTCTCGGTGTCGTACTGGACGGCGCTCACCGATCGCGTCGACGCCCGCAAGGTCTACGCCGCGGGCAGCATGCTCGCCGCGGCCGCCAGCGCGGGATTCGGATGGCTCGCGAGCGGATTTGGGAGCGCTCTCTTGTTCCAGGCGCTCCTGGGCGTCGGGATCGCCGGAACGTACATGCCCGGCTTGCGACTGCTCTCCGACCACGTCACCGGGCCGAAGCAGAGCAGGTCCATCGCCTTCTACACGGCGTCGTTCGGCGTCGGCACCGCGCTCTCGCTCGCGCTTGCCGGCGCCGTCGCGCCGCGCGCAGGATGGAAGGCGGCATTCCTGGTCTCCGCCATCGGCCCGCTGATCGCTGAAACGTTGGTCATCGCTCTACTCGGCGCTCTACAGCGGCCCGATGCGGCGGCGCGAGTCACGATTTTCGTCCCGTTCGCGTCGTGGGGAACCGTGCTGCGGCACCGTGACGTCGCCGGGTACATCGTCGGCTACGCGGTGCACTGCCTCGAGCTGTTCGGCTCCCGCAGCTGGATGGTGGCGTTCCTCACCTATTCCGCCGGACTCCAGGCCGCGCGGTTCCCGTGGCGCGCGCAGTCCATCGCCGCCGTCGTGAACCTCATGGCGGTGCCGGCGTCCATCGCCGGAAACGAGGTCGCGCTGCGCATCGGGCGCCGCCGCTGGGTCCTGCTCGCGATGGCAGCGTCGGGCGCGAGCGGCATCCTCGTCGGGTTGTCGGCGCACTGCCACTGGGCCGTGGTGCTCACGCTCCTGGCTGCGTACGCGATGTTGGTGATGGCGGAGTCGGCGACGCTGACTGCGGGCCTGGTCGCGGCGTCTCCGCCACAGCTGCGCGGATCGGCCATGGGCCTCTACTCGCTCGCCGGTTTCGGCGGCGGCATGCTCGGCCCGGTGATCTTCGGCGCGGCTCTGGACGCGGCCGGAGGCGCGGCGAGCCCGCCCGCTTGGGTTGCGGCGTACGCGGCGATCGGCTGCGGTTGCCTCGCCGCGCCCGTGGTCGCACGGTGGTTCGCGCGCCGTGGCGAGGTCGGCTGAGCTCGCCCCGTCTCGAAATGCTCGGCGGAACAGCGCGTAGGGACGAGATGGCCTTGCTCTGCCGATACCGTTGGGCGCTGCCTCTCCGCATCGCCTGCGTTGCGGCTCTCGCCTCTGCCGTCCAAGCGGGGACTCTGGACCACGCTCTCCGCGAGGCCGAGGGCAAAGGGGAATTTCCTCGGCTCACCAGCGTGCTCGTCCTCAAGGACGGCAAGACCACCTACGAGGGCTATTTCGGTGGAGCGGATGCCGAGACGCTGCAGGATACGCGCTCGGCGACGAAGTCCGTCACTTCGCTCGCGGCCGGCATCGCGATCGCCGAGGGCAGGATCCCGTCGGTCTCCTCGCCCGCGTTCGCGTTCCTGGCGGATCTGAAGCGGTTCGCCCACGACGGGGAGACGAAGTCGGCGATCACGGTGGAAGACCTGCTCACGATGTCCTCCGCGCTCGATTGCGACGACAACGAAGATCAGAGCCCCGAAGAGAACATGTACCCGAAGCAGGTCTGGGCGCGCTGGGCCGTGGACCTCCCGGTGAAAGCACATTACGCGCGTGACGCCAGCGGCCGCGGTCCGTTCGCGTACTGCACCGCCGGCGTGTTCCTGCTCGGGCAGATCATCCAGCGTGCCGCGGGCATGCGCGTCGACCGGTACCTGGAGGAGAAGCTGTTCAAGCCGCTGGGCATCGCTCGCTGGCAGTGGCCGACGTCCCCCTCGGGCGAACTGATGACGGGCGGTGGCCTGCGCCTGCGCTCGCGCGATCTCGCCGCGCTCGCCCAGATGCTGCTCGATGGGGGCAAATGGCAGGGGAAGCAGGTCGTTCCCGAGAGCTGGGCGAACACGGCGCTGACCGTGCACCGGAAGGCGAACGAATCGCAGGATTACGGATACCTCTTCTGGCGCCGCGACTACAGGACGAGGTGCGGGAGGTTCTCGGGCTGGTACATGGCGGGGAACGGCGGAAACGCGATCGCCGTTTTCAAGGACTTGAACGCAGCCGTCGTGGTC
>Ga0209235_1002161_pt1 | contig 10936 bp, 12 predicted proteins | sample GraSoi013_1_20cm_4_FD_185817 | JGI IMG/M metagenome (GOLD analysis project Ga0209235, IMG submission 185817) | Grasslands soil microbial communities from the Angelo Coastal Reserve, California, USA - Sample 09_25_2013_1_20cm (SPAdes) (version 2) | ecosystem: Environmental > Terrestrial > Soil >...
GTGCAGATCATCGAGCGTACGAACAAGACTAGTCGCCTGATCGGCGATCAAGTACGGACCTGCTGAAGCGGGAATATTCGCCAAGCCCGCACCCCAAAGGTCCGGCACGACACGTTCCCAGTTCGACAGCGCGGCGATTTGGTGTCGCCACATCGAACTGTCGAACGGGAACCCATGAATGAAGAGTACCGGGAGATCGATCATGGCCAGGCAAAGGTATGCCAGAAAATGGCACGTTGTGTACCATTTCCAGTTTGCAGGAAATAGCTGAAACCTTTTGCACCATACGTTGGATCGAGACGCACACCGTACTCTCCCGCGAGAAAGCGGGCGCGCTCACCCTCGGGCGTGGGATGGCCATAACCCTTCCCCATTGCATCGACGACTCGGACGCGAATCGTCGATCGCGGAAGGTTGAACTCGATCCCGACCCGACGGATCAGCGCCGCGGTTTTGCGCGCGAGTCGCAACGTGCGCCACTGATTGGCGACAAGCCACGGCGCGACACGCACCGCGACGAGTTCCGTCGGCCATCCGAGCCACGCGACACCGAGTGCGATGCCGGCGGCGGTCCCGCCGGTGCCCAGCGGCACAACGATGACGTCTGGAGGTGCATCGAGTTGTATCGCCAATTCGAGAGCGGCGAGGAAGTGCCCGATCACGGCACGCGGCTCCGCGCCACCTCCAGGAATCCAGTGCGGTTTGCCCGAGCCCAGATGATACGCCGCGCGCCAGGCGCGCAGCGCCGCCCAGGGCAGCGTGATCAGAGTGCCCGCGCGAATCACGACATTCGCTGCCTCAACTGTTGCGCGGGCAATCCCACGGCTGGCCTCCGTCTCCGGCTGAGGAAACAGCGCGACCGCCGTGCGATGCCCGCGAGCCCGAGCGCACCGCGCGGTCGTGAGGCAGTGACTGGAGCCCGTTGCCCCGATCGTGACGAACACCGATTGCGACGGCACGCCGGCGAATAGGAATTCGAGGCCACGCACTTTGTTTCCGCCGGCTCGATCTTCCCGCTTGAGCCACAACGTGCGGAGTCCCAGCGCCCGCGCGAGGTTCGGTTGCGCCTCGAGCGGCGTCGGCCACGCGCCGAGACTGCACGGCGCGAAGGCGGTACGTATCTTTGTGGCCAACACTGCGGAGCGATCCATGCAAGTGACCACCGATTACATCCGTCATGCGGCGCGAGCCGCCCGCAAATGCGCGGGCGATCCGCTCGGCGGAGCCCCTCAGGCTCCCGATCCGGAATTCTACAAGACGTTAGCCAAGGCGCTGGAACAAATCGCCGCCGGGATGGAGGCGCTAGGGAAGCAGGAGTGAGCACTCCGCTCTACATCGACACGGCTCCTGAGCTGGCAGCCTTCGTCACCGCCGTCCGACGTGAGGCTCGGGTCGGCGTTGATACGGAAGCGGCAAGCTTCCATCGTTATCGCGACCGCATCTACCTCGTGCAGATCTCGAGCCTTAACCAGACGGCGCTCATCGACCCCGTCGCCATCCCCGCCCCCGATTTAGCACCCGTCGGCGCGTTGTTGGCGGATCCGCAGCTCGAAAAAACCTTTCACGACGCCGACTACGATCTGCGCGTGCTCGACCGCGACTACGGCTTTCGCCCGACTCACTTATTCGACACACGCATCGCGGCCCAGTTCGCCGGCGAGCCCGCCATCGGATTGGCGGCGCTGCTCGAGAAGTACCTGGGCGTGAAGCTCGACAAAGAGCACCAAAAGGCGGACTGGTCGATCCGGCCCCTGACTCCGCCGATGCTCGCGTATGCCGCGGCCGACACCCGGTTCCTGCTCGCGCTGCGGGATGCGCTCGAACAGCGCCTCAAGGCGTTGGGCCGTCTTCCGTGGGCACTGGAAGAGTTCAAGCAGCTCGAGTCGTTACGGTGGACCGGCGGAGAAGGAGAAGAGGAAGCGTACCTGAGGCTAAAGGGGGCGAAGGGACTGTCGCCACGGAGCCTCGCGGCGCTACGACTGTTGCATCGCTGGCGGGATAGTGTCGCTGAACGGGACGACAAAGCTCCCTTCCGCATCATCGGCAACGACGCCTTGCTTGCCGTCAGCCGCGCGCTGCCGTCCGCGCGCGCCGATCTCACGCATATCAAGGACCTGCCCGGCTCGCTGGCGCGACGTCACGGCGAGGCACTGCTCGACGCCGTGCTCCGCGCGAAGGCACTGCGCGAATGCGAGCTCCCGCGCGTCGAGCGCCGCCCCCGCGTGCCCAAGGACCCCGGCTTCGACGCGCGACTCGAACGCGTCAAGGCGGTGCGCAACCGCATCGCCACGGAGCTGGGACTCGATCCGGGCGTGTTGGGAGGACGGACGACGATGGAGGCAGTGGTGCGCGCGCGCCCCGTAAACCGGGCGGCGCTCGAGCAGATCGGCGAGATCCGGCGCTGGCAGATCGACGTGCTGGGCGAGGCGCTCCTCGAAGCAGTCCGCTAAAACCCCATCATCGCGCGGATCTTCGGATCGATGCGATCCGGAGTCCAGTACGGCTCCCAGACAATATCGATGTCGACGTCTTTCACGCCCTCGATGGCGCGGACGACCTTGTAGATGTCGTTCGTGATCATCGGCCCGGCCGGACAGCCGGGCGACGTCAATGTCATGTTGATGCGGACCAGCCCGTCGTCGACTTCCACGTCATAGACCAGGCCGAGATCGATGATGTTCATGTCGAGCTCGGGGTCTTTCACCTGACGCAAGGCCTGGCGGACCGCATCCGCGCTGAGTACTGCAGTGGTCACGGCACGTATCTCCTCTTGCGAACCTAGCGACCCGGGATACCGCGCACCAGACAGTGCCGCCGGATCGCGATCCAGGCGTAGATCCGGCGGGCGAGTGGCAGCACACCAGGGATCCGAAAGAATGGGGCGAGCCAGCGCTTCCCAGGGAACATCCGGAGCAGCTCGGGCATCGCGTCCGCACCCGCGTAAACTCTGCCGCCCGGAAGGATCAGGTGCATTGCGGCGGCGAGCGCCGGCAGCGCAATCCCGAACCGCGCGACGGCAGGTCCGTCCTGGAACGGCACGAACCGCAGCACGTGTTCCCGATCCCAGCGGCGTAGCAGTTTCACGGCTTTCTGGCACACGCCGCAATCGCCGTCATAAATCAGCGTCCGACCCGTGGGATCAGTGGCCGGCATCGACGGCGCGTGCGGCGGCGTCGGCCACGCGACCGCGTACTTCCTTGAGCTTCGTGAACGACCCGCGCGCTTTGGGATCGAACGCACGATTGGTCAGCAGTAAGACAAAAAGATCGCGGTCGGGATCGATCCACAGCGACGTGCCGGTCCAGCCCGTATGCCCGTAGCTGTGTGGACCGAACAGCGTCCCGGCACTCGAGGTCTCCTCACCCGTCGGTAGCGCTTCCCATCCCAGGGTGCGCGCACTGACGCCGCGACGCGCGGGGACCGCAGTCTGGGTGAACTGTTGGATGGTTTGCTTCTTGAGAATGCGAGGATGGTCGGGCAGGGCGCCCGAATTCAACATGAACTGCGCAAACCGCGCGAGACCGCGCGCGGTCGCGAAGAGACCGGCGTTGCCAGACACGCCGCCGAGCATCCCCGCACTCGGATCATTGACGATGCCGGCGATGGGATGCCCGTGCCACACGCTCGTGGGCGCGATCCGCTTCTCGAGCCGCTTGGGGGGGCGGAACAGGAGCTGCTGGTCCAGGCCGAGCGGCGCGTAGACCGCGTGCGTGACGAATGCGTCGAGCGACTGGCCGCTCACCCGTCGCACGATCTCTCCCAACAGGATGGCGTTGAGATCGGAATACACCATGCGCGTCCCCGGCGGCACGAGCGGCACCGTCGTCAACACCATGAGCAGCGCCGCCGCGCTGTCCGGCGCGTCGCGCAGCGGCAGTGTGGCGCGGAGGCCCGACGTGTGCGTCAGGAGATGCCGGACGGTGATGCCGGCGGTCCCAGGGCTGTTGAACTCGGGGACGTAGCGAACGACCGGCGAATCGAGGACAACCTTTCCCTGCTCGACGAGCAGCATCAGCGCCGGCGTCGTGGCCACGACCTTCGTCAATGAGGCGAGATCCCAGAGTGTGCTGTCGACAGTCACCACGGGACTCGCTGGACTCCACGTGAGCCGCCCGTAGCCCTTCGCGAACAAGATCGTGTCGTGCCGCCCCACCACCAGTGCCGCACCGGGAAACACACCCTGCCGAATCGCGCCACGCACCGCGCTGTCAAAGACGGTCGAGTCAATGGATGCGTGCGCGGGAGCGGCTGTTTGCAGCAGCAGCACCGACAGGAGAGCTACGACCAAATGCCTGGGATCCGCCGGCCGCAGGAGGGACAGCGCCCGTCGGCTCCGACGCGCTGCTGTTTGATGACGTACCCGTAGCGTTCGATCACCAGGTCACCGCAATCGGGGCAGTACGTGTTCTCCCAGTGGCCTACGCGACCGGGCAGATTCCCCGCGTACACGAACCGCAAGCCCGCCCGCGCGCCGATCTCACACGCACGCAGCAGCGTCGCCGCGGGGGTATTGTCGGGGTCGGTCATCTTGTAGTCCTTATGAAACGCCGTGACATGCCAGGGGATCTCCGGCGACACTGATGCGATCAGCTCGGCGGCCGCCCTGAGCTGCGTCTCGTCATCGTTGAAACCCGGAACAATCAACGTCACGATCTCGAGCCAGAACCCCCGCTCATGGACCATCCGAATGGCGTCCACCACGTGCTGCAGCACGCCGCCCAGCTCGCGGTAGCGTTTGTCGTCCATCGCCTTGAGGTCGATTTTGTAGCAATCGGTCCAGGGTCTGATGTAATCGAGGACTTCGGACGTCGCATTGCCATTGGAGATGAAGGCGGTCTTCAGACCAGCCGGCCGCGCGACCTTGAAGACATCAACCGCCCACTCGGCCGTAATCAAGGGCTCGTTGTATGACGATCCCACCATGCGGGCGCCCTGTCGCTGCGCGAGCGCGATGAGCGCGTCAGGCGTGACGTCGGTGGGCATTACACCCGCGGTCTGGTCGCGCAGCGCCTGCGACGTGAGCCAATTCTGGCAGTAGCCGCAGTGGAAATCGCAGCCCAGCATCCCGAAGGTCAGGGTGTCACTGCCGGGGAGACAGTGGAAGAACGGTTTCTTCTCGGTCGGGTCGCACTGGAGCGCGGCCACATACCCCGCCGGCGTGTACAGCGTCCCTTCCTTATTGAAGCGCACTTTACAGATGCCGCGCCGGTCCGGCTTCACGAGACAGCGATGGCCGCACGCGAAGCACCGGACCGCCCCGCCCTCCAGCTTTTCGATCAGCTCGGCTTCCCGCACTCGCGTGTCCAGGGCCTGCGCCAATGAAGCGGGAGGCGGAGCGTGATTCAGGAACGACGTAATCTGGCGTGGGCTCAGCGCAAGCTCCCCGGCGTCAGCTGGTAGAGAAACATCACCGTGCGGACATCACGGTCCGACAGTTCGCGAACCTTGGCGGTAGGGAACATGATGTCCGTCGAGTCTTTGGAATGATCGAGACCCAGCAGATGGCCGACTTCGTGGGTGGCGACGACCCGGATGTCTTCCGGCTCCATCGGCCGGCCCTTGGGATCGAACGTCGCGAGCGTGATCACTGCCCCCTGGATGTGGCCGTCGTCGTCCCAGGTGACGTCAGTCTGACCGGTGCGCTCGATTTCAAACTGTATGCGCCACTTCACCGTGACTTCCGCGTTCGAGGAGTCGGCATTGAAGTCGAACCGGACGGGGACGCCGGCCTCGGTCCACTGTCCGAACGCCTGTTTGATGGCGTCGAGAAACGCCGGTTTGAAATTCGCGGCATGGGTCGAGGCGAACCACACCCGAATGGGTGTGGTCTGGCGGTTTTCCCACCGCCGGAGCATCGAGTCGCCGCTCGCCTCCAGCATCTCGCCGATGTACGTGGTCGAGCCGCTCGACCGGATGCGGCGCCGTGTTTCCGAGCGGGCCAGAAGCTCGATGTACGAAGGCTCGCGACCGTTCGGTCCGGCGGGGACCGCGGTGCCCTGGGAGGTCGTCGTCGGCGTCGAAGTTTGCGGCGGTGGAGGCTTCTGCGGCGCCGGAATGGGCGGCGGCTCGGCGATTCGCAGCGGCGCTTCTGATGCCGATTCCACGGGGCGGGGCGTGGGTCGGAAAGCGTCCCAGAAAACGAACAGGACGATGAGCACCGCGGCCGCGGCGATCATTCCCGTGAGCCGGCGTTCAACCATGCGCGCAATATGCGAAGATTCGAGGCCGCGACGCTAGCTTTGCACTTCGCACGTCTCTATGATTGTGGCCCGCATGTGCTTGGATCATAGGTGATCGCTTTACCCGCGAGGCAGCTCGTCCGCTGGCGCGTCTGGGTCATCGCCGCGTGGGCGGTCCTCGCGTTGCTGTTCGTGCCCAAGGCCGCCCACGTGCAGCGCGTGCTGGCCGTGCGCGGCATGAACGTCGAGCAAACGGAATCCGCTCGCGCCGCCCAGCTGATCCGGCAGTCGTTTCCCAACCCGATCGCGGAGTACGTCGCGATCGTCGTGCACGGCCCGGTGCGTTACACCAACCCCCGTTTTGTCGCGGTCCTCGATTCGATCTCCGCCGCGCTCACCCGGCAGCCGTACATCAGCCAGGTGATTTCCGTGCGCAGCATCGGCGAGTCCACGTTCGTCAGCCCCGACCGCCAGACCACCTTCCTCATCGCGGCGCTGACGCCGGCGAGCACGAACGACGTCAGCCGCACGGTCGTTCCGGAGCTCCGCGAGACGGTCAGCAGCACACTGCAGCGGTTGCCCCGGGTGGATGGATTCGACGTCAAGGTCACGGGAAATCCGGCGCTCGATTATGACGTTCGCACGATCAGCGCGGAGGATACGCGTCGCGCCGAGGAGCACGCGCTGCCGTTGACGCTCGCCGTGCTGGTGCTCGCCTTCGGCGCGCTCGTCGCCGCGACGCTCCCGATCATCGTGGGCGTCCTCGCGATCACGATCGCGCTCGGCATCGTCGCCGTCGCGGCACAGTTCCAGACGATGTCGGTATTCGTGCTGAACATCACGACGATGGTCGGCCTCGGTGTCGGCATCGACTACTCGCTGCTCATCGTCACGCGTTTCCGCGAGGAGTTGAATCGTGGCCTGTCGCCGTCCGACGCCGCGGTGCGCACGATCCAGACGGCGGGCTCCGCCGTCGTGACGTCGGGACTCACGGTCGTGGTCGGGTTCGCGGCCCTGATCCTGACGCCGCTCACCGAGACGCGCTCGGTGGGTGTCGGTGGACTGATCGTCGTCGCGGTGGCCGTGCTGCTCGCGACGACGTTTTTGCCGGCGGCGCTCGCGATCCTGGGACGGGACATCGACCGGCCGAAATGGCTCGCGCGCATGCTCGCCTGGATACACACGCCACAAGGCTGGGAGCGGTGGGCGCGCTCGCTCGGTCACCATCCCTGGCGGGCGATTCTCGGCGGCGGGCTCGTGGCGGCCCTCCTGACGTTTCCTCTCACGCAAATCAAGATCGGCCTGCCGGCGCGCAACTGGTTTCCGCCGGACGCGGAATCAGGACAGGGGCTCGCTGCGCTGCGCGAGATGGGCGCGAGCGGCGTCATTCAGCCGCTGCGAGTCGTCGTCGAGCTGCCCGCGCGCGAGTCTGCGCTGTCCGGTCGCCGCTTGCCGGGGCTCAAGGCGTTGAGCGACTCGATCGCGAAGGATCCGCGCGTCCGCGAGGTCCGTGGCGTGGCCACACTGCGGCCGGGCCTCTCGACGCTGCAGCTCGCCATGTTCTACAGCGACGCGGACGCCGTCCGCGACCGCTACCCCGAGTTCTTCAACGCCTACCTCAGCGGAGACCGGCGCACGACGCTCATGGACGTGATCGCGGTCGACTCGGTGTCACTGACCGGCATGATGGACCTCGCGCGACATGTGCGCCGCACGATCGCGCGCACTACGCGGCTGCGCGGCGCGGAGGTGGTGGTCGGAGGGTTCGCGGCCTCCAGCCTCGATCTGCAGGAGAACCTGCTCGGCCGCTTTCCGGGGATCGTGGCGATGATTCTCGGCGTCACGGCGATCATGCTCCTGATCGCGTTCCGTTCGGTGCTCGTGCCACTCAAAGCGGTGGTGCTCAACTGTGTGTCGGTGAGCGCCGCGTTCGGCGTGACGGTCCTGGTGTTTCAGCATGGCTATGGCGCTAGCCTGTTCGGTCTCGAGGGGCCGACGGAAGCCATATTCGTCGTGGTGCCGGTCCTCGTGTTCGCGACGGTCTTCGGGTTGTCGATGGACTACGAGGTGTTCCTGCTGACGCGCGTCAAGGAGGTCTTCGACAAGACGGGGCGGAACGATCACGCGACCATGGAAGGCCTTTCCACGACCGCGTCCACGATCACCTTCGCGGCGCTGATCATGATCATCGTGTTCGGCAACTTCGCGTTCACGCGCGTACTCGCCGTGCAGTTCATCGGGTTCGGGCTCGCGCTGGCTGTGCTCCTCGACGCGACCTTGATCCGCATGGTGCTGGTGCCGGCGATCATGCACATCGCGGGAAGGTGGAATTGGTGGCCGGGCGTGCGGGCGCCACGACGCGGCGGGGGGGACGTCGAGGAGGTTACCTAGAGTCCAGCAACCGGAGCTTCTCTCCCCACACATCCCAATGCCACGCGGGCACGCGGACCCCGGTATCAGGATCCTTGAGGGGTTTGTACTGTAGCCAGCGGGCGTGAAATCCCAGCCCCCGGCCCAACGCGAGCAGTCGTTCCTTATCTGAGCTCACGAGGTGGACCATCGGCTCATCGTCAATCTTGTGCCGGTGAAGCCAAACGCCGCCGCTCAGGGCGAAGCGCATCCCCTCGCGGCGGCGTTCGAACTCACGGTAGGGGGGCTCTAGGTGCAGGTGATGCGGCCCTCGGCCGTCGCCGGTGCAACCGGCGTCGCGTTTCCTTCATACAGGACGCACTGACGCGTGGTCTGCGCATGGACCGCACGCGCCGACCAACCGCCCGGCGTCGCCTCGAGCACGTTCAGCGTCACACCGGTCGATGAGCGGAAATTATTGAGCGCCGCCAGGTTCGTCGTATAGGAGGCGCTGTCGTAGAAAAAGCCCTCTTCCGCCGTCGCCAAGTTCTTCAGGTCCGACTTCATCTGGGCGAGGTACGCCTTCTGCTTCGTGTTGGCGAGCTTCGGGATCGCGATCGACGCGAGCAACCCGATGATCACCACCACGATCAGCAGCTCGATCAGCGTAAAACCGCGTGCCTTCACCGCTTTACCCTCCGGGCGCGAAAGGGCGTCGACGCGGAAAGCCCCGAATCGACGCCCCTATTGTGGGCATTCCCCCACGTTCCTGCAAGAGGCGTGCTTAACCCTTGGCGTCGATCCAATTCTTTCCGGCACCGACACTTACGACGAGCGGCACACGCAAGCTCGCCACGCCTTCCATCTCGCGTTTTACAAGGGCTCCGGCATCTGACTGCTCGGATTCCGGGATTTCAAAGACGAGCTCGTCGTGGACCTGGAGGAGCATTTTTGCGCGCAAATCGGCCTGGTCCAGCGCCGCATGGATCCGGATCATGGCGATTTTGATCAAGTCCGCGGCCGAACCCTGCAGGGGCGAATTGGTGGCGGTCCGCTCGCCGAACGCGCGGATGCTGAAATTCCGGTCCCGGAGCTCGGGGATGTAGCGGCGACGTCCAAACAGGGTCTCGACGAAGCCGCGCTGGCGTGCTTCATCGATGGTCCGATCCAGCCACGCGCGGACGCCGGCGAAGCGCTCGAAGTATTGCTTGATGAAGGCCTTGGCCTCCTCGAGGGTGATCCCCAGCTGGCGCGACAACGCCAACGCTCCCTGACCGTAAATCGTGGCGAAGTTGATCGTCTTCGCGCGGGCGCGCATCTCGCCGGTGACGCTTCCCTCGGGGACGCCGAAGATGACGGCGGCTGTCTGCCGGTGGATATCGCCACCGCGCTGGAACGCCGCCACGAACGCCGGGTCTTCCGACAAATGCGCGAGCAGCCGCAACTCGACCTGCGAATAATCGGCGATGAGCAGCAGGTGACCGGGGGGCGCGACGAACGCGCGCCGGATTTCGCCCCCGCGGGGGGTGCGCACGGGGATGTTTTGAAGATTGGGATTGGATGAAGACAGCCGCCCCGTCGCTGCACCGGTCTGATTGAAGCTCGTGTGCACGCGGCCGGTTTCCGCGTTGATGTATCCGGGCAGGGCATCCACGTACGTCGACTGCAGCTTGGAAAGCTCCCGGTACTCGATCAGCAGCCGCGGGACTTCGTGTCCCATCGCGGCGAGCTGCTCGAGCACCTCGACATCCGTCGAGGCGCCGGTCTTGGTACGCTTTTGCACAGGAAGCTTCAACCGCTCGAACAACACGGTCCGGTTGAACCAATGTTGAACTCGCCTCCTGCCGCCTTGTAGATGTCCAGCTCGAGGTTCTTCAGCTCCTTGTTGAAGCCGCGCGACATCTCGCCCAGCAGTACGCGATCCACGAGAATCCCCGTCGCCTCCATGTCCACGAGCACGGGAATGAGCGGAATCTCGATCTCATCGAGGAGTCGCGTGAGATGGTGTGCCTCGATATCCGCCCGAAATGTCTCTTCGAGTCGTAACACCATCTCGGCCTGAGCGGCCGACACACGCGCGGCCTCCGCGGGTGGGACCCGGGCAAACGTGCGCCCCGGAGCCCCGCCCTTCCCTTTTCCCAGCAGCTGCGCTGTGGTGGGCAGCTCGACGGAGAGATGTTCGCGCGCCAGATCCTGAAGGGCGTGCGAGCGATTCCCGGGATCCAGGACGAAGCTCGCCACCATCGAGTCGTAGGCGACGCCCGCGAGCGAGATTCCCGCGCGCGCGAACGCGACCCAGGCCGCCTTGATGTCGTGTCCGGCCTTGCGCACGGTGGGGTCGGCGAGCAGCGCGCGGAGCGGGGCGAGGGCCTCGCTGCCGAGTGACGGCAGGTTGCGCGGCGGCGTGG
>Ga0209235_1002165_pt1 | contig 10930 bp, 8 predicted proteins | sample GraSoi013_1_20cm_4_FD_185817 | JGI IMG/M metagenome (GOLD analysis project Ga0209235, IMG submission 185817) | Grasslands soil microbial communities from the Angelo Coastal Reserve, California, USA - Sample 09_25_2013_1_20cm (SPAdes) (version 2) | ecosystem: Environmental > Terrestrial > Soil >...
TTGCCTCACCCGACAATTCGGCGACGCTGCGCGCGCGGTCGGGATCGGATGCGACGGTGTCGCGGAAGCGCTTTACGAGCGCCGGGTCCGCTTTCCAGTCGACGTATTCCGGTGGATCGAAGGCGGGGAACCGCTTCACGGCACTGCGGCGTCGCTCCAGCCCACGACTTGGCCGCCGCGCTTGAACACCTTGCCGTCCTTCATCACGAAGTCGACGTGCTGGAGGACGGTGATGTTCTGCAACGGGTCGCCTTGTGCCGCGACGATGTCGGCGCGTTTGCCGACCGCGATCGTGCCGGCGTCGCGCTCGACGCCAAGCAGCGTCGCGCCGCTCGCCGTGCCCGCGACGATGGCCTGCATCGGCGTCATCCCATAGCGCACCATGAGCTCGAATTCGCGGGCGTTGGTGCCATGTTTCATCACACCGGCGTCGGTACCGAACGCGATCTTCACGCCCCCATCGAGCGCCAGCTTGAAGGAAGTGTGCATCCGCGGCGCGATCGCGAGCGCTTTGGCGGCGATCGGCGCCGGCAGGCGGCCGGCAGTTGCCAGCGCTGCTTCATCAGCGTAACGGCCTCCGCGTCGAGAATCGAGCCGTGCTCGATCGACGTCACGCCCGCGCGTACCGCGGCCTTGATACCCGCCGTTCCGTGCGCGTGCGCCGCGACGCGCCGATCGAGCTGCGTGGCGGTCTCGACGATGGCCCGCATTTCTTCTTCGCTGTACTGCTGTACGCCGACCGAATCCGTAAGCGAGAGCACCCCGCCCGTCGCGCAGATCTTGATGACATCCGCGCCATACTTGACCATGTAACGCACGGCGTTGCGCACCTCGTCAAGCCCGTTGGCAACGCCGACCTCGACGCCGCCTTCGTGCCCTAACGCCTCGGGCTGCAGGCCGTTGGTCTCGTCACAGTGACCGCCGCGGATGCCGAAGGAGATACCGGCGGCAACGATGTGCGGGCCCGGAATCCAGCCGGCGTTGATCGCATTGCGGAGCGCGACGTCGCCGAAGGCTGCGCTGCCGACGACCCGCACGGTCGTGAAGCCAGCCTCGAGCGTCTGCTGTGCGTGCGCGGCGCCGAGGAGCGCGAGCTGGCTCGACATCTCGGTGAGACGGCTGTGCTGCCAGTCGCCGTCCCCGATCGTCCGGCCGGCCAGATGGACGTGGGCGTCGATGAAGCCCGGCAGCACCGTCTCGCTGGACAGATCGATGACCGTCGCACCGGTGGGGATCGCGACATTGGCGCCCCCCCCCACGGCCGTGATGCGATCGCCCTGAACCACGATGACCGCGTTTTTCACCGGTGCCGCGCCGGTTCCGTCGATGAGTGTGCCCGCCCGAATCGCGGTGGCTCCCGCTTGCTGCTGCAGCGCCAGCACCATCAGCAACGCGATCACGAGAACTTCTCCTTGAGCTTCCCGAAGAGTCCACCGGACGGCGCAGCCGATCCCCCCCCCCCCCCCGTCAGCGCGTCCGAGAATTCGATGGCCGTCGTGAAGCGGTCATCCGGGTTCGTTTGCAGCGCTTTGGTCAACGCCTTCTCGACGACGTCCGGGACATCGGGCCGATACTGCCGGATGGGAACGGGCTGGCTCCGCAGCCGCGCGATCATCATCTCCTGCGCGTTGCGGCCCTGGAACGGCAGCTTGCCGGTAAACATTTCGAACGCGACGATACCGAGCGCATAGATGTCGCTGCGAGCATCTAGCGGCTTCCCGCGAATCTGTTCGGGGCTCATGAACTCGGGCGTCCCAAGAATGATTCCCGTCGCGGTGAGTTTGGCGATCGCCGGGTCGGCGCGGCGTTCCTTGGCGAGTCCGAAATCCATGACGACCGCCCGTTCTGCGCCCCCCCCGCCCCCTCCGCCCCCTCCGCCCCCTCCGTCGTCGAGGACGAGCATCACGTTTTCGGGCTTCAAGTCACGATGGATGATCTGCAGCTCGTGGGCATGATGCAGCCCGGCGCACATCTGCTGTAGCAACGAGACGCCGAGCGCGATGTCCATCGGCCCGCAGCGGACTTCGCGGTCGGAGAGCAGCTCGCCCTTGAGGAAGGGCATCACCAGGTAGATCAACCCATCTTCGGATTCGCCGAGGCGGAGAATGCGGCAGACGTTGGGGTGATCAAGCCGCATCGCCAGGCCGGCCTCGCGCCGCAGTCGTTCGACCGAGCTCTTGTCGGACGCGAGGCGCGGTGAAAGCACTTTGATCGCCACGGTCTGGTCCGACGAGATCTCCTTGGCGAGGTAGACGTAGGACATGCCGCCCTCGCCCAGCTTCTTCATCACCTGGTAGCGAGCGTCGAGGATTTGATTCGAGAGCGTAGATGCGCGGTCGAGACCCGCCGCGGCCCCTCCCGCCCCTGCCTTATTACCGGGCGGCAAGGGCGTGCGAACGCCGGTGCCGCTGCCCGAAGAGGGTGCAGGCTTCTTGGCCTGGATCTCGACGAGCATGCTCCCGTCCTTGGGACAGAAGCGCGCCCCGGTATCGGTGTAGACGGACCCGCACTTGGGACAGCGGCGCTCGCTCATTGCCGAACCAAGTTGCGGCCTTCGTTCTTGGCGCGATAGAGGGCCTGATCGGCGAGCGAGATGAAACTGTCGGCGCTGTGGACCCGATCGTCGGGGAACGACGCGAGTCCGATGCTGACGGTCAGATGCAGCGGATCTTCACCGGGATCCGCGAAGTCGCGTGCCATGAACCGCCGCCGCAGCCGCTCTGCGAATATCGCCGCGCCGTGTGGCGCCGTCTCCGGCATCACGAGGACGAATTCTTCGCCGCCATAGCGCGCCACGATGTCCACCGACCGCGCCTCGCGCCTGAGCAGCTCGCCGACCTGCCGGAGCACGGAGTCGCCGGCGATGTGGCCCCGCGTGTCGTTGATCGATTTAAAGCGATCGAGATCGGCGAGCAGAATCGTCAGCGCCAGGTTGTACCGCCGCGCGCGATCCAGCTCCTGCGCCAGCGCTTCCGCCAGTGCTCGGCGATTCATGCAGCCCGTGAGCGCATCGGTCGACGCGAGCTTCTCGAGCCGCTGCTTGTCCGTCACCGCGCTCTCGAAATCATACGCTTTCTCGATCGCCGACACGGCGGTCTTAATGACCGTCTCGGCGAACTGCGCGTCGGCTCGCGTCAGCGGTGGATCATCGCCCGTCGTGCGCAGGAAAAAGACGCCGGTCTGCTGATCCTTCATCCAGAACGGCAGGGCCACAGCGGATCGCGTGGGGACCTTGATCGCTTCACGCTCCCAGCGGCGCCGCTCGTCCTCGTACAGCGGATCGGTCGCGACGTCTTCGACGAGCACGAGGCGCCCGGTCGATACCGCTTTGCGGATCTCCGGATAGCGAGCCAGCTCGATCTGCAGGTTACGCAGCATCGGGTTTTCGTACGCCGCGACGACGACGCCTTGCTGGTCGCCGGGCTTGGCGAGCACCATCGAGCATTTCGAGATGTTCAGCGCGCGCGCCACGCGGCGCGCGAGGATGTGATAGATCTCGTCGGGTTTGAGCGAGTCGGTGACTTCGTGGAGGATGTCCACCATCGCCGCCCGGCTGCGCGCTTCCTCGCGCGCCTGCGCCAGCGCCCGGCCCACGCGAATGTGCGCCTCCACGCGCGCCAGCAGCTCTCGCACCCGGAACGGTTTCGAGATGAAGTCGGCGGCGCCGAGGCCTAGGGCGCGCACGGTGGCTTCCTCCGGTGGCATCGAGGACACCATGAGCACCGGCAGGTCGCGATAGCGCTCGTCCTGCTTCATCCGCTCGAGCAGCTGCAGGCCGTCGACTTTGGGCATCATGATGTCGAGCAGCAGGAGCGCCGGCTTCACTTCCTCGAGCTTGGCGAACAATCCGTCGCCGCCCGGGCAGACGTCGACCTCGTAGCCGTGCTCTTTCAGGATCCAGGTGAGCGTACGGACCAGCGACTCGTCGTCATCTGCAACCAGAACGCGGGTTTTCAATCCTGGGCCTCGAGCAGCGACCGATCGACGTTACCGCCGCTCACCACGAGCACCGTGGTCCGGGAGCGTGGTACCAACCCGCCGAGGAGCGCAGCCGTGGTGGCGGCACCGGACGGCTCGACCGCGAGCCGCCGGGTGCGCCAGAGAAACTGCACGGCGGCGCGAATGCTGTCATCCTCGACCAGCACGACGCCGCGAATCCGATCTCGCGCCCGCGACAACTCCGCGAACGGAATCGCGCCGATCGAAAGCGTGATCAACCCGTCGGCAACGCTCGCGGTGCGCTCGAGCTGGACCGGCGCGCCCGCGGCCAGCGAGTGGTGCAGCTTCGGCGCCCCGGCGGGCTCGACGCCCCAAACGACGGCCTTACTGCCGACCGCCCCAAGTCCCGCGACGATCCCCGATATGAGGCCGCCACCGCCGACCGGCACGACGACCGTCTCGACTTCGGGAAGCTGTTCGACGATCTCGAGCGCGACGGTGGCCTGGCCGGCGACGATGTCGGCGTGGTCGAATGGCGGGACGACCGCGAGACCGTCGCGCGCCGCGATCTCCTCCGCTTTGATGCGCCGATCCTCGGACGTGCGACCTGCCAGTACGACTTCCCCACCCCATTGCTTCACGCCCTCGACCTTCACGGCGGGCGCCGTCTCGGGCATCACGACGACGGCGCGCACGCCAAACTGCTTCGCCGCGTAGGCCACCGCCTGACCATGGTTACCGGAGGAGAAGGTGATCACCCCGCGCTGGCGCGCGCCGTCGGCAAGTTTCCGGATGGCGTTGTATGCGCCGCGGATCTTGAACGCGCCGATGGGCTGCTCGTTCTCGAGCTTGAGGTGCGCGCCGAGCTCCTCTACGTAGATGAGCGAAGTGCGGCGCGCGATCCCCCGCAGCCCCTCTGCGGCTTCCTTGATGTCCCGGGAAGTGACCACGCTATTTCTTGGGCTTGGGGCGTGGGGCCTTGGGCTTGGGCTTGGGCTTGGACTTGGACTTCGGCGCGGGAGGAGACGTCTCGTCCTCGTCTTCTTCTACTTCGGTTTCGTCCTCATCTTCCTTCACGACGCGCGCCACGTCTACGACCAAATCGCCGGGCGTGAGATTCATGACTTTGACGCCCTGTGTGTTCCGGCCGGAGATGCGGATGCCTTCGACCGGCACGCGGATCATGATCCCTTTCTTGGTGATCATCATCAGCTCGTCGTCCGGCAGCACTTCCTTCAGTCCAACGATATCGCCGGTTTTATCGCTGCGCTTGAGTGTGATGATGCCACGTCCGCCGCGATGCTGGATGCGATACTCTTCGAGCTCGGATCGCTTGCCGATGCCCTTCTCGGTCATGGCCAGCAGCGTGGACTTGCGGCGCACCACCACCATGTCGATCACCTGGTCCTTCTTATCGAGCTCGATGCCCTTCACGCCCGTGGTGGTGCGGCCCATGTCGCGGACGTCTTTCTCATGGAACCGGATGCTCATGCCGTGCGCGGTCGCGAGCACGATGTCGTTCTTGCCGTCGGTCACCTGCACGTCGATCAACTCGTCGCCCTTCTCGATGTTGATCGCGCGAATGCCGACGGAGCGCGGATTCCCGAATTCCGAGAGGACGGTCTTTTTGACCACGCCCTGTTTCGTGGCAAACAGCAGGAACTGATCTTCGGAGAACTCACGCACCGGCACGAGCGCCGCGACCTTCTCGTCGGGCTTCATCGCGACGCAGGAGAGGATTGGCTTGCCGCGGGCAGACCGCGCCGCCTGCGGGATCTCGTGCACCTTGAGCCAGTAGCACTGGCCCTGTTCAGTGAAGAACATGACGTAGTCATGGGTCGACGCGATGAAGAGATGCTCCACCCAGTCGTCTTCCTTCTGATGCGCGGCGATCACGCCCTTGCCGCCGCGCCGCTGCCGCCGGTAGGCGGAGACCGGAAGCCGCTTGATGTAGCCGGCGTGGGACACGGTGATGACCATGTCCTCTTCGGCGATCAGATCTTCGATCGAGAACTCGCCCTGATCCGCGACGATCTCGGTGCGCCGCTCGTCGCCGAAGCCGTGCGTCAGCTCGGTGAGCTCTTCCTTCAGGATCTTCATGCGCCGCGGCTTGGACGCCAGGATCTCCTTGCACTCCTTGATGAACTTGCGGACGTCCTTCAGCTCCTCCTCGAGCTTCGTGATCTCGAGGGCGGTGAGCCGCGCCAGCCGCATGTTGAGGATTTCGGCGGATTGTTTTTCTGACAACTTGAAGCGCTTCCGCAGTGCGGCGTCCGCGCTGGGCGTGTCCTTTGATTTCTTGATGATCTTGATCACTTCGTCGATGTTGTCGACGGCGATCTTCAAGCCTTCGAGGATGTGCTCGCGGTCTTGCGCGCGCTGCAGCTCGAACTGCGTGCGGCGCGTGATGACGGTGTGGCGATGCTCGATGAAGTGCTGCAGCAGCTCGACGAGGGTCAGCTCCTTCGGCGCGCCGTCGACCAGGGCCAGCATGATGGCGCCGAAGGTCTGCTGCATCTGCGTGTGCTTGTAGAGCTGATTGAGCACGACCATGGGAATGACGTCGCGCTTCAGCTCGATGACGAGCCGGATTCCCTCCTTGTCGGATTCGTTCCGGACGTCGGCGATGCCCTCGAGCTTCTTGGCGAGCACGAGATCGCGGATCTGCTCGTGCACGCGCTCGGGACTCACCTGATACGGGAACTCCGTCACCACGATCTGCTGCTTCCCCGTCGATTCCTTCTCTTCGGCAATCGCGCGTGCCCGGATGACGATGCGGCCGCGGCCTTTGTCGTAACACTCCTTGATGCCCTCGCGGCCATAGATGATGGCCCCGGTCGGGAAGTCGGGGCCCTTCACGAACTTTCTGATTTCCCTGATCGTGGCGCTTGGATGATCGACGAGGTGCACGATCGCCTGCACGACCTCGCTCAGATTGTGTGGCGGGATGTTCGTCGTCATCCCGACCGCGATGCCGGCGGAGCCGTTCACGATCAGATTCGGCAGCCGGCCCGGGAGCACCGTTGGCTCTTGCAGCCGGTCGTCGAAGTTCGGGACGAAATCGACGGTGGCCTTGTCGATGTCCTCGAGCATCGTCATCGCGACACGGGTGAGACGCGCTTCGGTGTACCGGTACGCCGCCGCCGAATCGCCGTCGACCGAACCGAAATTCCCCTGCCCATCGATCAGCGGATAGCGCAGTGAAAAGTCCTGGACCATCCGGACCAGCGAGTCGTAGACCGCGATATCGCCGTGGGGGTGGTATTTGCCGAGTACGTCGCCGACGACGGTTGCGGCTTTCTTGTAGGGGCGTCCCGGCACCAGGCCGAGCTCGTGCATCGCGTAGAGGATGCGCCGGTGCACGGGTTTCAGGCCGTCGCGGACATCGGGCAGCGCGCGCTGCACGATGACGCTCATCGAATAGTCGAGGAACGATTCCTTTAGCTCGTCTTCAATGAGCCGCGGGAGGATGCGCTCGCGGACGTTAGGACCAGTCATTTGGCTCTATGTGGAGGGAGGTCTAAGTTGATAAAAGCTAATTACTTAGATAGGCAAAGGCAACGGGTTACGGGTTCACGAAATCTCTAGGACAAGCTTCCCCATCTGCTCACCTTTCGCGAGGTGCTCGTAAGCATCACGTAGCTGCTCCATCGGATAGGTCCGATCCACGATTGGTCTGAGCTCTCCCTTTCCCAACCGCCGCACAATCTCCCCGTACTCCGCGGCGTTCCCCATCGTCGATCCCAGGATGCTCCAGTGATGCCAGAACAGCCGGCGCAAATCGAGGCCGACTTGCGGTCCCGATGTCGCGCCGCAGATCACCAGCCGTCCGCCGCGACGTAGACAGCGCAGGGAATCGTCCCACGTCGCTGCCCCGACGTTATCCACGACGACGTCCACACCGCGTTTCTTCGTCAAGGCTCGCACTTCCTGAGCGACCTGCTGGGTTTGGTGGTTGAACGTGATGTCGGCCCCAAGCTGCCTCGCGACCGCAAGCTTGGCATCGTCGGATGACGTGACGATCACGCGGGCGCCAAGCAGCTTGGCGATGCGCATTGCGGCCAACGACACGCCTCCGCCGATCCCCCATACCAGCGCCGTCTCGCCACTCTTCAGCTGCGCCCGAGTCACCAGCATCCGCCATGCCGTGAGCGTGACCAGCGAGAAGGCGGCCGCTTCCGCCCACGTCAGCTCCGGCGTCAAACTGGGGACGCGAGCCAGGTTGTGAGCCGGGATGGTGAGCAGCTCCGCGGCTGTCCCGGGCAGATGCTCGCCCAAGAGCCGGTAGTTCACGCACAGCGAGTGTTCACCAGCCCGGCAGAACTCGCAGGTGTAATCGGAGATGCCGGGGTTCAACATGACGCGGTCGCCGGGTCTGAAGTCGAGGACGCCAGGGCCTACGGACTCGATGACTCCCGCGCCGTCGGCGCAGCCGATATGAGGAAACTGGTGCTCTGACCCAGGGAGGCCCTGCACGACGAACAAATCGAGATGATTCAATGCCGCGGCGCGAATGGCGACGCGTACCTGTCCCGTCGCAGGAGGGGGCGCGTCGGGAACGTCACTGACCTTTAAATGCTCGATTCCGCCGGTTGCGGTGAGAACGCAGGCGCGCATCGCGCTCCCCCGAACTTAAGGCCGGAACGTCGGGGTGATCATCTGCTCCGAGCCGGTCGTGGGCATCGGCACCGGAGTTCCGGAGCTGACAGGCTGCATATACACCTTGTAGGCGGGATTGCGGCGATTCTGAGGCTCGGCGTTGACGACTAACGCCACGAGATCGCCCGATGGAGAGATCGCGAACGACGCGATCGCGAGGTCGGTACCGGTCATCGGCGTTGTGCTGCCGGTCGTGAGATCGGCGCGTACGACCTGTTGGACGGTGCGATTACCGTCTTTGCGCTCCACCAGGTATACGAGCGTGCCGTCGCGCAAGAAATGCGGCTCGCTCTCTTTCTGCTGCAGCGTGCGCGTGAACGCGCGCTGGTTGGACCCGTCGCGCCCCATGAGCCAGATGTCGTAGTTCTTGTCGCGCACCGACACGTACGCGATCGTCTGCCCATCCGGAGACACGGCCGGTGAGAAGTTGATCGAGTCGCGCGTCAACTGCGTCAGCCCCGTGCCATCGAGATTGACGGCCCAGATCTCCTGCTTGCCCGCGGGGCGCGACGAATGGAATACGATCGACTGCCCATCGGCCGTGAACGTGGGACGTCCGTCGACCTGGGGGTCGTTGGTGACGCGGGTAACGCCGGTGCCGTCCGCGTTCATCACATAGATCTCCGGGTTTCCGTCTCGCTGCGTGACAAACGCGATGCGCGAGCCGTCAGGGGAGAACGCCGGATCGTTTGCGGAAGCGGTGTCGGTTGGCGGCGTGAGCTTCGAGAGCTGCGCCAAATTCGACCGTTCCGCTGAGTAGAGCTGGAATTTTCCTTGGCCGGCGCGCGAGCTGGCGACCACGATCTCGCCCACGACGTAAATGTCCGCGGCCGCCGTTTTCCCTCCGGGAGCGGTGGCCGTGACGCGCGCGTGTCCATAGCCCGCTCCGGCCACGGTGCCATCCTCACCGACCGTCGCCACCTGAGGATTATCGGTGCTCCACGTGAGGTTCGTAGCGGCACCCAGCACATTGCCTTGATCGTCAGCGTAATTCGCGTGCAGCGTGTGCCGCTGATTCAGGCCGATGCCGACGCGCGGCTGCACGAATCGCACTGATCCCGCGATGACGTTGATGGTCCAGGTGACCGCCAGCCCCGTGCCCGGGCCCTTCACGGTGAGCTGGGTCTTCCCGACGGCCCGACCGGTGAGCATTCCCGTCTGCGGATCGAAACTCGCAATCGCCGGGTCGGCGACGCTCCAGCGCAGCGGCGCCTCCGGAACCGGCGTGTTATCGGCGGTCAACGCCTGCGCGTCGAATTTCGCCGCGCCGGTGAGAGGCACCGAAACGTCCGGCACTCGCGGCGGACGCACGGAAAGCTTGTCGACCACCTTGTGGACCGAGACCTCGATGCTCTTGTTCTGCAGCAACCCCGACACGCTCAGCGTCGCCTTGCCCGGCCCAGCAGCAGTCACGACACCAGCCAGACTCACACGGGCCACGCTCTGATCGTTCGAAGCCCACTGCAACACCAGCGGATTTACGGTTCGGTTGTTTTGCGCCGCGACAATGACATGCAGCGTGTCGACCTCGCCGGGCGAGAGCATGAGGGGCGTTCCCACACCCGCTTCGCGAACGGTAAAGTCCGCCTGCTGCACGACGACAGGAGCCGTCGCGGTGAGCCCGCCGGGTGCCGTCGCCTGGATCGTGCCTTGACCCGGAGCGAGCGCGACGACGTTGCCGCTCTGATCGACGCTTGCAACGTCCGTCCGCAGCGACGTCCAGTTGACGTTCACGGGCGCCGCCGCGGAGCCGTCTTCCTTCAACGCTCGCGGCGATACGCGGCTGTTCTCAGATGGCAACAGATAGATGACGCCGGGCTCGAGCCGCAGCGCTGCTGCCGGCCCGCTTCCAGGCGGCTGGCCGCCGTACGGATCGGGACCAGGCGGCGGAGGGGGCGGGGGGGCCGGGGCGCCTGGCGGCGGGGGAGGAACTGGCCCGGCGCCACCTACAACCTGGATCGCGGCCTGGCCACGCCGCGCTCCCGCGCGGGCCTCGATGATGGCGACACCATTGCTGACACCCGTTACGGTCCCGTTGTTGTCGACCTTGGCAATGTTCACGTTATTCGATGACCAGATCAGGCGGACCGTCGGGATCACGTTGCCGATGCGGTCGAACGCCGTGGCCAACAGCCCCGTCCGTTCGCCCACCCGAATGGTCACCGATGGCGGCGCGACCTGCACTTCGGCGACGTTTTGCGCTGTCAGGACCCGAGGGAGCAGCGCCAGTGTCGCGATGAGACTTCGACTAGTCATGGTTGGCGAATGTGCGTCCGGCTAAATGGCCCTGTCAAGCCAACTTGTCACAAGAGCGCCGACCAACTGAGGCCAA
>Ga0209235_1002166_pt1 | contig 10924 bp, 9 predicted proteins | sample GraSoi013_1_20cm_4_FD_185817 | JGI IMG/M metagenome (GOLD analysis project Ga0209235, IMG submission 185817) | Grasslands soil microbial communities from the Angelo Coastal Reserve, California, USA - Sample 09_25_2013_1_20cm (SPAdes) (version 2) | ecosystem: Environmental > Terrestrial > Soil >...
CGGCCAGGAAGGTGCTCCAGGACGGCAAGCCGGCCTGGGTGCCGACGCGGGAAGGGGAGAGCTCTGAGGACAAGGTGCATACCGCCTTCATCCTCCCCATGGAGACCCCCGGGGTGACGGTCCTTGAGCGGTGCCAATTCGAAGGGTGCCGGGGGATCGAGAACGCCTACATACGCCTCAAGGACGTGCGCATCCCCGCCGAGAACGTCATCGGCGAGATCGGCAAGGGACTCAAGTACGCCCTCACCATCCTCAACATCGGCCGCGCGATCAGCATCCCGGCCATCTGTCTCGGCATGGCGAAACAGGCGTGGCAGCCGACGCTGGACCGGGCCAACTCCCGCATCACCTTCGGCAAGCCCCTGGGCGAGCGGCAGACGCAGAGGATGCGCATCGGCCGCATGGCGACCGACCTCTTCGCGATGGAGGCGCTGGCGTCGCTCGTGTGGCACATGGCAGACCAGAAGTCGTACGACATCCGGATCGAGGCCGCCCTTGCCAAGACCTTCTGCTCGGAGAAGGCGATCCGCTTCCTGAAGGACGCCCAGATCATCTTCGGCGGGATGGGCTACGAGACGGCGGAGTCGCGGCAGGCCCGGGGCGAGCCGGGCTTCCCGATGGAGCAGCTCGTCCGCGACGCCGAGATGTACCGCATCGGCGAAGGGGCCACCGACATTCTGCGGCCGTTCGTGGCGCGCGAGGCGCTGAGCCCGCATCTCGAACGGGCGCGCGTCTACCTGGAGGGAGGATTGACCAGGGCCGCAAAGCGCCGCGAGTGGCTGAAGCTCCTGCGCGGCTACGTGCCCTGGTACCTCGGACTCTTGAGACGCAGGCCTCTGCCGGATCGCGTGGAGCTCCGGCATCGCAAGGTCTCGGAAAAACTCCTATTCGCCGAGCGCGCGAGCCGGTGCGTTGCCCGCACAATCCTGTACGCGATGGCGCGCTATGGTGAAGCGCTGCGCGACGATCAGGGCCGGCAGAACCGGATCGCGGAGATCGGCGAGGACCTCCTCACGATCGCCGCCACGGCCCTGCATGCCGAGGCGCTTCAGCAGGCGCAGGGAGACGGCCAGGTCTGGGACCTCGCCGACGAATTCTTCCGCGAGGCCGTCACGCGCATAGACGCCAACATCGCCGGCCTCGTCCGCAACGCCGATCACCAGCCCGCCGCCGTCGGACAGCGCACCCTCCGCAGCCAGTACCCGTCCCTCTCCAGCGGCATCATCCGTCGCGGCCTCCACGATTACATCCGGAAGGACTAGGGCGCCGGAACCTCGACAGATCCTGAAATCCTGAGACATCCAGTATAAACAGTCACGAACGTCTCGCATGGGATTTGCCTTCTTTCTGAAGGGTAGCCACGGAGGCCACGGGCACGAACGCCATGATGCATTCTCGATACGCCCCCAATCTGAAGGTTGTCGCGGGCCTGGCCGCCGTCTACCTGGTCGCGGCGAAGCTCGGGTTGATGCTCGCCTTCGTGCATGCGAGTGCCACGGCGGTGTGGCCGCCCACCGGAATCGCCCTCGCGGCGGTCCTGGTGTTCGGGTATCGCGTCTGGCTCGGTATCTTCGTCGGCGCATTCCTGGCGAACATCGCGACGGCGGGCTCGATCGCCATAGCGCTCGCTATCGCGGCGGGCAACACGCTGGAAGGAGTTACTGGGGCGTACCTGGTCACGAGGTTCGCCGGCGGCACTCGCGCCTTCGACCGGCCGCAAGATGTGTTCAGATTCGCGCTCCTCGCCGGAGCGATCAGCACGATGGTGGGCCCCACGGTCGGCCTGGCCAGCCTGGCGCTGGGCGGGTTCGCCGACTGGGCCGACTTTGCAGCTATCTGGTTGACCTGGTGGCTCGGGGATGCGGTGGGGGCTTTCCAGGTGGCCCCGCTGCTCGTGCTGTGGCTCACGAATCCCCGCGTGCGATGGCAGCGAGAGCAGATGGTCGAGGCGGCCTGCTTGCTGCTCTGTCTCTTTGTCGTCGGTCAAGTGGTGTTCGGCGGGTGGACGCCGTTCGAAGTCAAAGATTACCCGCTCGACTATCTCTGCGTGCCGATCTTCGTGTGGGCGGCGTTTCGGTTCGGGCAACGTGAAACGGCGACGGCCACCGTCCTGCTCTCGGGGATCGCGCTCTGGGGCACCCTGAGGGGGTTCGGCCCCTTTGCCAGGGAAACGCCGCACGAGTCCCTGCTGTTGTTGCAAGGGTTCGTGGGCTTCACCGCCCTCCTGGCCATGGCGTTTGCCGCGCTGGTGGCCGAGCGCAATCGGATTGAAGCGAAACGCGAGGCGCTCCTCCGGGAGCTGGATGACGCCTTCGTGCACATCAAGGCCCTACGGGGTTTGTTGCCCATGTGCGCCTCCTGCAAGAAGATCCGCGACGACCAGGGCTACTGGGACTACGTCGAGAACTATATCCAAACGCATTCGGAGGCAACGATTACCCACGGCCTCTGTCCGGACTGCATCAAGAAACTCTACCCACAATTGGAAAAGCAACCTCAGTAAGCGCGGCACCCGATGCTCCTCGCACTCATCCTAGCCTACCTGTTTCCTGCCGAGGAGCGCGTCAACCTCTTCTTCTTTGCCGGGCGGGTCCTCGTGTACGTCCTGCTGGTCTTCTGGGGCGTGAAATTCATCGTGACCCCCATGGAGACGAACTATGTGGGCGCGCACTTCATGCATCTCATCAACCTGCCGTTCCATGAAGCCGGGCATCTCGTCTTCAGCCCCCTCGGCCGGTTCATGACCGTGCTCGGCGGCAGCCTGGGGCAGCTCCTCATGCCGCTGATCTGCGCGGGAGCGTTCCTCTTCTACAACCAGAATCCCTTCGGCGCGTCGGTGGCGCTCTGGTGGTTCGCCGAAAGCCTGATGGATCTCGCGCCCTACATCAACGACGCGCGAGACCTCCAACTGACCTTGTTAGGCGGGGTCACCGGGCAGGAAGTCGAAGGGCATGATTGGGAATACCTGTTGACCAACCTCGGCTGGTTGAAATACGACCACACGCTCGCCCACGCGGCCTACAACATCGGCATCTTGGTCATGGCGCTCGCCTTCCTCTGGGGCGCCTACCTCCTATACCGCCAATACCAGAACCTCGACAGGGCCTGAACGGAAGCATCGACGGAACCTGCTGATTGGCAGAGGGCATGGCGACCATCCTAATCGTTGATGATGAACGGCTCCTCTGTGATCTGCTCCAGAATCAGTTGCGGAGCCATGGGCATGAGGCCCTCTCAGCGTACACCGGGCGAGAGGGGCTAGTGCTGTTTCGGCAACGACGCCCACGCTTTACCATCCTAGACCTTTACTTGCCGGATATAAGTGGACTTGAAGTGCTTCGCCAGATGCGCGAACTGGACCCGCACGCCGCCGTGATCATTTTGACGGGGCACCCGTCAAGCGATCTGGAACGGCAAGCGCGTGGCCTCGGGGCAACTGAATTCCTCACAAAGGGGCTCAAACTCGAGACAGTCGTGTTAATGATGCAAGAGGCGCTTGCACGGCCCCTGCCCTCTCCCGCGCCATCGCCACGGACTAGCGGCCGGAAGATCCCGGGAGCGTCCCAAGAACCGATTTCGCTTCTGTTCGTCGATGATGAGGACTCAGTTTGCGCGTTCTACTCCCAATACCTGATCCAGTGTGGTTATCAAGTCCGTACTGCGAAGAACGGACCGGCGGCCCTGGCTCTTGCTGAGCAACAGCCACCGCGTCTCATCATCGTTGACCTGACTATGCCGGATATGGCTGGTGTCGAGCTAGTGAGGAAACTTCGAGAGCGGCAGGTCCAGAGTGCCGTGATCGCGTTCACCAGCAGCCGGGACGAGCGATTACTCGAAGAGATTCTCGATCTCGGGGTCGTGGATGTCATGGAAAAGCCGGCTGATCCCGAGCGCCTTGCGATTGCAATCCAGGTAGGTTTGATCCTCACAAGCCGGTGACCAGATGTCATGACCGCTCTGACTACGCGTACAGGACAACGCAACCGACCCTATGTCTGGCTACCAACCCTCATCGTTGTGATGACGGTTGTCGCCATGGTTTTTCTGGCGCGGGGCTTTTACTCCTTTCAAGCCAATGTGATCGCCACGACGGGAGAAAGCCTCGCCCTCGCAGCGTCTGACATTGCGGAGATGGTAGACCGGGTCCTCTTTGAACGGTACAGCGACGTACTCATCGCTGCCAAGGCTGCGGCTTTCCAACAAAGGGACCGCAGAACGATGACGGAGCAGCTTGTGTCTTTGAAGAAGATCTACCCTGCTTATCTGTGGTTAGGTGTAACCGACTCCACCGGTCAAATCATCGCGGCCACCGACGCAGCCAGCGTCGGACAAGATCGGAGCGCGAGCGATTGGTTTCAATACGTCCGCAAACAAAAAGGGATCTATGCTCAGGATGCCCAAGTATTCAAGGAGTCGAGGGGGACCTTAGCCGTGGCGTTCTCGGCGCCCATTCAAGGCCCAGACGGTGAGTTCCTTGGAGTGCTGACTTCCCGTGTCGGAATTCCAGCGATGGAGGAAATTTTTCTGATAGCAGCGCGGAGTTTCCAAGTGCAGCGCGGGGCTGCAAGAATCCCTGAATACCAGTTTTTAACCAGGGACGGTGACGTAATCGCCGATTCGCTTTTGAGACAAGAAGGGCAAGTGAATCTCAAACTGCTTGGCTTACCCTCCGCGCTCTTCACCGGATCGGCCCAGTCCGGTTACGTGGAGGAGATGCACCTGCGCCGGCATGTGCGGGTCGTCAGTGGGTATGCCCAGACAAGGGGTTATGGTGATTTCTTGGGGTTCCACTGGGGGATTCTCGTACGGCTAGACCGCGACACGATCCTGGCCTCTCTCCGATCCGACTTGCTGAAGGTCGGAATTGCCGGGGTCTTGCTGTGGTTGCCGATGTTGGCCGTGCTCGTCTGGACGACAAATCGCTTGCTCAGAGAATGGAACCAGGCGCGGCAACTTAGTCGCGATAACGAACTTATTCTCAACTCGCTGGACGAGGGTATTTTTGGTCTCGACTTGGAGGGGAAGACCACCTTTGTGAACCCGGCGGTGGTGAAGATGATCGGCTGGGAGGCGAAGGAGCTGATTGGGAAGACCCAGCACGATATTCTCCACCACTCAAAACCGGATGGGACCCCCTATCCTCGGGAAGAATGTCCGATCTATGCGGCGTTTCAGGATGGCCGCGTACGCCATGTGGCGGACGAAGTGTTCTGGAAAAAGGATGGGACAAGTTTCCCGGTCGAGTACATCAGCAACCCCATTCGTAATGAGCAAGGGCAGGTGTTGGGCGCGGTGGTGACGTTTCGTGACATGACGGAGCGCAAGAAACTCGAAGACCAGTTCCGCCACGCTCAGAAAATGGAGGCCATCGGGCGGCTGGCCGGCGGCATCGCCCATGACTTTAACAACCTCCTCACGGTCATAAACGGCTATTGCTCAGAGCTGATCAGCCAATTTCAGGAAAACCAACAAGTGCGTAAGAGCCTAGAGGTGATCAGCAATGCTGCAGAGCGCGCAGCAACACTCACCCGACAACTGCTGGCGTTTAGCCGCAGACAGGTCCTGCAGCCCAAGATTCTCGACCTCAACACAATCGTGACGAACATGGGCATGATGCTTCAGCGGACGATCGGGGAGGACATCGATCTCGTCACCGTGCTACGGCCTGGAATTGGATGGATCAAATCCGATCCAGGACAACTCGAACAGGTCATCATGAATCTGGCCGTCAACGCTCGGGACGCCATGCCTACAGGCGGGAAACTGACTATTGAGACCTCAAGTGTGGATTTGGAGCATTCACACGTCACCCAAGCCGAAGGCCTAGAACCCGGTCGGTACGTCATGTTGGCAGTCATCGACACAGGGAGCGGCATGGACGAAACGGTGAAGGCCCATCTTTTCGAACCCTATTTTACGACTAAGTTGGAGGGTAAAGGGACGGGGTTGGGGCTCTCCACCGTGTACGGCATTGTCAGACAGAGCGGTGGCAACATCTCCGTGTACAGCGAACCGGGACTTGGTACGACATTCAAGATCTACCTGCCTGCGGTCAAACAGCCCAGCGAGACAGCCGAACCGAGTACCGGCAAAGCCAGACCGCCAGGTGGCTCGGAGACGATCTTGTTGGCAGAGGACGAAGCGACCGTCAGAGAGTTGCTTGCCGACCTTCTCAGAGGAGGAGGTTACACCGTTCTCGTCGCGCGCGATAGCAAGGAGGCCTTCCAGCTCTCTGGTGATCATGCAGGGCCAATCCATCTGCTGCTCACCGATGTGGTGATGCCAGGAATGAGTGGATATGAGTTGTCTGAACGTCTGAGGTCCGCACGTCCACACATGAAGGTCCTGTATATGTCGGGCTATACCGACGTCGGCATTGTCCGCCAGGGGTTGTTGAAACCTGGCCTGGCTTTCCTCCAAAAGCCCTTTCTGCCTGACGCCTTATTCGCCAAAGTGCGGGCTGTGTTAGAAGCCCCCAGTCAACGCTAAGAAGGTCTGGGGGTTGCCCCGACATCACTACCCTCCACGAGCTGCTCCGCGCCTGGCGGGACATAGACGGCTTGTTCCGGCCCGACGGCGCTCGTCGCCTACAACGTCGCCAGCCCCCGGTCCGCGCTACCAGCGTGAAGAGAAAATCAGCCTATACCATTTTCTGTCTCTGATGCGAAGTGTGCTAAACTGCCAGCCAAAAGAAATGGGCGCTACCCTATGCCTTTCCTCAAACTGAACGAATATTACATCAACGTAGACTGTATCTACTACGTGCAGGAGCAAGGAGAGCAATATTTGGTGTGCTTTGACAGCGGCACGGACATGCCCAAGAAATCTTTTGTCAATAAACACTCGCCCGAAGCCAGCTCGCTCATGTCCGCACTCGGCATGGCTTCACCCCCTTCCTGACGCGTAGCAGCTGCGGTCCTCCCGTCCGCGCCACTCGCTTCTCTGTGATCCTTCGCTTCGCTCAAGGATGACACCCCTCACCCTAACCCTCTTCCTCAAGGGGCGAGGGGTAGCGGGATGCCAGTGGGCTTACGAGGAGCAGCTCACGATGAGGTGCTTGCCCCAGTCTGGGGGCGGGGCGGCGTAGCGGTCCATCTCCGGCTGCTCAGCGAAGGGATCGCGGAGCAACAGGCGCAGGCGCTCGATCTCGGAGAAATCTTTCTGCTCCGTCGCCATCTGAATGGCCGTGTGGGCGAGATAGTTGCGGAGCATGTACTTGGGATTGACCCGCCTCATCTGCGCCGCCCGCTCTGCCTCTCGGCCCCCTTCGTCGCGGCTCCCCTCGGCCCAGAGACGAGCCTTGTATCGCTCGGCCCACTTGTCGAAGGCCTCCCGGTCCACGAAATAATCTCTGATCGTCTCGTTCCGTGCCTCCGGCGCCTGCTTGAAGTCGCAGAAGGCACGGAAGACGTTGGTATAGTCGGCGCCGCTCTCCCGCATCAGCTCCAGCAGGCCGCGGAGCAACGGATCGTCCCCGGGCAGCGCCTCGCGGAGCCCCAGCTTCGCCCGCATCAACTCCCCATAGTGCTCCGCAAACACCGCCTCGTAGGCGTCGAGCCCGGCCTTGATCGCCTCGTCGGGCGCCAGCGGCGTGAGGGCCTGGGCCAGACAACGTAGATTGAAGTAGCCGATGTCCGGCTGGTTGTGGAACGCGTAGCGCCCCTGATGGTCGGAATGGTTGCAGATGAAGGCGGGATTGTACGCGTCTAGGAAGCCGAACGGGCCGTAGTCGAGGGTCATCCCCAGCACGGACATGTTGTCGCTGTTCATGACGCCGTGCGCGAAGCCCACCGCCTGCCACTTGGCGATCAGGCGCGCCGTGAGCACCGCCGCCTCGTGGTAGAAGCGCACGTAGGCGTCAGGACGGCCCACCAGCTCGGGAAAATGCTGCGCGAGCACGTAGTCCGCCAGGGTCTTGAGGTGGTCGAACTGCCGTCGCCAGTAGAAGAACTCGAAGTGGCCGAACCGGACATGAGAAGGCGCGAGGCGCAGCAGCGTGGCGCCGGTCTCGACCTGCTCGCGCAGGACCTCTTCCTCGCTCCCCACCACGCACAGGGCGCGCGTCGTGGGAATGCCCAGCCCATGCATGGCCTCGCCGCAGAGGTACTCCCGGACGCAGGAACGCAGGACGGCGCGGCCGTCGTCGTCGCGGGAGAAAGGCGTGAGGCCCGCGCCCTTGAGATGCAGGTCCCACTTGTCGCCATGGCCGTTGCGGACCTCGCCCAGCAGGATCGCACGCCCGTCGCCGAGGCGGGAGACGTAGGCACCGAACTGATGGCCGGCATAGACCATCGCCAGCGGCTCGCTGCCCGGCGGCAGGTACTGGCCCGCAAAGCAGCCGGCGAACTCCGGCCGCCTGGCCTCCTCCGGGTCGAGATCGAGCAGGGCCGCCGCGTCCGGGTTGAAGGCCACCAGGCACGGATTCTTCAGCGGCGTCGGCGTGACCTTCGCGTAGAACACCTCGGGCAGCCGTGCAAAGGTGTTGTCGAACTCGAGCGTCTCGAGCGTTCTCAACTCAGACATCGATACATTCTAGCCCACCCTCGCCCTCTCCCTGCAAGCACGCCATGCTTCGAGAGCCTCAGGGTCACTGACTTTGCCTCACCAGAAGCCATCCGGTACGATATCAACACGGGAGAACCATGGGAGCCGTTTCTTATTCGACCGTGTCGGAAGCGGTGCAAGGGCTGAATGCCCGGGGCTTCACGGCGAATTTCGAGGTTGCCGACGACGGCCTCCGAGCCGTGGACAGCGGAAAGACCTTCACAGCCCAACAGCTCACGATCGTCGAGCATCACCGGTTCGAAGGCGCGAGCGATCCCGACGACATGTCGGTCGTCTATGGGATCGAGGCTTCAGATGGAACACGAGGCGTCGTCGTGGATGCCTACGGAGTCTACGCCGATCCCCGGCTCAGCGAGGTCCTCAAGAACGTGACGATTCGAGAAGAACTTTAGCAGAGCGGGTGGCGCGGGGAAAAGAAAGGGGACAGGCACCACTCGGAAGTGGAGCCAGTCCCCTTGATTCAAGAGCGTCCGCGCAGGGCCGTTACTTGGTCACCTTTAACGTGGCGGCGACGTGCTTCGGGTGGAGCTGACAGTACACGCGGTGCTCCGAGACCGACTGGTCGATATTCTCCAGCGGCACGGTGATGGCCTTCGTCTCACCGGGCTTGATCACGTCCTTGACCTTCATGGTGTCGATGGCAAAACCATGCTCGGCAGCCAGCGGATTGCTCACTTTCAACGTCAGAGGCTTGGAGCGCCCCTTGAGATCAATGGTGCCGCCGCCTTTCCACGCTTTGGAGCCTTCCACCTCCGCCGTCATGAATTCGGCGTCCGCCTGGCCCATCTCTGCCGCCAGGGCGCCGCCCCCGGCCACCAGAAGCGCCAGGAGAAAGATCAGCCCTGTCCAACGAAATGTGCTCCGCTTGTCAGTCATCGCTCGTCTCCTTTCTGTTATGGTAGCCGTTGGCGGCGCACATACTAGACTATTGGCGTTGACCGTTCAATGGATGAGCGTGCTCAGGCTCAAGAACGTCACCGCCATTGAGGCCGTCTGGGCAGGTGCCGGCCAGTATGGTGCTCTCTTCTGGATCAAGCCGCGCGATGTGAAAAGATCCGCCTTGGAGCTGGGCGTCCAGTAGCCGCCTCTGAAAGAAAAGGGGACAGGCTGAGCGCAGCGAAATCCGATCGTGGGCGCGCGCTGGTCTGGGACCGCGCCGTTACGCGTCGCCGCGCGTAGCAAGTTCGGATTGCTCTTCCACGACCCGCCGCGTACGCTCTTGTACCGGCCAGTGGCTGGTCCCTGAGGGTTGCGCTCCGGCATGATGGTGTAGTAGTCGTTCCCGAACCAGTCCTGCGCCCACTCCGCGATGTTGCCCGCCATGTGGCGCGCGCCATAGGGACTCTGCCCCTCCTCGCCGCTGTCCACCGCCGCGACCAGCGGGATCTCGTGGACGTGATGCTGGCCGAACACCGCGATACCGGGTGCCGGCGGCTTGCTGCCCCAGGGAAAGAGATTACCCTCCGGCCCCCGTGCCGCCTTCTCCCATTCTGCCTCCGTCGGGAGCCGCTTCCGCCTCGCCCTGCATAACTCGTCCGCCTCGGCCCACGTGACGTAGAGCGCGGGCCAGCGGGCCATGATGTAATCCGGCAGGAAGTGCACTGTGATGAGATGCCAGATCAACCGCTGGAGCTCCTCCGGCGGTGATTGACGCTTCTCCTTCATGAAGGCGAGGTACTCGGCCAGGCTCACCTCGTCGCGATCGATCGCAAATGGATCGAGCCAGATGCGTCGCTGCGGCAGCTCGGTATCGTCGAACTGGGTCTCGAGGCTGGAGGGCCCCTCGTGTCTGAGGTTGGTGCCCATCAGGAACCAGCCCGCCGGCACCGTGACCATCGGCGACGGCAGGGCGAGCGTGGCGATGGCATCGAGGTGGATGGCCAGCTCTGGCCGAGGCTCAGGCGCGGCGACCGAAGGTTGCGGGCACGAAAGCCCGACGATGAACAGGGCGACGACTGCGATGATGAATCTGTGGCGCATCACTCGATCGTCGTGACCGCATCGGGGACCTGCGCCTCCAGATCGAGGCCGTGGCCCTGCCAGGGCTGCAGCTTCGGGCCCTCATACCGATAGCCGCCTTTCACCGGATCGGTCGCCAGCAGGAGCGGAGTATCCAGGTCCAGCAGGTCGAACCCGCCTCGTCCGAGGACGAGGCCGAACGAGCAACCCATCGCGATGCGGGTCTCGACCATGCCGCCGATCATCAGGCGGAGCCCGGCCGCGCGCGCGTAGGCTGCAATGTCCAGCGCGGCCAGCAGGCCGCTCTTCATGATCTTGATGTTGATGAAATCGGCGGCCTGCTTCTGCAAGACCTCCATCACATCGTGAAGCGATCGGACGGATTCGTCGGCGGCGACGG